>Ga0210407_10000629_pt1 | contig 38077 bp, 31 predicted proteins | sample IncBWC27MmetaG_FD_150860 | JGI IMG/M metagenome (GOLD analysis project Ga0210407, IMG submission 150860) | Forest soil microbial communities from Barre Woods Harvard Forest LTER site, Petersham, Massachusetts, United States - Inc-BW-C-27-M | ecosystem: Environmental > Terrestrial > Soil >...
AGGCTCCGGCCCTTCCGGTTACCCGGCCGAGCCGCTCGTCAGCTACCAGATCAATCGACAATTCTCTGGGTGGCTTCTTCCTCCACAGGTGATTCGCGCCTTCAGGGCGCACTGCCAGGAAAAGACATCGTCGTACCGCATTCTGCGTGGCAGAATTGCTATTGACGCTCGGTCGGGCCAGCTTCCGCGGACTACTGTTGAGAACGAATGTTGGTGCAGTCAGTCCGACAGCGACCACCGGCTTGATGGCGGAGTGCAGCCATTGAACACGAGTTTCGGTTTCCGTTGAGGGCTAACGGGAGATGTATGATCAGCGCGGCATACGAAATCCTCTTCGTAATCCATGATGGTCTCGTGGGCTGGCGATCATGTTGCGGCGCCGCTTAACCTTCCCCGCTGCCGGGATCGCTCTCGTTCTAAGTTTTATCCTGACCGGCCTCGGGATTTGGGCGGGAAACGTCATTGTCTCGATCATGTCCAATCAGTTGATCGAGCAAATGAATGGGTCGGTGCGTCGCCAGGTCGACGACATGATTACATTTGGGGACAGGATGTCGACCCGTATGGTCAATGACCTTGCTCGACATGACATTCTATTTAGCGATCCGGTTGCGCTGAGGCGTGAACTCTATGGCCTGGTGAGCGACGAGCCCAACGTTCGATGGCTGGCTTGCGGCAACGAGGCGGGTGGTATGACCGACGCCGGCAGGATGACAGACGGGAGGTTCGTCTTCTTGATGACGGATGACTTTCGCGCCGGTGTGTTTCGTGAATACGAAGCCTCTCCTGATGGCCGGATGGGGAACTTGCGCAAGTCGGGTATCTACTTCGATACCCGTGAGACGCCTTGGTACACGAGGGTAAGGGACACTCGCGCGAGGTATTGGACCGAGCCGTTTCTTGGTTCCGTTGAGCATCTCCTCGGCGTCGCGCTGTCGGCGCCGGTCTTCAACGAGGACGGCAGTTTCGCGGGGGTATGCAATGTAAGACTGATCTTTACAGCGCTGTCCGATTGGATGAACTCCCTCCGCCTCGGCGACAACGGGCGGGGCTTCATCATCGATGCCACCGGACATCTGATTGCCGCGTCGGGAGGGGTGTCACCCGTCGCGATCGGCGCCGATGGCAAGCACCTGCGCCTGCACGCATCAGAGGCCGCCGATCCCATCGTTCGGGAAACCGCCCGCCACCTCGGTCGGCACCCTGAAATCGCCGGGTCATCGTTAACTGGGCGGCGGGTGTTTTCCTTCGATGACCCCGAGCTCGGCAGGATCTATGCGGCTGTTGATCGCTTTGAAGCACCAGGCGAAATTAAGTGGAGCATCATCTCCGCGGTGCCAGCCTCGGATTTCTTGGGGCCTGTGTATCGTGCGGCGTATCTCTCGATTGTCGTCGGCGCAGTCCTCGTCGCTGTCTTCGTGGTCCTTGGACTGTGGGTGGTCGGACGCACGTTGCGGCCGCTGACTGCCCTGACGCGGGCGGCGCAAGCGATCGCAAAGGGGGAATGGCGAGACCTGCCCGAGGTTCGGCGAAACGATGAAGTCGGCCTGCTCGCGCAGGCGTTCACTCTGATGACTGCGCGTCTCAAGGAGACGTTGGATGGTCTGCGTCGGAGCGAGGCCAAGCTCGAAGAAGCTCAACGCGTCGCGCATGTCGGCTACTGGGAACGCGACCTCGACACAGATCGCATCACCTGGTCCGACGAAACCTACCGCGTCTTTGGGCTGACGCCGGGTGAAGGCACGATCACTCTTGCCGGAATGCGGGAGCGGATACACCCCGAGGATCGGCCGATCTGGAGCCAGGCCGCGGCGGAGGCGCTGGGTGGCGCCTCTCGCCACGACTTGGAGTATCGCGTGGTCCGGCCCAACGGCGAGCTGCGCATCGTTCACAGTCAGGGCGATCTGACAAGGGATGCGTCGGGCCGGCCCCGCAGCCTGTTTGGGACGATCCAGGACATTACCGAGCGCAAGCGGGCCGAAGAGGCCTTGCGTGAGGTGCAGATGGAACTGACCCATGCGAACCGGGTCACGACCATCGGGCAGCTGACGGCCTCGGTTGCCCATGAGGTCAACCAGCCGATCGCCGCGGCGGTCACCAACGCCCAGGCCGCCTTGCGCTGGCTGGGGGCCCAGCCGCCCGATCTGGAGGAGGTCCGGCAGGCCCTCGGCCGGATTATCAAGAACGGAGGACGGGCCGGCGACGTCATCGGCCGGATCCGTGCCCTGATCAAGAAGGCGCCCCCACGCAAGGATCGGTTCGACCTCAACGAAGCCATCCTCGACGTCATCGCCCTGACCCGGAGCGAAGTGCTGAAGCATGGCGTCTCGCTGCAGACTCAGCTCCCGACGGGCTTGCCGGCCGTGGACGGCGACCGCATCCAACTGCAACAGGTGATCCTCAACCTGATCCTCAATGCGGTCGAAGCGATGAGCGATATCGACGAGGGGGCGCGGGAGCTGCGGATCAGCACCGAGACGGATGCCGCGGGCGGCGTGCTCGTCACGGTGCGCGATACCGGTCCGGGCCTGGACCCGACGAGTGTGGACCGCCTGTTCGAGGCCTTCTACACGACCAAGCCCGGCGGCATGGGCATGGGCCTGTCGATCTGCCGTTCGATCATCGAGGCGCACGGGGGACGATTGTGGGCCTGCGCGAATGAGCCTTGGGGGGCCGTGTTTCAGTTCACCCTGCCTCCACAAATGGCCGAGACCGTTCCCGCCGAGCACGCCGGCCCGATGCCAGTGGTGTGAGCTTGCGGGGTCCGGAGAGCGAAACGAATTCGTTCGCGGTTCCGGCGGATGTCCCTGTTGTGATCGCCTTTCGCTCGGAACGTCGGCTCCGGGTCAAAGCCGACCAAATGCGTCGGTCGTCGCTTGGTCTGGCCGCGGTTGAAGTGGAAACCTCTCGGCTTGCTCAAAACCACACCGGCGCGGTATGCGGTTGGTCAGGCGATTATGTCAATACACCGCGCCGCGGGCGGTGATCGGCCAGAGTTGCTCGACGCGGTTGGCGCGGCACGCAGACGTACCAGTCGTAGAGGTTGACGGTCGGGTCGCAATGGCCCGGGATCAGGCGGATCTTGTCGCCGATGTTGAGCCGGTTGGTGGCGGCCGAGACGGCGAGGCGGCCGTGCTCGTCGGAGACGCGCTCGTAGGTCGCGGCGGGCTCGTCGGAGACGAGCGGCGGGTCGGAATCGAAGGCCAGCGCCTTGAGGCCGGCCAGACGAAGAGGCTTGGCTCGAAGGCCTTGGTCGGTGCCCCGTCATGGTCGAGATTGCGGACGTAATCGGCGTCCATGAAGATGTAGGAGCCGCATTGCAATTCGGTGTAGACCCCGCTCGCCGCCTCGAACTCGAAGCTGCCGGTGCCGGCGCCGGTGATATCGGGGCACTCGATGCCGTGGCGCGCCGAGAGACCGCCCCATTTCCGGGTTGACAAGTGACAATTGTCACTATAGGCGTTTGCCGTGATCCGTCGCTTTCGACACCGCGGCTTACGCCGTCTTTACGAAGACGACGACCGGCGCGAGTTGAACCCGCAGCACGCCGACAAGATCGCGCGCATGCTGACTCGGATCGATGTAGCGACGCGCCCCGAGCAACTCGATTTACCGGGCTTTCGGCTGCACCCGCTGAAAGGCGAGTTGGCGGGTTATTGGAGCAATCACCGTTCGGGCCAACTGGCGGATCATCTTCCGGTTCGAGGAGGGCGATGCCACGGATGTCGATCTGGTCGATTACCATTAGACAACAGGAGGGATGAGATGACGATGAAAAACCCGCCCCACCCCGGGCTTTCGGTGCGGTACGACTGCATCGAGCCGCTCGGGCTGACGATCACCGAAGCTGCGGAAGCATTGGGCGTGACGCGGCAGACCCTCAACAATCTGGTCAACGGCAAGAGCGGCATTTCGGCGGATATGGCGATCCGCCTCGACAAGGCATTCGGCGGCGGCGCGGAAACCTGGCTGCGGCTGCAAATGGCCTACGACCTCGCGCAGGCCCGCCAGCACGAAGCCGACATCGCGGTCAAGCCGGTGTCCCGGCGCAAGCTGCACGAACCGCACCCATAGGCCCGACTGAAACCGGCGTCGACGATGGCACGGTCCCCGGCCGGGCGGCTCATCACCGTCGCCCAGACGAAGAGGCTCGGCTCGAAGGCCTGTCGGCGCGCCGTCGCGGTCGCGGTTGCGGCCGTAATCGGCGTCCATGAAGATGTAGGAGCCGCATTACAGTTCGGTATAGACGCCGCTCGCCGCCTCGAACTCCTTTCAGAATGAATCAGGAACGCCCGGCCGCATGAAATTGGAGCGTTCCCGCTCGAAATAGGTTAAATTCGGCGGAAGTTATCGCCGCCCGAGCAATGGCCGTCACGACCGCTACCCGCCGTCTCGCCGCGATCCTCGCCGCCGATGTGGCCGGCTATTCGCGTTTGATGGGGGCGGACGAGGAAGGCACGCACGAACGGCTCAGGGCGCATCTTCGCGAGTTGGTCGACCCGAAAATCAAGGAACACCACGGCCGGATCGTGAAGCACACCGGCGACGGCATGCTGGCAGAATTTGCAAGCGTGGTGGATGCAGTCCGATGCGCCGCCCAAGTCCAGCGGACGATGGCTGACCGCAATGCGAAAACGGCCGAGGAAAAGCGCATCACCTTCCGCATCGGGGTCAACCTCGGCGACGTAATCGCCGAAGAGGATGACATCTATGGTGACGGGGTCAACATAGCCGCGCGGCTGGAGACCTTGGCCGAGCCGGGTGGCATTTGCATCTCGCGAGTAGTGCGAGACCAGATCAGAGACAAGCTGCCTTACGCGTTCGAGGACAGGGGGGAGCAGAGCGTCAAAAATATTGTGCGGTCGGTGCGGGTTTATGCGTTGCGCCCCGAAATCATCGCTGAACTGCCGTCAGCAACGGTACCCACCCCGGCATCGCAACGAAGACGTATCGTCCCTGCGGCAACGACGGCGGCCGCTGCCGCGGGACTGGTCATCGCTGTCATCGCCTGGTGGTTCTGGCCGCCGACGAGATCCTTTCCAACACCGCCCGAGGTAGTCGGCACGGCCTCCGAAAGCGCCCAGACCGCCCCATCCGTAATCGAGCCCGCGGTCGCACCGCGCCTATCGATTGTCGTGCTCCCTTTCGCCAATCTGAGCAACGATCCAGAGCAGCAATATTTTGCCGACGGGATCACCGAGGATCTGACGACCGATCTCTCGCGGATCTCACACATGCTCGTGATCTCACGCAATAGCGCATTCACCTACAAGGACAAGCCAGTCAACGCCAAGCAGATCGGTCGGGAGTTAGGGGTGCGCTATGTGCTGGAGGGGAGCGTTCGCCGGTTGGGTAGCCAGGTCCGCGTCAGCGCCCAGCTCATCGACGCCGCGACCGACACGCACCTGTGGGCAGAGCGTTTCGACCGCGACACGGGCGATCTTTTCGCGTTGCAGAACGATATCACGCGCCAGATCGCGATTGCGCTCAATTCACAGCTGGTTGTTGCGGAGGCCCGCCGGCCGACCGAGCATCCCGACGCGCTGGACTACATTCTTCGCGGACGCGCCGCATTACACCAGGCAGCCACACCTGGCAATTATACCGAAGCCGTCGGCCTGTTCGAGCGAGCGTTGGCCCTCGAGTCTGGGTCGGTCGAGGCGCAGACCTCGTTAGCGGGTGCTCTCGTAGATCGTGTGAACAGCGGGATGACCATCACGCGCGCCGCCGATATCGCACGGGCCAAGGAACTGATCGGGCAGGCGCTGGCGAGATCGCCCGGCAGCACCCCTGCGCATTTAGTCAAAGGTCTGGTGCTGCGCGCAGAGGGCCGGTGCGACCTCGCCATTCCCGAATATGAGATGGTGATTGCGTCAAACCGCAACTCGGCGGGCGCACTATTCTCTCTCGGGGTATGCAAGCTCCGGACCGGGTCGATCGAGGAGACGATCCCACTGGAAGAGCAGGCAATCCGCCTCAGCCCCCGTGATCCCAACGTTTTCAACCGTTATCTCGTAATTGGCACGGTGCATTTGCTGCAATCGCGAACCGAAGAGGCGATCATCTGGCTGGAGAGGGCACGCACCGGCAATCCGGGATCACCTTGGCCGCACAGCTGGCTCGCCTCCGCCTATGCCCTCAAAGGCGATTTGGATCGTGCCGCCGCTGAACTTGCCGAGGCCCGAAGGCTGTTGGGCGGCAAGGCGTATCCTAGCATTGCTGCGATGAAGGCCGGTGATTGGGGAGCGCCGACTATCCGTGCGCTACACGAAGCCACTTTTTTCGCTGGCCTCCGCAAGGCCGGAGTGCCGGAGGAATGACCGCCGCCCGTCTCACCGGTGGCACTTTCGGTCTCTACATCAATAAACCGCACCTCTAGTGATCGGCCAGAGCTGCTCGACACGGCCCCCGCGGATGCAGACATACCAGTCGTAGAGGTTGATGGTCGGGTCGCAATGGCCGGGGATCAGGCGGATCTTGTCGCCGAGCGCGAGGCGGTTGGTGGCGGCCGATGGGGCGAGGTGGGTCGTGCCCGTCGGAGGCGTGCTCGTAGGTGGCGGCGGGCTCGTCGCAGACAAGCGGCGGGCCGGAGTCGAAGGCCAGCGCCTTTAGGCCGGCGTCGACGATGGCGCGGTCCTCGGTCGGACGGCTCATCACCGTCGCCCAGACGAAAAGGCTCGGCTCGAAGGCCTTGGTCGGCGCTCCGTCATGATCGAGATTGCGGCCGTAATCGAAGGTGCCGGTGCCGGCGCCCGTAATCGTAGGGCACGCGACGCCGTGGCGCGCCAGCAGGTCACGGGTATGCCCGGCCTTGTCGGCCGCCTGGGCGATCGCTTGCCGGCCACAAAATCCGAATTCAGTTCTCAGCTTCTGGTAAAGCTGGCGCGCGTGATCGGCGGTTAGAGCAGCTTATATATACAGCGTGAAATTGTCATTAACTCAAAGTGTGCTACAATGCCGGGCATGCTCGCGAATGATCCGATCCTTAAACGCTTCCGCGCTGCGCTCGATGAGCTATACGGCGACCGGGCCGAACGCGTCGTGCTGTTCGGTTCGCGAGCGCGCGGTGATGCGCGGGAGGATTCGGATTACGACATCGCCGTGTTCATCAAACGCCCTGGCAGACTCTCCGACGAACTGCACCGGCTCGCCTCCGTCAGCACGTATATTCTGCTCGACACCGGTGCGGTGATTTCGGCCAAGCCCTTTCAGACGGAGGCGTATCGCGAGCGCACCGGGTTCATGCACGAGTTGCGGCGGGACGGGATTGATCTATGCGCGTCTAGCGATTGACACCGCCGGCCGGCTCATTGACTGCATCGCTGCACTTCTGGCGTGACGTCTGCGGAAAGATAAACATCAATGCACCGCGCCACGGGCGGTGATCGGCCAGAGCTGCTCGACGCGGCCCCCGCGGATGCAGACATACCAGTCGTAGAGGTTGACGGTCGGGTTGCAGTGGCCGGGGATCAGGCGGATCTTGTCGCCGAGCCCGAGCCGGTTGGTGGCGGCCGCGACGGCGAGGCGGCCGTGCTCGTCGGAGGCCCGCTCGTAGGTCGCGGCGGGCTCGTCGCAGACGAGCGGCGGGCCGGAAGCAAAGGCGAGCGCCTTGAGGCCGGCGTCGACGATGGCGCGGTCCTCGGCCGGGCGGCTCATTACCGTCGCCCAGACGAAGAGGCTCGGCTCGAAGGCCTTGGTCGGGGCGCCGTCGCGGTCGCGGCTCCTTCCGTAATCGGCGTCCATGAAGATGTAGGAGCCGCATTGCAATTCGGTGTAGACCCCGCTCGCCGTCTCGAACTCGAAGGTGCCGGTGCCGGCCCCGGTGATGGTCGGGCACGCGATGCCGCGGCGCGCCAAGAGGTCGAGGGTCCGGCCGGCCTTGTCGGCCGCCTAGTCAAGCACGCCCGACTGCCGCCTCTGGCATTTCGCTCGCCCACCGCATCGTCTCGCGCTCGGGGCGCATTAGCGACATGCCTATAACGCCGCCAACCAGCATGATGACACCACAGATCATGAAGCCGCTGTTAAAGCCCTCGAGCGGCGTCGCCGCCGTCTCGACGACGCTGCCCATGACGTAGGGGGCCAGGAGCCCGGCCGAGGTGCTGACGGCGGTGCCGATGGCGAGCAGCGCCCCGCGCTGAGCGACCGGCGCGATTTCGCTGACGACGGCATTCCCGATCACGTAAATGACCGAAGGCAGCGCCACTCCGATTGTCGTTAGGGCGATCTTGGCGGAAATGCCCGGCACGTACGGCATGATCGCCAGCGCCGCGCCGCCGCCCGCGACGCTGGCGCCGCCGAAGATTCCGCGCGCCACCCTGCTCGGCACCCCGCGAGCGAGCAGGCGCTGCGAAGACCAACCGGCGGCGATTACAAGGATCACGCTGGCACCCGCCGGAAGCGCGCCCAACAAGCCGATCGAGCCCTGTGTAAACCCGAGCCCCTTGATCAGAAATGCTCCCTGCCAGGAAAGGGCTTGCGACAACCCCCACTGGGCGCCGAAGCTCGCGCACCAGCACGCGATGATCGTCGGGCTGAGCAACAGCCGCCCGTAGGCAACCCTTTCGGGTATCGGCGTTGCATCCGTCCCTGTGGCAGCGGTCATCGAGCCTTCGCGGCCGAGCACCAGCCACGCCGCCGACCAAGCGAGGCCGGCGACGCCAAGCACACCAAAGGCCCAGTGCCAGGAATAATTCACGATGACCCAATTGAGCAGCGGCAGCGCCACCATGATGCCGATGCCGGCGCCTTGAGCGATAATTGCAGTGGGCAATGTGCGGAGCTCGTTGGGAAACCACTTATAGGTCGAATGCAGCGCCACTGGATAGGCCGGTCCCTCGCCGGCGCCGAGCGCGACCCGGCAAGCGACGAAAGTCGCGAACCCGACCGTCCCGAGCATCGGAAACTGGGTCAGCGCCCAGACAAGGCCCATGGTCAGCAACGCCCAGCGCGTCTGCACCCGATTAACGATGAAGCCGGTAACGATCGCGGAAACTGCAAACAACAGGTAGAAACTCGAGCCGAGCAATCCGAACTGGCGTGGGCTGAGCTGGAGCTCCTGCATGATCGGGACGGCGGCGATCCCGATCACCGCCTTGTCGGCAAAGTTGATCAGCATGAACAGGAACAACAGAGCGACGATTAGCCAAGCCTCCCTCGGCGTTTCCGAGGGGTGGGCGGTGGCGACCCCGCCGCGCCGCTCGGCGGTCTCGCGAATTTCGATAGCCGTGGACCGGGAAGCCTGGACACTCATGGGGAACTCCGTGCAAGCTCTGGGTACCTGTCCGTACCTTCAATTAGGGTACGGACGGGTACCAAAGCAAGATAGGCCATGAACAAGTCCGTCATCCCCGATCAATCCTCTGCCGAACACCGGATGCAAGACCGCATCCTGGGCGTCGCATTCAAGGCGTTCACAGAAGACGGTTATGCCGAGACCAGCACACTCGAAATCGCCAGGCGCGCCAAAATCTCGAAACGCGATCTCTATGCGAATTTCAGCAGCAAGCATGCGGTGCTCGTCGCCTGCATCAAGAGCCGCGCCGAGCGAATGCGCCTGCCGCCGGACCTGCCTACCCCACGAACCCGGCAGATGCTTGCGTCGACGCTTACCAGCTTTGCGTCCAATCTGGTGCGTGAGGTGTCCCACCCATCGGTGATCGCCACGTTCCGCTTGGCGATCGCCGAGGCGACACGCTCGCCTGAGATAGCCCAAGCTCTCGACGTCGCCGGCCGAGGTGCCATGCGCGGCGCCCTCGCCGGACTATTGGCGAACGCTCAATCAATCGGGCTCATTGGCCCAGGAGAGCCGACGGAGATGGCGACGCAATACCTAGGACTGCTTTGGGAGGGCCTGATGGTGGGCTTGCTACTGGGAGTTGACGCGGCGCCCGAGCCCGCCGAGGCCGAGCGACGAGCAACCAAGGCGACGGCGGCGTTTATGCAGCTCCGTCCCGATCCTGCTAAGGGGTGCGAGACCTGAACCGCTGTTACGAATAACGTCCCGCCAGGACGGCTCGCCGTCGCGGTCGCGGTTGCGGCCGTAATCGGCATCCATGAAGATGTAGGAGCCGCATTGCAATTCGGTATAGACGCCGCTCGCCGTTTCGAACTCGAAGGTGCCGGTGCCGGCCCCGGCGACGATCGGGTGACCCCAAGCGTCGCAATGAAATTGGCTCCTCACCATCTGTTGGTCAACCTGGTCAATTCGTGCGAAGCGCCGGAGGCGCGGCAATGACCGACACCGTCAACCTCTACGATGCCAAGACGAATCTCTCCAAACTGGTGGACCGCGCCGCCGCCGGCGAGGAGATCATCATCGCCAAAGCAGGCAAGCCCAAGGCCAAGCTGGTTCCCTATCAGCCGCCCCGGAAAAAGCGCCGGTTTGGGCAGAACCTGCTGGGGATCACGTACATTGCCGATGATTTCGATGGGCCGCTCCCGCCCGAGCTGCAGAAATATTTCGAGTAGGATCCGTGCGGCTGCTGATCGAAACGCATATCTTGCTCTGGGCGGATGAGCGGCCCCGCCAGATCGCGCCGACGCTGCGCACGGCGATGCGCGACGAGACGAACGAGGTTGTCGTCAGCGCGGCGACGATTTGGGAAATCGCGATCAAGCGGGCGATCGGGAAGCTTCGCTTTGATCGGCCGATCGTCGCGGCGGTGCTGGCGCTCGGCTTCGAGATCTTGCCTGTCGCGGGTGCCCATGCCGAGCATGCCGGCAGCTTGCCGCCGCATCACAACGATCCGTTCGATCGCCTGATTATTGCGCAGGCCTACTTGGAGGGGATGGTCCTCGGCACACAGGACCGGAGGATGCGGCCCTACGGCGTCGCGACGCTCGGCCTTAACTGAGCGTCAATACACCGCCCCGCGGGCGGTAATCGGCCAGAGCTGCTCGACGCGGTTGTTGCGGATGCAGACATATCAGTCGTAGAGGTTGACGGTCGGGTCGCAATGGCCGGGGATCAGGCGGAGCTTGTCGCCGAGCCCGAGCCGGTTGGTGGCCGCGGAGACGGCGAGCCTTCCGTGCTCGTCGGAGGCGCGCTCATAGGTGGCGGCGGGCTCGTCGCAGACCAGCGGCGGGCCGGAATCGAAGGCGAGCGCCTTGAGGCCGGCGTCGACGATGGCGCGGTCCTCGGCCGGGCGGCTCATCACCGTCGCCCACACAAAGAGGCTCGGCTCGAAGGCCTTGGTCGGCTCGCCGTCGCGGTCGCGGTTCCGGCTATAATCGGCGGCCATGAAGATGTAGGAGCCGCATTGCAGCTCGGTGTAGACCCCGCTCGCCGCCTCGAACTCGAAGGTGCCGGTCCCCGCACCGGTGATGGTCGGGCAGTCGATGCCGTGGCGCGCCAACAGGTCGCGGGTCTGCCCGGCCTTGTCGGCGGCCTTTGTGATCGCCTGGCGGCGCTCGTCCCAGCCGCGCAGATGCTGTCCCGCCGGGGTTCGGCCATTACGCGGCCCTTCATCTCAGCGGCAAACCGCCTCTTTGGAGCACTTTAGATAACCATCCATCTGGGCTTGCGGGATGACCGTTGTAATTTATTGTCTGGCAGTTGTCACCTCCAAGCGTAATGGTGTGTGTCCGTTGCGTCTGTTTGTCGAATAACTGAAAGACTCGCCCGTTGCAGTCTCCATCCACTCTCACGAGCGCCCATCGGCTGTTGTCATCTGCTAAACCGATGCCCCTAGCAATCTGTGGTAAAGTACTTTCACCAGCTGTCCAATCTATATATGAACAATTATAAAACAGCGTTGGAGTGAAAATCTGATTGAAGTAGCGATCTCTGAACTCGATTGTTCGTGAGTTGCAATCCCCAGATGCGCTTTTTATCAGCACAAATCGGAACTTATCCGTGGGTTCAATCCCTTTCTGAGGCGGAGGTAGGGGAGTGAGAGTTACCACCTCCGACGTGAATCCGCGGTAACTGGCGGCGAGGTTTAGAGCAGCTCGAGGCCGAGGTACGCTAAGGGTCGTAGAGCCAGGCGGGAGGTTTACTGGGATGCTTTGCCCTTCGATAGTGGGTCTCGTCCATGTAATCTCAATCGGTCCAGCGCCTGGCTGACTCCAATTCACGAGCAGCAAGATGCTGCTGCGATCGGCGGCTCTTACGCCAACGTGTAGACCAGGAATTCGGACCGCTTCCAGCTGCAAGCAGTCTTGGTACGCGGTGACCGAGTTTGGGTCTAGTCCGGTCCAGGCGATATTCAGCAGTTGCTCGTGGGAATAGCTTTCGTTGTGTGACTGCATCAAATTCTGAACACGCGTTTTATAGTCAGAGTAGCTGGCGCCGATAGGAACTCCATAAATTATCGCGCTGACGCCTTCATTGTGCCTTGCTTCGTCCCATACCGATTGGGTAACAAGTGTTGCCAAGCGCCAATCATTCTTCACGCTGTTGTTGAATTGATATGTCGACCGGACCAGAGCGTCCTCGCACGCTGCCATCGAACTGGTTGGAATGAGCCAGGCAGCCGAGATGACGAGCACAAATCTGACGAGTTCCTTCCACACTGTAGTCCTCCCCCTCAAAGCCTTTCTGGCATTCCACCGATGGCACTCTGATGCACGCCCACTCCGAGAGGTAGAATAACCGCCCCGCTGGGTGTTGCAACGGGCGGAGCCGCTCAGCGCTTCTAGCCGGTGCGCGTAGACGCGGTCTACACCTCCTCCTCAACCATTCCTAAGCCGCTGGTGTGCAGCTGCCGCCGCACGGTAATTGGCGTCGAGCTGCGGACCGAGCAGCAATATCGCGGCGAGGCGCCGTGTGATCGCCTGGACGTGGCTCACCTCTTCTTCACTCAATGCACGCTCGATCGTGCTGTATTCCCGATAGCTGAGCCATTTCTTGATGACCTGGTAGCCGCCGATCTTAAGCTCCCAGACCCGTTCCGGCACGTTGCGCCAATAGCTGGTGCCGTTCATCCAAACATCGCGAGTCGTCGGGCCGAGCAACGCCTGCTCCGCCCCTGTCCCCGCTTCGGTAGGTGCATATTGACGCGAGCCGAGCCGGCCACGGCCGGGCATCGTAATTCCATTCTGCGTGCGTGTGCCCCACCCGGCCGTCAGTCGCCAATCGCGAGGCCTGCCGGGAGCGGTGGCCGGCACGGCAATCGCAGACAGTTCGGGACGCGGTATCCCGCCGGTAACGCCCGGCACCGGCGCGCGAAGGTCCAACAGCGCGACGACCTCCGCCCCTAGCGCTGCCGAAGCTCGCAAAATATCGATCGACGCCGGAAGAGGCACGCGCGGCCAGCCCTGCCGGATGGCATCCCCGTTCTCTTCGAGCCAAGCTGGGCTGTATGCGATCGCGAGCACGTGCAGCCATACGAGCCGCGAGGTCTCGGGTGTAGCAGAAAGACTGAGATCGGCGCACCAATTCAATGCCGTAGGCGACAAGTTTGCGACCGCAGCTGAAGCGAGTCTGAGCCCGGCTGCTTCGTTGCCCGCGACGTGCAACAGGAAGGGCATCGGGTGTGCGTTCGGATCGAGCAGGTGATCGCCAGGAAGCGCCGTGGTCGCGAAGCAGGGGAAACCTTCTTCGGGCCGCCTGGCGCGGGCGCGGGTGACCAGAAAGCAGTTACCGGCTGCCTGCTGCGCCGCTAGTTCCGGACGTGGTTCGTTCCAAAGAGGCCGTACATTGCTGTGAAAGCACCAGCGCTCATCGAAAGGGTAGAGAGAGATACGCGCTATCCTACCCGCGGTAGTTCCGCCTGCTTCGATCAGCGCGCGTTTCTAGCCCGCGCGGCGTCGAAGCGTGCCGCATCAAGGACTGGCCCGATGCTGCGTGCTCGGAGCTCCGCCAATCCTATCGAGGGATCGCAATATTGCCGGATCCGTTCCCGTAGGGTGTCGGCGTCATGGTCCATCAAGGCGCCGCGCCTCTTCTCAAGGACGCCGCTCCAATCGGCTGCGCGCGACAGCTCGTTTATGCTCGCCCACGAGGGGTAACCACCAGCGGCTTCGCCGGGTCGCAGAGAGAAGAGATTTTCTGGCGACGGATTCAGCACCGTGTAACGGTCATCGAACGCGGAGCCTTCGTCGTCGAGACTCGCAAGCAAATCCCGCCGTTTGTTCACTCCCCAGAAAGTGCGATACCGGACGAACGCCACGACTCAGCGCGCCCGACGCACGAGCGTTGTGATGCACGTGCCCACCCTGATGCCTTCGCGGTTCATCGGTGTAGAGAACACAGAGGGATCAGGATCTCCAGCAGGCGTCAGCTTGCCCGTCTCACGGCTATCACCGTTCAGATTATCGATCCAGATGCCATCAAATTCGGATAGCAACCGTTCGCGCATCACGACGAAGGAGCCGTATGACAGCCAGGAATAATTGCTGATGAAGCAGACGATGCCCTGGCCTGTCCGCTCTGCGACCCGTCGTTCCGCCACCCGGAAGAAACGTATGTACAAATCGTCCAGGTTGAACTTGCGCACACCCCAGCGGTCTCGCAGACCTTGCTTGTAGGGCTCGACCAACCCGCCCTCGGACGCCGGGCTGATGCCGGCAAAGGCGTTGTAGGGCGGGTTGCCAAGGACCACGAGTATGGGCTGGTTCTGTTTGACATCCGTAGCCGCAGCGCGCTCCCTGGAGAGGGCCTCGAACGCGGCTTCCAATGAGCCCGTTTCCTCGGCGGGGTTCCATCCCGTCAAAGCGTTCGTCAGATAAACTGCCGCGCGTTCACCTTGGGCGAGCGGGGCACCGGCCCGGCGCAGTTCCTCGCCGACCTGCCAATGCGCGATGGTGAAAGGCGCGGTCATGATCTCGAACCCGGCCACTCGCGTCATCGCCGCACGCTTCAGCCGTTCGCCGACGAGGTCGCCCAGGCCCTGCTCTTCCAGAGTACGCCTGATGCGACGCAGCACCTCCACGACGTAACTGCCGGTGCCGCAGCACGGATCCAGCACCCAGACATTCGTGTCGGCAAGTCCCTGGTCGCGGCCGAGCTCAGTGCGCAGGACGCGATCGATGCGCTCGACCATGTACGTAACGATCTCTCGCGGCGTGTACCAGACGCCGAGCGCGCGACGCAGTTCCGGATCGAAATATTCCAGAAAGGGCTCGTAAAAATATTGAACGGCCTGGGTATCGTCGAACGCTGTGAAGAAGGCCGCCCGGTCGACGCGGCCCAGGGTCTCGGCGGCTGCATCGAGCAACGGCACCAATTCCAGCGGCTCCAGGGCCTCCGGGGTCGCGGCCTGTTGAAACAAAAAGCGCGCGACCGGGACCGTCATGGACCATTGTGCGCCACGCCAGTCAAACTGTGTCCCGCCCGACCGTGCGTGCGCCACCCAGGCCGAAAAAATTCCGTAAAACAGCGTCTGAACGAAGGTTGACCGGAATAAATGTTCGCCGTTGCGGGTGCCAAAACCGATGCCCAGTGCCTGTTCCATGCCGCACCGTAATGCGGCAAGCGCGGGGAGGCTGGCACGCTCCTCAAGCCGCGTCAGCGCCTCGCGAGCATAGGAGGCGAGGAAGAAGGCGACATCGGCTGGTCGGGCCAGCGGTGCCCGCGCGAGCAGACAGCGTTGCAGAAAATCGGTGAAGCGGCTCTCCAATGTTGCAGACCGAGGCCCGCGCACCAACCGCCAAAACCCGGCCTCCTCGTTCGCGAGATCGAAACGTTCGCGTTCGCAACCCGCCTCGTCCACCAATCGGTACTGCCAGAGATTGGTGGCGAGGACGAGACCGTAGGCCGGGAGGTATCGTTCTCGTACCTGATCGCTATCCAGGAGCGTCTGAATGCGATGATCGGCCCCCTTGACCTCGACGACCCCGCGATCGGGGGCGATGCCCGCGCGCCACTCCGGGCTTTCGCCGCGCCGAAAGAGGGTCTGTTCGAACAGGCCAAAGTCGGGAATGCCATCTCCGCCTGAAGGGTGATGAAGGCAGTAGACCTTTGGTTTCAGTGCCCCACCTATCTGATTGAGCAGGTTGGCCACGGCGGGGTAGTAAGACGTTTCCCGTGTCCCCGGCAGGCTGCGAATCCGCGATACCTCGTCGAGATATGTATCGATCGGTTGAATTCGCGGCATCGCCGCTATGCTTGGCGTTCAGCCGAAGAGACGAGCATCCCGTTCGCTTCAGACGATCGTGGTGGTTACAGCACCCACCGAGGATACGGTAAATGATGTCAGTACACCGCCCCTCTCGCGGTGATCGGCCAGAGCTGCTCGACCCGGTTGTTGCGGATGCAGACGTACCAGTCGTAGAGGTTGACGGTCGGGTCGCAGTGGCCGGGGATCAGGCGGATCTTGTCGCCGATGCGGAGGCGATTGGTGGCGGCCGATAGGGCGAGGCGGCCGTGCTCGTCGGAGGCGCGCTCGTAGGTCGCGGCGGGCTCGTCGCAGACGAGCGGGGACCCGGAGTCGAAGGCTAGCGCCTTGAGGCCGGCGTCGACGATGGCGCGGTCCGCGGCCGGGCGGCTCATCACCGTCGCCCACACGAAGAGGCTCGGCTCGAAGGCCTTGGTCGGCTCGCCGTCATGGTCGAGGTTGCGGCCGTAATCGGCGTCCATGAAGATGTAGGAGCCGCATTGCAGTTCGGTGTAGACCCCGCTCGCCGCCTCGAACTCGAAGGTGCCGGTCCCCGCACCGGTGATGGTCGGGCAGTCGATGCCGTGGCGCGCCAACAGGTCGCGGGTCTGCCCGGCCTTGTCGGCGGCCTTTGTGATCGCCTGGCGGCGCTCGTCCCAGCCGCGCAGGTGCTGGGCCGAGCCGTGATAGGCTTGCAAGCCGGCAAAGGCGAGGTGCGGGGCGTCGGCGACATGGCGGGCGAGGTCGAGGGCGGGCTCGCCCGGCTCGACACCACAGCGGTTGCCGCCCATGTTGACCTCGACATAGACCGGCAAGGTGATGCCGGCCTCGGCCGCCGCCGCTTCGAGCGCCTGCACCTGGGCGATGTCGTCGGCGCACACACCGATCCGGGCGTTGTGCGCGAGGGCGGTCAGGCGGCGCAGCTTTTGCCGGCCGACGACCTCGTTGGTGACGAGCACGTCCCGGACCCCGCCATGGACCATCGCCTCGGCCTCGCTGACCTTTTGTACGCACACACCGACCGCACCCAGTTCGACCTGCTTTAGCGCGATGATCGGGCATTTATGGGTCTTGGCGTGCGGGCGCGCCTTGACCGGGCTCCCGGCGATGCGATCGGCGAGGCGCCGCAAATTGCGCTCGAAGGCGTCGAGATCGATCACCAGAGCCGGGGTGTCGACCTCGTCGAGCGGCATGCCGATCTCGGCGGGCGGGCGCTGCGTCATGGCGGAGTCTCCCGGGGTCAGAGAGCGATGGCCGGCGAGGCTCGCGCAGCCGCCGCGAAAAAGCAACCCGGCCTTCTCGCTCGCGGCCCTGGCCTCGGCGTTCACGTTGCCATATTTGCATCAAGATCGAAGCGCATCCTGAGCCGCAAGATCGGGTGTCGTCCCCCTCCCTGCCGGCGTCCCGCGAACCGTCAAAACGTCCCTCAGGAAGCGTAAGTGGCACATCAGGATAGGACTGTAAATGACTGAGATAAAACGCATAACTGAAGCAAAATTTGCAGCGCGACGCAAATTCGTCCCTGAGAGCAGGGACACTCAGGGCAGTCGGGCGCGCAGCGAGCGCGCGTCGACCGGGGCGCGGACCTTGGCGTCGTTGTCGAAATAGGCGAAGACATCGCGCGGGCTGTGCGGGGCCGGCCGGGTATCCGAGTCGATCAGCCGCGCGTCGTTGGGTTCGGTCCCTCGGACCCAGTGCTTGATCCGTGCCGCCCAATGGTCGAGCGCTTCCTCAGAATAGCCGCTGGCGTAGAGCTCCTCGGAGCCGTGCAGGCGCAGATAGACGAAGTCGGCGGTCACATCCTCGGCATAGGGCCAGCCCACCGAGTCGGCGAAGACGAGCGCCACCTGGTGGCGGCGCAAGAGGGCGACGAAGGCCGGGTCGAGAAAGCTCTGATGGCGGATCTCGATCGCGTGCCGCAATTCGCGCCGATGCCCGGTCTTGGCCCAGGCGCGCTCGGCGAGCCATTCGCTGCGGCCTTCGGCGAGGGCCGCGGCGGCCTCGGTGTCGCGCGGCAGGAGTGCCAAGAAATGGTCGAGGCGCTCGGCATCGAAGCGAAAGCTCGGCGGGAATTGCCACAGGCAAGGGCCGAGCTTTTCCTCGAGCCGCAAGACGCCCGAGGCAAAGAAATTGGCGAGCGGTGTGGCGACCTCGCGCAGCCGCCTGATGTGGGTGATGAACCGCGGGCCCTTGACCGCGAAGACAAAGCGCTGCGGGGTCTCGTCGTACCACCGGGCAAACGCGTCGGGGCGCTGCAGCCCATAGAAGGTGCCGTTGATCTCGATCGTCTCGACCTGCCGGCTGGCGTAGGAAAGCTCGTGGGCGTGCTGCAGACCGGAGGGGTAGAAGTTGCCGCGCCATGGCGCGTAGGTCCAGCCGGAGATCCCGACCCGCACGGTTCCGGTGCCGCTCATCGCCCGGTACCGAGGGCTTGTGCTAAAAGGGCGTCATGCTGACCCTTTCCGAGGTGACATACCGTGTCGGCGGGCGCACCGGGCGCCGGCTGCTCGACCAGGCGTCCGCCCACATCTGGGAAGGCGGTAAGGTCGGGCTGGTCGGCCGCAACGGTGCCGGGAAATCGACCCTGCTCGATTTGATCCGCGGTGCGTTGCAGCCCGATGACGGGACGATCGAGTTGCCGCGCGGCCACTGCATCGGCTTTCTCGCCCAGGAGGCGCCGAGTGGTGCCGCGACCCCGCTCGAGACGGTGCTCGCCGCCGACAAGGAGCGGATGCGCCTGCTCGCCGAGCGCGAGGCCGGGGCGGAGCCGCTGCGCATCGCCGAGATCGAGACGCGGCTGGTCGAGATCGGAGCGCATACCGCACCGAGCCGCGCCGCGCGCATTCTCGCCGGGCTCGGCCTCGACGAGCGAGCCCAGCACGAGCCGGTCGGCGATCTCTCGGGCGGTTGGCGGATGCGCGTCGGGCTCGCCGCGATCCTCTTCACCGAACCCGATCTCTTGCTGCTCGACGAGCCGACCAATCACCTCGACCTCGAAGCCGCACTCTGGCTCGAAGGCTTTCTGCGGAATTACCGACGCACCTTGATCCTGGTCAGCCACGACCGCCATTTCCTCAACGCCGCCACGACACTAACGCTGCATCTCGACCGCGGAAAGCTCACCCTCTACTCTGGCGGCTTCGACGCCTATATGCGGGCGCGAACCGAGGCGGCGAGGCGGCTCGAGGTGATGGCGCAGCGCCAGCAAGCCGAGCGGCAGCGGCTGCAGGCCTTTGTCGACCGCTTCCGCGCCAAGGCCTCGAAGGCGCGCCAGGCGCAAAGCCGGGTCAAGGCATTGGCGCGGCTCGAGCCGATCGTCCTTTCGGCGACGGAGCCGCCGCCGCGGATCCGCTTTCCCGACCCGCCGCGGCTGAGCCCGCCGCTGATCGCCCTCGATCGGGTCAGCGTCGGCTATATCCCCGGCAAGCCGGTATTGACGCGGCTCGACCTGCGGCTCGATCCCGACGATCGCATCGCGCTGATCGGCGCCAACGGCAACGGCAAGACGACCTTCGCGCGGCTGCTCGCCGGCCGCCTCACCCCGTTCGCGGGCGAGATCACCCGGCCGGCGAAGCTTGCCTGCGGGTTTTTTGCGCAGCATCAGATCGAGGAGATGCGGCCCGAGGCTTCGCCCTACGACCACCTCGTCGCCCTGATGCCCGATGCGCTGCCCGAGGCCGTTCGCGCGCGCCTCGGCGCCTTCGGGTTTGGCCAGGAGAAGGCTTTCTTGCCGGTCGCCGACCTCTCGGGTGGCGAGCGGGCCCGGCTGAACCTGGCGCTCGTGACCCATGCGGCACCCGCTCTCTTGATCCTCGACGAGCCGACCAACCACCTCGACATCGAAAGCCGCGAGGTGCTGGTGCAGGCGATCAACGATTTTGCCGGTGCCGTCGTGCTGGTGAGCCATGACGAGCACCTCATTGAGCTGATCGCCGACCGGCTGTGGCTCGTCGCGAACGGAACCGTGCGGCCCTTCGACGGCGATCTCGAAGACTATCGGCGCCTGGTGCTCGAGCGCAGCGGACCGGCAGACGGCGCGCGATCGAACGGGTCCAACAGCCGCCGCCAAACCCGACGGCTCGCGGCAGAACGCCGCCGCGAGCTCGACCCGCTGCGGCAAAAGGTGCGCTTGGCGGAGGAGACCGTGGCGCGGCTGACCAGAGAGCGCGAGGCGCTCGATCGGGCGTTGGTCAAGCAGCAGGGCAACGGGATCTCGCCCGCCGAGGCGCTCAAGCGCCGCGCCGAGATCGTCCGCCTGATCGAGCGGGCGGAGACCGATTGGCTAGCTGCGGCGGAGGCGATGGAGCGGGAAGCGAGCGCCTGATCAGGACGCTTCGACCGCCGCCTCGAACGCCGTCAACGTCGCCTCGATCGCCTCGCGCGGCAGGTCGCGGGTGATGAACACCATGCGCGTGCGGCGGTCTTCGCTCGGCCACTCGGGGAGCAGCACGGGCGGGTGAAAGAGGTGCTGCACCCCGTGCAGCACGACCGGCTGATCGGGTCGGTCGCTCAACGCCACGATTGCCTTGAGCCGCAACAGATCGTCGCCCCGCATCGTCGCCAACCCGTCGAGCCAGCCCGACAGCACGGCCCAGGAGATCGGCCGCTCGCGGGTGATGCAGAAGGCGCGGATGCGGTCGTCGTGGCGGTTGACGTCGGGATGGTCGTCGTCGTGCTCGTGGTCGTGCCCGCCCTCGAAAGCTTCGTCGCGCAGCCAGCGCGGCACATCCACACTCTTGGTCGCCGGGTCGAAGAAGCCGAGATTGAACAGCAGCGCCGGATCGACCGCACCCTGCGCCACCGGAATAACCGGCGCGCTCGGGTTGAGGAGGGCGAGCCGGGCCTCGAGCCCCTGCCGCGCGGCGGGCTCCGCAAGGTCGGTCTTGGTCAGCAGCAGACGGTCCGCCACCGCCGCCTGCTTTACCGCTTCGGGCTGGCGGTCGAGCGTGCCGGGGCCGTTGACCGCATCGACCGTGGTGACGACGCCATCCAGCATATAGCGTGCGGCGACGATCGGCTCGGTCATCAGGGTATGGAGGATCGGCGCCGGGTCGGCGAGGCCGGTGGTTTCGATCGCCACACGGGTGAAGAACGGGATCTTGCCCTTGACCCGGTCGACGAAGAGGTTGGTTAAGGTTTCGACGATGTCGTTGCGCACCGTGCAGCATAGGCAGCCGCTGTTGAGCAGCACGACATCCTCGCTCGACTGCTCGACGAGGAGATGGTCGAGACCGATCTCGCCGAATTCGTTGACGATCACCGCCGTCGCGGCCATTTCGGGCTGCTTCAGCACATAATTGAGCACGGTCGTCTTGCCGCTGCCGAGAAAACCGGTCAGCAGGGTTACCGGGATCAGGGACGAGGGTTCATTCGCGCTCATGCGACCGCTCACTCGCGACAGGTCAGAGATGATATAATTTATCATGCGCTCCAGCGATATACGCCGGTGCTTCTCCGCACTCTGCCTGATCCTCGTCTCCTCGGGCTCGACCGCCTGGGCAACGCAGCCCCCGATCCGAGTTGTCGTCTCGTTCAGCATCCTGGAAGACATCGTCCACGAGGTCGGCGGCAGCGATGTCGCCGTCACCAGTCTGATCGGCCGCGACGCGAACGAGCACGTCTTCGAGCCGAGCCCGGATCAAGTTCGACTCCTCGCCCAGGCTCGGCTCCTCGTCGTCAACGGTCTCGGGCTCGAAGGCTGGGTGACGCGGCTGATCCAGTCGGCGCAATATCGGGGCCCGCTGGTCGTCGCTAGCGAGGGCATCGAGCCGATCGCAGCGACCGAGGGGAGCACGGATCCGCATGCCTGGCAGGACCCGCGAAATGGAATCGTCTATGCCCGGAACATCATGCGGGCGCTGGCCGGCATCGATCCCGAACATGCCGAGGCCTACCAGCAACGGTTGCGAGGCTACGAGGCGCAGTTCGAGACGCTCGATCAGCGCGTTCGCGAGAGATTAGGGGAGATCCCACCCGGGAAGCGGCGGGTCATCACGACCCATGACGCCTTCGCCTATTATGGGAAGGCCTATGGGGTTGCCTTCACGGCTCCCGAAGGGCTCAACACCGATAGCGAGCCTTCGGCGAAAACCATTGCCGAGTTGATCCGCCAGATCCGCCGCGACGGCATCAAGGCGCTGTTTCTGGAAAACATCTCCGATCCACGGCTGATGGAGACGATTGCCCGCGAGACCGGCGCCACGCTCGGCCCGCGGCTCTACTCCGATGCGCTCTCGGTGCCGGACGGGCCGGCCCCGACCTACCTCCGGATGATCGAGTACAACACCGCAGCATTGAGGGAGGGAATGCTCAAGAACTGACCCGCCGGCCGGGAGGCGCTGCCGCGGCAGTTCCGAGAAAGACGAGCTCGAACATATGCTCGCCGAAAATACGCCATCATTGGCGATCAGAGGGATCGTGCGGAACACCGAGCAGCCCCGCCGGTAAGTTCGTCTCGAGCGTCGGGGAAGAAATGTCTTGCGAATGCGTAAGACAGGTTCAATGGTCCGCCCGGCGGGGGAGTGCGATGTATCGTGTTGTTTACTGGACTGGGGTGACGGTTTTGGTCGCATGGAGCGTATTCTCCGCCTATAGCGCGCTCAACGGCTTGTAAGTCTCAGCGTGTACCCGCCGACGGGAAAAACTCTTCCGTCCAGCCGCGCAACCGGTAGCCGGCGAGCCCGGCCCACTCCTTGCAGGCGGTCGTGGCCGTTCCGAGGCCTTCGACAAGGTTGAAATTCCCGCGCCAAACCGTGTTGGGATTGACTTTGAAATCAACGGGATAGGGGATAACCGGCCAATCGACGGCACGGAACGAAGCGGCCGCACGCGGCATATGAAAGGCCGAGGTAACCAGGATCCAGGTTTCGGCGGGTCCTGGCCGAATCGATTCTTTGGCAAAGACGGCGTTTTCATGGGTGCTGCGCGAGCGCTCCTCGAGGATGATGCGGGCCGCAGTGATCCCTTCGTCGACGACGAAACGCGATGTCGCGCGCGCCTCGGCAAACCCGACCGGGAATAGCTCGCCCTCGCCGCCGACGAGCGCCAGCTTTGCCTCGGGATGACGTCGGGCCAGCGCGATGCCGGCGAGCACCCGTGCGACCGAGCTGTTGAATACTGTCTCCCCATAGGCCAGCGAAAGCCCGGGATCGACCGCGCCGCCGAGCACGAGGATCCCGTCGATTCGGGCCGGGAGCGTTTGCGGCCGCGGAAACCGCTGCTCGAGAGCCAGCAGCATCGCGGGACCGACGGGCGCTACGGCGAACACCAGGAAGCCGATTGCGGCGAGACCGATCAGCATCCCGCCCCTCCGGCCGCGCGAACCGATGAGGAGCAGAAACCCGGCGAGGAGCGCGAGCAGCAGCAAGTTCCCGGGTTGCACCACGGCCCAGAAGAGCTTGCCGGAGATGAACACAGCACCCGCCGAACACTCGCACCAAACTCTATCTGTCGCCGATCCAGCCGCGCTTTCGCAGACTTCGCCGCCGGCGCGCGAGATGGCGGTGGCGGTGGTTCCAGGCGGCTTGCCCGGCGAATTCCACCAATTCGGGATCGACGATAAACGGCGCGATGTCGTCGAGGGCGGCGGACCGGTGGGCTCGGTCGTACATCACCGCCATCCCCGACGTCGTTCCGAGCAGCAGGTCCCAGGCGAGCCCAGATTTCGCTGCGATGCGTTTGAGGCCCTGGTGCAGGTTGAAGGTTTCGACGTCGTGGAACAGGTAGATGCAATGCGGTGCGGCGTGCGGGCTCACCGCATCGAAATCGCGCTCGACCTGCTCGACCGAGTGGTAGCCGTCGATCAGGACGCATTCGATCGGTGCGAGCTGGCGGTCGAGGACGACCAACTCGACGTCACGTGGTGAAATCCCTTGAACCGCGCGCGCCGAAAGGCCCTCCTGCGCGGCAACGGAATTGGTGAATTCGATCCCCTGGAGCGCGTTCTTGTCGAAACCTGCGTCGATGGCGACGATCTTCGCAGACGGATTGAGCAAAGCGAGGGCAAAGGTGCTCCATCCTGCGGAATTGCCGATGACGAATATCCGCTGGGGGTGGAAGCGTTCGAACAGACATTCGGCGAAATAGATCTCCTGGAGCGCGATGCCGAGCCCGTTGGTCAGGCTCGCGCCGTCTCTGATGAACCAGGTGAAAGGCGCGAGCGCGAAGTCGCCGAAATGGCTGGGATTGAGGCCGGTCGAAACCCGGATGCCCCGGCTCTCGTATAGCTGCGTCAATCGCGCAAGAATCGGCACTTCTCGCCTCGTTTTCTGCGTTGCCACTTTCTGTCGGTCACCAAACATTTCTCATAGAGGACGATGGTCCGAAAGAGGCCCGGAGCGCCGCGTCGTCGATCAAAATGCCCTGCCCCCGGCGGCGCGGCCGTCCTATGATGCGGTCAGACATCCACCAAGCGGGTTCATCTCCATGAGCGACATCCAGCATTACATCGACGGCAAGCGCGTCGACGGAACAAGCGGGCGCTGGGGCGACGTCTACAACCCGGCGACCGGTGAGCGGTCGCGCCGTGTCGCCTTCGCCGGTGGCGCCGAGGTTGACCGCGCGGTCAAGGCGGCGGCCGCGGCCTTCCCGGCTTGGTCGGCGACCCCGCCGCTGACCCGCGCCCGCATCCTCTTCAAATTCCGCGAGCTGCTTGAGCGCGAAGCCGGCGCTCTCGCCCGCTTGATCAGCGAGGAGCACGGCAAGGTGCTGTCCGACGCCGCGGGCGAGGTCACGCGCGGCGCCGAAGTGGTCGAATTCGCCTGCGGCATCCCGCATCTCCTGAAGGGCGAGTTCACCGAGCAGGTCGGCCGCGGCATCGACAGCTGGTCGATGCGCCAGCCGCTCGGCGTCTGCGCCGGGATCACGCCTTTCAACTTCCCGGCGATGGTGCCGATGTGGATGTTTCCGGTGGCGCTCGCCTGCGGCAACACCTTTGTCCTGAAGCCGTCGGAACGCGACCCTTCCCCTGGCTTCAGGATCGCGGAGCTCTTGACCGAGGCCGGTCTGCCGCCCGGCGTCTTCAACGTCGTCAACGGTGACAAGGAAGCCGTCGACGCATTGCTGCGTCACCCCGATGTCGCCGCGGTCAGCTTTGTCGGCTCGACCGCGATCGCTCAGTACATCTATGCGACCGCAGCCCAGAGCGGCAAGCGGGTGCAGGCGCTGGGCGGTGCCAAGAACCACATGGTGGTGATGCCCGACGCCGACCTCGACCAGGCGACCGACGCGCTGATGGGTGCCGCCTACGGCTCGGCGGGCGAGCGCTGCATGGCGGTCTCGGTCGCCGTCGCTGTCGGCGGTGTTGGCGACAGGCTGATGGATAAGCTGGTGCCGCGGGTGCGATCGCTGAAGATCGGGCCCGGCACCGACGCAGAGGCGGAAATGGGTCCGCTCGTCACCCGCCAGCATCTCGACAAGGTCAGCTCCTATGTCGATCTCGGGGTGCAAGAGGGAGCCAAGCTCGTCGTCGACGGCCGCGGGCTCAAACTGCAGGGCTACGAAAACGGCTTCTTTCTCGGCGGCTGCCTCTTCGACGAGGTCAAGCCCGAGATGCGGATCTACAAGGAAGAGATCTTTGGCCCGGTTCTCTCGGTCGTGCGCAGCCCCGATTTCGATACCGCGACCAAGCTCGTCAACGACCACGAATACGGCAATGGCGTCGCGATCTTCACGCGCGACGGCGACGCCGCGCGCGAATTCTCGAACCGCATCCAGATCGGCATGGTCGGCATCAACGTGCCGATCCCGGTGCCGATGGCGTTCCACAGCTTTGGCGGCTGGAAGCGTTCCCTCTTTGGCGACATGGCGGTGCACGGCCCCGAGGGCGTGCGCTTCTACACCCGCCTCAAAACAATGACCGCGCGCTGGCCCACCGGCATCCGCGCCGGCGCCGAATACGTGATGCCGACGATGCGCTGATTGTGTAGCACCGGCTACGAGCTGCGGTGGGAACGGACCCTGCTCGACGGCGCCTCGCAGCTCGCCGTCCCTGAGAGCAGGGAGAAACTTCGACCCGACCCGGAAAATCGTCGGTCAGATCGACCATGATGCTCGATAGATCAAATAGTTAGCTGCCAGAAGCAGCACCCGGGCAGCAGGGAGGCGATGGGTGCTTCTGAGGGAGGCTGCAGGGAGGAACCACGTCGCCATTCCGCATCACTCGGTGTTGTCATATTAACACTTTATTATTTGACAAAATAGCACAACTCGATTATAAATTCAAGCTGCTTGACGGTGGGGTGCGGAGATCGACAGGGTTGGGTGACGGGCAATTTCCGCCTACGACGCCTGACATTACCCACTCTGGGTAGATCGTCAGGTGTCTGAGACAACCGTGTTTCGTAACCGGACAGCCGTCGTCCTCGCTCCTTCGCCCCGCTTGCGACCGCTTGCCGGGAGAGGGGCTGGGGGCAACTCCGCACGCGACGCGTGATGGTGGAGGCCAGTAGAAGTGATCAAACGAGCGAGTAGCAACATTAAAGGTCGCGACGTTTTGAGCGAGCACCGGGGGACGGAGGGTCGGCAGCTGTTTATCCACGAGCCGGCTGCATCCGTTTACCAGCAGGAGCGTCGGAACTCAAAAAAAGCCGGCGCCGACCAGGGCCGGCACCGGCGAGGCAGCGGGTGGCAAACCCGCGACAGGGAGACTTTGCCAAGCCGGACTGCGGAAAAAATGAGGCGAGCGTCCGGCAGCTCACCTCTACCGCCAACGATCGATCATAAGAGAAGGTTCCACCGACGTTACGAAGACGTCGTCCCCGACAAGGCGGTTGCGCATTTGGGAGAGGTTGGGGTAGAGCCGGCGCTCATGCTTGACCGGCCGCGCTCCCCTGAGATGCCGTCTCTGCCGCTGAGCTTCGACGGCCCGCTCGGGCAGAAGATCATCGAAATGCACGTCTGGGCCGTCGGTGAGGGTCTGCGTGGGGCGGACGCCGAAACCTTGTTCGACGGCTTCTGTCGGCGCCTCGTCAGCGCCGGCGTGCCGCTGTGGCGCGCTTTCGCCGGGATGAAGACCCTGCATCCACAATGGGGCGGCTATGGCTACACTTGGTGGCGCCGCCTCAACGCCATTCAGCCCGCGCAATTCGAACGCGGCGACGAATACGAGCAGGGCGTGCTCAACAGCCCTATCGGCCACCTGATCCGGCTCGGCGAAGCACGAGCGGCGACGGCCTCGGCCGAACCGGCGGATCCGTGGCTGAATTTGCGCCGACGCCTCTGCGGAGCCACGGCGCAGCTCGATTTTCCGCAGCTCGAGGAGCTCGCCGCCGCCGGTGCCACCGATTATTTCGCCGAGGTCGTTCGCTTTGGCGCGGATGGTGATCCGTCGCGTGGAACTGGGGTTGGCTATTCCTTTGCGACCGACCGCGCATCGGGCTTTGGTGATGACGACATCGTGCTGCTGAAGGCTGTGCTGCCAGTTGTCTCGCTGGCCATGATGACGGATGCCGGCCACACGATCGCCTCGGGGCTGCTCGGAGCCTATCTGGGTGCCGATGCCGGGCGGCGCGTTCATGCCGGGGCGGTCGAGCGCGGTTCAGTCGAGAGCATCCGCGCGGTTCTGTGGTACGCCGATATCCGCGCCTTTACGGCACTCGCGGACACGACTCCGGGAGCGGCGGTCATCGAGTTGGTCGACGAGGTTTTCGAAGCGCTTACCGCGTCGTTGCGCCCGCGCGGTGGCCAGGTGTTGAAATTCCTCGGCGACGGCATGCTCGCGATTTTTCCATTCGAGGATGCAGAACGCGAAGAAACCTGTCGCCGGGCGCTCGACGCCGCGGCCGAGGCGATGCGCGAAGTCGATCGACTGAATGCCGCGCGGCGTGCCGCAGGCCAGCGGACCGCCGCGGTCGACTTGGCGCTCCATCTCGGCGAGGTGCTCTACGGCAATGTCGGCGCCGTCGACCGGCTCGACTTTACGGTGATCGGACCGGCGGTCAACGAAGCCGCACGCATCGAGGCCTTGTGCGAACCCCTCGGCCGCAAGGTGCTGGTCTCCGCCGAGCTTGCCGCCGCGGTCGGCAACGGCTGCCGTCTCGAACCGCTCGGCCGTCACACGCTGCGCGGCTTGCGCGACCAACGCGAGATCTTCGCGCTCGATCTCGGTTAGAGCTTCTAGTCGCCCGAAGGTCCCACCCGGACAAGGCGTAGATGCTTCCGCCGATCCACCCTTGGCCGGGCTCGTCCCGTGGGCCTTCAGCCCACGGACTAGTTCCGTGGGCACCCACGTCTTTTTGTTGTGGCCGCAATGTTACGCGGCGATCCTGCTCCCGATGAGCGGATGGCTATACATCATGACAAACCGCCGCAATGGCACGCTGTACGTGGGCACCACGGTCGACCTCTCTCGACGCGTGTGGGAGCATCGGGAAGGCGTAGCGGATGGCTTCACAAAGCGATACGGATTAAAGCGGCTCGTGTATGCCGAGAAGCATGATGACATCCTCACCGCCAAACAACGCGAGATGAATATGAAGCATTGGCCGCGTGCGTGGAAAGTCCGGCTGATCCATGGGGAGAATCCGGATTGGGAGGGCCTTTACGATCGCCTGTCTTGAAGGCGTGGGTGGCCGGGTCTAGCGAGCTCGGCACAATTTAGATGCCCTTGGCCGGGCTTGCCCCGGTCATCCACGCCTTCCCGGCCTGTGACGGAGAACAGGTTCAAAGACGTGGGTGGCCGGAACAAGTCCGGCCAAGGGAAAAGTTAGCTCGTCCAGCGGACCTCGGGTGACGCTATAAGCTGACCGCCGCGTGCCATGATCGCGCGGCGGGAGGGGGAAGCATGTTGGGGAGGCGGAGCCGGGGGTTTCCGTCGCATAAGACCGAGCAGGCGGGGTTCGCGGCGAAGGCGACCGATCTCGACGCCTTGCGCACTGCCGTGGTCGACGCGGCGGGTGTCGGCACCGGGCTTTGGCTCAGCTATCTCTTCGTGCTGTTTTATTTCGCCATCGCGGCGGGTGCCGTCACGCACCGCGATCTGCTGCTGGAGAACTCGGTCAAACTGCCGTTCCTCAATGTCGAACTACCGCTCAAGGCATTCTTCATATTGGGGCCGCTCGTCTTTCCGGTGGTGCACGCCTATGTGCTGCTGCATTTCCTGCTATTGGCCGGCAAGGTCGGCGCCTTCCATGCCGAGCTGCGGGAACAGGTCTTCCAGGAGGAAAAAAGAGCGCAGCTGCGCCGCCAATTGCCGAGCAACATCTTTGTCCAATTTCTCGGCGGGCCGCGCGAGGTGCGGGAGGGGATCGTCGGCTTCCTGCTGAAGTCTGTAGCTGGGATCAGCCTCGTCGCCGGCCCGATCGCTCTCCTCGTCCTGTTCCAGCTGCAATTCCTACCGTACCACAATCCATGGATCAGCTGGTGGCAGCGCATCGCCATTGTCCTCGACCTAATTTTGCTGTGGCTGCTGTGGCCGCCAATCGCCCGCGGGGAAACTGCCCCCCTCACCTGGAACGATCTCGGGCGTGTGAGGGTAGCCGCCTGGCTCCCCGTGAGCCTGCTGCCCCTGCTGCTGGTCTTCGCCATCGCGACCTTCCCAGGCGAATGGCTGGAGGAAAACATGCCGACGGTGCGGCTCGTCCCGACGTCATTGAAGGCGTGGCAACTACCGAGTGTCGAAGCCGTTCAGAAGGCCGGGTCAGGTTGGACAACACTACATGAGTTACTGGTCGCCGGAGAAGTCAACTACATCACGCAAAAGCCTGAAAGTCTGTGGTCTAATGTGTTGGTATTGCCAGGATTCGAACTCGCCACTGACGGTAAGAATTCAGGTTCGACCGGAAGAATTTCGCTGCGCGGCCGGCGGCTCGAAGGCGCTGTCTTTTTCGGCGCCGATCTGCGAAGAGCTGATTTCAGTGGCGCCCGTCTTGCGCACGCAGATTTTTCTTTTGCCAACTTGCGCGACGCAAAATTCCAATGCGCCAACGCGTTCAACAATCAAAAATGTGCGCAGCTGCAGGGCGCCGTGCTCAAGTCTACGTGGCTGCAGGGCGCCGCGCTCGACGGCGCGGAACTGCAGGGCGCCGTGATCCAAGATGCCCATCTGGAGGGAGCCTCGCTGTGGCAAGCGCAGCTGCAGGGGGCCTTGCTCGACTTGACACATCTGCAGGGGGCGAATCTCGGTGCGGGACAGCTGCAGGGCGCCTCGCTTTCCGCCGCAAGGTTGCAAGGGGCGTTTCTCCACGGCGCCGATCTGCAGGGCGCCGATCTCGACGGTGCCAATCTGCAGGGCGCCGATCTCGCCGCCGCCAATATGCAGGGCGCCGTTCTGGCCGACGCGAACCTGCAAGGCGCAAAGCTAGAGTACGCGAATCTGCGGACTGCCTTCCTCAAAGATGTCTTCGTCTGGAGAACCAAACCGCCAGCAAGAGAGAATTTGACGGGCGCTTTCATCGAGCGGCTCCATTCGAAGCCAATCGATATTGGGCGGCTCTGTGGGGATAAGCTGTGCGTTTGGAGTAATGCATCTTTTGCCGATCTGAAGGCGAGCCTCGAAACCGTGCCGGAGGGTTCCCGCGCTCCTGCGCTAGAGCGGATCGAACCGCTCGGGCGAGCGCCATTTGAGGAGGATGCAACGTCGGCAAAAGATTGGAATAACCTTGCTGCAGAATCGTTGCGGTCGGCCGAAAACTACCCTGAGAATCTAGCCAGGCTGCTGATAAAAATCGGTTGCGACGGAACGCCCTATGTGATCGGCGGGCTAACCCGGCGGCTCACCATTGAGTCTTTCGAGAATGGCTTCGGCAATAGCTTAGCGTCAGAGGCCGAAGTCGCCCGAGTGTTCCTCGACGAGGCGAATTGTCCTGAGGCTCGTGGTCTGTCCGAAAAGGACAAAGCAAAGCTACAGCAGGTAGGCAGCCCGAAATCCTCGCAGCCGAGCCCTGGGAGCGCATCGCGGTAAGGTAACTGCGAGAGCAATGTCGCCGGCGAGATCTTCAATCGACTGACGCGGACCCTGCCCATAGTATCTTTGTTGCGCGGCGCGCGCCTTCGGCCAGCGCTTCGAACTTGGCCCAGCAGATCGACGGGTGGCCGACCCGGGTGCCGAGGCCGCAATCGGTGCCGGCGAGCACGTTCTCGCGGCCGACCAAGTTGGCGTAGCGGATCAGCCGCTCGGCGACCAGATCGGGATGCTCGATGAAATCTGTGCAATGGCCGACCACACCCGGGACGAGGGTGGCGCCTTCGGGCAATTTTACCTCCTCGAAGACCCGCCACTCATGCTCGTGACAGGGGTTCGAGGCCTCGATCGAATAGCTCCCGGCACGCACCCGGAAGATCAGATCGATGATGTCCTTTAAGGGGATATCGTCGTGATGGGGGCCGTGGAAGCTGCCCCAACACACGTGCAGCCTGATCTTTTCCCGCGGAATGTCGCGCAATGCGTGGTTGAGGGCGTCGATCCGCAGTGCGGCGTATCCGCGGTACTCCGGAACCGTTATGCCGGGCAGGCAAGCCCAGCCGTCCGGGAGGTCGGGATCGTCGATCTGCAACACGAAACCGGCATCGACGATCGCCTTGTATTCCTCATGCATCGCCTCGGCGATGGCGAACAGGAACGCTTCGTCGTCCTTATAGTATTCGTTCCCCATCCAATGCTCGATCGTCCCCGGCGTATTGGCCGGCAAAAACGCTTCGGCAACGCTCACGCCGGCGAGTGCCGCCCTGAAATTCGCGAGATCCCGCTCGAGCTCGGCGTGGCCGACATAGCGCAGTTCGTCAATGCAGACCGGTATCGTCTGGCCACCGGCATATCGCGGGCGCGAATGAGCGACGAAATATTCGGCAAATTTTGTCTCGTCGCGCGCCGTCATGCTGAGCCGCCGGAACCCGCTTCCGGGCCGCTTTTCGCAACCCGCAATGCGCGCCGAGACGTAATCGGTGAAGTTCGGCTTTGACAATTCGCCGTCGTTGACGATGTCGAGGCCGCAGTCGACCTGGCGCTTGACGACTTTTGCAACCGCCGATTTGAGCCGCCGATCGAGTGCCGCCTGGTCGCAGGGCTCGCCGCGCACCTTTGCCAGGACCATCTCGCGCAGATCTTCGGGGCGCGGCAGCGACCCGGCATGGGTCGTCAGAATGCGTTCAGTGCTGTAGATCATTGAGACCTCCCTTTCTCAGCTGTTCTCTGCGAGCACTGTCCCGGCTAAATGCAGAGATCCGCAAATCAGGACGCGGCCGGCAGGTGCATCCGTCGCGAAATCGGCGAGCGCGGCAGCGACGGAGGGAGCCGTCGCCGCCGGGATTCCGACCGAGCGCGCGGCGGTCGCGATCGCCTCTGCGTGGTGGGGGTTTTCCTCGCCGGGAATGGTCACCCCGGCCAACGCCATGGCGTAAGACGCCAACGGGCCGAGGAAGCCGGTGGCGTCCTTCGTGTTCAGCATGCCGACGACAAGGTAGAGCGGGCGGGCGCGCCAGCCGGCAATGAAATCCGCCAGTACCGCGCCGGCGCCTGGATTGTGCCCGCCGTCGAGCCAGAGCTCCCAACCCGGCGGCATCATTTCGGCCAGCGGGCCGCGCGTCAGAGGCTGCAGCCGCGCCGGCCATTCGATCCGGCGCAGTCCTTGGGCGACGGCTTCGGGCGGGAGGCTGAAACCCTGTAGCTGCTCGAGGCATGCTATGGCCGTACCGGCATTGGCGATCTGGTGCGCGCCGGCAAGTGAAGGCAACGGCAGATCGAGCTGCCAATGCTCGCCGACAAAGCGCATCTCGGCTCCAGCCCGCTGGCAGCGCCATTCGCGCTGCCAGCGAGACAAAGGCGCGCCGAGCGCAACGGCGCGAGCCTCGATCACCGCCTCGGCCTCCTCCGGCTGTGGCCCGAGAACGGCCGCCACCCCCGGCTTCAAAATGCCGGCCTTCTCGCCGGCGATCGCCGCAAGCGTGTCGCCGAGAAAGGCTTGGTGGTCGAGCGAGACCGGGGTAATCGCAGTCACCGCCGGGGCGGAGATCACGTTGGTCGCGTCGAGCCGTCCGCCGAGCCCGGTTTCGAGCAGCACGATGTCGGCCGGAATCCGGGCAAAAGCGAGTAGTGCCGCCGCCGTCGTGATCTCGAAATAGGTGATCGGCGTCCCGCCATTCGCCGTCTCGCATTCTTCGAGCAATGCGATCAGCGCTTCCTCTTCGATCAGCTGTCCTGCAAGGCGGATGCGCTCGTGGAACCGGACCAGATGCGGCGAGATATAGACGTGCACGCGGTACCCGCCCGCTTCCAGGCAGGCGCGCAACGTCGCGATGGTCGATCCCTTGCCGTTGGTCCCGGCGACGTGAACAACGGGCGGGAGTTTTTCTTGGGGATTGCCGAGGGCCGCGAGCAACCGCTCGATCCGGCCGAGCGACAGATCGATCAGCTTGGGGTGGAGGCGGCTGAGCCGCTCGAGCACGCGATCGCTCGTCTGCGTGCTCACGAGGCTTCCCCGGTCACCGATTGGGCCGCCTCCGAAGGATGCGGGCTGCGCAACAGACCGAGAATTCGGCCCAATGTGGCTCGCAGCTCGGCGCGCGGCACGACGAGGTCGACCATGCCGTGGTCGCGCAGGTATTCGGCACGCTGAAACCCATCCGGCAGCTTCTCGTGGATCGTCTCCTCGATCACGCGGGCTCCGGCAAAGCCCACCACGGCACCGGGCTCGGCTAGCGTGATGTTGCCGACCATCGCGAACGACGCGGAAACCCCACCGGTCGTTGGATCGGTCAACAGGACGATATAGGGGAGCCTCGCTTCCTTGACCATGTCGGCGGCGATGATCGTGCGCGGCATCTGCATCAGCGACAACACGCCCTCCTGCATGCGCGCGCCTCCCGAGGCCGGAACGACGATCAAGGCCGCCTCCTGCAATACGGCGAGCTTGGCGGCGGCGAGCAGGGCTTCGCCGACGGCGATGCCCATCGATCCACCCATGAACCGGAATTCGAAGACGGCGACGACGGCTGCGTGGCCGCCGATCTCGCCATGGGCAACGACGACGGCATCGCTACCGGCACCCAGTGCGGCCTGACCCTCCCGGAGGCGCTCCGCATAGCGCCGGCGATCGCGGAACTTCAGCGGGTCGACGATCGTCTTCGGCAGCTCGATCCGGGTGAAGGCACCCTCACCGAAGATGATCTTGAGGCGCAGCTCGGCGCCGATCCGCAAGTGATGGCCGCAATTGCGGCAGACATGGAGATTGGCTTCGAGCTCGCGATAAAACAGCATCTGCTCGCAGCCCGGGCATTTCGTCCACAGATTGTCCGGTACCGCCTTCTTGGTGACGACCGCCCGAATTTTCGGCAGGACAAAGTTGGTCAGCCAATTCATCGCCGGCTTGTAGCTGGCGGGCACTCCGTCGTCGAGCACCTCGGCGCCAGCCCCTCACCCTCCCGCCCCTCTCCCCGCCTGCGGCGCCTGCGGGGAGAGGGATGGGGTGAGCGGCGAGGTGATCAGGCCTGGTGCGCGTGGTAATAGGTGTTGCGCAGCACCCGGCCGGGCAAATTGCCGGTGTGCTTGCCGTCTTCCAGCAGGATTTCCCCGTTGACGATAGTCATGTGGACGCCCTGAGCCGGCTCCTTGATGCGCTTGGCGCCGGTCGGGAAGTCGTGCAGGACTTCGAGCGGCAGCGGCTTTACGGTGTCGGGATCGAAGATCACGATGTCGGCGACCATGCCGGGGCGCAGCATGCCGCGGTCGTAGAGGCCGAAGATCGAGGCCGATTCGAAGGTCAGCCGCCGTACCGCTTGCTCCAATGACATGATCTGCTTCTCACGCACCCACTCGGAGAGCAGCCGCGTCGAAAAGCCGAAGCCGCTCTGGAACTGCACATGCGCGCCGCCGTCCGACAGGCCGATGATCGCGTTCGGGTAGGTCAGGATCTTGGCGACCGCCGCGTCGTCGACGTTGTTCTCGCCGTGCAGCCATTCGGTGTCGAGGGTCTCCTCGATCGCCAGGTCGAGGAAGCAGTCGATGATGCCCTTGTCCTGGGTTTTGGCGATCTCGCCGAGGGTCTTGCCTTCCATCCACTTGTTCTTCTCGAGCACCGCGGTCTGCACCGCCATGTAGTCCCACCAGGTGCTGCAGATGCCGATCGCCGGCCCTCCCTTGAACTCGACCGCCTCCTCGTGGAGCTTCCTGCGCACCTCGGGATCGGCATAGGCCTTCAGCATTTCCTCGGGCGAGGACAGGCAGATCGGGTGCCACACCGGCAGACCGCGGAAGGTCTGGGTGTTGCGCATCGTGAAGTAATCGGTGATGCGGTTTGGCGTGCACATCGGGAAGGCGCGGATGCCCTTGGCGGTGGTCGCATCGACCTGGGCCATATGCTTCTGCCACTGGCCGGGCCGGCGCATCGTCTGGCCGAGATTGTTGTAGACGACGGCGCGGCCGGTCGCCTCGCTGAGCCGGCTCATCAACGCATCCTTCAGCTCCGCTCCGTTGCCGCCGCCGGACTGGATGAGGCCCGTGCCGAGCTCGCGCAATACATCGCCGAGCGCGAAGATCTCCTTCTCGTCCGCCCAGATCGCCGGGATGTGCACGCCCTGCGGGTCGAAATGGCCCTGGTTGCGCGACACCGACAGCCCCAATGCCCCGGCCTTCATGCCGTCACGGACGAGATCCTGCATCTCCTTGATCTCGTCGTCGGTCGCCGTGCGTTTCTGGCAGTCGTCGCCCATCACGTAGTGGCGCACTGCGGTGTGCCCAATCAGGTTGCCGACATTGACGCCGAGATGGTGGTCCATCTGGTCGAGATATTCGGGAAAGGTCTCCCAGGTGAACTCCAGTGTGTTCAGCACCTCCATCGGGATGGCTTCGACATAAGAGAGGAATTCCGACAGGCGCGCTTCCTTGCCTTTGCGCACCGGCGCCAATGAAAGCGAGCAATTGCCGAATATCACCGAGGTGGCGCCGTGGTCGCAGGAGAACGAGCACAGCGGGTCCCAGGTGACCTGGGCGTCGTAATGGCAGTGGTTGTCGATGAACCCCGGTGCCACGACCCGGCCCTCGGCGTCGATCGTCCGCGTGGCAGGACCGCTCAATTTGCCGATCTCGGCGATCTTGCCGTCCTTGACCCCGACATCGCCGCGAAACGCCGGCATTCCCGAGCCGTCGACGATCCGGCCGTTACGGATCAGCAGATCATACGCCATCATTATCCCTTTCGCGCTTCGCGCCCCAATTCGGGCCAGGTTGATTACGCCATCTGTTGCGCGCGACTGCAAGCGGCGATGCCTCGGGCGACCGCATAACGGATCTGTTCGACGATCATTGCTTGGGCATATCCTGGGTGGCCGAGGAGGAGACGGGATGCAGGCGGATTATGTGATTATCGGCGCGGGCTCAGCGGGGTGCGTGCTGGCCAACCGACTGAGCGAGGACCCGGCGACGCGGGTCATGCTGATCGAGGCCGGAGGGCGCGACTGGAACCCGCTGATCCACATCCCGGCGGGCTACATCAAGTTGCTCGATCACCCGAGACTGACCTGGGGCTTCAAGGCCGAGCCCGATCCGGGCGTCAACGGGCGCGCCATTCTCTATCCGCGCGGCCGTGTGCTGGGCGGCTCCAGCTCGATCAACGGGATGATCTATGTCCGCGGACAGCCCGAGGATTTCGATCATTGGGGCCAGCTCGGCAATCGCGGTTGGTCATGGGAGGACGTGCTGCCTTATTTCAAGAAGGCCGAGGATTGGGAAGGCGGTGCTGACGAATTTCACGGTGAAGGCGGGCCGCTCCTGACCTCGCGGACCGCGGACAAGCCGCCCTTATGCCAGAAGATCATCGAGGCCGGCACCGAGATCGGCCTCGAATATCACGAGGACGTCAACCGTCTGCCGCCCGGCTCCGGCGCCAACATCGGCTGGGTCCAGCAAACCCGTCGCGGGCGCCGCCGGCAGAGTGCCGCACGCACCTATCTGCGCCCCGCCAAGAAGCGGCCCAACCTTATGGTCGTGACCAACGCGCTGGTGCATCGCATCCTATTCGACGGCACCCGCGCCGTCGGCGTCGAATACGCGCGCGGCGGCCGGGTCGAGAGGGTCGACGCGGCTCGTGAGGTGATACTGGCGGCCGGCGCCGTCGGGTCGCCGCACATCCTGCAGCTCTCCGGTGTCGGCGACTCTGAGCATCTCGGCCGCGTCGGCATTCCGGTTCAGCATGCGCTGCCGGGGGTCGGCAAGAATTTGCAGGACCACTACCTCGCGCGCGTCACCTGCGTCGTGAGTGGAGCCAAGACCCTGAACGAGACCTCGCGCGGCCTGCCGTTCGCCGGCGAGGTGCTGCGCTATCTGTTCGCCGGCACCGGCATGCTGACCTATGCCGCTTCGCTCGTCGCGGCCTCGGTCAAAGTGCTGGAGGAGTCGGCAACGCCCGACGTTCAATGCCTGCTGGCCTCGGGCAGCTTTGCGCCCGGTCCGATCCGCCGGCTCGACGACAACCCGGGCATGACCGCCGGCATCTGGCAGATGCGGCCGCTGTCGCGCGGCTATGTCGAGGCGCGCTCGGACCGGCCGGAGGACCCGCCGTCGATCAACCCGCGCTACCTCTCCGAGGAGACCGACCGCCGCGCCGTGGTCGGCGGCCTCAAGCTGGCGCGACGGATCTTCGCCGCCCCGGCATTGAAGCAATACGTCGTCGGCGAAAACCTCCCCGGCAGAGACGTTCAGAGCGACGACGAGCTCCTGGATTATGCCCGGCAATACGGATCGACCGTCTTTCATGCGACCTGCACCTGCAAGATGGGCCCCGACACGATGGCGGTGGTTGATGATCGCCTGCACGTGCGCGGTCTTCACGGGTTGCGCGTCATCGACGCCTCAGTCATGCCGACGGTCACCTCGACCAACACCAATGCGCCGACAATCATGATCGCCGAAAAGGGTGCGGCGATGATCCTGGAGGAGGCGCGGCAGAAACGGGCGGCATGATTTTACATTGTCATTCCCGCGAGAGCGACAGGGCTGTCCGGGGAAATTCAGGCGTAAGCGAAATCGAGTTGGTTTTGGGCACAGCCAGCGGGTCGAGAGCTGGGCGGGGACTTGTCGATGTGGACCAGCGGTCTGCGGTCGAACAGAC
>Ga0210407_10000631_pt1 | contig 37902 bp, 33 predicted proteins | sample IncBWC27MmetaG_FD_150860 | JGI IMG/M metagenome (GOLD analysis project Ga0210407, IMG submission 150860) | Forest soil microbial communities from Barre Woods Harvard Forest LTER site, Petersham, Massachusetts, United States - Inc-BW-C-27-M | ecosystem: Environmental > Terrestrial > Soil >...
CGATTTCTGTCAATATGACCGTGAGTACGTCTTCAAACACGCCGCTGGGGACATCGCAGATCAACATCACCGCTTCCTCGCCCGGCGGAACCGACAAAACGCAAACCCTCGCTTTGACGGTGGGCGCGCCGCCGGATTACACCCTCTCGATCGCCAATTCTCCACTGACCACGCAGGTGAATGCTTCCGCCGTTTTCAATGGCACGTTGACCTCGATGAATGCTTACGCGAGTCCGGTGAACCTCAGCTGCGACCCGGCACCGCCCGCGCCTCCTAGTTGCGTTGCGAGTCCGGCGAGTGTTACTCCGAGCGTCTCCGGAGCGCCGTTTACCGTGACCGTTTCGAGCACCGTTTCACAGACGTACGCCTTCAACATCACCGGCTTGGGAACCGATCCGTCGGCGATCACGCACTCCACGGCAGTCAGCCTGAGCGTGCTCCCCGCGCAGGCTTTCGATTTCACGCTGAGCGCGACTCCGTCTAACGTCACTGTGAAAGTTGGAAGCCCCGCACTGTACAGTTTGGACGTTTCGCCGAACCCGGGAACCTTCCCCAGCGCCGTGACCTTCAGTTGCTCCACCCCGGCTGCGCTGACCACATGCACTTTCAGTCCGGCGCAAGTGCCGTCAGGAAGTGGTGGCTCGGTGGTCACGATGACGGTCTTGACGACTGCGCCGATTCCGAGCGCGTCTCGCGCTGTGGCCGCGCTCTTGATGACATTTCCGCTGGTTGGCGTTTTGTGGATGGGACAACGAAAGCGTGCTCCGAAGTCCTCCGCGAAAAAAACCCGCAGGATCGTTACACTGTTCGCACTCTTCCTCGGCCTACTCGCTTCCGCCTCCTGCGGCGGAGGTCTTCAGGGCAGCGGAGGCGGCGGCAGCGGAAGTCCGGGAACCCTTCCCGGCATTTATAACATCACGGTAACGGCGACCTCGGGCGGGGTCACGCACAGTAATCCTGCTGGTAGCTTGACTCTAACCGTGAATCCGTAGCCCTTCAGCGACTGTGATATCTTCAAACTTCACACTACAGGGGAGATGATTACCGCCAGCGAGAATCTGGCCCGGGGGAGCACTCGATCCAACACGCAGCCCGCGAACGGAGTCGGAAAAATGAAAACTGATTTCTCCAAGAGCCGCATTGCCGTGCTGGGAGCCGGAAAGATGGGAGGCATCCTGGTGAAGGCGCTGATTGAAAAACACAAGCTCTCGCCGGAGCGGGTGCGCGCCACCGTGGCCCACGAATCTCGAGTGAAGGATTTGTCCGCCAAACTCGGGGTCGCCGTCACCACCGACAATCTTGCCGCCGTGGACGGCGCCGACGTTGTTCTAATCTGCGTGAAACCGCAAGTCGTACAAGAACTTACCGAACAGATTGCAGACAAAATTACCGATAAGCAGCTGATCATTTCCGTCGCCGCATCGGTGCATACTTCACAGATCGAAATGGCGCTCGGCCCCGGCGTTCCCGTGGTTCGCGCCATGCCCAATACTCCGAGTGTTGTCGGCCAGGGCATGACCGCGTTGTGCAAAGGAATGTATGCAAAGCCTGAGCACGTGGACGCAGCTTCTGCACTATTCAATGCCGTCGGCCGCACGGTGGTTGTGGACGAAAAGCATATGGACGCAGTCACCGGACTCTCCGCCAGCGGTCCGGCTTACATCTACATCATCCTGGAATCGCTGGCCGAAGCGGGGGTGAAGGTCGGCCTGCCTCGCGATATCGCTACCCTGTTAGCCGCGCAGACGACGCTTGGCGCCGCGACCGTAGTGCTCGAAACAGGAGATCATCCAGCCCTACTGAAAGACGCCGTCACCACGCCAGCGGGATGCACCGTTGACGGAATCATGGAACTAGAAGAAGGCAAGCTGCGGGTGACGCTCATCAAAGCCGTGGTGAAGGCGACGCAACGGGCGAAAGAGCTGGCCAACGGGTAGGAGAGTCCCAACCCGGTTTCACACAGGGTCCGATCAAGGTCTCCAGCAGGAATGCAAGAACGACTAGGGCCTGCGTTCCTGACTATGAAGAGCCGTGGAATGGCCCATCTTGTATGAGAACTGCCCTACTCCTAGGATACGTCTTACTCGTTGCAACCGCACTGGACGCCCAAGCCCCCGCTACAACTCAGGGAATCGATGTAACTCCAAAGTCTGGCGTCATTCACGGTACAGTCGACGTTGTCGTGTCAACGAAAGAGGGGTTTGTCCTCGCGACAGATAGCAGAGCAACCAAGACCGTCGGCTTGGAGAATAGCTTTACAGATGATGCTCAGAAGCTCTACACGATCGGTGACCGTGCCGCTTGTGTAGTAGCAGGCCTCATCGGTTCTGAGATTGGATCGTCCGGCTTTGAATTGAGAGACACAATTGGAACGAATTTGCGGCTGATGGATCAGTCAGCAAGACAAAGAAACTCACCCTCCACTGCTCAGGATGTCGCCGACTCGTTCGAGTTCGGGCTGTCTCGAGTCACTGGTTTGTTAGCACCGAATATTCGTGCTTCTCCGGGGCTTATCGGCCAAGTAAGCGCTGTCTCCGTCAATCCCGACGGGACAGCAGAGTGGGTGAGTTTTGAACTCCCGCTTGAGATCATTCCCAATGATTCGGGTCAGATTGCACTCGCGGTCGGGCGCCCCATTTACCATTGGCACGCCGTGTATCTCGGCCCTCGGTTCGATGTGGATGTCTTGGGTCAGCCAGAGATTGCCATTCGAATGCTCAGCGCCCAAGGTCCAACCACCGACCATCATACCCAGACAACCATCATGCGCCGGTATTACTGGCTGAAGAAGTGGGGTCGGTTAGATCAGCTCACCTTAAGAGAGGGAGTATCGCTGGCAAGGGAGCTCGTTCAGTCCACCATCGATCTCTCTCCTCCAACTGCGGGAGTCGGGGGTCCGATCGACATCGCCGTCGTCACCAGGAACGGCGTTCGCTGGGTGCAGCGGAAGCAAACCTTTGCGTCCCTGCCTCGACCTCACTACAGAGTGTTCGATTCGCAGGTGCCGCTCCAAGATCTCGACGACTTTGAGTGCGTGCGCTGCGACTTTACCGATGCCCGATTGTTCTATGCGGGCGATGCGGATGTGCAACTTGTAAACAGCAAGTTCGGCGGCTCCTGCCGACTCGCCCTTGCGCCCGATGCCGAGCAGAAAAACCCGGAAGCTACCGCCCGCCTCAAGGCTCTGATGCAGGGGAAATGCAGAATCGTCGTCCAAGACTCAAATTTCCCGTGAACTGAGGAGACTTACCCGACGACTTAACCTCAAGCCACAAAATACTTCGCCGCCGGGTGATGCACCACAATTGCCGACGTGCTCTGTTCCGGCTCCAGTAGAAATCCTGAAGTCAGACGTACCCCCACGTTCTCTTCGGGATGTAGCAACGCAAACAGCTTGGTCTGATCTTCCAGATTCGGACAGGCCGGATAGCCAAAGCTGAAGCGCGATCCGCGATACTTCTGATGAAACAGGTCGCGGATATTCGGCGAATCGTCCGCTGAGATGCCCAGTTCTGCGCGCATCAGCTTGTGATGATACTCCGCCAGCGCCTCCGCGGTTTCGACGCTCAGGCCATGTAGGTAGAGATATTTCGTGTATTCTCCCGCTTCGAATAGTTTCTGCGTCTCGACCGAAGCCCGTGCGCCGATCGTAACCAGCGAAAGCCCGAGCACATCCATCTTGCCCGAAGCCTTGGGCGCAAAGAAATCCGAAATGCAAAGCCGCCGCCCCTCGCGCTGCCGCGGGAAAGTAAACCTTAGAAGTTCTTTGGGAGCACGGGCGTCCCCACCCGTACTGGCAGCGGATGAAACGTCATATACCACCACATCATTCCCATCCCCTTGCGCCGGAAAATATCCCCAAACCACTTTCGGTTCAAACCACGCGCTCGCAATGATCTCGTTTTCCAGTTCCTTCTTAATCGGACGATACTTTTCCTCCACCAGCCTTGCGTAATCCTCCTGCGACGCCGTTTTCAACTGCCACTGGTTTTTAAACAGGGCTGTGTCATTGATATACGGAAACAGCTCGCGCAGGTCGTAGTCCTTCTTCACCCGTACGCCCCAAAACGGCGGCGTCGGAATATTCGGTGCATCGCTGACCACAGCACTGCGTTCGGCGAACACTGGCCCGGTCTCTTCATCCACCGCAATCGCTTTGGCATATTCCTTTACGGTGCGCCCTTCTTCGATCCGCTTCTTGCGGCGGCCGTTCGGCGACATGAGGTCTTCCATGATGTGCAAGCCGCCGAAGGCATCGTCGGCATAGAAGACCGCGTTGGAATACTCGCGGCGCAAATCGTCTTCCACATACTTGCGCGTCAACGCCGCTCCGCCGCAGATCACCGGAAACTCCAGCTTCTGGCGCTCCAGGTCCTGAATGACGTACTTCATCTCCAGCGTGGATTTCACCAGCAATCCACTCAGCCCGATGGCGTCGGCGTGATGCTCCTGCGCCGCCTTAATAATCGCGTCCCCCGGCTGCTTGATGCCGAGATTGACCACCCGATACCCGTTGTTCGACAAAATGATGTCCACCAGGTTCTTGCCAATGTCGTGGACATCACCCTTCACTGTGGCAATTACAATCGTGCCCTTCTGCGAATTGCCGGCCTTCTTCTCCATCTTCGGTTCCAGATAGGCAACCGCCTGCTTCATCACGCCCGCAGAATCGAGCACCGATGGCAACTGCATCTTGCGCGCGCCGAATAGATCGCCGACCGTCTTCATGCCGTCAAGTAAAACGGTGTTGATCAGCTCAAGCGGAGAATATTGCTGCAACGCTTCTTCGAGTAATGCTTCGAGCGACTTTTTATGCGCGCCTTCGCCAACGGATTTTTCTCCGTTGATGATCGCGTACTTGAGTTTGTCCTCAATCGACAGCGTTTCGACGTGCGCCGCGCTCTCCGCTTGGGCCTTGCCCTTGGTTCCAGCGAAGTGCTGCATGTAAATCTGCAAGGGGTCTCCAGCAGATTCGTCGCGGAAAATAAGTTTGCGCGCAAGTTCAACCTCTTCTTGAGGAATCTTGTACAAGGGATAGATCTTGGTGTAATTGACAATGGCCATGTCGAGGCCATGATTAACAGCTTCGTGCATGAAAACGCTGTTCAGCACCCGCCGCGAATAGACATCCAGGCCGAACGAAATATTGCTGACCCCGAGAATTGTTTTAACTTCCGGCAGTTCTTTCTTGATCATCTTCAGCGCGTTCAGAGTCTCAATTCCGGCGCTGCGGTATTCGTCCTGGCCGGTCGAAATCGGCAGGGTGAGGGCATCGAAAATCAAATCCGCCGGACGGATGCCATATTTCTTGGTTGCAAGATCAAAAATCCGGTGCGCGATCGCGGTTTTCTTCTCCGCCGTCAGCGCCATGCCGTCTTCATCAATGGTCAGCGCGATCACTGCCGCACCGTGACGCTTCGCCATCGGCAGAACTTTGGACGTCCGCTTCTCGCCGTCCTCCAGGTTGATGGAATTAATAATCGCCTTGCCGGGGATACGCTTCAGCGCTTCTTCCACAACATCGGCTTCGGTTGAATCCACCAGAATCGGCGCGGGTACGCGGGTGGCGATTCTTTCTAAAATCGAAGTGATGTAACCCTTCTCGTCTTCCCCGACGATGGCGCAGCACAGGTCGAGCATGTGCGAGCCTTCGTTGACCAGCTTTTTTGCCAGCGCCAGAATGTCGTCGTACTTCTTCCCGCGCACCAGGTTCTTGAAATGCTCGACACGTGTCGTCGTATTCATTTCCTCGGCGACGATCAGCGGCTTGGGCTCAAGATCGAGCGGGACGGAAGTGTAAGCGCTCGAAGCCGCGGCAATCGGCTTCACATCCCGTTTCGCCGGCTCAATGCCAGACACTGCGTCCACCACGGCTTTCAAATGTTCCGGCGTAGTTCCGCAGCATCCGCCGACGATGCGCACACCGTAGTCCTGCACGAAGTGCTTGTGATATTGTGCGAGTTCGGCGGGCGTGAGTTTATAAACCGCATGCCCGCCTTCGTTCTGCGGAAGTCCGGCGTTGGGCAGAACGGAGATTTCTTTCGTCGAGTTCAGGCCGAGATAGCGGACAGCATCGTTCATCTCCGCGGGACCGGTGGCGCAGTTCATTCCAATGATGTCGAGGTCGAGAGGCTCCAGCGCGGTGAGCGCGGCACCAATCTCAGTGCCCAGCAGCATGGTTCCGGATTCCTGCAGCGTGACCTGCACTTGGAGCGGAAGTCGCTTGCCGGCTTTTCGCATTGCTTCCAGCACGCCGATCGTTGCAATCTTCGCTTGCAGCAAATCTTGCGCAGTCTCGATCAGAAGCACATCCACGCCGCCTTCAATCAGCGAGGTGGCTTGCTCCTCGTAGGCGGCGACCATGTCGTCAAAACTGATGTGCCCGAGAGACGGGAGCTTGGTGGTCGGCCCCATCGATCCGGCAACAAAGCGCGGTCGCGAGCTGGTCGAAAATTGCTGAGCGGCTTCCTTCGCAAGCTTCACTGCGGCAAGATTGATTTCAGCCACGCGATCCTGAAGCCCGAATTCGGTCAGCACCGTACGTGTTGCGCCAAAAGTGTTGGTCTCGACCACATCGCAGCCCACGCGGAAAAAATCCGCGTGAATGTCGCGAATGATGTCAGGCCGGCTCAACACCAGAACTTCGCTGCAATTCTCCTTGCCCCAGTAATCATCCAGGGTCGGATTGCGGGTCTGGATGTTAGTCCCCATCGCCCCGTCGTAAATAACGACGCGTTCGCGCACGGTTTGTAGAAAGTCTGGCATTCAGCAAGTCGCTTGATCGTTTTGAGCCACTTCCGGAACAAGCCCCCAGTCCCTGAATCTTGCAAGCAATTTCTCGTAATCCTCCCTGTTCCTGCAGTGCACATCGGCGGCCTCATCGTCATCAATCCAGACGAAGTATCTGCCGTGTCGGGGAACGACATATGCATCCCAGCAGAATAAGACCGACATGGTCAGGAGCAGCCTTGCGTCAACCGCATCCGCGGGTTCGAGCAGATAAGCGGGTGATTCGAGAATCGCCCGATTCTCGCCATGGGCAGCGCGGAGCATTTCGAGCGTTCTGCAGGCAACTTCAAACTCCGCGACTCCCGATGCACCGTTGTCACGGAGCCAGAACAGGCAATTCCCGGCCTCTTCGTCGAACCCTGGCAAAAAAAGTGTTGCGAAAAAAGGAACTTGATAGGGCAATATCTTGGGCCATCTCACCGTAAATACGAAACCAGAGTCGTCAGGCAGGGCAACATTAGGTAGAAGAACGTGAGGCAGAACGTTGGGTACAGCATTGGCGGTCAAACCGGTGGCGTTGACCCAATCGACAGCCTCTCTACTCGTGAGTGTCTTCATTGTTCTTACCTCTATGGGCGAAAAGCGAATAAACCCCGGACCAACGACGCCTCTATACACAAACGCCGGCCCAATATCGGACCGGCGTCATCTTCTCGCGAAAGCTATTGAACGTTTACTCTCCTGGAGCGAAGTCTGCGGGTGCGCCGCCTGCGATTTCCGCGGCGTTGAATACCGGATTCGCTCCCAAATGCGCCGGCTTGGTCGCCAGCATCTGCTCTTTGCGGTACACCATATTGGTTGCGTTGAAGCTCGCCAGTTCGAATCCGTGGCCGTGGGTGATGGCGTCGGTCGGGCACGCCTCCACGCAATATCCGCAAAAGATGCAGCGGTTGTAGTCAATGTTGTAAACCTTGGCATAACGTTCGGCACCGCTCACGCGGTTCTCAGCAGTGTTCTCTGCGGCCTCAATATAAATGCAATTGGCCGGACAGTTCGCCGCGCACAAAAAGCAGGCCACGCACTTCTCCAGACCATTCTCGTCGCGCTGCAAAACGTGCGCGCCGCGAAAACGCTCCTGAAATTTAGCGCCCCGCAGCGGCCCTGGACCGTCGGGATAGTTCTCCACCGTCGTGGGCTGGAACATCTCCATGAACGTGATGGACATCCCTTTGGCGATGGCGGCGATGTTTTCGAGGATCGGCATACATTCCTAGTATAGCGAAAATCCGCGCATTTCAGTGCACGGCGAGGTTACGGCCGTATTACAATAACTAGCCGTCCTCTTTCTTGATTTTGTTCGGCCGGCAAACCCATCCCAACGCACTTATCGGAGGATTTATGAAGCTTACGCCCGGAAAACTGGCGGGCCTGCAACGGGTGTCGGACAAGCGGGGAGTAATCGCCGCCGCCGCCATGGACCAGCGCGGCTCGCTGCAAAAATCGCTGGCCAAGGAAAAAGGCGGCGAAGTCAGCGATGCCATGATGGAAGAATTCAAGTCGCTGGTCACCGAAGTTCTGACCCCGCATGCCAGCGCCATCCTGCTCGACCCCGAGTGGGGACTGCCCGCATCCAAGCGCCGTGCCAAGAATGCCGGCCTGCTGCTCGCGTACGAAAAAACCGGATACGACAAGACCGGTCCCGGCCGCCTCGGCGATTTGCTCGATCACTGGTCGGCTCGCCGCCTGAAGGAAGCTGGCGCGGACTGCGTCAAGATTCTGCTCTATTACTCGCCTTTCGATCCCAAGGATGTGAACGACAAGAAGCACGCCTGGGTCGAGCGCATCGGCGACGAATGCCGCGCCAACGACATCCCGTATTTTCTGGAATTTGTCGGATACGACGAAGGCGCCGATGAAAAGGGCCTGGAGTACGCAAAGAAAAAGCCGCACATCGTAACCGAGAGCATGCGCGAGTTCGGCAAAGATAAGTACGGAGTTGACGTGCTCAAAGTGGAAGTTCCCGTCAACATGAAGTTCGTCGAGGGAACCAAATCGTTCGGCGGGCAGAAAGCCTACAGCAAGAAAGAGGCGATCGATCTGTTCCACGCAGCCGCCAACGTAGCGACTAAGCCGTTCATCTATCTCTCGGCCGGCGTGAGCAATGCCGAGTTCAGCGAAACACTTGAACTGGCAGGTGAAACCGGAGTGAAGTACAACGGCGTACTCTGCGGGCGCGCCACCTGGAAAGAAGGCATCCCGATTTACGCCAAGCAGGGCGCGGCCGCCTTCCGCACCTGGCTTGAGACCGAAGGCGTGAAGAACATCAACAACGTAAATGACAAGCTGAAGACCGCGACCTCGTGGTTTTCGATTTACGATGTGGAACCGGTGTTGGCGTAAAGATCGCTGAAACAAATAAGGGCGCGAATTACACGAAGGATTCCAGGTCTAAGCTCCTTCGTGTGATCGCGCCCTTTCCATTTTCGAAGAACTGTTGTTTTTCATTCCCACTCAATCGTCCCCGGCGGCTTGGAAGTAATGTCGTACACTACTCGATTCACGCCGCGCACTTCGTTCACAATCCGGCTCGACATTGTTTTCAAGACTTCGTGCGGCAGCGGGACCCAATCGGCGGTCATGCCATCCTCCGAGTGCGCGGCTCGGATTGCGCAAGTGAAGGCGTAAGTCCTCTGATCGCCCATCACCCCGACCGACATGATCGGCAGGAGCACCGCGAAAGACTGCCAGATTTTGGTGTAGAGCCCGGCGCGCTTGATCTCGTTTACGACGATGTCATCGCACTCGCGCAGAATCGCCAGCCGCTCCGGAGTAACTTCACCGAGAATGCGAACTGCCAGCCCTGGTCCAGGAAACGGCTGCCGCTGCAAGACTTCCTCCGGCATTCCGAGGTCGCGTCCGATGGTCCGCACTTCATCCTTGAATAGTTCTTTCAGCGGCTCGATCAGCTTGAGTTTCATCTTCTCGGGAAGCCCGCCAACGTTGTGGTGCGACTTGATGACTTGCGATGGCCCGCGCACCGAAACTGACTCAATCACATCAGGATACAAAGTTCCTTGTACCAGCCACTCGACTTTGCCCTCTTCTTTTTCGATGCGATGCGCTTCTTCGTCGAAAATGACAATGAATTCATTTCCGATGATTTTGCGCTTGGTTTCGGGATCGGTAACACCGGCGAGCTTAGTGAGGAAGCGCTCAGTCGCGTCCACCGCCACGACTTGCAGTCCCAGCTTTTCACGCAGGTTTTGCTGGACTTTTTCAAATTCGTTTTTGCGCAGGACGCCATTGTTGACGAAGACAGAAGTCAGGCGAGATTTGTTGCCATCACGAAGCGCGCGATCCACCAATGTGGCAGCCACCGCCGAGTCCACGCCGCCTGACAAGGCGCAAATAGCCCGCCCCGAGCCGACTTGGGCCCGTACCGAGGCCACCGTCGCATCCACAAAATGCTGGGGCGTCCAGGTTGGTTTGGCGTGGCAAATATTCAAAACAAAATTGCGTAGAATCTCCGTCCCCATCTTGGTATGCCGTACTTCGGGATGAAACTGCACCGCGAACAATCGTCTGCCGGCATCTTCGATCCCCGCGACCGCATTGGGAGATTTCGCGATCAGCTTGAAACCTGCCGGAAGCTCCAGCGCTTCGTCGCCGTGCGACATCCAGACTTCGAGAGACCGCGGCAGGCCTTTGAAAAGCTCCGAGTCGTCCACCAGGTCAACTTGCGCATGTCCGTACTCGCGCCGCTCCGCCGCCCGAACTTTGCCGCCGAGGGTGTGGGCCATGAATTGCAATCCGTAACAGATTCCCAGCACTGGCAGGCCGAGATCAAATATTCGCGGATCGGCCGGTGGCGCGTCGTGGTCATAAACAGAAGACGGTCCGCCGGAAAGAATGATGCCGACTGGAGAGTACTTTTTAATGTCTTCAATTTTGGAATTGCAGGGAAGAACCGCGGAAAAAACGTTCTGCTCGCGGACGCGGCGGGCGATCAGTTGCGAATATTGCGCCCCGAAGTCGAGGACAACGATTGATTGAGTTTCCACCAATGAGTTTCTCAAATCGTTCGTGCAGTGTAAAGAGGAACGTCAAGTCGCCAGCAATGGCAGGTCGCTCAAGATTACTTCGTCGCGGTCCACAGCCGTGGGCCCGCTCTCCGGCGCAATAGAAGAAGTCTCGCGGGATTGCTCAACCTCAAGCCCGCGGACAATCGCAACATAAGCCGCCAGCCGCCCTGTGTAAAGAAAATCAGCAACCGCGCAGTATCCGGCGATGATGAGGAATTCCAGCGCCAGCGCCGGCCCCATCCTCCATGCGCCGACCGTCGAGAGCATCGTGAACCCCGCGCCCCAGGCAGTTATGAACGCACCCAGGTGCGGCAACCCAAACCAGATTCCCACCGCGAGCATGCGGCCGGGGTGCTCCACACAAAGCCGTGCGCACGATCCTATCGCGCTGAGCGCCCCCTGCTGTTCGATCGCCGCGAACACCGCCGCCGTGGAAAAAAGCCAGTTCAGGATCGCCCACACAATCCCGACAAGAAGAAGCCCGACAAACCATGCCCGAGCCGCGTCCCCGGCCGAGATGTGCGTCGAGGCCCAGAACGAACTGGCCAACAACACAGCGCCGATGCCACCCACCTTGGCGGCGAGGAACACCGCGACCCGAAGAAAATTCAGCGCGCATAATGATCCCACCGTTCGCCGGCTCGGTCCCAATGCAATCCCGAATTCCTCCAGTAACGCAGCCAGAGTCACGGCCCGGCCCACGGAAGCCAGCACAATCCACGCCAGCGCGAGGGCGATCAGCACCACCATGCCGGCTTCGGTGAAGCGAAACGCGCTCCCGTGAAAAATGCGTTGCAACGCACGCGATATGAGCACTGGTTGCTGAGTTCCCAAAAGAAGCCGGTCGGCCGCGGTCACCGGCAGGCTGCCCATGTACTCGAGCAAAAAGAAAGTTCCCAGCAGCCACGCTGCGATAGCAAACGTCCATCGCCATGCGATTTCAGCAAAGGGAATCGCGGGCCGCCGGAAGATCATCCGGAAGCCCTCGGCCGTGGGTGAGAATGAACTCATGCTGACGGGTTACTCCGCTAACGAACAACAATATTGACGAGCTTGCCGGTGAAAATCTTCTTCACGATTTCTTTTCCGGCAACGTGGGTCTGGACTTTTTCTTCGGCCAACGCCTTCTGAAGTATCTCTTCCTGCGGGGTCCCTGGCGCCACCACCACCACGCTGCGCAGTTTCCCATTAACTTGCACCGGAATTTCAATCTCGTCTTCCTTGGCCAATTCGGGATCGTATTTCGGCCACGGCGCTTTCAGTAGATAGCTCTGCTCGCCCAGCATCTCCCACAACTCATGCGCGAGGTACGGAGCAAACGGCGCGAGCAAGAGAACCATGTCGCGTTGGGCGTCGGCCAGCAACGATCCCGGCAATCCCTTTCCCTCAGCGGCGTGCAATTCGTTCACCAGCTCCATGACCGCCGAGATACAAGTATTGAAATGCCAGCGTCCCTGAAAATCGTCGGTGACCCGCTTGATCGTCTGATGCAGCTTGCGCTGAATGGCTCGAGCCTCGGGCGACAGCGCAGCGTTGTTCTGAACCTTGTCCCCGTTGCCTTGAGCGTTCCGCGCCACGAACCGGTACACCTTGCTCAAGAATCTGTAAATTCCCGCGACGCCTTCGTCCTGCCAATCCAGTTCGCGGTCGGGAGACGTCGCAAACAGCGTGTACATGCGCGTGCTGTCGCCGCCGTAGCGCGCCACCATTTCATCCGGCGAAACGACGTTGCCCAGGCTCTTTGACATCTTGGCGCCCGCCTTGATGATCATTCCCTGAGTGAATAGCCGTTCGGCAGGCTCGTCATTCTTGATCATGCCGAGGTCGCGCATGAACTTGGTCCAGAAGCGCGAATAAATGAGGTGCAGAATCGCATGCTCAACTCCGCCGATGTATTGATCAATCGGAAACCAATACGCAGCGATCTTCGGATCGAAAGGAGCGTTGTCGTTGTGGGCGTCGATGTAGCGATAGAAATACCACGACGAATCCACAAACGTATCCATGGTGTCGGTCTCGCGGCGAGCCGGACCTCCGCAGATGGGACAGGTCGTATTCAAAAACTCCGGAACGCGCGACAGCGGCGATCCGCCGGTGAGCGTGATGTCAACATTGTCCGGCAAGATCACCGGCAGGTCTTTCTCCGCAACCGGGACGACGCCATCCTTCTCGCAATAAACCATGGGGATCGGCGTTCCCCAGTAACGTTGTCGTGAAATTCCCCAGTCTTTCAGCCGAAAGGTTACGGTTGGTTTGCCGAACTCATGTTGCTCGGCAAAGGCAGACATTTTCTTGATGGCTTCCATGCAGGTGAGTCCGGTGAACTCGCCGGAGTTGATCAGCCTGCCTTCGAGCGTGGTGAAGGGAAGTTCTGGTTGCGAAGCGCGGACGGCCTCGGCCGCAACCGTCGGCACAATCACCTGCCGAATTTCAATCCCGTACTTCTTGGCGAACTCGAAATCCCGCTCATCATGCGCCGGGACGCTCATGATCGCCCCGGTGCCGTAATCCATCAGAATGTAATTCGCCACCCACACCGGCACGCGCTCGCCGTTAAACGGATTCACTGCGGTGTGCCCGGTGTTGACGCCATGCTTTTCAATCGCACCAATGTCGCCGGATTCTTTGGCCTCACGTTGCTCTTCGATCAGTTGCGTCACCTTGAGCCGCAGATCAGGATCGGCCGCCACCAGTTCGGCAATGATCGGATGCTCGGGCGCAAGTTGCACCGAAGTGGCGCCGAAAATCGTGTCGACTCGAGTAGTGAAAACCGTGAACACGTCTCCGCCAGAGTAATCGAGGCGGAAGTCCACCAGCGTGCCTTCGCTGCGGCCAATCCAGTTGCGTTGCATGGTGCGAACTTTTTCCGGCCAGCCGGGAAGGTGATCGAGTCCGCCCAACAACTCCTCGGCGTAGTGTGTGGTGCGCACAAACCACTGTTCCAACTCGCGCGTCTCGACCAGCGTATCCTCGTGCCGCCAGCAACAGCCGCCGACCACTTGCTCATTGGCCAGCACGGTCGCGCACTTCGGACACCAATTCACCTTGCTCTTTTTGCGATACGCCAATCCACGCTCGAATAGCTTAAGAAAAAACCATTGGTTCCACTTGTAATAATCCGGCAGGCAAGTGGTGATTTCGCGCGACCAGTCATACGCAAACCCCAACCGCTTCATCTGCCGCTTCATCTTTTCGATGTTGCCTAGCGTCCAATCGCGCGGTGGAGTTTGATTCGCAATCGCCGCATTCTCCGCCGGAAGCCCGAACGAATCCCATCCCATGGGATGAAGTACGTTGTATCCGTTCATCCACATGTAGCGCGCGAGCGCGTCGCCGATGGCATAGTTGCGCACGTGTCCCATATGCAGCGCGCCCGAAGGGTAGGGAAGCATCTCCAACACGTAATACTTGGGTTTGGTCGAGTGCGGCTCGGCAGCGTAGAGCTTCGCATCCTGCTCCCAACGCTCCGCCCACTTCAGTTCAATCGGCTGCGGGTCGTAGCGGTCTTCATGAGATGCTGTCGGTTCGGTTTCTCGCGGCATGGTTAGTTGGAATTAGATTCTACAATGCGAGGACTGTGTGGCGCGGCCGCCCTCGGCCCGCCCGGATCGGCGATACCCATAGTGAGGATTAGTTTTGAAAAGTCCGCACCGGATTCGCGAACCTAGCATTAATTAAATGTGGAGACACCCGTTTTAGGGCCCGAGGGTTCGGCTATCGAAGACGAACAGTGTCTGAGATCGGCGGATATAAGGAGTTGAAGTCCAGCTATGGCTGTACTCTATCATGTTGGCCGTTCGGGTTACCGTACAGCGCCGCCGCGACATGAGCGTTGGTCCTCACCCGGTCCATCTGTTCATAGATGTATTGGCGAAGGTCGGCTACGTCGAGGACACGACTGCCGTTTCTCAGGCGGGCATAAGTCAGATCCTCTCTTAGGCTTTCGAGCACCGAGAGCGCAATTTGCCTTTCGTTCATGTCCATAACAAACTCCACGCGAACAGCATTTCTGACAATTCTATTGTGTCCCGTTTGTGCACTTTAAACTGTGCAATTCTGACCAATTCCGAGTTTAATTTACAATAGCCATTCGTGTCCGTGAGTGGGAATCTGAACTCCACTCGCTCCAGACAACTCACTTCCCGGAGCCCCGACGCATACTTCCAGCTATAATGCATTCGATTCGCTCCAGCGCGAACCTTGACGCACATGTGGATGGAGGCTACCGCGTATGAAACTGGCCCTGGCTGCCCTCGCAGTGCTGATTGCAACGCGCACCGGCTTTGCTCAGGACGTGAAGGTTCGCGAGCAAGCTGAGCGCCTGCTCGAACGGGCGAACGCCGTCAGTTCCTCTCCGCATCTCCCCGACCTGGAGCGCATCGACACCTTCCGTGTATTCGGGGACGGCGACGTGAAGGAAGGCAGCTTCACTCGCGTAGTCGTTCAGGGGACGGGTCGCCGGGATGAATATACCTACGGCGACTACCATCTCCTCAACGTGTGGACGCAAAAGCAGGTCGCCGTTGTGGGCAGCCCGCATCTTCTGCCGCCGGAACTGGTCAATGTCCTGCGCGTTACACCCATCTGGCTTGTGCACTTTGATAGCGAAGATGTTGTCCACGCCATCACCGACCGGACGGTGAACGGCAGCACAGCCCATTGCATCGTCTTTGATACCGTCAAAGGAGAACGGACCGACAATAACGAACTCTGCGTGGACGCAGCCAATGGCAGTTTGGTGTTAGAGAAGCTCGGAGGCGAATTGATCGAGAACAGCGAGTTCTTTCCTTTCGCTGGAGCGTTGATGCCGGGCAGAATAAGCTACTCCTTCGCGGGAGAGCGCACTATCGAAATCACGCAGACGATGACGCTGCTGACGGACGCTGACGCCAACGTGCTGGTTGCGCCAGAGAATGCCCGCATGCACAAGATCTGCACGACGTACCGGCGACCTTTCGGAGTGTCGATGCCACAGCCCAAGCCGGGCAACGGCGGGGGGACTACGGATATTGTCGTGCGCGGGTCGGTGGGTGTCGATGGCAAACTTTTTGACCTGGCGGTACAAAACTCCGAACGCCCGGAATTGAATGCGGAGGCGCTCGCGCAGGCGAAGCAGTGGATCTTCACGCCGGCGATGTGTGACGGCAGAGCCGACATCCACGAGGCTTCTATCACCTTGCACTTTCAGGGACGGTAAATGTCGCGCCCGGTGCGGCAGTCACGGCAACGGCTCCGGCGGTATCGAAACTCACTTCCGGGCTCCCAATCCTGGCTCCCAAGACGCGCCGAATTCTGCTCCGCAGTTCTGGTAACATTTTCCTAATTCGGGCTTCGTGGAGGACCCCATGTCCCATTTCACCCGACGTGAATTCCTGAAAACCGGACTTGCGGCCGGAACGTTTGCGGTCACCGGAAGTCTCCCGCTGTTGGCACAGCCGCAAACAGCCACCGACTACATCACGTTGGGAAGATCTGGGGTGAAAGTGACGCGGCTCGCTTTCGGCACCGGAAGCTTTAGCGGCCAGGTGCAACGCGATCTTGGACAGGACGGTTTCACCCGGCTGGTGCGTTACGCCTATGATCGCGGCATTCGCTTCTTCGAGACCGCCGAATCCTACGGCGAGATGCACAAGATGCTGGGCATCGCTCTAAAAGGCATTCCGCGCGAGAATTATCAGTTGATGTCCAAGGTGACGACTCGTGACGGCGTGAGTCCGCAGCAGAAATTCGACGAGCTGCGCACGCTGGCGAACACCGAGTATTTCGACATCATGTTGCTCCACTGGCAACATACCTCGACTTGGCCCACCGACACCGTTCGCTGGCAGGACGCGATCCTGGAAGCCGAGCACAAGAAGGTTGTTGTAAGTCACGGCGCGTCAGTCCACGGGCTACCCGCGCTACGACGCGTCCCAGGCAATGAGTGGCTCAAACTCGCCATGATCCGGGTGAATCACAAAGGCAGGAGCATGGACGCCGAGGACTATGCCACTCAGGGATTGGGGAACGTCCCCGAAGTCGTCGAGCACGTGAGGGAAGTTCGCAAAGAGGGCATGGGCGTAATCGCGATGAAGTTGATCAGCGAAGGCACGTTCAACCGCGACGACCGGCGGCAGGCAATGAAGTTCGCGTTCAAGAATGCCGGCGTCGATAGCGTGACTGTCGGCTACAAAAATACCGCCGAGGTCGACGAGGCCATTGAGAATCTGAATATGGCGCTGGCGTAGGATGCGCAGCGATTCTGCGTTTCAGTAGTGTGATCTGTCCTGCCGGGCTCCCCGCTCCATTGCTCCGCCTCCGGTTCACATTTAGACTGAAATCCACATCGGTTTGTAATCAGGAGATCCCATGCTGGTAGTCATGCAGGCGCACGCCACGGCGGAGGACGTTCGCCGGGTTTGCGACAAAATCGAATCCCTCGGATACCGCGCCCACTCCATGCCCGGCGCCGAGCGCACCGCTATCGGCGTCACCGGAAACAAGGGTGAAATCGAAGCTGGCACGCTCGACGAAATGCCCGGCGTCCAGGAAATCATTCGCGTTACCAAGCCTTACAAACTGGTAAGCCGCGACATGAAGGAGGAGAACACCGTCGTCTCCTTCCCCGGCACCGACGCCACCTTCGGCGGCCCCGGCCTCGCCATCATCGCCGGCCCCTGCGCCATCGAAAGCCGCGAGCAGGCATTCGCCATCGCCGAGCGCGTGCATCGTGCCGGAGCACAATTCTTCCGTGGCGGCGCCTACAAGCCGCGCACCTCGCCATATTCGTTTCAGGGACTGGAAGAAGAAGCCCTGAAAATCATGGCCGCCGTTCGCGACAAGTACGGCATGAAGATTGTCACCGAAGCCATTGACAGCGAATCGCTGGATCTGGTCGAAAAGTATGCCGACGTAATCCAGATCGGCGCCCGCAACATGCAGAATTTTTCTTTGCTCAAGCGCGCCGGACGTGCCCGCAAGCCGGTGCTTTTGAAGCGCGGAATGTCGGCCACGCTCGAAGAATTTCTTATGGCGGCCGAGTACGTGATGAGCGAGGGCAACTATCAGGTCATCCTGTGCGAGCGCGGCGTGCGCACGTTTGCCGACCACACTCGCAACACCCTCGACCTGAGCCTGATTCCCGCCGTACAGCGCCTGAGCCATCTCCCGATCCTGGTTGACCCGAGCCACGGCACCGGCAAGCGCAACAAAGTCACTCCGCTTTCCCGCGCCGCGGTCGCTGTCGGCGCCGACGGCCTCATCATCGAAGTGCACCATGAGCCGGATAAAGCTTTGTCCGACGGCATGCAGTCGCTCTATCCCGACCAGTTCGATGAATTGATGGTGCAAGTCCGCCAGATTGCCCCGATCTTACGAAGGACAGTGCCGGGAATTGGAGAGCATGTAGCGGCGGGCGTTAGGACGCGATGAAGACGCTGGCCACAATCTCTAGTTGTATCGTGTTGATGTCGGCGTCACTCCACGCCGGCCAGAAGCCGGTCCCCGCACCGGGTGATCCCATTCACATGGTCAGCCCGAAGTATCCCAAAGATGCGCGCAAAAAAAATGTGGAGGGGACAGTTACAGTACACGTTAGCATTGGCGCCGACGGGTCCGTGAAAGATGCGGCGGTGGTAAACGGCGATTCTCGGCTGACCATGCTGCGCTCGCGGCGGTCAGGAAGTGGAGATTTCAGCCGTTCACCGCGGACGGCAAGCCGGTGGAGGGCCAACGCGACGTGACCATGGATTTCACGCTCGCCGATGGCCCAACCCAGTTGGATGACTCCTCGGATCCTATATCCACAATGGGAGGGGGTGCGCGCGTGAGTCCGCCGCGCGTTACTTATTCTCCCGATCCAGAATACTCGTCCGCAGCACTACAAGCTCACGTTGACGGTATTGTCGCCCTGAGCATCGTGGTTGGGACCGACGGGAAACCACGTGATATTAAGGTCGTTCGATCCCCGGGTTATGGCTTGGATGAGAAAGCAATTGAGGCGGTCCGGGAGTGGAGATTCCAACCCGCAAGCAAGGACGGAAAGCCGGTGGCCGTGTCGATTATGGTGCAAGTTCAGTTTCGTCAGGTTCCCAGATGAACGCTGTCTCAGGCGACGTCACTCTGAGGTTCTGACCATTCAAATGAAAACACGCAGCTTGGTTGCAATACTGATGTTCGTTCTTCCCTGGTTGTGCGAGGCACAAGATTCTCAAGCCCCCGACACCAAGCCCCCGACGGCCACTTCGTCGGCAGCAATACAGCCCGATGCCGCACAGATTGTTCCTGGCCGCTTGATTCACCAGGTTGACCCGAAATACCCCAAAGAAGCCCGGAAGGAGAACCTCGAGGGGCAGATTGTGCTGCGGGCGACGATTGGCGCCGACGGCAAGGTTAGCGGCGTGTCCATTACTAGCGGTGATCTGGTTCTCGCTGAAGAGGCGGTCGATGCGGTGCGAAGGTGGAAGTTTAGGCCGTACACTCAAAATGGAACGCCTGTCGGAGTCCTGCAGAGTCTCACGTTCAATTTTGTTGCGGGAAAGAAAGTCGCCGAACTCGATCCATTGTCACCAGCGACTCTCGATGCGGCGCAGGCGGGCACGATTCAGAAGGTCGTCTCAAACAGGGAGAGCGTTTTCCGGGTCGGTGGCGGAGTCACCGCTCCCAAGGCACTTTACACGCCCGACCCCAGTTACGATGAAAAAGCCAGAAAAGCTAAATATCAAGGAACTTGCTCGTTGAGCCTAATTGTCGGATCGGACGGCCAACCTCGGGATATCAAAGTCGTTCGGGCGATAGGGAAAGGACTTGATGCCAAAGCAGTGCAAGCGGTAAGCACGTGGAGATTTCAGCCCGCTACGAAGGATGGCAAACCTGTGCCTGTGCTCGTTAATGTCGAGGTTGGTTTCCACCTCTACTAAAACCCGCATGACCTCAACGTCTATCCTCTTCCGCCCCTACTCCCGCCTGATCAAAATCACTTTGCTGAACAAGCAAGTCGAAGTCCCCGAGAACAACGCCTTGCTACGCTGCCTGCAGTATCTTGCGCCGGATGCGGTTTCCTACGGACGGTTTTGCTGGAATGAAGATTGCCAGTACTGCCGCGTGACTTACGATTTTGGCGAAGGGACGAAAGAGCGCGCGGCGCTGTCCTGCAAAGTCATGGCCGAGGAGGGTATGCGGGTGAAGGAAGTCAGTCGCGAGATCAGTTACTGCCTGCGGGATTTAAATCTCACAAAATAGTTTTTGTCATTCCGAAGCGCGCAGCGCCAAGGAACCGGGTGTCTCGACTTCGCAAGATCGTTCGCCCTGCGAACGATCTTGCTCCGCTCGGAATGACAACAGTGTGGAATGGGACTATTGCGGACGGCTGGCCGCGGTCGCGACTCCCAGCTTGCGCAGCCGGTCTTTCGCCTGCAGCGCCTCGTTCGACTTCGGATAGCGCTGCACCACATGCCGCAGCGCGGCAATGCCGGCGTCCTTTTGGCCGGACTCAATCAGCGCGAATCCTTTTTTCAATTCCGCCGACGCCGCCTTGGTTCCGTCGGGGAAAGTCTGTAACACGGTGTCGTATTCCTTTACTGCCTGCGGATAGTTGCCGGCCTTGAAGTCCGTTTCCGCGAGATAGAAATACGCATTGCCTGCTAGGTCGGTATTCGGATAATTCTTCACGTAATCGCCGAATTCCTGCTTGGCCAGGTCTGCGTTGCCGCCCGTGTAATCCCGCAGCCCATTGTTGTATAGAACATCCGGAGGCGGCACCGCCAACTGCGCCTGGGTTTGAGCCGCCTGCTGGCTGGTTTGCGAAGCCAGCGTTTGCTGCGCAGCCTGAAGGTCTTCAAGCTGCTTGCTCACTTTCCCGAGCCGGGCTTTCAATTCGTCCAGGCTGTCATTCAAAGTCTGCAATTGTCCGGAGAGCTGGTCCACACGCGCGCCGCTGTCCGCCTGCTGTTTCTGGAGCGATGTTTGAATATTAGTGATGGACGTCGTGACCTTGTTGATGCTTTCGGTGTTCTGGTCCATTAGGTTCTTGAGCACGCCCAGGCGCTCGTCGAGCGATTGCTTCAAAGTGGTGATCTGGTCCGAGAGCTGCTGCACCTGAGTCTGCAGCTCCACCAGTTCGCGGTTCACGGCCCACGCCGGGGTGGTTCCCACTAGGCCCGCGGCCAAGATCACAAAGAGAATACGGCGGCAAAAAGTCTTCATAGCAGTTCCTAATTCCTCGCTTAAGATGCGGAAAATGGCGTTCAGGTAAGTCCAACAGAAGCGCCGCCAGAGGTCAAGTTCACCGCGGTGCACTCGGGTAGAGAAAAAGCGTCCCAGCCGACCCTACTCGCCCATCACTTTCACGATCACCCGCTTGTCCCGCTGGCCATCGAATTCGGCGTAGAAAATCCGCTGCCAGGTCCCGAAATCGAGCCGCCCGGCGGTGATCGGGACGATGACCTCGTGATGAATCAGCAGCGCCTTCAGATGCGAGTCGCCGTTGTCCTCGCCGGTCTCGTGATGTTTGTAGCCCTTGCGAAACGGCGCCAATTGCTCCAGCCATTGGTCAATATCTTCGATCAGTCCGGACTCGTTGTCGTTCACATAAACCCCAGCAGTGATGTGCATCGCCGAGACCAGGACCATGCCGTCCTTGACCCCGCTGTTTTTGACAATGGTTTCAACCTGCGGCGTGATGTGAATGTACTCGCGGTGCTTGCGAGTGTGAAACTTCAGGTATTCGGTATGGACTTTCATGGTTGGTGGAGATAAGAAGTTAACTCAGGATTCCTCTGTGTCTGCTGGGGTAGACGGTTTTTCCGGCCTCAGTAACGGAAATAAAATCACGTCTCTGATCGTGTGCGAATCCGTCAGCAGCATCGCTAGACGGTCAATTCCCACGCCGACTCCGCCTGCCGGCGGCATGCCATAGGACAGCGCGCGGATGTAGTCTTCGTCCATCTGGTGGGCCTCTTCGTCACCGCGTTCACGTTCGTTTAGCTGTTGCTCAAAGCGGCGGCGCTGGTCTTCCGGATCGTTGAGCTCGCTGAAGCCGTTGGAAATTTCCATCTGGCCGATAAAAATCTCCCAGCGCTCAGTCCATTCCGGCTCGTCGGCTTTTTGCTTGGAGAGCGGCGAGACCGCGGTAGGAAACTCGTAAATGATCGTCGGCTGGGTCAGATGCTCCTCCGCAACCGCCTCAAATAGAGCGGCAATCGTCTTACCCGCCGGCTCTTTGGGATCGTAGGGCATGTGTGCCTGCGACGAGTTGAACCGCTCGACCAGCGCCTTTACAGAATCGTGGGAAGCAAAATCCGAAAGGATCGGTCTTGCACCTGCCGACTCCGGCCAGTAATGAATAATCGCCTCGCGCATGGTCATACGGCGCCAATTCACGGCGGCCCATTCAATTTCGGTGTCGCCCCATTTCGTTTTCGCGCCGCCGGTAACATCTTTCGCGGCTTGGATAATCAGCTCCTGGGTCAGATCCATCACCCCGCGGTAATTCGTGTACGCCTGATAAAACTCGAGCATGGTGAACTCGGGATTGTGCCGGGTCGAAATGCCTTCGTTGCGAAAATTGCGATTGATTTCATACACCCGATCAAATCCGCCAACCAATAGGCGCTTGAGATAAAGCTCCGGCGCAATGCGCAGGTAGAGATCCATATCAAGCGTGTTGTGGTGAGTGATGAATGGCTTGGCTACGGCGCCGCCCGCCATCGGCTGCATCATCGGAGTCTCAACTTCGAGGAATCCGCGCTCGTTGAGAAACTTGCGCATGGACTGAACCAGCCGCCCCCGCTTCAAAAAAACTTCGCGGACTTCCGGATTCATCGCCAGATCCAGATAGCGCTGGCGATACCGCAACTCGACATCGGTCAGGCCGTGCCATTTCTCGGGCAGCGGCAAAAGGTCTTTGGAGAGAAACGTGATCTGCTCTACGTGGACGGAAAGTTCTCCAGTCCGGGTGCGGAAAAGATACCCGCTGGCGCCGATGTGGTCGCCCAAGTCGAGCAATTTGTAGAGTTCAAATCCCTTTTCGCCGACGGCGTCTTTCTTCACGTAGATCTGCAGCCGCTGTCCGTCCTGTTGCAGATGCGCGAACCCCGCCTTACCCATCAGGCGAATTGCCATGATCCGCCCAGCCACGCGGACGTGCACTCGCGCGGCCTCGAGTTGTTCGCCGGTCTTGTCCGTATATTCGGCGAGAATCTGCGGCAGGGTGTGGGTAAAATCGTATTTTGCCGGATACGCTTGCTGGCCGAGAGCCTCAATCTGCTTGAGTTTCTCCAGCCGCATTTTGTAGATATCGTCGTCGAATGCCAAGAGAGGGGCCTTTGCGCGCGAAAGTAAGCTGCGATTATAGAGGAAGAATTGAATCATTGAATCGTCGGGGATGAATCATTTGAGGTGGAGAATGATCCAACGGTGCAATCCCCCCGATGATTCAATCCCTCGATGTATCATTCTGATGGTGGAGTATCCCGACTATGAGCACATCAGCCCAACCTCAATCCGCGGCCGCTGGTGAAACGTTCACCGCCAGCCGCTGGACTAAGGGCAACCTGTTTTTTCCGATTCGCATTGTCGTCAGCCCACTGCACGTCAGCCGGATCAAGCCGCGCCTGTTCAGCCAGACGGAAGAAAGCATCGCGATTGCGCAGGTCGCTTCGGTCAAGATCGAGACCGGGATCATCTGGTCGCGAATCACCATCGAGTCCACAGGAGGCACCGACCCCATCACCAGCCACGGCCATCGCAAGCGCGACGCGCTCCGTATTCGTGAGCTGATTGAGAGTTATCAGGTCAGGAAGTGATTTCTGGAGGGGCTCGCCCGGAGTCCAGGGTGCAAGCGCGCGGCGCCGGGGAAAAACGGGAGGGCACGGCTTCAGCGGTGCCGTAAGCAGCGCATCCGGTTTGAACCTATGTCAACCGATGATCAAGCAAATGATCCGAAAAAAGATCTCGAGAGAGATCAAGGCAAGAAGAACGCCATCGTCCAGATGTCCAACTACGCACAACTGGCCATCGTCTTTCCCGCCGCAACCGTAATTGGCTGGCTGATCGGTGTTGCCTTCGACCGTTGGCTGCACACCAATTGGATCTATATCGTAGGCCTGATTCTCGGAAGCGTCGCCGGATTTGTGGAGTTGATCCGTACCGTTTCCGCCAATAAATGACTACGGAAGACTCAGCGCCCGCCGGCGATTTCTATGCTCACACCATCGAGCGCGTTCAGCGCATGATGATCGTGATTGGCGCCGCCGCCCTGGTGACCGCGCAGATTTATTTCGGGTGGCGCATCGCGCTCGGTGTCGCCTTAGGAGCCATTCTCGGCTACACCAACTTCCGCTGGCTGAGAAAAGTCGTCGCCGGATTGGCCGACCTAGCCGCGCAATCGGGCACTCCTGCATCCACGCGCGGCACGGTGATGCGTTTTCTGGTTCGCTACTTTTTGATGGCCCTGCTCGGGTTTGCTATACTTACTGTTTCGCGCGAAAGCCTTTACGGTTTTTTTGCTGGCCTCCTGGTGACCGCGGCGGCATTGCTTTGCGAAGCGGTGTACGAAGGTTACAAAGCAGTGGTCAGTGGGCAGTGATCAGTAGGCAGTAAGAGCAAAACAAGCCCTACTCTGACCACTAGCCACTAACCACTGACAACTGATTCTAGATGCCTGAACAACTTGCATTTACCCAACTTCTGAACCACCTCTTCGCCCGGCCCGTCACGGCGTTGCTCAGTGCATTGCATTTTCCACCGAAATATCCTGAGGCCCCGATTTCGAATCCGACGGCGATGGAGTTACTGGTTTTTGGTTTCCTTCTTCTCGCCTTTCTTCTCGTGCGCAGCCAGCTCTCCGTCGAGAGGCCCAGCGCCTTGCAACATGTCTTCGAGGGCCTTGAGGGATTTGTTGGCAACCAGAGCGCGGATGTCATCGGCCACCACAGCGAAGTGTTCACCCCTTTCCTGGTCACTCTCGGCCTTTTCATTTTGACCGGCAACTTGCTCGGATTGGTTCCGGGACTGGAGTCTCCAACCGGCGTCCCGGTGGTTCCCTTGGGGTGCGCCCTCTGCGCCTTTTTCTACTACCACGCCCATGGAATCAGGAAGCACGGGATTGCCTACTTCAAGCAATTCCTGGGACATCAGGATCCCAGTATGTCGATTTTCATGCGCATTCCGCTTTCGATCCTGATGTTGGCTATCGAGCCGATCAGTCACCTCGCCCGCGTTGTTTCGCTCACCGTTCGTCTCTATGGCAACATGTTCGCCGGCGACATGGTCATTCTTGTTTTTCTGTCGCTCCTTCCTATCGGCCTTCCGATAGCATTCATTGGCCTTCATATTTTTGTCGCATTCGTACAAGCGTATGTGTTCGTCCTGCTAACGACGGTGTACTTGGCAGGCGCAGTAGCGGAAGAGCACTGATTTTTGAAACCCGGATTTTTACCCGTTCAGCGTGAGGGCGTTTGCACGGTAACGTCAACCACCCACTGTCGGGAATTCATAGGAGGAAGAAAGAAATGCGTACTCTGAGCAAGATGTTTATGACGCTGTCAGTGCTGAGTTTTGCAGTCCCTGCATTCGCGCAGGGCGGAGAAGCAGCCGGCACAAATTGGGTCGCTGCCTTGACCGGAATCGCGATGGCGATTGCGGCTGCGGGTTGCGGACTTGGGCAGGGCCGCGCGGCCGCTGCCGCCACCGAAGGCATCGCTCGAAATCCTTCGGCAAAGGCTGCTATCCAGGTAGCCCTGATTATCGGACTGGCTTTTATTGAATCGCTGGCGATCTACACCCTGCTGGTCATCTTCGTAAAAATGAAGTAGTCGTCGAAAAAACATGAAAGGCCTCTGCTCACCTCGGCGGAGGCCTTTCATTTTGCATCCTGAAGCCCTGATCACCAGCGAGGAGCCTACTCCTGCCGCTGGTGTTTCCACTTGCCGCCGCGGCCTTCGGGATCGTGCTCCAGCGAATCCATCAGGAGATGGCGTAGGCGGTGACGGCTTTCGAGGTCGGTGTTCACGAATTCAAAGCCAACTTCGTTTACTCGGGCGCGGCGCAGGAGCACCTTCGCGCGCATATGCCGCATGCCGACGTGGATATCGAGTTCCGCATCTGACCCGATGCGCAGGCTGTCGTCCTTGGTTCCCATGCCGCCGCCCAGGCTCAGTTCCCGCACCGACAGCAGGGACTTACCCCACGAACTGCTGACCGTGGCGGGTACGGCTTTGCGCAGAACAATTCTTTCGTAGCGCCGCTGCCGCACCCACGGACACGCGGGGGCGGAATCCAGTGGGCCGATTGCGAGTTCGCCGGGCTCCAGTCCACTTTCGGCCATGATTTTTGTGGCGTAGCGAGGATCAATTTTTGCCAGCGTCTGCGCCGCCGCAATGCGTAGCTCGCGATGGTGTTGCCACTTGAACATTTTCTTGGCTTCGAAAAGATTCTGCAGCACTGGCACGGCATCGGGTTCGCGCAATCGGCCCAGCGCCTCGATCGCCTTTAACTGAAGCAGACCGGAGCGGCCTTCGGTCTCGCCGGCTGCGGCCATCACGATCAGCGGAGGCGCCGCGGTGCGGTCACCGCTCATTCCAATTTCGTCCAGTGCCTGCGGTACCACCGCAGGGTCGAGAATTTCGAGGATCTCCAGCAACGTGCGGCCGCGATCCGGGGCTGCGCCATAGGCAATCTGGCGAACGATCACATCGTGATAAAAGCGGCTCCATTCTGGCAACCGCTGCGGGAGGAGTTCGAGCAGCCCAGGCACATCGAGGCGGCTGAGCAATCCGACGGCTGAAACGGCTTGCCGCTGCTGCCCCGTCTTGAGCATCTCCCGCAGCCACTGGTTGGCGGAGGGGCCCAGCTCCTGCACCAGGTCGACGATGCGGTCACATTCCTCGCGGCGCATGGAGCGGAAGAACCGCTCCGCTAAGTGCTCAGCCGCAGCTTGAGCGTTCCGGCGCAGCACTCCGACCAACTCAGCCGGCACTCGCGGTTCGCGCAAAGCGTCTTCAATAAATTCCGGCAGGCGGCCGCCGACGCCAATGCGGAGCCGCAACTCCTTTTCAAGCGCCGGACGGCGGTCCGCCAGGTACTCCATGGACTCGCACGCCTGTGCGATCGCTCGATATTGTTTTCCCTTGTTGGCTTCTGAACCCAGCCGCACAAACGCCGCGCCTAACAGCGACTCAATCTCCGGATCGGATTCCCGTGCCAGGGCTTCGCCCAGCCGCTGCGTGGTTTCGCAAAGCAAATTTCCGCCCACCAGCGCCACCAGGTCTGCCAGATGGGTAAGCCCGGTGGCCACCTTGGCGCGATACTCCGTGTTCTTCGAATCCACTTGCCGCGCATAGCCTTCGAGCACTGCAGACGCCGTCTCCCGGTCGCGGCGGTCCAGCAGTAGCTCCACGTATTGCCTTACGTTGCGTGCCGGCACGCAGGCAGCGTCTTCGGAAAGCAAAGTGGTTTTCTTGCTGGTTTCCGCCAGCTCAGTCCAGAACATTCGGTCCAGCAAGTCGGCGTGGGATTCAACCAGGCCGCCGGGCTTGCCGATCTTGTTTTCCTGCAGGGCAAGAATCTTGCGCAGACTTTCTGTCTGCCGGCTCATTTCCTCCAGCAACTGGCGGACGGCGTTCACCTGCAATTCGCCATTCTGGAATTGTTCCAGGGTGTAGCGGATGGCCATCTGCTCAGCGGCGCGCATCAGAATCGGCTTTTCGATCTTGTGGTCATGGCCGTAAGCCGAGAGTTCGTCCAACATCTTCAAGACAGTGTTGCGGATATTTTCTTCCGAGTGGTGCAGTTCCAGTCCGATGAGCTCGGGCTTGGCTGCGGGTTGCGCTCCCAACTCGCCGAAGCGGGTCAGCAGCCGCAAGGCAGTGATGGTCTCTTTTTCGTTCAGTGGGAATGGAGTTTCCTCAACCGGAGCGACTTCCGGCTCGGGCATCTCCAATAACATCTGGGCTTCGTCAAGAGAAGGCGTTGCTCTGTTTTCTCCCTCAGCAACGGCAATCAGCTGCACCAGTTTGGCGGGATCCTTCAACCACTCTTTTAACTCGGGACTCAGCGACTGGGACGCGATTTGGGTAGCCGCGCTGATTCCGGCGCTGTCCGACGCGATGAACTTTACTTCGTTGACGCGGACGCTGCTTTGGTCGTCCGGGAATGCAGCCTTGATCCGGCTGGCGAAGTCTTCCGGCTTCGACCCGGTGAAGGCAAATGCAAGCACCAGATTCTCGAATTCCTCGACCGTGATCTGGTTCGAGAATTGAATACTGCTCAGTCCGGCAGCGTTCAGAAGTTGCGTGAAGCCGCGCTCGGCATGCCCGGTTTCCATGGCGACGCCGTCCACCAGCAACTGGTCCTCGGAGACCCCAAGCAGCACACTGCCTTTGCGCTTAGGAATCGCTTGCTGCAAGTGAGTCCATGCAAATTCGAACTGGGCCCGCGTCCGCTGGTGGTCGAATCCATACAACCGCACCTGCTTCACCAGGATGTTGAAACTGTGGACAAAGGGCCGGGCAGACGCCCGCGCCGTCGCTTTGCTTGTGCCGGTGGTCGAGATAAGCCGCTCCCCAGTTCTGACGCTTGGGTTTAGGGTAGGCCGAAAGTCACCTCCGCGCATGTTACGTAGGTCTTTGCACAGGTGAGGGTGAAGAGCTAAGCGGGTCTGTAACTTGTTGACTAGTAGATAATTAACTACCAAATCACAGAGGGCGGACGAGCGGTCCCGGCACTTCAGTCGGAGTGACTGCTGGCTGGAGAAATCTGTCCGGTCGGCGAAACCTGTCCGCCGAATAGTCGGCGCAGACCGCGCTTCAGTCTTTCCATGTAGATATAGACCACCGGGGTGGTGAACAAAGTCAGCGCCTGACTGAGAATCAGGCCGCCGCAGATGGTGATGCCCAGTGGCTGGCGCAGTTCCGATCCCGTCCCCGTACCCAGCGCTAGAGGGAGTCCGCCCAGCAGCGCCGCCATCGTCGTCATCATAATCGGACGAAAACGCATCATGCAGGCCTCGAAGATCGAGTCTCGCGGCGACTTGCCTTCGCGGCGCTCGACGTCGAGCGCAAAATCAATCATCATGATCGCGTTTTTCTTAACGATCCCAATCAGCAGAATGATTCCGATCATACCCATCACGTTCAGCTCATTGTGGGTGAGCAGCAGCGCCAGCAGCGCGCCCAAACCCGCCGAAGGCACGGTCGACAAAATTGTGAAGGGATGAATTAAGCTCTCGTAAAGAATTCCGAGAACGATATAAACGGTACCCAGAGCCATGATGATCAGGATCCACTCGTTAGCCATGGATTCCTGGAACGCCGCCGCCGTTCCCTGAAAACTGGGATGAATTGTTGACGGGAGACCGATCTGACTCTCGGCGGCGTTGATCGCTTTGGTCGCATCTCCCAACGCGACATTGGGCGCCAGATTGAATGAAATAGTGGCCGAAGGAAATTGGCCCTGGTGGTTGACCGCCAGGGCTACGTTTGCCGGGCCAAAATGCGCGATTGCGGACAGCGGAATCATCGGCCCGTTTGCGGAGCGGACATAAACCGCTTGTAAAGCTTCGGGACTGGTCTGATATTGCGGGGCAACTTCCATCACCACGTGGTATTGGTTCAACTGCCGGTAAATGGTCGAGACCTGCCTCTGTCCGAAGGCATCGTACAGGGCATTGTCAATATCCTGCGGAGAGACCCCCAGGCGCGATGCGGTGTCGCGGTCGATGATCACCTGCGCGTCTAGACCGCGGTTCTGCTGATCAATGTTGACGTCGCGCAAGCTGTCTTTCAGTGTGCCCAGTTTCTTGAACACGCGCGGCGCCCAGGTGTTCAATTCGTTCAGGTTCTCACCTTGCAGGGTGTACTGATATTGCGCCTGGCTCTGCCGGCCTCCGATAGTCAGGTCCTGCGCAGATTGCATGAACAAAGTCGCACCCGGCACTCGCGCCAGCTTCGATCGCATTTCGCCAATCACCTGGTCCGCGGTCAATTTCCGCTGCGACCCTTGCGGCTTCAAGGTGATGAACATGCGTCCGGAATTTTTGGCCGTATTCCCGCCGGCAAATCCAACGATGGTTTGCACGTTGGGATCTTTCATCACGATGGCGACAAACTGCTGCATCTTCTCTTTCATCGCCGCGAAGGAGATGTCCTGGTCGGCCTGCACCGAACCGGTCAGGCGCCCGGTATCCTGTTGCGGAAAAAATCCCCATGGAATGACGAAGAAGTAGAGATAGAGCGTCAGTACCATGGTGGCAAGAGTAACCATCAGTGTCAGGAACTGATGCCGCAGCACCCGGGTCAAACTCTTGCGGTAGATTTTCAACATCCGATCAAAAATTCCCTGCGAGAAGCGGAACGCCCGCCCGTGCTTCTCTTCTCCGGCAGGGCGCAGAATCTGCGCGCACATCATCGGCGTGGTGGTCAGCGAAACCAACAGGGAAACTCCAATTGCGGCGCTCAGGGTCACGGCAAATTCACGGAACAATCGTCCGACGATGCCGCCCATCAGCAGGATGGGAATAAAAACCGCGACCAGGGATGTGCTCATGGAGAGCACGGTGAAGCTGATCTCTTTCGCGCCGCGAAAAGCCGCAGCTACCGGCGTCATCCCCAGTTCGATGTGGCGAGTGATGTTTTCAAGAACCACGATCGCGTCATCCACAACAAAGCCGGTCGAGATCGCCAGAGCCATGAGTGAAAGATTGTCCAGGCTGTAGCCGAAGGCATACATCACCGCAAAGGTGCCGACCAGGGACAGCGGGACGGCAATTGTTGGGATGATGGTGGCGCGCACTGTCCGCAAAAAGGCGAACACGACAAGAATTACGAGGACCACTGAGATGATCAGCGTGATTTCGATATCACGCACCGAAGCGCGAATCGTTGTGGTGCGGTCCATTACTACAGCAATATGAATCGCGGGCGAAATCGAGGCCGCCAACTGCGGCAGCAGGGCGTACACGTTGTCCACAGTTTGGATAATGTTCGCGCCGGGCTGACGAAATACAATGATCAACACCGCCGGTTTACCCTGCGCCATGCCCGCGTTCGCCTGCGGCTGGCTCTTGTCGGGCGCGGCGCCTGCGAGTCCGATCACCCGGGTGTCCGCGACCGAATCTTGGACATCCGCCACGTCACCTAGCCGCACCGGCGCGCCATTCTGGTAGGAAACGATCAGTGGCCGGTACTTGTCCGCAACTTTGATCTGATCATTGTCGGTAATTGCCCAGGTGTTCTGCGAGTTGGTGAGTTCGCCTTTGGGCAGATTCGCGTTGGCCGCTCCCAGGACCGTGCGCACAGCGTCGAGTCCAAGTCCGAGCTGATTCAGTTGATTGGGATTTATTTCGGCGCGGACTGCGGGAGACGCTGCTCCTCCTACAAACGCCTGGCCCACCCCGCTGACCTGGGCGAGCTTCTGCGACAGCACGGAATCGGCCGCGTCATACATGGCCGGCAGCGTAATGGTGTCGGAGGTAAGGGCAAGAATCAGAATGGGGGCGTCCGCGGGATTTACCTTGCGATAGGTAGGATTCCCCGGAATATAAGACGGCAACTGGGTGCGCGCGGCATTGATCGCCGCCTGCACGTCGCGTCCCGCAGCATCAATGTTGCGGGTCAAATCAAACTGCAGAGCGATGCTGGTGGATCCGATCTGGCTGCTGGAAGTCATTTGATTGACGCCTGCGATGCGTCCGAATTGACGCTCCAGCGGCGTTGCCACTGCCGACGCCATGGTCTCAGGGCTGGCCCCGGGCAGGGATGCAGAGACTTGAATTGTCGGGAATTCCACCTGCGGCAGGGGTGCTACCGGCAAGAACTGAAACGCAATGATTCCAGCCAGCAACACTCCGACCGTCAGCAGCGATGTGCCGACCGGGCGCTTAATGAATGGAGAAGAAACGCTCAAGCCTAGTCTCCCGATGCCAGTTGTTCCTGGAAATGCCTGAAGCCAAACCGCTCAAAGCGCTGCGACAGACGGTCAAACCAGATATAGACCACTGGAGTGGTGTAAAGGGTCAGCAACTGGCTGAGAATCAGGCCGCCTACAATGGTGATGCCGAGTGGATGGCGCAGTTCAGATCCCGTGCCTCGACCGAGCGCCAACGGCAGTCCGGCGAAAAGCGCCGCCATCGTCGTCATCATGATCGGACGAAAACGCAGTAGGGAAGCTTGGTAGATAGCTTCCTCCGCCGGCTTGTGTTCTTCGCGTTCTGCCTCCAGCGCGAAGTCAATCATCATGATGGCGTTCTTCTTCACGATTCCGATCAGCAGAATGATTCCGATCAGGCTCACCACTCCCAAATCATTTCCAGTGAGGAGCAACGCTACCAGCGCGCCTACGCCCGCCGAAGGAAGCGTCGACAAAATCGTAATGGGATGAATGTAGCTCTCGTAAAGCACTCCCAGCACGATGTACACGGTCACGATCGCGGCCAGGATCAGCAGGGGCTCGCTGGAAAGGGAATCGCGAAACGCCGCCGCGGTTCCCTGGAAGGCGGTGTGAATGCTGGCCGGCATCTGGATGGTCTGCTCGGCCGCGTCGATCGCTGTCGTGGCGTCTCCCAGAGAAATTCCCGGGGCTAGGTTGAATGACAGCGTAACTACCGGGAACTGGCCTTGATGATTGATGGACAAGGACGCGTTGGTTTGGTCGATGTGGCTGAACGCAGAAAGGGGGACTTGTGCTCCGGTGTTCGACTTCACGTACAGAGTGTTCAGCGATTCAGGGTCCTGCTGAAACTGGGGATCGGCCTCAAGCACCACGTGATACTGATTCAACTGCGTGTAGATGGTGGAGACCTGGCGCTGCCCGAAGGCGTCGTAGAGAGTATTGTCAATTGCAGCCGGCGAAACTCCCAGCCGCGATGCGGTATCGCGATCAATGACCACGTCCGCCCGCAGCCCTCCGTCCTGCTGATCGCTGGCCACGTCCTGCAATTCCGGCGATTTCCGCAACTGAACGAGCAATTTCTGCGACCAGCTCGAAAGTTCCACAGCATCCACGTCTTCCATCGAATACTGGAACTGTGTGCGGCTCACCCGGTCTTCCACGGTCAAATCCTGCACCGGCTGCATGTAAAGCGTGATCCCATTGACCTGCTGAGATAGCTGCGGTTGCAAGCGGCGGATAATATCGGAAGCGGTTGCGCTGCGGGCGCTACGCGGCTTCAAGTTAATCTGGATGCGTCCACTGTTCAGCGTGGGATTCGTCCCGTCCACGCCGATGAACGAAGAAAGGCTGTCCACATCCGGATCTTTCAAAATCAAAGCCGCCAGTTGCTGCTGGCGCTGCGACATAGCTGCGAAGGAAACACTCTGCGGCGCATCCGAAATCCCCAGAATCACCCCGGTGTCCTGCACCGGAAAAAACCCCTTGGGCACGACAATGTAGAGAAAAATGGTCAGTACTAGCGTCGCCGCGGTCACAATCAAAGTGGTGGTCTGGTGCTGCAGGACAAACTTCAGCGTGCGGCCGTAAGCCGCGACGATCCGGTTATATACATTTTCCGACCAGTGATAAAACCGCCCTTCTTTTTTGTCCTTGCGCGATTTCAGCAGCTTGGCGCACATCATCGGAGTAAGAGTCAGCGACACGAAAGCGGAAACCAGAATGGTCACCGCCAGTGTGACCGCAAATTCGCGGAATAATCTGCCGACAATGTCGCCCATAAACAGCAGAGGAATCAGCACAGCGATCAAAGAAACGGTCAGTGAAACGATGGTGAACCCAATTTGCCCGGCGCCTTTAAGCGCCGCATCCAGCGGCGCGTCCCCTGCTTCAAGATAGCGATTGATGTTTTCAATCATGACGATGGCGTCGTCGACAACGAAGCCGGTGGAAATCGTCAGCGCCATCAAGGTCAGGTTATTCAGGCTGTAACCCAGCAGATACATCACCGCGAAAGTGCCGACCAAAGACAGCGGCACCGCAACGCCGGGAATGACCGTGGCCCAAAAATTTCTCAAGAACAGGAAAACCACCGCTATCACTAGGAAGATGGTCAGCATCAATTCAAATTGCACGTCCGCCATCGAAGCGCGAATGGTCTGGGTTCGATCGGTAAGAATGGAAACATGCACCGCAGCGGGCAATGAGCTTTGCAGCTGCGGCAGCAGGGCCTTGATCTTATCCACTACGCTGATGATGTTGGCGCCCGGCTGGCGTTGAATGTTCACGATCACCGCTGGCGATACAACGCCCGCCTGCCCCATCCACGCCGCCTCGTAAGTGTTTTCGACGCCGTCGGTGACGGTCGCGATATCCGCCACCCGCACCGGCGCCCCGTTGTGGTAGGCGATCACGATCGGGTTGTACTGCGCTCCGGCGAGAAGCTGATCGTTAGCGTCGATGCTGAATGATTGCCGCGGCCCGTCCAGCGTCCCCTTGGCCTGATCGACGTTGGAGGCGCCGAGCGCGGTGCGCACGTCCTCCAAGCTCAGTCCGTAAGAGGCCAGGGCGGTCGGATTGGCCTGTACCCGGACGGCAGGCTTTTGTCCGCCGCTGATCGAAACCAGCCCTACCCCGGTCACTTGCGAAATTTTCTGCGCCAGCTCGGAATCCGCCAGGTCTTCGACTTTTGAAAGCGGCATCGTGCTCGAAGACAGCGCCAGGGTCAGAATCGGCGCGTCGGCGGGATTCACCTTGCTGTAAATCGGGGGATTCGGCAAATCCGCCGGAAGATAAGTTCCGGAAGAATTAATTGCCGCCTGCACTTCCTGCTCGGCAATATCAATATCCTGGGCGAGGTTGAACTGTAGGGTGATGATCGAACTGCCCAGCGAACTGCTGGAAGTCATCTGGCTCAGCCCCGGCACCTGTCCAAATTGCCGCTCTAGCGGCGCAGTGACCGACGAGGCCATCACGGTTGGGTCCGCGCCAGGATAGAAAGTCATCACCTGAATGGTGGGATAGTCCACTTCCGGCAACGCCGAAACCGGAAGTTGATGGTAGGCCACAATGCCGACCAGCAGAACGCCGACCATCATCAGCGAGGTGGCAACTGGCCGAAGAATAAACAGGCGTGACGGATTCATTGGGAATCAGTACCGGATTTCGGAGCGCTGGAATCAGATGGTTTGTGATTCCGCGGCCGCGCATTGCCCGGACCTGGGTTCGCCGAAGCTTGGTCCGCGCTGGTGCTGGCGGAATTCGGATTGCCGCCGGCTGCGTTCTGAGCAACTTTCGCCGCAGCTTGCTGGTGCGGTTCCACCTTGCTGTTTTCTTGCAGCTTGTCCTGCCCATCGGTGACTACCACGTCGTTGATCGCGACTCCGCTTGCAACTTGAACCACATTGCCTTGGGCCGCTCCAATGCTTACCGGCCTTACGGTCACCGTCTTGTCCGGCTTCACCAGATAAACGAAGCTACCCTGCGGCCCCTGTTGCACCGCGGCGGAAGGCATCACCACCGCATTCTTTCTTGTCTCCAGCAGCAGATGGATATTCACAAACTGATTGGGCCAAAGCTCGTTGCCCTTGTTGTCGAAGACTGCCTTCAGTTTGCCAGTGCCGGTGGTCTGGTCGATTTCGTTGTCGATGGTTTGCAGTTTGCCGCTAGTGAGTTTGGTTTGATCATCGCGGCTGTAAGCATCCACTGGCAGCGAGCCTTTTTGCATGTGCTGCGCCACCGTCTGCAATTGGTCCTCGGGCAAGGTGAAGATCACGGTGATAGGTTGAAGCTGCGTGATCACCAGCAGCGGATTCGCATCCGTGGCATGCACCAGGTTTCCGGGATCGACCAGCCGAAGCCCGATGCGTCCGCTCTCCGGCGCGGTTATGTGACAGTAGCTCAGGTTGAGTCTCGCATTGTCCACCAGCGCCTGATCATTGCGCACGGTGCCGACCAGTTGGTCCGCCGCGGCCTTTTGCGTGTCCACCTGCTGCTGCGAGACCGCGCCGGAATCCTTAAACAGACTCTGGTCGCGCGTGTAATTCAATTGCGCGTCTCGCAGAGAAGCCTGGTCGCGAAACAATTGCGCCTGGGCTTCATCCAACAGCGCCTGGTAGGGTCGAGGATCAATCACCGCCAGCAGGTCACCCTTCTTTGCGAATTCGCCTTCACGGAATTTCACCTCGACCAACTGCCCGTCAACCCGGCTCTTTACGTTCACCGTGTAGAAGGCTTCGACTGAACCCAGGCCGCTGAGGTAAATGGGCAAATCCTGCTGCTGCACCGACACCACCGTGACCTGAATCGTCTGCGGCGTGCTGGCCTTGGCCGCCTTGTCGCTCGCGGAAGTGCATGCAACGGCCGTACTCAACAGCAGGAGCAGACCGGCAATCGCCGAGCGTCGGCAGGCAAGGGAAATAGCGCGGAGCGGTTTTTGTTTCTCTCGATCCGGAAAACCGGAAGCAGCACTCATCAATTGACCTCGTCCTGGTGTTTCAGAATGCGTCACCCATCTTAGAACAATTCGGAAAGAATCCCGATGATCTTGACCTGCGCTTCGACTTTGGTTTGATGACCCAGAAACCCAATTCTCCTCAGACATTTACAAAAATTTACCTGGCGTCCCAAAACGGCGTTTTACCGTTCAAGTGGCGCCCGCCCGCCCACCTCGCGTATAGTCGTGTGCCAAAAACCATGGCGCCGAAAACCGCTTCCAACCCGGAGATTCGCGACTTGGAAACGCTCGCCGACCTCGAGCGCGTCCTGCATCTCGAAAAAGAAGTTTGGGGACTCGCCGACGCCGACGCCACGCCGCTTACCCTGGCCGCCGCCCTGAAAGCAGCAGGCAGCATGTGGCTCGGAGCGTTCGATGCAGACGACCTGGTCGGATTTGCCCTGGCGTTCCCCAGTTTCGACCACGGGAGGCCCGGTTTTCATTCGCATATGCTGGCGGTGCGCGCCTCGCACCGCGGCCACAACCTCGGCTATAAACTCAAGCTCGCGCAGCGGCAGCGAGCGTTGGCCCTCGGCATCAAAGAAATGACTTGGACTTTCGATCCCTTGCGCGGCCGCAACGCTCATCTCAACTTCCAAAAGCTGGGAGCAATATCCGACAGTTACCGGATCGATTTTTACGGCCCTCAGACTTCCAGCCCGCTGCACTGCAACGGTACCGACCGGCTCTGGGTGACGTGGCACATGGCGGATTCACGCGTCGACGACCGCCTGAAGGGAAAAAATGCGCGCGCCGAAAACCTGGACGCACTGGCCCACCTCGATCCGTTGATACGCTTCAATGGCGATGGACGTCCGGCGGAAGGCGATGTCGCCAAAGCGCTGGCCCGACAACGAATCGCGATCGAAATCCCCGGAGACATTGATTCGATCGAAAGGGAAGACCTAGGCCGGGCGCGCGAATGGAGGCTAGCTTCGCGAAGCGCATTTTCCGAGGCGCTCAAGGCCGGATTTATCGTTAAAGAATTCTGCCGCTCGATTCGGGGCCAGCAGGGCCCGGGTGCCTACTTGCTGGAGCGTCACTCGTGAGCGAACGTTGCTTCCCGGCTGGAATACGTTGAACATCGAAATGCAGCCCTCCAACCCCATCCTCCTCTACGACGGTGTTTGCGGATTGTGCAACCGCTTCGTCCGCTTTATCTTGCGGCACGACCGCAAAGATCATTTCCGCTTCGCCGCGCTGCAAAGCAATTTCGCCCGCGCCGTCCTCGAGCGCCACGGGCTGAATCCCGACGCGCTGGACACCGTTTACCTGGTCTTCGACTATGGACTACCTAGCGAGCACCTTCTCTCCAGAAACGAGGCGGCAACCGCCGTGCTGAAAGAATTAGGCGGCTTCTGGCGATTCTGGGCGGGATTGCTGGATTTGTTGCCGAGAAGGTTTCGCGACTGGCGCTACAATTTGGTCGCAAGAAATCGCTATCACTTCTTCGGAAAGTACGAAACCTGCCCGCTGCCCAAAGAGAAAGACCGCCAGAAATTTCTCGATGCCTAGCCAGTCCGGGTGACGATCACTCAATCGGTGAATCCTTGGGTAGTTGGCTACTTTGATTTGCCCCGGATTAGTTTCCACGCGATAAGCACCCCGGCAACCCCGCCGCCAATGGTAAGCACCATCGTCACGATTGGGTCACGCACGAGAACGGGGATTTGCATCATGCCGCTCTTTCCGCCCTTTGCTCGTATGACTCCCACAGGGCCACAAGGTCATTCA
>Ga0210407_10000632_pt1 | contig 37901 bp, 32 predicted proteins | sample IncBWC27MmetaG_FD_150860 | JGI IMG/M metagenome (GOLD analysis project Ga0210407, IMG submission 150860) | Forest soil microbial communities from Barre Woods Harvard Forest LTER site, Petersham, Massachusetts, United States - Inc-BW-C-27-M | ecosystem: Environmental > Terrestrial > Soil >...
TGAACAAGGAAGTGATGGCCATTTACTCGCGCGAGGGAATCAATCCGATCGGCGGCTGCTTCCAGATGTTTCTGCAGATGCCGATATGGTTCGGGCTGAACCGGGCGTTGAGTTACGCCATCGAACTGCGGCATACGCAATGGCTTTGGATTTCGGATTTGGCGTCCAAGGATCCTTATTACGTGCTTCCGGTGCTGGTGGGCGTAACGATGTATCTGGTGTCGAAGATGACCCCGATGACGGCCACCGACCCACAGCAAGCGCAGATGATGAAAATCATGCCGCTCACTTTTTCGGTGATGTTCGTAGTTTTTCCGTTTTCGAGCGGCTTGGCGTTGTATATTTTAACCAGCAGCCTTGTGGGGATCGTCCAGCAGTGGTACCTGAACAGGACGCATCCCCTTCCCGCCCCGGCCAAGCCAACGCGCGCCAAGAACTAAGGTCAGCTCGTTTGCCGCGAGGAATCGTTCCCGGCCTGATAAGTGTGTTGAGATCACCATGACGAAAGAACTGGTTCACGAAGGAAAACTGGACCGCGCGGCGGCGGCGGAAGCATTGCAGGAATTTTTGCAAACCATGTTGCGGGCTGGTGGCCTGGATTTGAAGGTATCCGTGCGTGCGGTGGAACTATCCGCGGGCGGTGAAGAGGGCGAAGCAGAAGTGCTCGCCGACCTCGATGGCAGGGACAAGGAAATATTGCTGGCTCGTAGTGGTGAGGTATTGAAAGCGCTGGAGCATCTGGCGTTTCGCGCGCTTCGGCTGGAGCCGGCATTTCACGAAAAAATTCATCTGGATTGCGCGGGCTACCGGGCGCTGCGATTTGAAGAGTTGCGGATGACGGCGCGGGTGGCGGCGGAACGCGTGCAGTCTTCACGGCAACCGTTTCCGTTGAACCCCATGTCGTCGCGGGAGCGGCGGATTGTGCATCTGGCGTTGAAGGATTTTCCCGGTGTACGGACCGAGAGCATTGGCACCGGTGAAGAGCGCCAGGTGGTAATTCACCCGGCGAACAAATGAGCGAGAATTTTTGAGTGCGGAGGCGGAGCCTCTGCTTTTACGGATTAAGATTTGCACTCAAGTTTTCGATTTGCTGCGGTGTTGAAGCCGTAAAAGCGAGAGCTTCGCTCTCGCACTCAATATAGTTCCTGCCTACTTTTTGACCCAACCTTGAGATACAACTTCCTCGCTGGCATTGAACCGCACACGATATTCGAAGGATGGCGGGCGGTCGCGGCGAATCTGAGGGAAGCGCACGTCGAGGAATTCGACAACCGCTTCGGAACCTTCTTTATGAAACCGCGTGACCGGAAAACGCGCAAAGCTGAAATACTTCTGAACTTCGGGCAGGGTATGCGCCTTTTCAATGAAGGAGTTCGTTGGCGCGTCGAGATAATAGGTACGCGTCAGAACCAGATTTGCAGCAGAATCGCCTCCCGCTCCCGCGTTCGTAAAAAGAGTGTCGCTGAGATCCACGCGCACTTCGTAGACGCCGCGCGGCGCGCGGATCAGGCCGTCCCAGTGCCAGAGAGACGGCGGAAACGGAAGCGCGGCTATGGACTGCACTTCAATATTTAAGCTCGCCGCGATTTTCTGAACGCGGTCCAGAGCCTGATGATGGGCGTACGTTGCCGCCGCAATATACGCGACTGCCAAACCCAGGCCGGCACGATTCCATGTGACATACCGCAGACGGTGTCCCCAACCACGAGCGGCAGGGAGCAGAAACAATGCCGCGAAGAGAACCGTTGCCAGCACGATCGCGTTGTTGGAGACAGGCGCGCCGATCATTTCCGCGATGCGGGAAATGACGAACGGAGTGGGGGTGAACACCAGCCACATAATCAAGGCTCGACGACGGCTGTGCTCTGGATCCTCATATGCCCAGGCGAGCAACTGCGGAATTAAAAGAATGGCGGTAAAGCTGAAATCAAGAATGAAAAGGATATCCCAGGCCGGGCGCGACCATTTGTAAGGTGACCAGATCATGGTTCCAAACGTGGTGACCAGATCGAGCAGAATGTGACTGAGAATGCCGGCAGCCCAGAGGCCGCAGAGGGCAAGGTAGGACGGCGACTTCCACTTTCGCCAACGGCAGATGGCAAGCGTGAGGGCAGCGAGCAAGGCACTCCAGATCGGAAGACACAACAACGAATGCGTGATGCTGCGGTGCCACGTGATCATCAGCAGCGGATCTCGAGAAATGAAGTCGCGGAGGACGTCGGAGTCCGGGAAAATGGCGCCTAGCATGAGAGACCAAGTGATGACCCGGCGCTTGCTTACCGGCTCGGGAGGAAGGAGGTCCTCTCCGCTGAATACTGCTTTTGCAAGAAGCGCGCCGGCGATGCCGTGAGTGATGGTGTCCATGAAATCGAAGGTGTTCCGGATCAGGTGACGGACAGAATAGACGCACCTTTTGGCAGTACTCGTCCAATTTTGGCTGCCGTAATCTGGTGGCGTTTCAGAGTTTCTATCGCCGCGTCAGCGGCTTCTGGAGCTATTGCGACCAAAAGGCCGCCGGAAGTTTGCGGGTCGAAGAGCAGGGCGCGATTTTCTTCGGGCACGCCTGTGGCAAACGAAACGCAATTGCCGAGGAAATCCAGATTGTTGTTCAGACCGCCGGGGATCATTCCCTGGCGAGCAGCGTCGAACGCGCCTGGAAGGACTGGGACCGCCTTGTACTCAAATTCAATCGTTACCGCGGGAATTCCCTTCTCCGGATCGCCAAGCGCCATTTCGCGCCCGTGGCCCAGCACACCGAATCCGGTGACATCCGTGACCGCGTGGACCGCACGCGCATTTGTTTTTGCTTCGATTTCGTGGAGCGCTTCGGCGGCGGCACGATTCAGCTGAGACATTGAGGCAATAGCGGCATCCACATTTGTTTTGGAGGCCCGCTCCCTTTTCAGCGCGGTGGAAATCAGGCCGGTGCCGATCGGCTTGGTCAGTAAAATTGCGTCATTTATCTGTGCACCGACATTTCTCCAAATTTTTTTCGGATGAATTGTTCCGGTAACAGCGTAGCCAAACTGGATGTCGTCGTTGCGGATGGAGTGGCCGCCGATGACCGTGCAGTTCGCTTCTTTCATTTTGTCGAGGCCGCCGCGGATAATCTGCTCGAGGATTGCGGGGTCACCTTTTTCAGGAAAGCCGACGATGGAAAGCGCGGAGATGGGTTTGCCACCCATGGCATAAACATCGCTTAGCGAATTGGCCGCCGCGATCTGCCCAAAAGTGAATGGATCGTCGACGACGGGTGTGAAAAAATCCACCGTCTGCACTAGGGCGAGTTCATCGTTGATTAGATACACCCCCGCGTCGTCGTTGGTGCTGAAGCCAACGAGTACGTTCGGATCAGTCGACAGCGGAAGGCGCCGTAGTATTGAGTCCAGCGTCCCGGGACTCAGCTTGGCCGCTCAACCAGCTGCCTTGACCATGGCCGTGAGTTTCACGGAATCGGTCAAGTCACACCTCACTGTGCTGCAGTTTGATTATAGCGGGCACGAGGAAGTTATGCTGACAGGAGATGGAAACTTGCTGCCGGGAGCGACTTGCGCAGGAAGGTTGAAAATGTTCTTATCGCGGGATGCCGTGGGACTTCTGGTTGATCTTTCTCTTTCTGGGCGTCGTGATTCCCTGGCGAGGCTACGTACGCCTGAAAAAACTGTTGGCTTTGCCATCGGTTGATTCCAAGGAGAAGTTGGCGCTGTACGCGGTTACGATCGCGTTTCAGTGGGTGTTGGTTGGCGTGGTAACGTGGCGGGCGTTCGCCCGGGGATTGACTCTGCAGGCGATGGGACTGGGCGTGCAGTCCTGGGTGGGGATAGTTTCGGCTGGCGTTCTGGGAGCAGCTTTAATTGGAGGGTTGCAGTGGTTGAATCTGCGGCGCATTGGAAAGATGGAGGGAGAGGCGCCTGAACTTCTGCGTAAACTGGCATATCGACTTTTACCGGTTAATTTACTGGAATACCTGCCGTATTCTGCACTGGCGATCACAGCTGGGGTTTGCGAGGAATTTGTTTATAGAGGGTTCGGCATCGCGGCGTTTTCCCAGGCCGGTCTACCTCTCTGGCTGGTAGTGATTTTGTCTTCGATACTGTTTGGGCTGGCTCACGCGTATCAAGGGCGCGGCGGAATCGTAAGTACTGGAATTTTTGGTGTATTACTGGCAATCGGACGGCTTTGGTTGGGCAGCTTGGTTCCTGTAATGATGTGGCATGCTGGCCTCGATTTGGCCGCCGGCATTGCAGCTCCGAGGTATTTATTGAAAAAAGCGGATACAGCGTAGATTTCAGATTTTTGAATTATCACAGGGCGTTAACCACTATGACAACAGATGTAGAGAAGCCAATTTCCGAAGAAACGATACGACGGGCGTTGGGCGAGTTTCAAATTTCGGTGAATTCTGAACAAGTTGTTTTAATTCAACAATATATAAAGACATTGCTACGCTGGAATGAGAAGTTGAACCTAACCGCGATTCGCGATCCCCTGGAGATACTATATCGTCATTTTTGCGAGTCCATGTTTGCGGTCGGTGCAATTCCTGTGGATAAGGGGAGATTGGCAGATATTGGCTCGGGGCCGGGATTTCCAGGAATCCCGCTGAAACTCGCCCGCCCAGAACTGGAGCTTTGCCTGGTGGAATCGAACATCAAGAAGGGGACATTTCTCGCCGAAGTCGTCCGCGAGCTTCAGCTTACGAATACACGGGTGCTAATCAGCCGTTACGAAGAGTTGGGGGAGGAAATAGCGCCATTAGACTATGTTTGCTCGCGCGCGGTTGGTGAATTTCAGCCATTTCTCGAATGGGCCGGATCGGAACGGGTCCAGGCGCACCAGGTGGTCCTCTGGATCGGCGGACGGGATCTGGAAGAAGTGCGAAAATTGAAAAGTTGGGAGTGGAATGAGCCGATATTGATTCCGAAATCTCTTCAGAGGTATCTTCTAGTTGGAAAAAAGCAAGAAATGTCGGCGGCGCGACAAAGCAGTTAAATTTTGATTTTCTGCAATTCTTCTATCAACATCCTTCGGATGTGGATGTGAATCCCCTGAGAAATTAGAGAAATGAGTGTTCCACGTGGAACAGTGCCCCGAGTTGGGATTCGCAAGCCCAGTGGCGTGGTGTGGCCTGATTCGTCTAGTTGAATGCCAACAATGCACGACCGCTGTTGGTGTGGTCTGAACAAGCCCACGCTTATCGTAAGGTCGCGAGAAATCTGTAAGCTCTTGTCGTGGGGAGGGCGACGTGGTCATTCAGTATGTTCCACGTGGAACGTTTTCGCCTGTCGAGTTGCAATCGCATTGCTGGGATCGAACTTGGGGCGGAGAGGCAGAGAACACAGACTTGCTGGCGAACCGTGATGCTTGAGTGTTCCACGTGGAACAAACTCGAGAAGTGAAGAGAAATCCTCAGAGCTCAAAGTGTTCCACGTGAAACATCTTGCAAGTGTAGTAAGATTTTGATACGTTCCGCTCGTTTGGGAGAGTCAATTGGCCCGCGTCATTGCAATTGCAAATCAAAAGGGTGGTGTTGGTAAAACCACTACCGCAGTAAACCTGGCAGCGTGCCTTGCTGCCGCCGATCAGCCCACGCTACTGATTGATTGTGATTCCCAGGCGAACGCCTCTGCCGCGATTGGCTTTCAGAAAGACCCTTCCCGCCGTACGCTTTACCACGCCTTGATCTTGAATGAGCCGTTCGACCGGCTTGTGCAGAAATCGCAGGTGTCTGGGTTGGATGTGCTACCGGCGGACAAGAATCTGGCGGGCGCTGCCGTGGAACTGGTGACAGCCGAGAATCGGGAATACAAGCTGCAAGCGTATCTTCAACCTCTGCGCGAGAATTACAAATTCATCATTCTGGATTGCCCACCCGCGCTTGATTTGCTGACTTTGAACGGACTGGTAGCGGCGGACGCGGTGTTGGTGCCCATCCAATGCGAATACCTGGCACTCGAGGGGGTTTCCGAGCTTCTGGATACCTTGATGCGGATTCGCCGGACGTTGAATCCGAGCCTCGAAATTGAGGGCATACTCCTGACGATGTACGACGAGCGGACCAGTCTTTCCCGGCAAGTCGCCACCGACCTACGCAGTTTCTTTGGGAACCAGATCTTCCAGAGCCTGATTCCGCGGAATGTTCGCTTGGCCGAGGCTCCGAGTTTCGGTAAGCCTATTATTTTCTATGATATACACAGTAAGGGCGCAGAAGGATACACGCAGCTTGCACAGGAGGTAATTGCCAATGCCGAGAAACGCCTTGGGACGGGGGCTCGGAGCGCTCATTCGGGAGCCTGAACCGCAAGTGCCGGCCACTCCGGCACCGCCTTCTGGAGGAGTGCCCGTTGCTTCGCAGCAAACAACTTCGGGAGGTTCTGCTGCCGCAGCCGCGCCAGCGATGAGTCCGACGCCTGCCGGGCCGTTGCAGATTGATATCGATCTGATTGAGCCCAGCCCGTATCAGCCTCGCACTCGTTTTCGCGAGGAAGCGCTGGATGAACTGGCGCGCTCGATTCAAGCAAGTGGAATTATTCAACCGATCGTTCTGCGCCCGGTTGGCAACCGCTACCAGTTGATTGCCGGTGAGCGGCGCTGGAGGGCTGCCCAGCGAGCGGGATTGAAGAAAGTTTCCTCAATTGTGCGCCAGGTGCCGGATGAGCTGGCGCTGGAAATGACGCTGGTGGAAAATATCCAGCGCGAAGATTTGAATGCCATTGAAGCCGCACGCGCCTTTGAGCGATTGATGGACGAATTTCAACTAACTCAGGAATCAGTGGCGGAGCGAACGGGCAAGGATCGCGCCACGGTTGCAAATGCGATTCGACTGCTGAAGTTGGAATCTACGATTCAAGATTGGATTGAGGAAGGCCGATTAACGGCGGGGCACGGACGCGCTTTGCTGGGAGTGGCGGAGCCGGCGCTGCGAATGCGTTACGCGAAACGCGCGTCGCGCGGCGGCCTGACAGTCCGGCAAATTGAACGGCTGGGATCGAGGCGCGCACGAAGCGCACGCGCGGCCGCAGAACCGGTGCAGGATCCAAACATCCGCGAAGCTCTGGATGAACTGCAGCGGCATCTGGGAACGAAAATTCATTTGCGAGAAAAGACCCGGGTTCGCCCGGGCCAACTGGTGGTGGAGTTTTACGACCAGGCGCAGTTGATGGGAATTTACGACCGGCTGATGAAATAAGCGCATCGCGTCAAAAATATTCACTGGACCTTCGTTCAGGGAGTTCATTCGACAACTCACTTGAGATGCGGCGTTGACTTCCCGACGCCTGAAGCTACATTGGTCAAGTAGCCTTCCGACGCATCGAATCGGAAGCAACGTTTGGGGGAATGCCAATGGCTTTGAAGTGGCCCGGTTCAACGAAAAATGGGAACAGCGAAGAGTGGACAGGATTCATCGATCAAGGTGTGTCGCTGGAAGGCACGCTGACGCTTACGGGGACGTTTCGCATCGACGGGCACGTGAAGGGAAATATCATTTCCGAACAGACCGTCATTCTGGGAGAGAACGCAAAGGTCGAAGGACAAATCGAAGGCAACCGCGTGGTGATCTCCGGCCATTTCGATGGGGTGATTTTTGCGAGAGGGAGAGTGGAGATTCAACCGAAGGGCGTAGTCACCGGAGAAGTGCATTCACCCTGCATGGTGATCGATCCCGGCGGAATTTTTGACGGGCGCTGCCACATGCTGGCTGCCTCTGATGCATCGACGGGAGTGACGATCCCGATTCGCGCAGTGGGGCAAGGATAAGCGGTCCTCCCGATTTCCGGGCGTAACCTCTTTACATAATGATAATGGTTAGTTGACAAAATGGGCTGCAATCACTTCAGCGTGGCTACCTGCCCCGTCATCGCCCGCTCTGCATCGGCTATTCCTCCCTTAATGTTGGATTCCCAATCGAGGTGAGGGACGGTCGAGAGGTCGGCAGCTTTGTAAAAGCGCAAAGCCTCGTCGGGACGATTCAGTTTCTTCAGCGACAGCCTTCCAGCAGTCAGCAGAGCCAGAAGCGCCGGCCTCTCCTGCGGGTGGGCTTGTGCCAAGAGGTCGCATTCGGAGACGGCACGATCGAGATTCTGCTGGTTTTCCAGGTGGCGGATTAACTCAAGCCAGGGAGCCGCGGGAAGCTTGGCATCCGGGGTATTGGAAAATTCCTCGTAGGCGTGCCAAGCGGACTCGACGTCACGATTCTTGAGGTAGGCCTGGATGAGTTGGACGGAGGCTCTCTGATAAGCCGGGATATCGCTCCGGCGCCACTGCACTTGCTGAAGAATGATCAAAGCGTCGGTGGAGCCCGGTTTTTCGGCGACGTGCTTCTCGAGAATGGCTACGGCCTCGTCAAGCTTACCCTGGTCCAATGCCTCTTGCGCCTGAACGACAGCGGGGTCTCCTGTCCAACTGATCTCGGCTTCGATTTTGGCGCTGGCTTTCTGCTCGAGGCCGGACTTCTGAATCACGAAGGCACCGAGCATTCCGAAGAGAAACCCGCCGACGTGGGCCCAGTGGGCGACGGACGAACTCTGGCCGAGCGCCGCGCCGTAGAAAAATTCCATCCCGAGCCAAAGCGGCAAGAGCCAGTACGCAGCGGCTTTGAACTTGAACCGGTAGAATAGCGTGACGATGGCCATTTCAATTTTCATTTTAGGGAAGCGGACGAGGAAGGCTCCCATCAGCGCCGCGACCGCACCGGAGGCTCCCACGAGCGGAACAAAACTGCCCGGGGAGCACCAGGCGTAGAACTGCAGCGAGGCAGCGCCGGCGACGAGATAAAAAACGCTATAGATGGCGCGCCCCCAGTTGTCTTCGAGGATAAATCCAGCTAACCAGAGGAACCACATATTGCCGATCAGATGCAGCCACCCGCCGTGGAGGAAATTCGCCGTAACGTAGGAGGCGGCATGTGGATGCGCGGGGACAAAGCCGTAGTTGTCGAGAATGGAAGAGTGTTCGGACTCCTCAAACTGCTGGCAGAGGGCGTCCATCTGCGACTGAAGAATGGCTGGGTCATCTTGCAGGCGCATTTGAGCGTCCCAGGGATCTTGCAACCTGCGGGAGGGTTTGGCTGCCTGGTCCCAGGCAGCGCCGCTTGCTTTTTTCACGTGTTCCACAAATTCGGCGGCTTCCGGCGTGGTGTTCAGTTCCGGATGCGCGGCGGCCAGAAGAAGCAGGTGCATGCGGGCTTCGGCGCGTTTCGGTTGTTGGGCTTCGATGCTCCAATGGGTGAAGAGAAAGATGGCAATGTTCAGTCCGATGAGGGCGAAGGTGATGATGGGCCAGCGGCGGCCGCTCATGTTCTCGTGACGCAGAGGAATCAGCACAGGGCCCTCCCGGGGAATGCGCGATTAGAGATTGGCCCATCTTAAAAGAAGCTAAGTACATAGGGAGTTACCCTGAAGTACAGGTGAGTCCAAAGGGTAAGATTGGCAGGAGAAGGGGCAGTGTGAGTTCACCGGAAGTGCCCGCCGGAAAGAACGAAAGAAGCTGGTTTGACAGGGTGGGGAGGGCGGACTATCGTTCGAAGTCGGAGAGAAAGAGGCAAGCAGGATGAAGATTCTGGTGATTGGCGGCGGCGGGCGCGAGCATGCGCTGGTGTGGAAACTGGGGCAAAGCGCTGGGTTGGAAAAGATATGGTGTGCACCGGGAAATGGCGGCATCGCGGGTGAGGCGGAGTGCGTGGGAGTCGAGGCCGGGGACGTGGCGGGAATCGTCACCCTGGCGGAAACGATTAAGCCGGATTTGACCGTTGTCGGGCCGGAACTGCCGCTGGTGAATGGATTGGTGGACGCGTTTGCCGAACGGAAATGGGCGATTGTGGGCCCGGACAAAAAGGCCGCGCAACTGGAAGGCAGCAAGATTTTCGCGAAGGAATTCCTGCAGCGGCACAGTATCCCGACGGCGGAACTTTATGGCGCGCACGATTCGGCGGGCGGAGCGTATGGGGCTTTGTGCGCGGTGGATTGGCCGGTGGTGATTAAGGCGGACGGATTGTGTGCGGGAAAGGGTGTTTTCGTGGCGCCGAATCCGGACGCGGCGACGGATTTCATCGAGAGGGTGATGGAGAAGAATGAACTGGGCGAGGGCGGAAAGCGCGTAATGCTGGAGGAAGCGCTGGAGGGCGAAGAGCTTTCATTTATTTTGATGACCGACGGAGAGCGGTATGCACAGCTGGTGCCCACACGGGATCACAAACGGGCTTTCGACAACAATCAGGGGCCGAACACGGGAGGAATGGGTGCGTATTCTTCCGACGAGCTTTTGCCGGTTGAGTTGCGACGCACGATTGAAAAGACGATCGTGGAGCCGACGATGAAGGGACTGGCTGCGGACGGGATTCGCTACCAGGGGTTTTTGTATGTGGGATTGATGCTGACAAAAAACGGGCCAAAAGTATTGGAGTTCAACTGCCGGCTTGGCGATCCGGAAACGCAAGCGATTCTGGCGAGGGTGGATTTTGATCTGGCGGAAGTGCTGGCGGACGCGGCGAACGGAAATCTGAAGCCAGAGAAGATGAAGTGGAAGACTGGAGCGAGTGCTTGCGTGGTGATGGCGTCCGGGGGATATCCGGGAAAGTTTGAGACTGGGAAAGAGATTCGCGGATTGGCGGAGGCGGCGCTTGTAGCCGACGTGAAGGTGTTGCACGCCGGAACGAAGAAGGTGGGAGATTCGATTGTGACCAGCGGAGGCCGGGTGCTCGGTGTGACCGCTACGGGAAACAACCTCGGCACCGCACTGCAAAAGGCGTATGAAACGGTGGGAAAGATTCAGTTTGAAGGGATGCATTACCGAAAGGATATCGGAAAGGCGCAGCAACAGAGCTCGGCGGCGGGAGATTGAGCGATGGCCAGCGTGATTCATCTGTTTCGCGCGCCGAAACGGCGGGCGCCGATAGAAGAGCTGCCGGAGGCGCGCGCATCAAAAGACGTGGGATTGGAAGGGTGCGCTCACGCGCGGCCTCAGGGAAAGCGGCAGGTTTTGCTGATGGATCGCGAGACGCTGGAAATTTTTGAATTGGCGCCGGGAATTGTGCGGGAAAACGTGACAACGGATGGTTTGGACGTCAATCGGCTAGCCATCGGAGAACGACTGCAGATTGGTAAAGTGGAATTGCAGGTGAGCGCGGTGTGCGATCCGTGCGTACAGATTGAGGCGTTGCGGGCGGGTTTGCAGGCGGCGATGCAGGGGCGGCGCGGGATGCTGTGCAGGGTGGTGCGGGGCGGGATTTTGCGGCGCGGGGATGAGATCGTGGTGAGTCGGATGGTTGGACGATAGGGTTCCACACGCAAAAGCGAGAGCTTCGCTCCCGCACTCAATAATCGGAAGCTACGGTTTGGGTTTTTGGCGGAGCGTGGGGGCGTCGGGCGGGCGGTCTTTGTCTTCGGTGGTCTTAATTTTTTCGCGGGGTTCGTCGGGCGGAACAATCCACTCAAAGCGGCCAGCCTCGGTCATGGAGCCGAGGAAGAAGTGCGCATCGCCGGCGAGGATCGGCAGTGCGGCGCGGAGAAAATCGGCGGCGGCGATCGGGTCGGCCTTTTGCGCTTCGCCTTTCTGGAGCAATTCTGCCACTTTGTTCATGTGGGCATCGGAAGAGCGCAAGCGAGCGATGGGCGGCGCGTTTTGCTGGATCACGCCAAGGAGCGGAACATCGGGCAGATTGGGAGGGACACGAATTTCGATAATCGTTTTCGGTTGATGTTTTTCGGGTGGATAAAGTTGGGTGAAGCGCGGCCGCAGGATGTGGGTCTGCAAAAAATCACCGCGAGTTCCCGCCGCAGTTTGTTCCACTTGATACTCGATCAACCAGATTTCCGGACCGTAATCTCTGGGAGCGTAGCCGATGAGGACGATCTGGAAGAGAGGTTCGTCGGGTTTGAGTTCGATTGGGTGATGTAGTTGGGAAACGAGGGGACGCAGTTTTTCGAGGAAGGCGACACCGATCTGCTCGAGATCCTGTTCGGCCGCGCCTTCAGGAACAGTGTGGGGATCGATAGCGCCGAAGTGAGGAATGTCGCGGTCGAGCCGGATTGGGCGGGGTTGCGAGGTGACTTGCCATTCGGAGGCGCCGAAGAAAATGGCGATATGGCGGCTGTCAATGGCGGCAACGCGCGGAGGAACGGAGCTGGACTCAAGGGGATGATCAATGGCGGCGAAGACGATGGCATCGTTGGCGACGTGGATGATGGCGCGGCCGCCGGCGAGATTGGCGACGATTTCCTCATCCTGGGCGAGAACCGGGACACTCACAAGGAGCGGTGCGAGGAGAATCAGCGAGGCCGGAACGAGGAAGTTCTTCACGAAGGGAGAGTAGCACAGCGGGCAGATTGCAGGCTCTCGTCGGGAGGAGGAATGGTACCCGAGTGCGACGGGATTCGGTAAAATAGGTGGTTGCGGACTGAGAGGAAGAAACCACTATGGGGCTGAGAAACTTGAAAAAGATTAAGCACAACGGAAAGACCTTGGAGGAGATCGTGCTGGCGCACGAGTTGTTTTGGGCCAGCAAGGATGGCGGCGGCACCAGGGCGGATCTTGCAGGCGCAGATCTGTCCGGAGCGGATTTGCAGGGGTTAAACCTGGCCGGGGCAATCTTGAAAAACGCGAATCTGGAGGGCAGCGATTTGCGCGGAGCGCGGTTGCCGGGCGCGGATTTGACGGGGGCGAATCTTCGGAAGGCGGATTTGCGGAAGGTGGATCTGACGGAATCGTTCCTGCCGGGAGCGAACCTCTCGGAAGCCCAGGCAAGCGGCGTGGAGTTTTTCCGCTGCGACCTGACCAATGCGAATTTCCAGAAGGCGATGCTGCGGAACGTGAATTTCCGGGATGCTCAGCTGGATGGAGCGAAGTTCGCGGGGGCGGACCTGGGAATTGCGATTCTGCGCGAGACGAATCTGCAAAACGTGGATTTGTCGGGCGTGGATTTGAGCACCACGTTGATGCCGCCGGGCTGGGGTGCGAAGAAGCAGGGCGCGTAAGAAATTAACGCAGAGAGCGCCTAGAAGAGAAACCCAAGAGCACAGCCAGGAATGGCTGTGCTACGGTGATAATGGGACTGCGGCGTGTTAGCCTCACGCGAAGCTGGTCTTTGAAGGAATACCTTGGCGACAACCTCCCCACAATTGGATTTGCCGGGCGTACGAGAGCGCGTGCTGGACGTATTGCGCGAGTTGTTGGTGGAGCTCGGCAGCCACGGCGCCTTGGCGGAACTGTCCATACATTCAAATCTGGACCGCGATCTGGGATTGGGAAGCCTGGAGCGCGTGGAGTTGTTGACGCGGCTGGAGGGCGCGTTCGGCGTGCGTTTGCCCGACACCCTGGCTGCGGAAGCGAACACGCCGGAAGAGTTGATCGCGGCGATCATGGAGGCGCCTGGGGCGCCAGTCGTCGAGGAAGAAGGAATGTCGGGGCTGCGTGCGAGTGTGACGGCGCAAGAGTTGGCGCAGAAAGCCGCGGACACAATCGTGGAAAAGGCGGAAACGCTTTTGGACGTGATCCGATACCGCGGCGTGCATGATGCACAGCGGGCTCACCTGCTGATCACGGAAGACGACGAGAAGGGTGAGCATCATTACACGTTGACGTTTGGGGAGTTGTACGCGGCGGCGCAGAAGTGCGCGGAGGAATTGGCGCGGCGCGGGGTGCCTCCTGGCGGGCGCGTGTCGTTGATGCTGCCGACTTCGCGGCAGTTTTTTATCTGTTACACGGGGATTTTGCTCGCGGGCGCGGTGCCCGTGCCGATTTATCCGCCGTTTCGCGCCGACCGGATTGAGGAGTACGCGGAAAGGCAGTCAGCGATTCTGAACAATGCAGGCGTCTGCCTGCTGCTGACGTTTCGACGGGCGGAAGCCGTCGCGAAGTTGCTGAAGCCGCGCGTGAAAACTCTTCACGACGTGGTGGAAGCGGAGAAATTGCTGGAGGCCGCGGAGAAAGCGCCGCCGCCGGCCCCCGGAGCGCTGCCGGCGTTTATCAGCGGGACACGCATTCGGAAAAGCAGCGATATTGCGCTGCTGCAGTACACTTCGGGTTCAACTGGCGATCCGAAGGGCGTAGTGCTGACGCACGCGAATCTGCTGGCGAATATGCGGGTGATTGCGCAGGGTGTGCAGTTGGGTCCGGCGGACGTGGGAATCAGTTGGTTGCCTCTCTATCACGACATGGGATTGATCGGCGCGTGGCTAACGCTGCTGATGCACGGCGTGCCGCTGGTGGTAATGTCGCCGCTGGCGTTTCTGACGCGGCCGGAGCGCTGGCTGCAGGCGATGAGCAAACACAAAGGAACGATTACGGCGGCGCCGAATTTTGCGTATGAGCTGTGTGTGCGGAAGATTTCCGACAGGGCGATGGAAGGCGTGGATTTGAGTTCGATGCGCGTGGTGATGAATGGAGCGGAGCCGGTGAATCCGGAGACGCTGGAGCGGTTCGGGAACCGATTCGGAAAGTATGGATTTCGAAAAGAGTCGATGCTGCCGGTGTATGGGCTGGCGGAGGCTTCGCTGGGCGTAACGTTTCCGCCGCTGAATCGGTTGCCGCGGGTGGAGCGTGTGGAACGGGAAGCGTTCACGACGCAAGGACGCGCGGCGCCAGCGGATGAAGACGATGAAAACGCGATTGCGTTTGTGTCATCAGGAAAATCGTTTCCGGGGCACGACGTACAAATTGTGGATGAGCAAGGCAACGCGGTGGCAGAGCGGACAGAGGGATTTTTGTGGTTCCGCGGCCCTTCGGGGACCAGCGGATATTTTGAGAACCCCGAAGCAACGGCGAAGTTGATGCCGCAGGGGCCGGCGCAGCACGAGGGCGAGTATCCGTGGCTGAATTCCGGCGACCGGGCGTTTCAGGTGGACGACGAGATATTTATCACCGGCCGTGTGAAGGACATCATCATCAAGGGCGGGCGGAATTTGTATCCGCATGAAGTGGAAGAACTGGCGGCGCGCGCGGAGGGGATTCGCAAGGGTTGCGTGGTGGCGTTTGGATTGAAGGACGTGAGCAGCGGAACGGAAAAACTGGTGATTGTGGCGGAGTCGCGAGAGGAGAATGCAGCGAAGAGGGCCAAGATCGCGGCGGCGATTAACGATGAAGTTACGCGGGGTTTGGGCTTGCCGCCGGATCGCGTGGAGCTGATTCCGTCCGGGAGCATCCCGAAGACTTCTAGCGGGAAATTGCGGCGGGACGAAACGAAACAGCTGTACGCGGCGGGGACGCTGGCGGCCGGGCGGCCACCGGCTTGGGTGCAGATTGCACGGTTGGGAACGGGGACATTTTTGCGCAACGCGGCACGGAGGGTTGGGCGCGGAATCTTGACGGTGCTCGAAAAGATTTACGGTGTGTATTTTTCCGTTGTGTTTATTTTGTGGATTGTTCCGTCGTGGCTCATCGTGAAGCAGATCAAGGATGAGAAGGCGGCGGGGCGATTTACTTCGGCTGCGTTGCATGTGTTGTTTGCGCTGGCGGGAATCCGGCTGAAGGTGGTGGGCAAGGAATATATGGATACGCCGGGGGCGAAAGTGTATGCGTCAAACCACGCGAGTTATTTCGATGTGCTGCCGGTGATGATGGGGCTAGGCGTGAGTTACCGTTTTGTGGCGAAGGGCGAAGTGAACGATATGCCGTTCATCGGGACGTTTCTGAACCAGATGGGGCATCTGTCGTTCAATCGGCACGACGCGGGCTCGCGCTTGAAGCAGGTGCACCAGATGGAAGATTGCCTGCAGCGGGGCGATTCGGTGTTTGTTTTCCCAGAGGGAACGTTTACGCCAGAGAGCGGCGTGCGGCCGTTTCAGTTGGGAGCGTTTCGCGGGGCGGTGGCGACGGGTGCGCCGGTGATTCCGGTGTCGTTGAAGGGGACGCGGAGGTTTTTAGCTGACGGGACTTATTTGCCGAGGCCGACCAGCGTGACGATTACGTTGTCGCCGCCGATTTATCCTTCGCGGGAACTGCGTGACGATGATCCACATCAGTTGCAGGAGATTGTTAGGTTGCGGGATTTGGCGCGGGAGGCGATTGGGAAATATTCGGGGGAGCCGGTTTTGTAGGGGAACAGAAAGAAAAGGGATAACGCAGAGGCGCGGAGAGCGCTGAGGTTCGCAGAGAAAACTGGAGGAAGAAATGGAAGCCGGCGACGAGCGCCGGCTTTTTTGTGGGAATTGAGGTCGGCTCCGGCGTGCGCGGGTAAGGCTACAAATGGAAATTTGATTTGCGCGGCTGAGTGAACACCTCGAAAGCGGGAGCTCCGCTCCCGCACTCAAAAGGGATTTCATCGGCTCAGTGTGTAGATGACCGTTATGCGGGTGTCTACTTCGATGGGGCGGCCGTTGAGGATGGTGGGGCGATAGCGCCATTCGCGGACCGCGGCTAGAGCCGATTGGAGGAAGAGGGGATCGCCGGAGATTACTTCGAGCGATTCGATTCGTCCTTCGGTGGAGATGAGCGCGTGAAGTTCCACGCGTCCTTCGCGCTGAATTTGTCTGGCGAGGGCCGGATAGCTGGGCTCGACTCGACGGATGAGTTGGGCCATTTGCGCGGGTTCGCTGATTGCACGGCGAACTATGGCAGGCTGGTCTTCGCGTCGCGGAGGATCGGGACGTGACGTTGGCGGAGAATATCCTCCGTCGACGCCGGGCATCGGCGGAGCTCCGGGGATTGGATCTCCGTCGGGGCCGCTGGGTAACGGAGACGGATCTGGAACGTGCAAGGAAATTGTTGTTGGCACGCTGGGTGGCTGGCAGAACCGGCATGGTGCAGGAGTGGGCCGCCCCGGATCGGATGGAGCGGGATGGTGCACGCCGATGGGGGCGTAGGGCGGAATCGGCGTGGCGTATTTCAGTGAGATGCGTTCGCCTTTGCTGAGCAGCGGGAAAAGAACCAGCGCTACGAGAGCGAGGCTTTGCAGAACGATAGAAATGGCTACGGCGCGCTGCTTGACGCGGCGAGCACGCTTTTCGGATTGCGGATCGCCTTCGACCAGGCAACTGCTGAGTGAACCGAATTCGTTTTCGGATGGGCCGGACACACGTTGGACATCGAGAGTCATCACACACCTCCGGAAAAACTCCTGCGAGCCGTGGGAATTTGCGGCGCCGGCCTCCGGAGGTTGCGATCCGGAGACCAGCGCCGCGCTCGCAGGGATGTGAGGTGCTAGCGTCCTCTGTGATGTTGGACACCGTGGAGCGAGCGAAGTGCCCGTTGTAGACGTGACCCGAAGAAAAGGAGTTAACACAGAGGACGTAGAGGAAATGCACAGAGGTCACTGAGAAGAGAAATGGAGTTGTGTCAAAAGGACGGCGGAATCAGCGTTTAGACAGCAAGTAATGTGTTTCTACTAGGTTGAAGCGTTCGAGATATTCGAAAGTTAAATTAAAATTTAGTTACATCCAAACGAATGTTCGGGGCATCGAATTGTCGGACGTGGATCCAAGGAGGAGACGCAATGGAGAGGCATCTACCCGAAGTTGTCGGCGTGCGCCGCACGGGTTGGGCAGCTCTGGACCGCGATCCGCAGCAGGACGTAGTGGAATTTACTTGTCCTCATTGCGGCGCGAAGAGCCAGAAGAAGGCCCGGCGCGAGCGGACAGAGTATAAGTTTACGGATGGCTTTCTGCAGGATGTGCAGGGAGAAGGCGTGCAGTGCCATTTGTGCAAGCAGTCGTTGCGAATCGTGCCGGTGGTGATGTTGCACGATCAGGATGAAGCGAAGCGGTTTGCGGCGGTGTTTTCGGATGAACCGCTGGTGCACGCGGAATAATCGCGAATCATAGGTAATAAGAAAGGGCACCCACTGATGGGGTGCCTTTTTTGTATTTGTGCCGGGCCCTAAAAGTGGGAAGGCCTCGGGGATTGTCGAGGCCTTCTTCACATTTGAGTCTTGCGAGTCAGTTAGTCCGTAAAAGCGGGAGCTTCGCTCCCGCCCTCAAACATGCGGATTAGTAGCGGTCGTCGCGGTCGCGATGGTGCTCGCGATATTCGTGGCGCAGATGCTCGCGGCGCTCGTACGCCTCGTGGCGTTCGTGCTCCCAATGACGGGCGTCGCGGCTGTAGGGGCCGAAGCGCTCGACCGCTTGACGATAGCGCGATTCGGTGTAGGAGACGCGGCGATTGCAGTCGTCCCAATCGTTGGCTTTTGCGGCGGGCGCGCCGGCGGCCAGGAAGAAACCGAGGGCCGCTGCGGCCAGAGCCGTCTTACCGAGAAACGAGCTGAGCTTGAACGAGTGAAGTTTCATAGATTGCCTCCAGGAGCCTGGCCCGGGCTGGCGATCGGGGGTGCATCCTTGAGGATTCAAACACCTGTTTGAATGGAAGGTTGTGGTGGAGCGTAAGAGGCTGAAAATGGAGAAGTTGCGGGCAACGAAGGAGAGCAGCGATCAGATAACAGCGAACTGGAAACAAAAAGTGCCGGGCGATGGCCCGGCACTCCAGGTTGTAGCGAGGCCTAGTTTAGTGGCGGTCGTGATCGTGGTCGTCCCAGTCACGATCGGTGCGCCAGCGGTGGCCGTCTTCATCCCACCAGCGATGGCTGTGCTCCCAGCACCAGGAGCGTGCTTCGGCCAGCTCGTGGCGATACTTTGCGGCTTGCGGGCTGTCCCAGCCGTGGTGCTCGACTGCTTCATGAAGTTTGTGATCCGTGTGGGCTATGCGCTTTTGGCAGTCGTCGTCCGCGCGTAATGGGGTGGCGCCGGCGAAGAAAAGTGCGGCGCCCAGAGCTGACGCGGAAAGGACTGCGCGAAAACCCCAGGAGTTCAGTTGCAGCTTCATAGTTTCTCCTTTGTGGCCGCAGCGGAGACCGCCTGCTGCGAGAAGTTTGGAAAGAAGACTGGGGCACACAGGATGCGAGTATCGGGCGACATAGGGTAAGTAACAATCAGGTAGAAACCTGAGGAACGCTGAAAGTCGGCAAGCGCTAACTTACTTGACATCAATATGTTAGCGACGAAGAATTCAAATGATCAGTAAGCCTGGAGGAACGGGTCTCCCTCCATGTGGTATTTTTCGAGTCCCATCCGGATTTTGTCGAAGGCCTCATCCACGCTGTCGGCGTACTGGAGATTGTCGAAATCCGCCTGGCTGATGGTGCCCCAGCGAACCATGTTCTTGAGTTTCAGCACTTCATTCCAATACTTGCGGCCGTAGATAATGATGATGGTGTGTTTGGGCATTTTCCCGGTTTGCGAGAGGGTCATCATTTCCCAAAGTTCGTCGAGGGTTCCGAAGCCGCCGGGAAAAACGATGAGCGCTTTGGCGATCTGCGCGAACCAGAGTTTGCGCATGAAGAAATAATGGAAATTGAAGCTGAGCTCGGGGCTGATGTAGGGATTCGCGAACTGCTCGTGGGGCAGCTCGATGGAAAGGCCGATGGACTTGCCGCCGGCTTCGTAGGCACCGCGGTTGGCGGCTTCCATAATGCCGGGGCCGCCGCCGGAGCAAATGACAAAGCGGCGTGGACGCGGGCCGAGCGATAGAGCCCAGGTGGTGATCTTGTGAGAGAGTAGACGGGCCTCTTCGTAGTAGACAGACATTTCGAGCGCGTTCTTGGCTTCGCGAATGTGCAGGCGGTGTGCTTTCCGCCGGGCGTCGCTCCACCGGGAAGTTTTCATTTTTTTCAGGCGAGTGTAGCGGGAAGAGGCCGCTTCGTGGGAGTGGATTCGAGCGGAGCCGAACATCACGATCGTGTCGCAGATTCCTTCTTTCTTAAGTTGCACGAGGGGATAGATATACTCGGAAATGATGCGAATGGGCCGGGCCGGAGTGCTGGCCAGGAACTCGGCATTTTCGTGCGGGGCTTTTGGGGCGTGTTGGGGCTTGGGGCGCTTACTGTCGGACATGGGAATTTTCTCCAATCAAGGTGCGATTAGATTGTAGGCAGGGTGAAGCGCGGCGGCAACGCCTTTGGGGTGGTTGGCGTCGAATTGAATACGCGAGGGCGCGGCGGGTGTTGTCTGGAGAAATCCTGGATGGCTTCTAAGTCTGGCGGTGATTTTTGATGAAAAGGCTCTTGATCATTTTTGCCTGCTTGATTGCGATGGCGGGGATTGCGCTGCCGCGCGCGTTGGCGCAGGCGCCGGACGGGCCGATGATCCCGCAACCTGGAACGCCGGTTCAGAAAGGTCCGGCGCCGATCAGGCTTCGCAGCGTGCTGGTGAATACTCCCGTGACGGTGAGGAACGAAAAAGGCGACATGGTGCACGACCTGGAAGAATCGGATTTCCGGGTTACGGATAACGGCGCGCTGCAAAAGATTACGCATTTCAATTTGGGGGGAGATCCGATTTCGCTGGTGGTTGTGGTGGAGATGAGTTCGCGGATCGCTTCGATCCTGCCGCAGATTCGCAAGTCCGGAATCCTGATTTCACAGACTGTGACCGGGCCGACGGGAGAGGGCGCGGTGGTGGGATTCGACGACCGGGTGGCGACTCTTTTGGATTTCACTCCCAGCTCCGACGCGATGGAGAAAGTGATGTCCGGATTGCCTGCGGGGACGCCGGGCACAAGGCTGTTCGATGCGATGTCGAAGGCCGTGGAGCTTTTGAGCGCGAGGCCGGAGGTTTCGGAGACCGAGTTGGGTCACCGAAGAGTGATGCTGGTGATCGCGGAGGCGCACGATTCGGGGAGCGAAGAGAAATTGGGCGATGTGTTGCGGCGGGCGCAACTGGCGAACATCACGATTTACGCCGTGGGCATTTCGAGCATGAAAGCGGATTTGAAGCGCAAGCCCGAGCAGACGGGACCCACCCGGGCGACGCCGGAAGGGACGTTTGGGACGCCTCCGCCTCCGGGAACGATTCAGACGCCGACCACGGACGACAACGCGCACCCGCAGGGGCCGAGCCTGCTGGCGCTGGCGGTTTGGGCGGTGAGCCACGCGAAGGATCAGGTGACGGCGCATCAGTTGGAGATTGCCGCGGCGGCGACCGGCGGGCTGCATGTTTCGACATGGAAAGACCGGACGCTGGAGAAAGTGATCGATGAGATGGGCGGCGAGCTGCACGCGCAGTACACACTGACGTACACGCCCGGCGGCGAGAACACAGATGGCTACCACGAGATCAGCGTATCGGTGTCGAAAGAGAAAGAGCGGGGATTGAAAGTGCGGGCCCGGCCGGGGTATTACCTGGGAGTGCCGGAGAGTTAGAATGCCGGGGATGGCTCAACAGAATCACAATTTCAGGATTCGGCTGGCGACGGCGGCAGATATTCCGTCGTTGCGGGAATTGATTGATCGGTCGGTGCGGGTGTTGCAGCGAGAGGATTATTCGGCGGAGCAATTGGAAGCGGCGCTGGGAACGGCGTATGGAGTGGACACGCAACTGATCGCGGATGGAACGTATTACATCGTGGAGGCGGCTGGGGCTGCGGGTGAAAGGGTGTTGGCTGCTTGCGGCGGATGGAGCATGCGGAAGACGCTGTACGGCAGCGATCACGGGCCTTATCGGGACAATGCGATGCTGGATCCGGGGCGTGATGCGGCCAAGATTCGGGCGTTTTTTGTGCATCCGGAATGGACGCGGCGCGGGATTGCCAGCTTGATTCTGAAAACCTGCGAGGATGCCGCTTATGCGCGCGGGTTTCGCCGGTTTGAGATGGGGGCGACACTGACGGGAGTGCCGATGTATGCGGCGCGGGGCTACGCTAAAGGTGAGCAGATTGAGGTGCCGTTGCCGAATGGGATGTCGCTAACGGTGGTGCGGATGGGGAAGACGGTGGGGTAGGAACACGGCGGCAGTTCGAATCACAATTCCTAAACACAAAAGGCGCCCGCCTCAGAAGGCGGCCGCTACAAGAACACTTCCTTGCACCACTTGAAATGGTGGGATGTTGTTCAACCGTAAAAGCGGCAGCTCTGCTGCCGCACTCAAAAAAAAATGCTATGCGAGTTGCTGCCAGAAGGCGGCTTCGCGGGAGGCCAGGAGTGCGTCTTTGCGGGCGTTCCAGCGGAGAAAATGTGGGGTGCGGGTGTGGGCGGTGTGGTCCTCGCGGGCTCCCCAGACTTCGTGAAGGAGGAAAGCGCCGGGCTGGTCGGGGCAAGCGTGAAGATCGAAGCGCAGGCAGCCCACTTCCTTGCGCGAAGGCGCGATCAACGCGCGGAGTTCGGCTTCTAGGAGCATGTGCTGGCCTTCCTTGGCGCGAAGCGTGACGACCAGGGTGACGGCGTTTTTCGGGAGTTTCGTGGCCGCGGCGCCGTTGTGGCGGCTGGACCGGCGGGAAGCTTTGCGGGATTTTTGTTTCGGCATGTCGGCGGCGATTGTACTCCAAACAGTTTTAATGGCAAGGAGAAGTCGAGCTACGGGAACGTTCAGCCGGGGCCGAGGAGTGTGCTAACTTGACGCGTGGTCGGTCTGATTGGATAAATAACGGCAAAGGAGATCGTTGTGAGCACAAAAGAGAAACTGACCTCAATTGGCCAACTAGTGCCGGAATTGCCGGTCGCTGACGTCGAGCGCGCGCAACAGTATTACCGAGACACACTCGGCTTTGAGATTGCCTGGCTTTACGAAGACAAAGAGATTGGGGCCGCGAACCGCGGTAACGTAGCGATCTTCTTCCGGAAGAGGAAGCCGCCGTTCGAGCCTGCCGTTCATTGGGTGTTCGCTGAAGATATCGATGCGACCTACGAGGAACTGAAAGCGTCGAATGCGAACATTGTGGATCCTCTGGAAAAAAAGCCCTGGGGATTGCGGCAGTTCACCGTGCAGGATTTGGACGGGAATGTCTTTTATTTCCACCATGACTGAGTGGATGCCGGATTCAAGTTAAGAGACCAGGCGTGGCCACCCATTCTTTCGTCAGGGCAAGCTTGACCCTTCGACTGTGCTAAGGACAAGAAGTGGCCGCTACTTTTGATCGGCGTCCTTGCGGCCTACATTGAGGTTGTCGAAATTCAAGAGCGTGTTTAGCACCAGGGAGTAGGTGCTTTCGGTTTCGCCGCGGTAGACGGGGTTGATGGAAAACAGCACGACGTGGCCAGTGCCGCTGGGAACATCGAGGACGGCGGGGTGCTGGGCGATTTCGTTGCCGCTTTCGACAAGGCCGGAGATGAGCAGGTCCTTGGAGTCGGCGTAGCGGAGGATGACGCGGGCGCGGCTGGCTGGCGGGATGACGCGCGGATTGTTGAAGCGCTGTTCGTCGGTGGGCTGGGGAGCTTCCCAGAGTTCCTTCTCCGGCTCATCCGGAATTTCGGAAGCGGGGCGGCCGACGACGAAATCGGGATCGTCCTTGGTGCCGCGTCCGGTGGGCCGCGAAGTCATCGCCGGACCGAGACGCCGGCGACGGCCGCCAATGATGTTCGTAACGGAGAAAATCGGGCCATTGTCGCAATAGGCGGAAACTTTTTCGTCGTAGCCATAGGCGATGGGGCTCGCAGCGTCAACCAGGCGTGTGCCGACGATGGAGCCGACAATTTTCATTTTTTCGGAATTGGTGAACGAGACGCCGTTCGCCATTCCCGTGGCGACGGCGAATTGCGACGTGTCCAGCGCAGTGAGAAGGACGCCGCCTTTGCGAACAAAGCTCTGCAGATTGGCGAGGCCGTCCCAACCGAGGCCGGGGCGCATGTCTAGCGTGGAATCGTTTTTGCCGACGAGGTTGGGCGTTTCCGGCGTGTTCATCCACGGAAGAGGATTGCCCCACGAGGTTGGCGTGCCATGCACGATAAGGTTGGAGTTGGTGTTGCCAGTGACAGGAGGAAAAACGATTGCATCGTACTTGGCGTTCAGGTCTGGAATTTTAGCGAGGGCTTGCGTGCTCATGTAGTCGTAGGGGATTTGCAGGTTGTCGAAGGCGAGGCGCCACCAGCCTTCGGATTGCGTGCTGATCCAGGTGTGGACGTAGGCGATGCGCGGGGCGCGGACGGGATGCGATTTGACGCCGGGCGCGGCCGTTAGCGCAACAACCTGCAGGCCGAGAGTTTTCGCGGCGGCGTCCAGATCGGAGCGGCTGACGCCGCGGATCAGGAACGTGCCGCGCGAGAATTTGTGGCCGCTCGCGTCGAAGGATTCCTCCGCGGCGTCGATGGTCGCGTCTTTCAGGCGATAGCGGAGGGTAGCAAGAGCGGGCTCGGCATGATTGTCGATGGCGAATACGGAGCCATCGCCGCGGATGCCACCAAACGAGCGAAGTTCAGTGACGCGCTCCATCGGAACGGAGAGGACTTTGGAATCGGTGACACGCGTGACCTGTACACCGAAGAGTTCGCCGAACGTCCAGCCGGTGTCATCGTAGGGAGTGGTCTGGGGATCTTCGGGGCTCCAGTATTGGTAGTCGAGGAGCGCGTCGGCGACGCGGGAATAGGGCTGATCCATGCGAATGACGTAGCTGCCGGCGGGAAAATCGCGGGTGGTTGGCGCAGGGGGTTTTGGTTTTTCGTCGGCGTCGGCCGGCTTGGCGGACTTCTTTTCTTTTTTCACCGGGAGAGCCACCTGAAAGGCGCCGGTGGATCGCGAAATCTCGACGTGCTGCTTGAGCATGATGCGCAGGAGATCGGCTTGAACGCTGGCGCGCGGATCGTCCGCGCTGAGAACGTAGGCGGTTGGGCCTTCGGCCGCTGGTTTCTGGATGGAGCGCTTCCCTTTCAGATAAAAATTCTTTAGAAACAGGCGGTTGTTCTCGCTGAAAAAGTGGAGCGAGGTGAGCAGGCCTGTTTCCTCGTAATTATTGTTGTTGCGCTGCGACCAGAGGGCTTTGGGAAACGGCGGATTGGGCTTGAACCAGGTGCGCGCGTACTCGTCGGGTTGCAGCGTGCGTTCGCGCGTGTCGGCGCCGCCGTTGCCGAACGTTTCGTAGAGGCGGCTGATGCCGTTGTGCATCGCGCCGAGAAACATCAAGTAGCCAGGGGACCAGGTGTCGAAATCGCCGTGGGTGAATACGCCGGGCATGCCGAATTTGGTCATGTCGGCCACGTTGCGGTTGCCGATGATTTGCCACTCATCGACGAGGATGGGATCGACCCAGGCGTTGTACGGGCCGTCACCGACAGTGTTGTCGTAGAGATAGGGGACGGATTCGTGGAGGTCGTGAAGGACCTGGGCGTTCCAGGAGAGAAAGGTGTTCAAAACATTTTGCGTGAGCTTTAGCGTCATGCCCATGGCGTCGCGGTTGTTGTCGTGCGCAACGTATTTGCCCCAGTAGATGAGCGGCGGATAGAAATCTTTGGGATGGGCGAGATGCCATTTGTAGAGATCGACCATGCGGTCGCGCCCGTCCACCTCGACCACTGGAGTGATGAGGGTGATGACGCCGTCGCGGATTTCACGGACGTAGGGGCTTTCGTCGACGGCGAGGCGATAGGCCAGCTCCATCAGCGCGGTGGGCGCGCCGGTTTCGGGGGAGTGGATGGTGCCGGTGATGTAGTAGACGGGGACGGATTCGGCGACGAGTTTGTCGGCTTCGGCGTCGTCGAGATGGATCGCGCGCGGGTCGGCAAGTTTCGCGAGGCGCTGGCGGTTTTGCTCGAGGTTTTTCAGATTGGCTTCGGAAGAGATGGCGACGGCGATCATTTCGCGGCCCTCTTCGGTGGTGCCGATGGAGACGACTTTCACGCGCGGCGTGGCTTTCTCGAGGAGGCGCATGTATTTGTACACGTCTTCGGCGTAGGGAAGGATGCCGGGGGCGCCGGCTACGTCGCCGAGGACGACTTCGGGCGTGGGGACGGTTTTGCTGGCGGGGAGATAGTCGACGAGGGGCGAGGAGAAGTAGGGGGCGGTGGTGTATTTGCGGATTTTGACGGTGTAGGCCTCGTCGATGGGTTGCTTGGGGTCGCGCGCGGGGGAGGTTTCGCCATCGCCCAGGGCGATACTGCTGATTGCGAGAGTAAGGATGGAGAGCAGAATCAATCGGAGGGAGGATTTGCGCGGCATGAGAGCTCCTTGATGAATGCGAACGCGAAAGTTTAACTCAGGATTGGGTGGAGAAGGAAATGCGGTGACCTTTACGAAAGAGAAGATTTAACACAGAGTGCGCAGAGGAAGAGCGCAGAGGTCACAGAGAAGAGGTGGGCTACATTATGGGGTTCGGAGAAAAGTTAGGCAGACAGGGCTTGGGATGCCTTCGGTGATCGAGATTTGCGAGAGTGCGCCAGTTTCTGTGTTGATGCGGAAGACGACGATGGAATTGGAGTTTTGGTTTTCGGCGATTAGAAACTTGCCGGTGGGGTCGATGGCAAAGTGGCGGGGTTCCTTGCCGCTGGTGGAAAAGATTCCCGCAGGACGCAGCGTGCCTGCCGCAGGATCGACGGCGAAGACGGCTATCGAGTCGGGTCCACGATTGGAAGCAAACAGCCATTTTCCATTTGGGTGGAGAACAAGTTCAGCGGCTTCGCTACGGCCAGAATAGCCTGGCGGAAGAGTGGTAATACTCTGAATCTCGCCAAAGATTCCCTCTTTTGAAGTCGCGAACACAGCAATCGTAGATTCGATTTCTCCCAGAACATACACAAATTGCCGGGAGTCCCGCGCTTTGCCGAATGCGACATGGCGCGGCCCGCTGCCTGGCTTGAGCTCCAGGCCGGCTTGCGCAAATGGTCGATTTGGACCTACCGCCGCGTTGTGTAATGCGAGCGTTCCCTCGGAAGCGTCAAAGTCGTAGAAGAGGACTCGATCCAGGCCAAGATCGGATACGAAGACGGAGTGCCAGGGAGTCATCTGGATCCAATGTGCATGGGGGCCTTCCTGGCGTTCTTTGTTGGGGCCGAGAGGGCCGGCGTCTTTCACGTTGGCGGTGGCGGCGCCGAGTTTGCCGTCGGCGAGGATTGGGAAGACGACTACGTTACCGGAGGTGTAGTTGGCGACGAGGAGGAATTTTCCGGTTTTGTCGAACGAGAGATAGCAGGGATCTTCGCCGAGGGCGGGGAGTTTGTTGAGGAGGGTGAGTTTTGCCGGATCGTGGAGTTCTACCTTCTGTTGGCCAAACACGCCGGTAACGCCATTGAGTGAGAATGCACTGATGGAGCTTTGCTTGCCGGATTCGTTGGCGGCGTAGGCCCATTTGCCGTTGGGATGGATTACAACCCAGGAAGGGTTGGACGATTCAGTGGCGAGGCCTTTGGGAGTGAGCTTGCCCGTCGCGGCGTCGAATTCGTAGGCGTAGATGCCTTTGCTGTCGGCTTTGTCGGTGTAGGTGCCGACGAAGACGAGGAATTTTTGATTGGGCGTTTGCGGGATGGCGGGAAGAATGGCCAACAAACAGAGGAGAGCGAGAACAGCGTAACGGTTTCTGATTTTCATGGGTTTGTAGTGTAGCGCGAGAATGGCTGCAGATGAAAAAGTTGATTTGACACGGAGGGCGCAGAGGACTGAGCACAGAGGTCACAGAGAAGAGCACAGACAAGAGTGTCTGTGCAGCGCTGGCATAAAAGCCAGCGCTACAGGCGGATTAGATCACTTCTTTGCTTCCTCGTCTTCTTCGTGGAGGACGGCGGCGGCGGCTACGGAGTCATCGCCGTCGAGGCGGAGCAGGCGGACGCCCTGGGTGGAGCGGCCGGCTTCGCGGATTTCGTTGGCGTGGACGCGGATGACCTTGCCATCTTCGGTGATGATCATGACGTCGGACTCTTCGGTGACCTGCAGAGTGGAGACGACGGAGCCGTTGCGGTCAGTGGTCTTCATGTTGACGACGCCTTTGCCGCCGCGCGAGGTGATGCGGTATTCGGCGAGGGCGGTGCGCTTGCCGTAGCCCTTTTCAGAGACGGTGAGCATGAGCGTAGTGAGCGAGTCCTTGATGTCCTCGTTTTCGAGTTCCTCGAGGTTCTGCGTCGTCTTGTTACGTTCCTTGGCGATGATTACGAAGTCGGGCTGGACCGCGTCCATGCTGACGACGTAATCGCCTTTGGCGAGGTCCATGCCGTTCACGCCGCCGGCGTTGCGGCCCATGGGGCGGACTTCCGTTTCGCGGAAGAGGATGGCCTGGCCTTCGTGGCTGGCGAGGAAGATCATCTGCTTGCCGTCGGTGAGCTTGGCGCCAATCAGCTCGTTATCGGCTTCGAGGTTGATAGCGATGATGCCCGTGGAGCGTGGATTGGAAAATTCGGTGAGGGCGGATTTCTTTACTGTGCCGTCTTTCGTGGCGAGGAAGACGAAGCGGCCTTCTTCCTCGAGATTGGTGGCGGCGACGAGCGCGGTGAGCTTTTCGTCCTCCTGGAACTTCACGAGGCTGGAGATGGCTTTTCCGCGCGTTGCGGCGGCGGCTTCAGGGAGTTCGTAGACCTTCAGCCAGTAGACGCGGCCCTTGGAGGTGAAGAGCAGGATGTAGCTGTGGGCCGAGGCGACGAAGAGATGCTCGACGAAGTCTTCTTCCTTGGTTTTGGCGCCGATGCGGCCCTTGCCGCCGCGCGACTGGTGGCGATAGACGTCCGCGGGCGTGCGCTTGATATAGCCGGCGTGGCTGACCGTGATTAGCTGGTCGGTGTCGGCGATGAGGTCTTCGAGCTTGATTTCGTCGACTTTGTCCACAATCTGCGTGCGGCGGTCGTCGCCGTAGGCTTTGTGGACTTCGCGCAATTCGCCGATGATGACCTGCTTGAGCTTTTTGTCGCTGGCGAGGATTTCGCGCAGTTCGGCGATCAGGTCGCGGATGGACTTCAATTCCTTAACAATTTCGTCGATGGAAAGCTGCGTAAGGCGGTGCAACTGCAATTCGAGTATGGCGTCGATTTGCGTGTAGCTGAGGGTGAGGGAGTTGCCGCGGCCGGCGGCTTCGATTTCGGCGGCGCCGACAAAGCGATACTTGCGGCCATCGAGCTTCACGCCTTCGAGCTTCTTGGACTTGCCGTTTTCGGTGATGGTGACGTCCTGCTCGCTGAAATACTTGAACAGGTTTTCCTTGGCTTCGGCGCGGCTGCCGCTGCCACGGATGACGCGAATGACGTTGTCGAGGTGATCGAGGGCGATCTGGTAGCCGACCAGGATGTGTTCGCGCTCTTCGGCTTTGCGCAACTCGAAGATGGTGCGACGGCGCACCACTTCCATGCGGTGCTCGATGAACAACTTGATCATCTGAATCAAGCCGAGTTCGCGCGGCTGGCCTGCAACGATGGAAAGCAGGATCATGCCGAAGGATTCCTGCATCTGGGTGTGCTTGAAAAGATTGTTGAGGATGAGCTGCGACTCTTCGCCGCGCTTCAGTTCGACGACGATGCGCATGCCTTCGCGGGAGGATTCGTCGCGCACGTCGGAGATGCCTTCGATTTTCTTGGTCTGGACGAGTTCGGCGATGCGCTCGATGAGCTTCGATTTGTTGACCTGATAGGGGATTTCGGTGATGACGATATTTTCGCGGTCCTTGCTGGCTTCTTCGATGGCGGCTTTGGCGCGCATGATGAAGCTGCCGCGGCCGGTGCGATAGGCGGCTTCGATACCTTCCCTGCCCGCGATGTAGGCGCCGGTCGGAAAGTCCGGACCGGGAACGATCTTCATGATTTCTTTCAGAGGAGTGTCGGGCTTCTCGATCAAAAGAATGGCGGCATCCACGATTTCGCGGAGATTGTGCGGGGGAATGTTGGTGGCCATGCCGACGGCGATGCCGCTGGCGCCGTTGACGAGAAGATTCGGGATGCGCGACGGCAGGACGACGGGTTCCTCGCGGGTCTGGTCGAAGTTGGGGATGAAGTCGACGGTTTCTTTTTCGAGGTCGGCGAGAATGTCTTCGGTGATTTTTGCCAGGCGCGCTTCGGTGTACCGCATGGCCGCCGGGGGATCGCCGTCGACGGAGCCGAAGTTACCCTGGCCGTCGATCAACGGGTAACGCATGTTGAAGTCTTGCGCGACGCGGACGAGCGCGGGATAGATTACGGCTTCACCGTGCGGGTGATAGTTGCCGGAGGTGTCGCCGCAGATCTTGGCGCATTTGCGGTAGCCGCGATTGGAGGCGAGGCCAAGATCGTTCATGGCGACGAGGATGCGGCGCTGAACGGGCTTGAGGCCGTCGCGCACGTCGGGAAGCGCGCGGGCGATGATGACGCTCATCGCATAGTCGAGATACGACTTGCGCATTTCGGCTTCGATGTCGATGGGAAGGAGTATTGATGTGTTCTGCTCGTCTGCCATGTGTCCTCAGCCTTCGCTCGTTATGGTCCTGCGGTAATGCACTCCAAAGCTTGGTTCAGTGATTCGTGCGTTCGAGTGCGAATGCTTTGACGGTGTCGAACGCGTCCGCCGCGTTGGTAAAGCGCTTGGTTGCAAATTCAGCTTCAATCAAGCGCAAAAAAGATTCGCATTCGGCCTGATCGCCAAGATTGATTGCCACGCCTTTTTCGTTGTCCGGCGTCGACGTGGGCACCGCGCGGAATTCACTGACGCTCAGTCCGCGCAATCCCGGTAATGTTGTCCAGCCTAACTGGTAAATCATCCCTGGCAATGCTCTCAAACTTACCGACCTGAAGGCCGGCCACTACATAATCGTCCCGCTTGCCGGCGGGATGCTGGCGCCTTAGATATCGAGGTTGACTACTTCGAGGGCGTTGTCCTCGATGAATTTGCGGCGCGCTTCGACGTTTTCGCCCATGAGCGTTGTGAAAATGTCTTCGGCAGCGACGGCGTCTTCGAGTTTCACCTGGAGCAGGGTGCGAGTGTCCGCGTTCATGGTGGTTTCCCACAACTGCTCGGCATTCATTTCGCCCAGGCCCTTGAATCGGGTGATGGTGAAATCCTTTTTGGCGTCTTCCATGACGTAGTTGAGGACGTCGGTGGCTTTTTCCCGGGTGACCTTCGTGCCGTTGCGGGCGACGGTGAACGGCGGATGGTTGAATTCCTCAATCTGCTTGGCGAGAGCGCGGAGGCGCTTATATTCGGCGGTCGAGGCGACACCCCAGCTGATTTTCTGGTTGTGGGGAAGGCCGAACTGAATTTCGTAGAGGCTGTGTTCTTCATCGAAAGCGATTTTGCCTTCGAGCTTGAGTTTTGATTTGTCGATCTCTTTGAGTAGTTTTTCCAGCGCCTTCTTGTCCTCGAAGTCGGTTTTCTTTTCGAGGCCGCTTTCGGCGAGGAGTTCGACAAGGCCGGGTTCGCGGAGGCGGCGGCCGAGCTTGGCGGCGGCGGCATCGTATTCCTGGACATTCAGCAGGAAAGTGGTGAGGCGCGCGCCTTCGAGGTTGACGCCTTCCTTGGCCTTGACGATGTGATCTTCGGTGGCGCGCTTCATCAGTTCGCGGGCAAATTCGCGGTCATCGCGGATATAGCGCTCAGTCTTGCCGCGCTTGACGCGATAGAGAGGCGGCTGGGCGATGTAGACGTGGCCGCGTTCGATGAGCTCCTTCATGTGGCGGAAGAAGAAAGTGAGGAGCAGGGTGCGGATGTGCGAGCCGTCGACGTCAGCGTCGGTCATTAGAATTATTTTGTGGTAGCGGAGCTTGCCGGCGTCGAAATCGTCCTTGCCGATGCCGGTGCCAAGGGCGGTGATAATGGCGCGAATTTCTTCGTGGCCCAGCATTTTGTCATAACGGGCTTTTTCGACGTTTAGGATTTTGCCCTTGAGGGGAAGGATGGCCTGGTATTTGCGATCGCGGCCCATTTTTGCGGAGCCGCCGGCCGACTCGCCCTCAACGACGAACAGTTCGCAGCGGGCCGGATCGCGCTCCTGGCAGTCCGCCAGCTTTCCGGGCAAGCCGCTGGAATCCATCGCGGACTTGCGGCGGGTGAGTTCGCGGGCTTTGCGGGCGGCTTCGCGGGCGCGGGCTGCGTCAATACACTTGCCGATGATGCGGCGCGCGACGGTGGAATGTTTGTCGAACCAGTCGCCGAGTTTTTCGTTGACCAGTTGCTCCACGTCGCCCTTGATGTCACTGTTCAGCTTGCCCTTAGTCTGGCCCTCGAACTGGGGTTGCGGCAGGCGGACGCTGACAACCGCGACGAGCCCTTCGCGGACATCGTCACCTGAGATCGTGACTTCGTCTTTCTGCTCTTTCAACATTCCGGCGTTGGAAGCGAAGTTATTGATAGTGCGCGTGAGAGCGGAACGGAAACCGGAGAGATGCGTGCCGCCGTCGACGGTGTTGATGGTGTTGGCGAAGGAGAAGACGTTTTCGCCGTAGGTGTCGTTGTACTGCAGGGCGATTTCGATTTCGACGTTGCCCTTCTTGCCTTCCATGTAAATCGGAGAGTCGTGGAGCGAAGTCTTTCCGCGATTCAGGTGCTTGACGAATTCGGCGATGCCGCCGGTGAAGCGGAATTCAGCGGTCTTTTCCGTGCGCTCGTCATTAAGCGTGATCTTCAGGCCTTTGTTGAGGAAAGCGTATTCGCGGAGGCGAGTTGCAAGAGTGTCATAGCTGAAGGCAGTCTTTTCAAAAATGCTCGGGTCGGGATGGAACTTTACTTTTGTGCCGGTTTTACGGGTTTTGCCAGTCTGCTTGAGTTTATTGGTCGGCTTCCCTTTTTCGTAACTCTGCTCCCAAACGGCGCCATCGCGTTGAATTTCGAGTTCGAGAAAATCGGAAAGTGCGTTGACGACCGAGACGCCGACGCCGTGAAGACCGCCAGAAACTTTATAGGTGTCGCTGTCGAATTTTCCACCGGCGTGTAGAACAGTGAGAACGACTTCCGCGGCCGGACGCTTTTCCGTGGCGTGCATGTCCACGGGAATGCCGCGGCCGTTGTCGACCACGGTGACGGAATTGTCGGCATGAACGGTGACATTTACTTCGTCGGCATAGCCAGCCATCGCTTCGTCGACGGAGTTGTCGACAACTTCCCAGACCAAATGGTGGAGACCCATTTCGCCGGTCGAGCCGATGTACATGGCGGGGCGCAGACGAACGGCTTCCAGGCCGCCGAGCACTTTAATGGATTTCGCGTCGTACTGGTGTCCGGTCTTAACAGCGGGAGTTTCTTTATCGCCCATTTGCTCTCCTGACGTGCAAGCCCGCGGCAACCCGGTCGCGCGGAACGGCGCTCTCCACACAGAGAAAATTCCGCCTGCGACCGCTTAAAACAATTTTTGCGAAGCAAGGAAAGGCGTGATGTCGGAATCCTGCAACCGTCGCCTCACCCTTTGACTGCGATCCCACTGGGCCGGATCGGAGCTCGTAGGGCTTCCTGCTTCATCCCATCCCGCGATCCGGGACGTGGCGAAGACTTATGTTCTCCAGGGTGCGAGACCTGCTCCTGGCGCGGAGCGTTCGTGGTCCAGCGGGCCTGGCGGACGTGTCGATTGGGGGGAAGAATAACCGATCGACAACACTTAAATTTTACTGGAAAAGGGGGAGATTCTCAAGCGGGAGGATGGGGGTTGTGGATAAATAAGTGTTTGTATTTCAATTACTTATAAATGTTCTTTGGAAAGGCGTCGCGCATCAGGCGGACTGGCCCCGGGCATGAAATCCGATCTGTTTCCTTGGCGGAATTGGGGTCTCCAGCATTTGACGAAGAGTGGCGAAAACGGCGTGGAATTTGGAGTCGTAGCGCTTCTCCATTTCCAATGATCTTGCGCCGCAAATCTTCGTGCGTGGCGAGCATGGCGCGGATTTGGAGGAAGGCTCGCATGATGGCGATGTTGACCTGCACGGCGCGATCGCTGTGGAGGACGCTGGAGAGCATGGCAATGCCGTGTTCGGTGAAAGCGTAAGGAAGGTAGCGACTGCCGCCGCGGCCCTTTTTCTTTGATATTCCAGTCTGGAATATCAAAGAGTCGGATTCGGAGGAAGTGACTCGAAACATGAAGTCTTTCGGAAATCTCCGGAGGTTTCGAAGTACTGCTTTGTTTAAATTGAAGGTTGTCACACCGTAGAGCACAGCAAGGTCAGAGTCAATCATCACACGAGTCTTGCGAAGGAAATAGATCTTATGGCTGATTGCCGAAGCGGGAAGGAGCCCGGTAGCTGGGGTTTTTGGCATGGCAGGAAGATCTTTGAAATTGCATCTTTGAGATTGCAGAATGGGATCTCAAACAGGCAGACTGTATAACAGCAAAGATATATATTCAAGTAGCTATTATTTGATTCCGGCGCGGTGGGCTGAAGCGATCGGAAAGCACCGCTAGCTTCAGATGCGCATGGGCATGATTACGTAGCGGTAGCGGTAGCTTTCGTCAGCGAGGGGGCGCATCTGGCCGGCGGACTGTTCGTCTTTGAGTTCGATGCTGATGGGGCCGTCGGCCGCGGCGGCGAGAAAATCGAGCATGTAGCTGGAGTTGAAACCGATGGAGATGTTATCGCCCTTGTAATCCTTGTCGATGGTTTCCTTGGCTTCGCCGTACTCGGGGCTGGAAGCGGAGATTTCCACGCCTTCGGTGGAGACGGCGAGCTTGACGGCATGTGAGCGCTGGTCGGCGAGTTGCGAGACGCGGCGGACGGCGTCGCTGAGTTCGGAGCGCTGAAGAACCACGGTTTTGTTGTTCTCGCGCGGCAGGACGGCTTCGTAATTCGGGAACTGGCCAGTGAGGATGCGGGAGATCAAGAGGCGGTGGCCGACCTGGAAGAAGAGGTGGCTTTCGTCCTTTGCGAATTCCATGTGGGCATCGGAGCCGGCCGCGGCGGAAAGCTTTTCGACTTCGTCCATGGCTTTCTTGGGAATCAGGACGCGGACTTCGCCGTTGAGGCCTGCGAGTTTCTGATCGGTTTCGGCGAGCGCCAAGCGATGGCCGTCGGTGGCTACCATGGCGAGCGTGTCCGGCTTGAGGATCAGCAGGCCGCCGTTGAGGGTGTAACGGGACTCTTCCATGGAGATAGCGAATTTTGTTTTGGCGATCAGGCTCTCGAGCACTGCGGCGGGAAGCTTGACCAGCGTATGGGGCATGGCGGGTAAAGCGGGGAAGTTTTCCTTGGCCATGCCGACGAGCTTGTATTTCTTTTTGTCGCTGACGATTTCGACCCAGTGATTGTCGAGCAACTTGAACTTGATTTCGCCTTCGGGGAGGAGCCGGACGAGCTCGAGGAGTTTCTTGGCGGGGATAGTGCCGGCGCCTTCTTTTTTGACCTTGGCTTCGCAGGATGTGCGCACGCTGAGCTCGAGGTCGGTCGCGGTAATCGTGACGCGGCTGCCTTTCGCTTCAACCAGGAGATTCGAAAGAATGGGAATCGTGGTTTTGCGTTCGACTACTCCCTGAGTGGTGGTGAGTTCATTGAGCAGCGCGGACTTGGTTACGCTGAATTCCATGGATTGGCTTTCCTCACGTGCGGTACCGGTTGCCGTCATGTGGCTTTCCCCCGCTGAATTAACCCGCTGACGTACTGTACTCGCTTTTCCGCCAAGTAGAAAGTGGCCAGAAGGGTTTTACGCTGTGGAAATGCAGCGGTCTGAGGATTTCCGGCGGCGAGAATATGCAGGGAAGGAATTAGGATTCTCACAGACACAAGGGCTTTCACAAAAGCAGTCGGATAAAAATAGAGCTATAAAGCTTGTTGTTGTGATGAGCGCTGTGGATTGGTGGAAATGTACACGGACGCGCGGACTGGCTTGCTATTTTGCGAGAGGTGTCGCGTGGATATCCGCGCGAAGCTGCGGAAAAAGAGGCCGCGGCCGTGGAGCGAGCAATTCACTCCAAAAGCGCGCACATTTGTTCCGCAACTTTCCCTCGCGATGTTCACACCTTCTACACAAGGTTTCCGGGTGACGAAAAAAGACATAGAGCATCAAACGAACGCCAAGGCAGAAGAGATATTCACAGGAACTTTCGCCTATTCTCGTTCTGACTAGAAAGTTGGCGCATTGAGGAGAGACCGATCATGTCGAGTATTTTAATTACTGGAGCAAATCGCGGGCTCGGGTTGGAATTTGCGCGTCAGTATGCCGCGGATGGATGGGACGTGATTGCGACAGCGCGGAATACGAAAAGCAGCGAGGAACTGCAGCGGTTGGCAAAAAACAAAAATGTGTCTTTATACGACCTGGATGTGGCCGGCAATGAATCGGTCAAACGGTTAGCGGAAACTTTGGATGGTAAGCCTGTAGATTTGCTTGTTCTGAACTCGGCCATTTTTACGCGAGACGGAAACAAGCTTGGCGAACTTAATTTTGCCGGATGGCGCGAGTCCTTTGACACGAACGTGCTGGGGGCGATCCGGGTGGCGGAGGCGCTTATTGAAAACGTCGCAGCGAGCCAGCGGAAACAGATCGTTGCGATCAGCACGGGGATGGGCTCACTGCAAGCGTTGGAATCCACCATCGGCTTTGGACTCGCCTATCAATACAGGACAAGCAAAGCAGCGCTAAACATGACGATGTCGATCCTGGCCAAAGAAGTGGAGCCTCGGGGAATCAGCGTGGTGATATTCAGTCCGGGATGGGTGCAGACGGACATGGGAGGCGCGAACGCGGCACTGACGCCGGAGCAGAGCATTGGAGGCATGCGCAAGGTGCTCGAAGGGAATCCGATGGAGTTGACGGGGAAATTCCTGGGCTACGACGGCGCGATTTGGCCGTGGTAATTGGGTTTGACGAGGTTGTTACTGCAGGGCGTCCATCAGGCGGGTGATGGTGCGATTCAGTTCTTTGTCGGAGCGGCGAAGCTCTTCAATCTTGTTGATCGAGTGGAGGACGGTGGTGTGATGCTTGCCGCCGAATTGGCGGCCGATCTCTGGCAGCGAAGCGGTGGTGAGTTGCTTGACGATATACATGGCCACCTGGCGCGGGAAAGCGATGGCGCGGGTGTTGCTGCGGACTTTCAGGTCCTGCTCGCGCAGGTTGAAATGTTCGCTGACGCGCTTCTGGATCAGGTCGATGGTGACGCGCTTTTCCTGCGACGCGATGATGTTGCGAAGCACCTGCTGCGCGGTAGTGAGCGAAACAATGGTGCCAGTGAGCGAAGCGTAGGCCATTAGACGCGTCAGGGCGCCCTCGAGCTCGCGCACGTTGGATTTGATGGCGCGGGCGATGTACTCCGCGACATCGTCGGGGAGGTGGAAGCGATCGTTCTCCGCTTTTTTCTGGAGGATGGCGATTTTCGTTTCCAGGTCCGGCGGCTGAATATCGGCGATCAATCCCCACTCAAAACGGGAACGAAGACGCTCTTCGATCGAGTTAATGTCCTTCGGCAGGCAGTCCGAGGAAATGACGATCTGCTTCTGCTGCTCGTAAAGAGCGTTAAAGGTGTGGAAGAACTCTTCCTGGGTGCGCTCTTTTCCGGCGATGAACTGGATGTCGTCCACGAGGAGCACATCGACGGTGTGGAAGCGGTCGCGGAAGCTGATCATGCGGTCGAAGCGGAGCGAGTTGATGACCTCGATGGTAAATTTTTCGGCGCTGACGTAGCTGAGTCGCATGGCCGGATTGCGTTTCTTGATGGTGTGTCCGATGGCATGCATCAAGTGGGTCTTGCCCATACCGACGCCGCCGTAAAGGAAGAGCGGGTTGTAAGCCTTGGAAGGCTGCTCGGCGACCGCGCGAGAAGCCGCATGCGCGAACTCATTGGACTTACCGACGACGAAGCTGTCGAAGGTATAGCGAGTATTCAGTTGGTGGTCGCTGCTTTCAAAATCGAGCTTGGCTTGCTTCGTGCCGTTGACGGCGGGCGCCGCTTGCACGGGTTCTTCCTCGGTGCAGACATACTGCACTTTCATCTGAGGGGTGCCCATCTGGTGAAAAACTGCTTTTACAATTTCGCCGTAGGTGCGGGTAAGGACCTGGCGGAACACAGTGCTGGGAATCTGCACGTACAGGGTATCCCCTTCCGCGCGGTTGAGCCGGGTAGGCTGAAACCATGTGGAATAGGTGTTGATGCTGACCCTGGATTTAATCAGATCGAGGAACTTATCCCAGAGATTCTGCACTTCTTTTTCACGTCCAATTTGGGTAGCTGTCGTCATCAGAAAATGCCAAGCCTAGACCATTTCCACAGGTGTGAAAAAACTGTGGAAAGCCAATTTCGCCCTAATTCTTCAAGCCTTGGAGTTCTTTCCCGCGCCGGAACGATTGGTCGTTGCCCCTGTGGACCTGCGCGGACCTTTCAGACCTGCTGAACCAAGCACCATTGCTTTCAAACTGCGTTGGATTCTC
>Ga0210407_10000633_pt1 | contig 37886 bp, 26 predicted proteins | sample IncBWC27MmetaG_FD_150860 | JGI IMG/M metagenome (GOLD analysis project Ga0210407, IMG submission 150860) | Forest soil microbial communities from Barre Woods Harvard Forest LTER site, Petersham, Massachusetts, United States - Inc-BW-C-27-M | ecosystem: Environmental > Terrestrial > Soil >...
GAAGAATTCCATCCTGAACGGTCTTGCTCCCGTCAATCGTGAAGTTGCTGTGCAGCTCGACCATGGTGTGGCCTGGCTCGACCTGCTCGTAGTTGTAGACTTGAATTTCATAATTGTCCTGGGCGCGAACGGGCGCAGTCAGAACCGCTGCGCAAACCACAAACAAAACAACTCCAAACGCATGACGCAGTCCCATCAAGTATTCCCCAATCGCTCTCAGAGTATCGCAACGGCGCAGAGTGGCAAATACGGATAGATGCAGGAATCAGGCGTGGGGATGCGACTTGTCGTAAATGTCCATCAGCTGCCGGATGGAGGCGTGCGTGTACTTCTGCGTGGTCGAAAGCGATTGGTGTCCGAGCAGTTCCTGGATGGCGCGCAAATCCGCGCCGTCGGCCAGCAGGTGCGTCGCGAAGGCATGGCGCAGCGAGTGCGGGTGCAGATCCCAGTTCATATTGACGATGCGGACGTATTTCTTGACGATGCGCCCCACGGAGCGCTGCGTCAGGCGCCGCCCGGCGTAATTGAGAAACACCGCTTCGGTATGCGGCGCCATGCGGCGCGCGCTATGCGATTGCGACAGAAGCTGTTCGCGCAGGGGCCAATATTTATCGAGCGCTTCCTGGGCCTTGCTTCCATACGGGACGATGCGTTCCTTGTTGCCCTTCCCGCGCACGCGCAGGATGCGTTCTTTTTCATCGATGTCGATAATGTTCAAACCGGTAAGCTCGCTGACGCGCAGTCCCGCGGCGTACAAGAGCTCCAGCAGTGCTCGGTCGCGGCGCAGCAACAGGCTTTCCTCCCCCGGCTTTGCGCGCCTGGACCGCGAAGATTTTGCACCCGAAACATTCTCGGGAATTTGCGCCCGTTTTCCCGCGGAATCGCGTTCAGCCGGTGCGGAAGGCCCCATCTCCGCAAGCTGATTCAAGAAGCCGTTCATCTCCTCGGCGGACAGTACCGACGGAATCCGTTTCGGCAATTTCGGCGTGGGCACGAGCCGCGCGGGGTTTTCCTTCACATGGCCCTCGCGCACGCAGTATTTGAAGAAGGACCGCAGCGCGGCGAGCTTGCGCGCGATGGAGCTTTTTTCCAGACCATGGTCGTGCAGATGCGCCACAAATTCGCGAATCATTCCATGCGTTACTCCGGTAAGCGCAGGGGGATGCATTCCCGGCGGTGAGAGAAACTCCACAAACTGGCTCAAATCTTTGCCGTAGTTCGAGATGGTATGCGGCGAAGAGTTCTTCACCGAGTGCAGATATTCCAGGAATTTTCCGACAGCCTGTTTCACTCCGTTATATCCCTCGGGGATGGGCGCTTCACAGTATAAGCGCAAGCGGAGTCGCCGGCGTCGGATTTGCTCGACTTTTTGGTCGGAGGAGGGAAGCTCAGACTTTGGCCACGACCGGCACAGGTGCTTCTTCGACCGCTACTACGGCGGGCTGGTTTTCCGGGGCCAGTTGCTCCCAATCGCAGCCTTCTTTCAGGCAGGAGTGCACGGTGCCGATCTTGGTCTTCTTCTCGACGATAAACGGCGCTCCGCACTTCGGGCACGGCTCCGGTATCGGCATGTGTGGCGTGGTGAAATCGCAATCCGGATAACGCGAGCAGCCGTAGAAAACGCGGGGCCTGCCGCGGCCGCCTTTGCCCGCGCTGCCGCGGCGGACAAATTCGCCTTCGTTGCACTTGGGGCATTTGATGCCCATGGTGATCGGGCGCGTGTACTTGCACTTCGGATAGCCCGAGCAGCCGATGAAATCGCCAAAACGCCCGTGCTTCTTGATCAAGCCGTTGCCGCATAGCTTGCACTTTTCATCGAGCGGCTCATCAGGCTGGTGAGCAATGCGCGTGCCTTCCACAAGCCGGCGCGTAGTCTTGCAGTCCGGGTAGCCCTTGCAGGCCAGGAACGTGCCGAAACGTCCGCGCTTGATCACCATCTCCTTGCCGCAATTGTCGCAATACTCGATCTTTGGCTCGCCCGTTTCCGCGGGAAGTTCGGGCGACAGGTCCTGAATGAAGTCGCAATCGGGATATCGCGAACATCCAAGGAAAAATCCGTGGCGGCTGATGCGTTCGAGCAGTTCCCCTTCGCCACACTTCTCGCATTTCTTGCCCGTCGGGATGCCGGCCTTGTAAGACAGCATCTCGTCATCGGCGCGGTCCAGGTCGACGATAAATTTTTCCCAAAACTCTTTCACCGCTTCGCGCCAGGGCAGCTTGCCTTCTTCGATCTCGTCGAGTTCCTCTTCCAGCCGCGCCGTGAACGTGACATCGAAAATGTCTTCAAAACTCTTGATGAGCAGGACGCTGACGCGCTCGCCGAGCATCGTGGGCGAAAAGCGCCCCTGATCCTTGGTGACGTACTCGCGCTCCACAATCGTCGAAATAATCGACGCATACGTGGAAGGCCGGCCGATGCCTTTTTCTTCCAACTCCTTCACCAGCGTGGCGTCGTTATAACGCGGGGGCGGCTCCGTGAAGTGCTGGTCCGGCCGAATCTTGTCGAGCAGGAGCGTCTGGCCTTCAGTGACTCGTGGGAGAGACTTGCCTTCGCCTTCGTCGTCTTTTTCGTCGTCTTCGCGATCAGCCACCGACGCGGGGATCTGGTACACGCGCATATAGCCGTCGAACTTCTGCACCGAGCCCGTCGCGCGAAATGTGTAGTCCGCTACATTGATGTCAATCGTGGTCTGGTCGAAAATCGCGGGCAGCATTTGCGAAGCCACGAACCGCTGCCAGATCAACTGATAAAGCTTGAAGAGGTCGTCCTCCAGATACTTGCGCACGTCTTCCGGAGCGCGCATGGCATCCGTCGGGCGAATGGCTTCGTGCGCCTCCTGCGCGTCTTTCTTGGACTTGTAGTAGTTGGGTTTTTCCGGAAGATAGTTTGAACCGAACCGTTGCGGAATCATCTCGCGGACCTCCGCGAGTGCGTCATTCGAAACATGCACGGAATCCGTGCGCATATAAGTGATCAGCGCGACGGAGCCTTCCTCGCCCAGTTCGACGCCTTCGTACAGTTTCTGCGCCAGCGACATGGTGCGCTTCGCGGTGTAGCGCAGCCGGTTGTAAGCCGCTTGCTGCAGTTTCGAAGTCGTGAACGGTGGCGGAGGATTACGCTTCTTTTCCCGCTGCGTAACGCTGGCCACTTGCCACTTGGCCTTGCTCACGGCGGCGACGATTTTGTCCGCGGTCTCCTGGTTCGATACCTCGATGTCCTCGCCTTTGTACTTAAACAGCTTGGCTTCAAACAGCGGCGGCTGGCCCGCATCCAGCATCGCGTGAATCGTCCAGTATTCCTGGGGAATGAACGCGCGGATTTCCTGTTCGCGCTCGACGATCAGGCGCAGCGCCACAGTCTGCACGCGCCCGGCGGAGAGGCCGCGCCGCACCTTGTTCCACAGCAACGGAGAAATCTTGTACCCCACGATGCGGTCGAGAACGCGCCGAGCCTGCTGCGCATCCACCAAATTGGTGTCCACCTGACGGGGATGCTCGAAAGCCGCGCGAATCGCTTTTGGCGTAATTTCGTTAAACGTGACGCGAAAAATCTTCTTGGGGTCGGTCGCGGGGATCTCTTTTTTGGGTTCTTCCTTCACCACTGCTTCTTCGGCTTCCGGTTTGGCGGCTTTTTTCTTCCAACGCGATACGCTCGGTTCCTGCTCGGTGAACTTCGAGGGCTTCGACAGCACCATGGCCAAATGCGCGGAGATGGCCTCTCCTTCGCGGTCCGGGTCGCCCGCCAGATACACGGCATCGGCGGAGTTGGCGGCTTTGCGAAGATCGTTGATAATCTTGCCCTTGCCCTCGATGATTTGCAGCGTAGGCTCGAAAATCTTGTCGTCGTCCAGACGGATCAGCTTGCCCGCCGGCACTTCCTTCGCTTTCTTGCTGCCCTTCTTGGCTTTCCTTTTCTTCTTCTTGCCGCCCTCTTCTTCACCGGGCAGACGGATGCCGATCGTTTTCTTGGGCAGGTCCATCACGTGTCCAATGGACGCTTTGACCGTGAAATTACGGCCCAAATATTTGTTGATCGTTTTCGCCTTCGCAGGCGATTCCACAATTACCAGCGAACGAGCCATGTTGCCTTTGTAACTCCGTAATGTTCTGCAGGAAGGGCTGACCCTGCGGGCGTGTGTCCTTCTCGCTACCTAACGAAGATGCGGCAATCCGCCTTGAGGATTCATTTTCTCTGCTTTTCCGCTATTGGATGCGTCACCAGTCTCCGGCGATTCACGCCCTAACTTGCGCTACAACAGCACTTTGCTGAACTGTTTTCCCGGCAATTGCCGGATCATCCCTTTCATCTCCAGATCGAAAAGCGTAGCCAGAACTTCCGAAGAGTGCAAGCCGGACTGCTCGACGATGTCATCAATATGCCTCGGTTCGTCGGCGTGAAGCAAATCGTAGAGTTTTTTTTCGTTCCCGTTCAAAGAGGCCGCGGCCAGTAGATTCCGCTGCTCGGCTTCCGGTTGCTCGGCCTGGACCAGCGCCGCCCGGACGGGCGTGGGCAGCTCTTCGATCACGTCTTCCGCGCTGGTCACCAGCTTGGCGCCTTGTTTGATCAGCTGGTTGGGAGCGAAACTCACCGGTTGCGTCGCGTTTCCCGGAACCCCGAACACCTCCCTGCCAAATTCCATGGCCAGCCGCGCGGTAATCAGCGAGCCACTGTACTGCGCTCCTTCCACGACCACGACTCCCAGCGGCATCCCCGCCACTATGCGATTGCGCACTGGAAAATTTTCCGGCGCGGGATGTGTCCCCAGCGGGAATTCACTCAAGATGGCGCCGCGTTCCAATACTTTTTCAAAGAGTTTCTTGTTTTCCTTGGGGTAGCAGGTGCTGATGCCCGTGCCTAGGACCCCAATGGCGCGGCCGTTCGCGGCCATGGCTCCTTGATGTCCAATGGCGTCAATTCCCCGGGCCATGCCGCTCACAATCAGCAAACCGCGAGCGGCCAGATCGCGTCCCAGCCGCTCGGCCATCTGCGAACCGTACAGCGTGGGTTTGCGCGTGCCCACGATGCTGAGGCTCGGCAGGTTAAGGATTTGTGGATCGCCGCGAACGTAGAGCAAAACGGGCGGATCGTAAATCTGCAGCAGTGTTTGCGGATACTCAGGCTCCGTCCAGTTAATCAAGCCGCACCCGGCGATTTTTCGGATGCCTGCCAGTTCCTTCTCGGCGCGCTTGCACGCATCCTTCTTGAAGATGGCCTGCGCCGCGGAATTTGGCAGATTGCAGGATTCCAGTTGCGTGAGCGAAGCGCGAAAAACGCCCTCGGGAGAATTGAAGCGCTTAAGCAGCCGGGCACACAGACGGGAGCCCAAGCCGGGCGTGAGCGCCAGCGCGAGCCAGGAGAGGGATGCGTCCAACTGCATCGCGAGGCGAGCCTACGCGCAGGATAACGGACTTGTCAAGTAGTCAGTATAGAAAGCGAACGGAGGTTTATTGGGACGTGAAGGATTGCGGCGTGGGCTTTGGCTGAGCGGGCGCCGGGTGCGGATTGCCGAAGCCGATTTCCAGCGGCGTGTCTTTGGGCAGCACGATATCGCGGCCGCGGGAAAGAAAATTCGTATAGATGGAGGCCGAGGCGCCGTAGGCTCCGAGGGCGATGGAGACCGGCGTGGATTTCGCGGCGAGGCTGATCAGGCCGCCGGCCAGGCCGAAGCCGGAACCTCCGGCAGTGGCGCGCACACCGGGATCTCCTGCGGCGTCCGTCGAGCCATGTTCCGCGTCGGGATGGGACGCAGCGGCTGCGAGCACGATGGCCAGGCCCGTAGAGAGATACCGCTTCTTGTCATCCGAAGTGTGGGCTCCGCCTTCTTCGTCGAGTGTCATGCGCGCGGCGCGATCGACTTCGACGCCTTCCAGGCTGCCTTGCATGGCTTGCGCTGTTCCCTCGGGCGTTTCGATGCGCTCGAAAATTACGCGCAATTCTCCGTTGTGATGGAGCATTTCCGCGGCTTTGGATTGCACGACTTCGCCGACCAGGCGCGTGTTGGCGGGCAACAGCAGATGGTGGTCGGGCGAGTAGAGCGGTTCCGTGAGAAGGGCGGCCACGGGAGTTCCGCGCTTGGCCGTGGCGGAACTGACTTCGGCTACCAGCCGGGCATGCAGCAGGCTATCGGGAGCGGGCGCGCCGCCGATGGTGGCTAGTTGCTCCATCGTGCGCGTGGTTGCTCCAAAATCGAGTGGCGTATCAAGCGCAGCATTGAAGCGCGTGCCGGGATTCAAATACTGGCGACGGTAGGGAAGCTGGCTGGCGATGTATTCCTTGAGGCGCTGCATGCGTCCGGGCGAGGTCACCTCGGAGATGGCCTCGTGTGCCTTGCTCTTGGCTTCTTCTTTGGTGTTTTCGGCGGCCTGCGCGACCTTGCCCTTTTGTTTCTCGCTGTCTTTTTCCGGATGGCTCACAAGGTGGACGACTTCGGCGGTTCCCGGCGAGACGGTGGTGTGAATGGGAATTTGCTTGCCGTCTGGCAGAGTGAGCTGGTCAAACGTAACTTCGTATTTGTGAAACGGAGAAAAGTTGCCGTTGGCGTAAGACATCGAGCGTTTCGGAACGGAAACCGGAGCGATCGTTGCGACGTGGCCGGTGGCGACGCTCCCGGCGGGAATCACGACCTGGTCGAATGCGTAAATGGGTTCGACGAGTTTGCCGTGGACAATTTCTCCCGCGTGGGCGATCCGCGTGCGCTGATCGAGCGCGATCCGCAAAGGTGTACCGTTCGGAATGGTCAGTTGGATGTGCGCTGGGGGAACTGGAATCGCTGCCGGGCTCTCTTCTTCAATCGAGGAAGGAGGCGCACAAAGCGCGGGAAGCGCATCCTCGCGAGGGACCTCTGGGCAGGTTCCGGATGCAGAGGCCGAGGGTTGGGAAGCATTGTCAGGAGGGGACTGCGCGACAGTCGCGGGGGAGCACAGCAAGGGCAGGAGAACCAGAGGAGACAATACGCGAAAAAACTGCATGGACCGGACTCCAGGGCGCATGGTTGCAGCAGGGCACGGGCTGCCACGCCAGCCTATGATGCAAAGATAGCGCGTCGCGTTGTGTGTGTCTACAGGCTGCCAACAGGATTAAATGACGTCAGAACACGGCTGCGCGGCGTCTTCCGCGAGAATTTCTTCCAGCGTGTTGACGAAGAGATCAGCGTCGGCTTCGGAAAAGATGAGCGGAGGGCGCAACTTGATGACGTTGTGGTGCGGGCCGTCGGTGCCGGCAAGAATGCCGCATTCGCGGAGACGGTTGACAACGTAGGAAGCTTGGGCGGTGGCCGGTTCACGCGTGGAGCGGTTTTGCACGAGCTCGACGCCCAGGAAAAGGCCGGAGCCGCGAACGTCGCCGATAAGAGGGTAGCACTGTTGAAGTGTTTTCAATCCCGCGATGAAGTGAGTTCCCACGCGCTGGGCGCGCGCCTGCAAATCTTCTTCTTCGAGGACATCGAGAACGGCGAGGCCCGCGGCGCAGGCTACGGGATTGCCGCCGAAGGTGCTGAAGAACTCCATGCCATTGTCGAAGGAATTGGCGATTTCCTGCGTGGTGATGACGGCGGCGAGTGGAAAGCCATTGCCGATGGGCTTGCCGAGAACGACGATGTCGGGAACGACGCTTTGGGCTTCAAATCCCCAGAAGTGCGTGCCGAGACGCGCGAATCCGGTCTGGACTTCGTCGGCGATGCACACGGCGCCAGCGGCGCGGACGTGGCGATAGACGTCGGAGAGATAGCCGGGGGGAAAAACGATCTGGCCGCCGACGCTGGGGAGGGTTTCGGCGATGTAGGCAGCTACACCACGGCCTTGCGCTCGCGCTGCTTCCAGGATTTCCGCGACGTGGCGGGCGTACTTTGCTCCGGCTTGCGGATCGTTGCGGCGATAGGGGCCGCGATAATCGTCGGCGAGGGGGGCGACGTGCACCCACGGCTTACGGCCGTGGCCGCCTGGCCCGTCAAATTTGTACGGGCTGATGTCGATGAGCGTGTTGGTGTGGCCGTGGTAGGCGTGTTCGAGAACGATGACGTCTTCGCGTCCGGTCTGGGCCCGCGCGAGGCGCAGGGCGAGTTCGTTGGCTTCGCTGCCGGAATTGAGGAAGTAACAAACGCGTAGAGGTGATGGGAGCAGTTGCGTAAGCCGCTCCGCGTAGCGATTCACGTTGTCGTGTAGGTAGCGCGTGTTGGTATTGAGCAGGGAGAGTTGCGCTTGCGCGGCTTTGACCACGCGCGGATGGCTGTGGCCGACGAGGGGTACGTTGTTGTACACGTCCAAGTAAGTGCGTCCGGTGTCGTCGAAAAGATATTGCATCCAGCCGCGGACGATTTTGAGCGGGCGGTCGTAGGAGAGGCTGAGATTCTTTCCCAGCAACTGGCGGCGGGCGGCGAGAGCCGCGTCGGGATTCGCTTCTTTATCAGGAAATCGTGCGCTTGGGATACCCAGCAGTAGATTAGGGTCGGGCGAGAGGACGGTCCAGACGGCGCGTTCCGATGCGCGGCAGACGCCGGGAAAGTCCGCGCCGAGGTCGAGCAGGTCCAGAATGATTTGAAAATGAACGTGCGGAGGCCAGCCGCCGTTTTCCTGCGCAGTGCCGATGTGCGCAAATGTTTCACCTCGCGTGAGGCGCTGACCAACTTTCAATCTGTTGAGCGTGTCCAAACTGAGATGGCCGTAAAGCGTGAAGAACACGTGGTCGTCGCCGGTTTCGTGCTGAAGAATGACGAGCGGTCCATAATCCAGGGGCGCGGTATTGTTCGCGAGGGTGTGAACGACGGCGTCGAGCGGCGCGCGAAGCGCGGTGCCCGGCTCGGTAAAAAGATCGACACCCAGGTGAATTGTGCGCCGCTCGTCCGTGGGATTTTTGCTGGCACTGAAGAGCGGCGACGTGTAGAGGAGGCGCGACTCGTCGTAACGGCCCACGCCCACGGAAACGCCTGCAGCTTTCATTTCACTGAAAACTCGTTCGGAGAGCGCGGCGCATTCCGCTGTTCGCGGGTCGGCGCCAAGAAATGTGCTGCCTACGCTCAGATCAAAAACGTGGCTCGGGGTGGTGCGGAGATCCTCGTCCAGAATCGAAGCTGCGGATTGGCCGTGCGTCGTTAGCCAGCGCTGAACGTTGTCACTGTGAGGAACTGGTGGAAGTCCGCAAGTCGCGCGGAAAGTGTAATGCGCTAAACGTGGGTGAATTTGTGCGAGACGTTCGAGTGCCTCCCACGCGGGCGCTTCACTGACGGTGACGTACGGATCACCGGGCTTCACGGTCTTGCGATGGGCGGAGTTCGTGACGCTGACCGCTAGGCGCGCAGCGATGAGCGCATAGAGAACGGCGATTTCGGATTCTTCGAGCGGAAACGCGCCGTGGTAACCGGCAACGATTGCGCCGGCGGCTTGCAGTGGATCGTCTTTGCCGAGAATGGCGTAGGCCGCGGCGATGGCCGGCTCGGAAACGATGAGGCCGTGGTGCATGTCGCCGAAGTCGATGACGCCGGCAACTTTTCGCGGCTGCGGCCAGGGATCGCCCACAAGTACGTTGTGATCGTTGGCGTCGCCGTAGATGACGCTGCGGCGAAGGCGCGGCAATGCAGGAACCACGTCGGTTTCGTAAAGTTTCAGGAGTTTCTCGACTAACGCACGGCGTGAAGGATCCTCAATATGTTTCAGGTATTCCGCGATCCAGCGCACTCGCGAGAGATCCCATTTCAATTCGCGATGCGCAGCGGGATGCGAAAAATCCTGGAGCGCAGCGTCCATTTCGCCGAGGAGCTGGCCCAGGCCCGCGAGGAGTTGGGAGGTATGCGGGCGGACCTTGGCAAGCGTCGTTCCCGGCACAAATGTCAGCGCCCAGACGAAATGCTTGGAACCATCCGGAGCGGCGATAGACGTGAATAGCTCACCGCTACGCGCGGGAACAACGCGCGACAGAGTAAGTTGCGGCGCGCGCCGGGCGAGATGCTGCAAAGCGCGGCACTGCAAGTCGATGAAGGAGGGTTCACGCGCCGGGTGCATAACCTTGAGGACGAATTCCTGGCTGTCGGCTGAGTCCTTCACCGCGTTACTTCCAGACGACCTCAAATGAAAATTGGCGTCGTATTCGCCGGGGAGCGACTGGGCTGTGGCTTCCAGGCCATAGAGTTCGAGGGCCAGCCGCGAAGCTTCCGCTTCCGTGATGGGCCGGGCGACGGGAGATTCGAGAAGCATGCTGCAAATCTTACCGAGAAGGGATGGAGTGCGTCCATTCTCGTCCGCACAACGAAATGCGGCTGATACGATTTGCGTTTCTTACTGTGGCGAAAGGAAAAGCCGCGTGAGTTTGCTCACAAAATGCTAGAGAGTTTCCACCGACACCGGTCCATTCACCGTGGAAACATGGATGGTGGCCGGTGCATTGCCAAACTCGATGCGGCGATGGTCGTCGTCCCAGGTCTTGCGCGTCTGGCCGCAGATGCTGGCGTCACAACTCATCGGGGAATAACCCTTGGACTCGACCAGAAAGCTGGACTGGTAGTCGGACGGCACGCGCAGCGTCAGAGGGCCGTTTTGCGCGTCGGCGGAGAGGCCCGCGCCATTCCAGGACTTCCCGTTAAGAGCGACGGAGATGGGACCGTTCTGCGTATGCACGTGCAGGTTGCCGCTGCCGCCGCGGATATCGACGGGGCCGTTGACCGCCGTGATTTCCGCGTCGCCGGAAACGTCATGCAGACTGATGGGTCCATTGGTGGTTTTGACGGTGAGTTTGCCGTCCACGCTGTACAGAGAAATCGGGCCATTGTTGGCCTGGAGGTCGATGGTGGCGGCTCTCGGGGCGCGAATCAGGAGGAAGGCGGTCCACTCCTCGTCATCACTGGGGCCTTTGGTCGTCACTTCACCATTCTGAACGGAGAGCGCGATTTGGGAGAGAATGCGCTCGGCTTCCTCGTTGGAGCCGGCGGCGGCCTTGCAGACGGTCACGGAGTAGATGTCCTTATCCCAGCCTTGAACTTCAACCCCGCCGTTGGCGTGCGACCGAACGCGGAGTGACGATGCTTCGGCCTTGGAAATGGTGCGTTCCTCGGACTTTACGACGGCATCGTGGTCGTCGAAGCGAATTTTGAGGTCCGAACAGTCCGAAATGGGCCCGTTGTGCCTGCCGGAGAAGCTGACTGAATGCTTGTGAGGCCAGGCAGCAGCGCTTGCGGCGCAAGCCACAGTCAGAGTCAAAGTGCAGACCACCGAGATCACGGTCTTTGTGCGCATGAGGATTCCCCCCTGGCTACATAGACGAACGAAGGCCACCGACGGTCTGGTAAGCGACGGCAATTGTTTTGGTTTAGAGGTGGGCGGCTGGCGGCAAGTCGGTGAACAGGGCGTGATAGATGAGGTGGGTGGCGGAATCAATCCACTGATTCAATTCGACTTCGGGGAGGAGGAGGGCATGGGCGAGGAGGCTCCAGAAGAAGGTGTCCATGACTCGGGCCAATGCGGGGATGTCGACGCCCGGTCGCGCACCGGGAAGCTGCTGGAGGAGCTGGAAAACGGCGGTGACGCGGGCGGTGGTCCAGGCGTTGATTTCTTCTTGTTTGCGCGCCAAGCCGGGGTCGGAAAGCACGGCTTCCTGCCAGGCGCGGTAGGCACCCAGGTAGTGGAGGTCGTGGGAGAAGGCGCCGGACAGAAGTTCGCGGATGCCTGCACGAACATCCGTTGTGGCGCCCGCGCGAAAATCGAGCTGGCTCAACATCTCGAGCAGCTCGTCCATGAGAGCCAGGAGCAATTGGCGCTTGGACCGGAAGTGCTGGTAGAAGCCGCCGATGGCTAGTTTGGCTTGCCTGGCGATTTCGTCGATCGCGGCAGCCTCATAACCATTCTTGCCGAAAAGAAGGAGTCCGGCCTCTTTCAGCCGCGCCTGCTTGTCGAGACTGCGCTTTTGCTGGGGCTTCCTCGGCAGATTTTCTCCGGCGAGCAGGTTTGGCCGCTGCATCAAGGCTGCCTCTGACGGAAGTCGGTTACGCCTAATAAGGCTCCGGCACAGCACCACAGCATCCAGCCGCCGAAGACCCCCGCGAGCGACGGAGCCATATTGGGGAAGACGATGGAAAAGAAAGCGCTGGAGAAGGGGTCAAGGAGCAGCGTCGGGAGTGCAATCGAAACTGCACCTGCAAGCCACTGATCGCGCGGGAGTTGGAAGCGGCGGCAGAGCCGCCGGACGATCCAAGCCATGAGGGGAAAGCTGACAGCGAAGAGGATGAGCGTGCCCGCCCAGTCCCCTGGCCGGAGCACATGCTGGCCGACGAAGCGCAAGGCGACGGTGGCAGTAAGCCAGATTGCTAGTCCACAGAGTGAGAGGCGAAGATACATTATACGAATAAGAGTTCATGTTCATATACTGTTGGACGGAAAGCAAGGGCAAAATTCCGCCGACATGACGCTGGGGGCAACGATCTCCGTAGCCTGCAGGACTCGCGGCGTAACCTTTTACATACAGTACCTTGGCTCTACTCCTTGCCAGCGACGGCAACTTGGGTTGGGATAGTAGGCTGAGTCTTCGAACCCTTCGGACCAACAGGTGCCCTATGCGACTTCGAGCAACGTACGCGGCTTTGGTGTTGTTTCTTCTTTACCCAGTGGCCAGCAGGGCCCAAGGCGTGGGCCAGATCGATTGCCCGCGGGCCGGGGGCTACGTGTATTTGTACAGCTCCATCACGACGCTTGATGTGCGCACCACCGTGCAGTGCGGCGAGCAGGTACAGATTACGGGACAATATCAAGGCTATTTCGGCGTGCGGACGGCCAAGGGCGAGGACGGCTACGTCCCGCAAAATAGCGTGCGTATTCTGAGGGACAAGGCCGGCCCTTTGCCGCTAGCACAGCGGCCAGCGAGAGAACTGACACCGTACGATGATCGGAACGCGCCAGGGGAGAGTTCGGGGACTTCCGGCATACCCAACCCCGAATTTACGCTGCGAAATAACACGCCGGTTCATCTGAAGGTGCTGCAGACACTCTCTTCGACGAGCACGCATCTGGGCGACAAGGTGCAGTTGGAAGTGGTGGATGATGTGGTGGTTGATGGACTTCTGGTGATCGCCAAGGGAGCCGCAGCGACGGGAAGCGTGACGGAGGTGTCGCCCAAAAAACGCATGGGCCACGGCGGCGTGGTGGGCGTCAGCGTAAGTTCGGTTCGTCTGAGCAACAATGCGGATGCTGCGGCGCGCGGGTATCACGAAGCAAAAGGGGCAGATTCGACGACAGCGACCGTCCTGCCTATGGTTTCCGGCAAAGACGTTTCCTTGGCGCAAGGGACGGAGTTTACCGCGTCGATCGATGGAGACGTGCAGCTGAAGCGCGATGCTTTTCAGGAAGCGAAGAGGATTGCCGCTCCTGCGGCCGCACCAACTGCATCGGCGCAAAATCCACAACAGCAAAAGCGGTAAGGTCACGAGCAGACTGGTAAGTCAGCACGCCTCGGTGCTAGGGGCGCAGCATACTGCGCCCCTACAAAGAAACTTCCTGCGGTGAAGGCCCGCTTCACAGATTCCGGTGGTTTCATAAGCTACGGACATTTCGTTTTGTAGATTGGCGGGTGCCGGAAGCAAATGTACCGGCATTGCTCTGCTATACTGAAGCTTCCCCGAGAGAACATCGGACTTGAGCAAACTTCGCATCTCCATCGTGCAATATCTCAATACGGCGCCATTGGTCTGGGGTTTTACGAACGGGGCGCTGCGGGGGAAGTACGAGCTGTCGTTTACGGTGCCAACGCAGTGCGCGGAAGACTTGCGGAGCGGGGCGGCGGACATTGCGATTATTCCGGCGATTGAATACCAGCGCATCGAAAACCTGATGATTTTGCCGGACATGGCGATCGCGTCGAAGGGCCGGGTGCGCAGCCTGCTGATTCTTTCGAAGAAGCCGATGGCCGAGGTTCGGAGTATTGCGCTGGATCGCAGTTCGCGGAGCACGCAGGCGCTGACGAAGATACTTTGTGACCGGCATTGGAAGATTGCGCCGGAGTTTTTCGAGATGGCGCCGGATGCCGCGGCCATGCTGGAAAAAGCGGACGCGGCGCTCCTGATTGGCGATCCGGCGCTGCGGCTGGCTATTGCGATCGAGGATAAGGCGAAGCGTGGGGCGTCAGGTGAACTGATTTGCGGCGGCGCGACAGCCGGAATTCCCGGCGTTGAGACGCTGCACGTCTATGACGCGGTCGAGGAATGGCGGGCGCTGACAAAGCTTCCGGCGGTGCTGGCGGTGTGGGCGGCGCGAGCGGAAATTGCGAACGCTGAGGTAGTCGAGGATTTTCAAAGTTCGCGAGATTTGGGATTGAAGAAGTTAAAAGAGATCAGCGAGCAAGCGGCGAAGGAGTTGAAGCTTCCCGCAGATGACTTGAAACGCTACCTGGCGGAGAATATTGATTTCACTTTGGACGAGGAGAATCTGCGCGGGCTTACGGCCTATTTCGGCTTCGCGGCGCAACTGGGACTGATTCCAGGGATGAAGACCATCGGAATCGCCGCCGCGCGTAACACACCTGTACGGTACATGGATTTTGCGTTCGCCGGGGCACGACAGAAAGCGGCGATTTGAATTTCGGAATTTTGGCGCAACGCAGTTAAACTAGGCAAGCATTCGAAGAGGAATTCTTCGTGGGACTGAGCAAGCAAGAAGCGCTGGAGATGCTGGAATCCGATGACCTGGTGGGCATCGGGATGGCCGCGCACCAGGTGCGCCTGAAGAAAAACGATCCGCGCGTTGTGACCTACCAGATCGACCGGAACATCAATTACACGAATTTCTGCACGGAGTATTGCTCGTTCTGCGCGTTTTACCGGCCACTGGGAGCGAAGGACGGCTACATTCTTTCGTTCGAAGAAATCTACCAGAAGATTGAAGAGATGCTGCCGCTGGGCGGAACGGGAGTGCTGCTACAGGGCGGGCTGCATCCGGATCTGCAAATCGGCTATTACGAGAATTTGCTGCGCGCGCTGAAAGAGCGCTTCCCTCAGGTGCACCTGCACTGTTTTTCCGCGCCGGAGATTCTGTGCATCGCGGAAGTGAGCGAGATCAGCGTGCGCGAGACGATTCAAAGGCTGATGGACGCGGGGCTGCAATCGATTCCCGGCGGGGGCGCGGAAATTCTGGATGATGAGATTCGCGGGAAGATCGCGCGGCTAAAGTGCACGAGCGATGACTGGGAGTCGGTGCATCGCATCGCGCATTCGCTGGGGCTGCGCACCACGGCGACGATGATGTTTGGCTGCGGCGAAGAATTGAAGCATCGCGTCAATCATTTGGAGAGACTGCGGCGGATTCAGGAAGACACCGGGGGATTCACGGCGTTTATCCCGTGGGTGTTCGCGGCGGAAAATACGGCGCTCGGAAAGAAAGTGCAGGAAACGACGGCGGTGGATTACCTGAAGACGCTGGCGGTGAGCCGATTGTATCTCGATAACTTCGATCACATTCAATCGAGCTGGCTGACGCCGGGAATCAAGGTGTGCCAGGTGGGATTGCAGTTTGGCGCGGACGATGTGGGCAGCATTCTGATTGAAGAAAACGTGGTGTTTGCCGCGGGCGTGAAAAACCGCACGAATGAAAGCGAACTGCGGCGCATTATTTCCGACGCGGGATTCATCCCCGCGCAACGCGACACGCTGTACCGCTCCTACGCACTGAAATAAGACTGCGGGCTGCATCCTGCCCGTTGCCCCTTTCCATCCAAACAAAAATGATTCCCCTTGACCTTCTAGGGGGAAGTGCGTATGCTCCTCTCCACTAGAAGCGAATAGGAGACGAAGCGTTCATGGGAAAGCAGAAGCCGGAATTGCCGCAAGGCACGCTGGACATGCTCGTGCTGAAAGCGCTGTCGCTGGGGCCGATGCATGGATACGGAGTGGGGCAACGGATCGGGCAGCTCGCCGAGGAGATGCTTAAGGTGGAAGAAGGCACGCTGTATCCGGCGTTGTACCGCATCGAGCGGCGCGGGTGGATTGAAAGCGAGTGGGGAGTATCGGAAAACAACCGGCGCGCGCGGTATTACAAACTGACGCGTGCGGGGCGCAAACAATTGAACGTGGAAGAAGCTAATTGGTCGCATCTTTCGGCGGCCATCGGCAAGGTGCTGCGGACCGCGTAAGGTTTGGGACGAACCAGATCGCCTGACAGAAGGGGGAGGTTATGGAATGGCTCTCGAATTTGGCGATGCGTATGCGCGCGCTACGGCGGGGCGATGACGTGCACCGCGAGATAGCGGAAGAATGGCAATTCCATATCGAGCAGCGCACGGAAGAAAACATCCGTCGCGGCATGTCTCCGGAAGAAGCCCGTTGCCAGGCCGTGCAGCATTTTGGGAATAGCGGATACATCAAGGATTTGAGCTGGGACGAACGAGGGGGCGGTCTGGCGGAGACGATCTGGCAGGATTTGCGATTTGGCTACCGGCAATTGCGAAAGAGCCCGGGATTTACGTGCGTAGCGCTGCTCTCGCTGGCGCTGGGAATCGGGGCCAACGCGATGATCTTCAGCTTGATCAGCACCATCCTGTTGCGGCCATTGCCGATAACCCATCCGGAGCGGGTGTTTGCAGTTCACCAGATAAGACAAAGAAATTTGTCAGCGATGCAATCGATGTCCTACCCGAACTACAAGGACGTCCGCGACAGAAATGAAGTGCTTTCCGGTTTGGCGGTTTTTCGATTTGCGCCCATGAGCGTGAGCCACAACGGCAGCAGCGAACGCATGTGGGGATATCTGGTGTCGGGAAATTACTTCGAGGTGCTTGGCGTTGAGGCATTTCTTGGACGCACTTTCACTCCGGAGGAAGACCGTGGAGTCAACGCGCATCCCGTGGTGGTGGTGAGTTATGGCTGCTGGCAGCGGCGATTCGGCGCCGATCCCAAGGTGGTTGGAAGCTCCATTCTCGTGAACGGGCACAGTTTTACCCTGATCGGCGTTACAAAACCAGAATTCAGCGGCACGGAGAACCTCTTCAAGCCGGAATTCTGGGTTCCCAGCATGATGCAGCCGTGGATCGAACCGAACTTCAGTGGAATGGAATCGAGAAGCGACGGGCAGTGGTTTGCTTTTGGACGTTTGAAGAGTGGTGTAAACGCCAGTCAGGCGCAAGCGCAATTGAATGGCGTGGCGCAACAACTCGCGAAAGAGCATCCGGAGGTGAACGAAGGAATGGGATTCCTGCTCACGCCTCCGGGACTTGTGGTTCCCAGTTTGCGCAACGCGATGATCGCGTTCAGCGGGGCGCTGCTGCTGACTGTCGCGCTGGTTCTCCTGATCGCTTGTACGAATCTGGCGAGCCTGCTGCTGGCGCGGGCGTCGTCGCGCAGAAAGGAGATCGCCGTGCGCCTGGCGATTGGAGCGACGCGAATCCGTTTGGCAAGGCAGCTATTGACCGAGAGCGTGTTGCTCTCCGTGACTGGCGGATTATTGGGATTGGGGCTGGGCGTTTTCCTGGTGCGCATCGTCCTGGCGTCGATTCCAGCTACGGACGTTGGGATTACACTGGATTTGCGATTGGATTGGCGGGTGGTGTGTTTTGTGGGGTCCTTGGCGTTGCTGACAGGCATTGGATTCGGACTGATTCCTGCGTTGCAAGCGAGCCGGCCCGACCTGGTGGCGAGCTTGCAAGAGAACGCCGCTGGAAGCCGCCGGCGCGTGAGAGTGCGCAATGTGCTGGTGACGATGCAGTTGGCGCTATCGCTGGTGCTGCTGATCACCGCGGGATTGACGGTGAGGAGCTTGCAGCACGCCGAGTTGCTGGGGCCAGGATTCAATCCGCAGCATGCACTCATAATGTCAGTGGATGTGGGCCTGCAGGGCTACGACCAAAACAAGGGACAGAAATTCTACGAGCAACTGGTCGAGCATGTGCGCGCGTTGCCGGGCGTGCAATCCGCGGCATGGGCGAACAGTTTGCCGCTGAGTGTCGGCAGCGACTTAAACGATGTCTACCCAGAAGGAGAAGCGCGACCGGCGGCTGGAGATATCCTCGAGGCGATTACCAAAAGCGTGGGACCAGACTACTTTGCCGCGGCCGGAACTCCGCTGGTGGCGGGACGCGAATTTACTGAGAACGATAAGGAGGGCGGACCACACGTGGCGGTGATTAACGAAACTTTCGCGCAGACTTTTTGGCCAGGACAAAACGCCGTCGGAAAGAGATTCCACGACGGCGGCGAAACGCTGGTGGAAGTGGTGGGCGTGGCGCGGAACGGAAAATACCAGAGCTATGGGGAAGATCCGAAATTGGCCGTCTTTTTTTCTCTGGCACAGAGGTACTCGTCCTCTGCCACATTGATTGCGCGCACGAAGGATAATCCAAAATCCGCAATCGCCAGCGTGCGCAACGAAGTGCACCTGCTCGATGCGAATTTGCCGGTTTACGACGTGAAGACGCTGAAGGAACATCTGCAGCTGCCGCTGTTTCCTTTGCACGCTGCCGCGGCGGCCGTGGGCAGCTTTGGGTTGGTGGCGCTGATTCTGGCGGCCATCGGCATTTACGGCGTGATGGCGTATTCGGTGAGCCAGCGCACGCAGGAGATTGGGATTCGCATGGCGCTGGGGGCGCGGACGATCGACGTTTGGGGGATGGTGCTGCGGCACGGAATTGGAATCACCGTGGCGGGGATGGTCTTGGGTTTGCTATGCGCGTTCGGACTGGCGCGGGTGGTCACGAACTTGCTTTACGGAGTGAGCGCCACCGATCCGAGTACATTTATCCTGATCTCGATATTGCTGGCGATTGTCGCGCTGATGGCTTGCGTGATTCCCGCGAGACGCGCCACGCGGGTCGATCCTGTGATCGCGATCAAGAATTTGTGAATGGCGAGGGCGGCCCTCAGTTCATCGGGGAGGTCCGGGCTTTGCGAGCGGGCGGAGAATGAGTTCGACTTCCGTGCCGTCGGGCAGATCGACGTCTTCGAGGAGATAGAGGACGCCGCTGCGGAAGCGGGCGCGAATGATGCGAGGACCAGGCTTCGTATCACGCGTGGGCGCTTTCTCTGACGTAGGTGCTTTCGGGGGAGCGCCTTCGGTTTCGTCCAAGGCTTCATTGGCCAGCGCGTCGGCTTCGCGATTCTGCTCGCGGTAGACGTGATCGATGCGAAACGATTCAAACCCCTGAGACATTTTTTTCGCGCGTTCAAAAAGGGGCTGCAAATCGGCGCTTTTCACTTTGTACAAACCGCGCAACTGCTTCACCAACAGCTCGGAGTCGCTTTCGATGCGCAAGGCGCGCACGCCGTGGGACTGCGCGTAATCGAGCGCGGCGATCAGGCCGTAGTATTCAGCGACGTTGTTGGTCATGCGGCCGATGTATTTCTTGAGGCGGGCGACGATTTCGCCGCGGCCATCACGGATGACCACGCCATAGGCGGCGGGGCCGGGATTGCCGCGCGAGCCTCCGTCGATATTGGCGCGGTAGGCGGCCGTTGTGGGCTTGGCCACAGTCTCGGAGCCGGCGAAGAGATCCGCGCCCTTAGCAGGTTTTGTACGGGGCGGCATCAGGAAGAGGTGGACGCCGGGGTCGGCGCGCTTTCTGAACCGGCACCGGGGCTTGCAGGAACGAGCGGTTCGAGGGTGTACAAGATCAGGCCGCAGGTCTCGCAGCGATAGATTTCTTCGTTGCGCTCGTGGCGCAAGTCTTCATAGATGTGCGGCAGGATGCGCATACCGCAGCCGCGGCACTGGCCGTCGCGCCCTTCGGCGAGCGCGGTGCCGTTGTGGCGCTTGGCGATGCGCGCGTAGAGCTCGCGCAAATCCTCCGGGACCGGGGCGATGGAGCGTTCGCGCTCAGCGAGGGCTGCGTCGAGCTGCTTTTTCTTCGTTGTTTGCAACGCTTCGATCTCTTTGCGTTCGGCGGCGACGGTTTGCTCGGCTTCTTTCAGCCGGGATTCGGCAATCTTCACACGGCGCTCGGATTCCTCGCCGGCCATCATGACTTCCAGCTGGCGGTCCTCGGCTTTGGCGACTTCTGCTTCGGCGTTAGCGATTTCATGCTGGAGAGCTTTGTAGGCTTCGTTGGTTTTTACGGCGCCGCTCTGGTCGCGGTACTTTTTGGCGCGGTCTTTCCACTGCTGGACGTCGAACTCGAATTTTTTGCGTTCGGCAACGCCCTTGGTATGAGCTTCGCGGGCGGCGGCTACGTCGGCGCGGGCACCGTTGAGCTTGGCGTCGGCGTCGCGGATGCGTTTGGGAAAGCTTTCCAACTCGGCGCGCAAAGCGGCGATTTGGTGGTCTACCTGCTGGAGTTCGATCAGGCGAGGTATCGCGGGATGCATGAGCCCATGATTCTAACACAGGGGCGCGTGGTCCCTTTGCGGGAAGCGCTGGAGCGTGCTTTCGATAGCGAACTGCGCGCGAAAGCCCGCCCCTGCGAATGACAAGAGGGATTTAGCTGGCGGCGCGAAGATCGCGGCGAATCAGCGTGGAATCAAGAAAGTAGCCGAGGCCGACGGCCAGGGGGATGATGCCGAAGGCGGCGGCGGCCCAAGTGTCGGGCTCGGAGACGACTCTGGCGATGATGCCAAACGTAACGATGTAGCCGAGCGCGCCGCTGATGAGCAGTATGCCGGAGCGGCGGGAGCGCGCGGCCTGAGAAAGCTCGGGCTCCATCGGTATCGCCACGCCGCGGGCAATGGCCGCGAGACGCTCTTCGGTGCGCAGTTTGCGCACGCGGTAATAGGTATACAACCCGCCCAGGGGAATGCCGAGACTCATGATTACGGCTGCCAAACCAATTATTTCTCCGCCCATGGTTTGCTCCTTTTTTGGCGCGCCAGTGGCGCGTAGCTTGTTGGAACCGCTGTCGGAATAAGGTACGCGGGTGGAAAGCGGAAAGTTCCCATCGAGAGAGAAAAAATTGAGGTTTCTTCCAGCGGATTCAGCAGGCAGAGCGGCGGAAAGGGAGCTTTCGCGCGGAGGGCGATCAGTCGACTTCGTGGACTTCCATGGATTGGTCGATGGCAAAGTTTGGATAGCGGATGGGTGATCCCGAGGGGGCTGGGGCGTGGCGAGCAGTGACGGTAAACGCCTCCCGGGAGCAGTCCAGGGTATAGACGTAACCGTCGCGCTCCGGCCGGGACATGCTGACGCTATTCGTGGAAATCAGTTCGTCGAGCGAAGCGCAATGATCGTTGGTGGCCGTGAAGGTGCGCTCGGCCTGCGCGATGTGCAGTAGATCGCTACGCACACCGGTTAGGCTGATGGCCTGCGTGGGCGCAGTGCCTTCGTCGGTGGTGGGCATTTTCTTCAGATAGAAATAGTAAACGCCCAGCAGGAGGCCAGCGGCTACGAGTATTCCGATGAGGGGACGCATGCTGCAATTTTGGCGGCACGCAGCGGCGGGCGCAAGAGCAGGCCAAAGAAAGCGTGCGCGAGGAAACAACACCGTGCTTATTCCTGTGTGGGGCCGATTACGGGATCCCTGAACGCAGAGGAGGAGGCCTTCGGAACGGAGCAGTTTGTGGCCGTTTGTGGAGAGCACTTGGGGGCATCTCCGATGCAAATTCTTCGTGGAATTTTTTCGGCAGTGGAAAAATACAGCCGTGGATGCGACCAGCATGACGACATGGGCGCAGCCGTTCTCTACTGCGCGAAATAAGCGGTCATCAGGGCTGGACCGGCGCGGGAATGTAACCTCTGAGCGACCGCGAAACCTTTTCAATTGACACGGAGAAGACACTACAGTAACAACGTAGCCTATAGGGTTGTCCTCTTAGGAGCATTCCCGATGAAGACGAAGTCTCCGTATGCCTTTGGCATGGTCTTGTTTCTTTCGCTGCTGCTGGCGCTCCCCGCGGATATTTGGGCCCTGCCGCAAGGGACAGAACCGCGCGCCGGGGAAGTCTCCCGCGTTATTCCGGCAGTGAGCATAGCGCGTGGGTCGCAAAAAATAACGGCATCGACGAAATCGGTGGTGTACTGGAAGGACTTGGTCAACACGCAGGTGAATGGGCGTGCCCGCATCGCGCTGGACGATGGATCGGTTCTGAACGTGGGCTCGGAATCCTCGATGACGGTAGAGCACCACGATGCCGGGGCACAACAGACGCGGCTGGACTTAGCGTATGGCAAGCTGCGCACACAGGCTCAGAAAATCACCAAGCCGGGCGGAAACTTTGACGTGCACACGCCAGCAGGAGTCGCGGGCGTGGTGGGCACGGATTTGTTTGTGGCCTACGATCTCGTCACCCAGACGATGAACGTGTTGGTGTTCGAAGGTTTGGTACGCGTTTGCAACCTGGCGGGCGTGTGCGTTGAGGTCAAAGCCGGCCAGTTCACAAACGTTCGCACCGGAAACAATTCCGCGCCGCTGGCGCCAGTGCAGGCGTCTCTCGACGTGCTGACCAGCGCCACGCATGATACAGAAATCGGGGGAGTTTCTCCCGTGGTGGCCGTCCAGCAGGTGCATCACATCAGCAAGGCCACGCTGGTGGTGCTCGGCGTGGTGGCGGCCGTTCCCGCGGTCGTGGTGCCGGTTGCTTCGCATAACAACACCACCACAACGCCGGTGCGCTCGAGGTGCCCGACTAGCGCTACTTGCTAACCGCCCTGCGTTTGTAGAACAAAACTAAAGGAACTTGCCGGCCTTGGCTGTGTGTTGCAGCCGGGGCTTTTCTTTGCCGGCGGAGACCGGCGAATTGCGCAGGAAGGACTGTGCAACGGTATGGCGGAAACACCCGTCTAATCAGGTGTAGTACCGCGGGAACTGCCTGTTTGTACCGCCTTGAGGGGTGTCGTACACTGAATGTTTCGTGATCCCGTCTAGATTTCGAGTGAGGCTCCATTGACCATTTCGATTCGTAGTCGCATGACCCCCTATCTTTGGGTGGCAGGTTTGCTGCTTACGCTGGCGTCCCTTGTGTCACAGGTGGCGCAGGCAGGTCCGCCCGACACGCAGGCCAAGCGCTCGCCGCTTCTAGCGGCGCTGCAGGCGGAACTGGACCGCTCGATGAAGGTGTTGAGCGCGCAGGATCCCCCCGCCTACTTCCTCGGCTATACCGTCACGGACACGCAGCGGGCGGAAGTGTCGGGCTCGAACGGGGCGCTGCTCACAAGTACGGAAGGACGCAATCGCTGGCTGGAAGTCACCGTGCGGGCGGGGAGCTACGCGCTGGACAATTCGCACAAGGTCGGCGAGCGCCAGATGCAAAACGGTGGTCCCGGAGCGCCAGTGCCCGTGGACGACGACGCGGAAGTGCTGCGGCGCGCGATTTGGCTGGAGACCGACAAACAGTACCGCGCGGCTGACGAAGCGCTGACGAAGATAAAAACGGGCAAGGAAGTGAAGGTCGAGACGGTAGAGGGGCGCGCGCCGGACTTTTCGCGCGAGGAAGCTCACACGTTTATCGGGCCACAGGTCTCCATCGCGGTGGACCGCAAGCCGTGGGAAGAAAAAGTGCGCGCTTATACGAAAGCGTTTCGCGACTCGACGGCGATCATCAATTCGATCGTCACGTTCACGGGACAGGCGCAAAACGCGTTTCAGGTCACGAGCGAGGGCACGCAACTGCAGTACGGACAGATCCGCTACCGGCTGGAATTGTTCATCCAGGGCAAGGCGCCGGACGGGATGGACATCGACCGCTATTACAACTTCGATTGGGTGAATCCCGGCGAAGCCCCGGATGACAAAGCAGTGTACGCGGCGGAAGCAACGATGCGGAAGGAATTGGAAGGATTGGTGGCTGCGCCGATCAACGATCCGTCGGTGGGGCCAGCGTTGCTAACTGGGCGCGCCGCGGCGGTTTTCTTTCATGAAGTATTTGGACACCGGGCCGAAGGCCACCGACAGAAGGACGTTGCCGAAGGACAAACGTTTGCGGCCAAGGTGGGGCAGCGGATTTTGCCGGACTTCCTGAGCATCACCGACGACACCACCATGAGGAAGCTGGGCAGGCAGGACCTGCTGGGCTACTACCAGTTTGACGATGAAGGCGTGCCGGCGCAGCGCGTGATGCTGGTGGATCACGGAGTGCTGAAGAATTTCGAGATGTCCCGGTCGCCGCTGGCGGATTTTCCGCGCTCGAATGGGCACGGGCGGCGGCAACTCGGGGCTACGCCGGTTTCGCGGCAGGGCAATCTGATCGTGCAGAGCAGCAAGACGGTGACGAACGCGGAGCTTCGCGCCATGTTGGTCGAACTGATCAAGACGCAGGGCAAACAATTTGGTTTGCTCATCGACGATATCGCCGGCGGTTTTACTTTTACCGGGCGCGGACAGCCGCAGGCGTTCCAAGTGCTGCCGCTGGTCGTTTATAAGGTGTACGCCGATGGGCGGCCCGATGAACTGGTGCGGGGCGTGGACATCGTTGGAACGCCCCTGGCGGCGCTGACGAAAATCGTTGCGACGGGAGATACGCCGGAAGTGTTCAACGGTTACTGCGGGGCGGAATCTGGATCGGTTCCTGTTTCGGCCGCATCGCCCGCAATACTGACGTCGGAATTGGAAGTGCAAAAGAAAGAGAGCTCGACGGACCGGCCTCCCATTTTGCCGCCTCCCGCGCATGACGTGCTGAAGGCTGGAGGCCAGCAGTGAAGCGCGCAAAGGCAGTGGCAGCATTGGGATTTCTCGCCGCAGCGCTGAGCTGCGTTGCGGCCGCGCGCGCGCAAGCGCCGCAAGACAACGATCAAACGTTGCGCGCCATGCGTGACGAAATGGCTCGCGCGAAAACGCGTCTGGAGATCAACATCCCCGGCACAGACAAACCGGTGCAGCCGTACTACCTCGAATACCGGTTGCTGGACCTCGACGTGCGGGAAATCTCTGCCGAGTTCGGCGCGCTGCTCGCCACCGGGCACAACCGCAACCGATTCATGAACGTGCAAGCCCGTGTGGGTGATTACAAGCGGGACAGCTCGAATTTCGTCAGCGACGATGCTTTTCGCGGCTTTATCGGTCCGCAAGGATCGGTGGGCATCGACCGGGACTACGACTCGCTGAGGCAGGATTTGTGGATCGCTACAGATCAGGCTTTCAAAGAGGCCGTGGAAACATACTCGCGCAAGGAAGCCTACCTTGGAACTCTGGCAAGGCAGACGGATATCGACGATTTTTCGAAAGTGGAACCGGTAAAGCTCATCGACCCGTTGGTGACTCCCGATTGGACCAGCCGCAACTGGGAAAATGAAGCGCGCGAGACTTCGGCGGCGGTGCGGGCGTTTCCGCAAATTTACGAATCGCATGTGACGTATTACCTGGTGTACGCGACGGAATATTTGCTGACCAGCGAAGGCACGGAAATCCGTACGAACCGCGCGTTTGCGGCCATCGAAGCGGGACTGGATGCGCTTGCCGACGATGGCATGCCGCTCAACCATTTTTATGCCACGTATGCGCCACGACCGGCGGATCTGCCCGCGCCGGATGCGGTGCGCAAGGAACTAAACGTTGCGGGCAGCGAGTTGATGGCATTGCGCGCCGCGCCGCCGGGACAGGAATATACCGGGCCGGTGTTGTTTGAAGCGCGGGCGGCTGCGCCTTTAGTGGCGCAAGTTCTTGGGCCGGCCATGGACGGGGCCCGGCCGCCGGTGTCGTTCACGCCAATCGTTGAACAACTTCTGACCGGACTGGGCGGAAAAAGTGATTGGGTGGGGAAAATCGGCACGCGAGTCTTGCCGGCGACGGTGACGCTGGTGGACGATCCCACCGTGAGAGAGTTCCACGGAGCGCCGTTGATTGGGGGATTCTCCGTTGACGACGAGGGCGTACGCGCGGGCAAAGTCACGCTGGTGGAGAACGGGACGCTGAAAGACCTGCTGATGTCGCGGCGGCCGGGACCGGATTCCGATCGTTCGAACGGGCGGGGACGCTCGGCATTCTTGAGCGATGCCAAGCCGACGATGAGCAATTTGTTTTTCACTTCGACGGACACGCTCTCTCCTGCGGATTTGAAGAAGAAATTTCTCGACAAGTGCCGCGAAGAAGGACTTTCCTACTGCCTGATCGTGAAGCAGATGGATAATCCCGTACTCAGCCTGCTGCACCAGGAAGAGTTTTCCGAGCTACTGGCGAGCTTTGGTGGCGGCGCGGGCACGGGTGATCGGTTGCCGCTGATAATCTACAAGATCGATCCCAAGAACGGGCGCGAAGAGATGATCCGTGGTTCGCGGATTGTCGGGCTAAATACACGCGCCTTGCGCAATCTCGGCGGAATCGGCAACGATAATTTTGTGTACAACTACATGCAGAGCCAGGACGTCGGATTCGCCGGAACTGCGCTTGGCGCCTTTGGCTCGGCACGGAACGGCCTGCCCGCTTCGGTGGTTGCGCCTTCGTTGCTTTTTGGTGAATTGGAAGTGCGCGGGGCGCGCGGCGAACCGAAACGGTTGCCGCTGTTGCCCGCGCCTCCGATGAATGCGAAGTAGAATTTTGTTGCGGGAATTCTTGCCATGAACGACCTGACACGGCGTGGATTGATTTTTGGGGCGGCAACGGCCGCTGCCTACGGCATGCTCTTGGGCGTGCAACGCGTTTGCCTCTCGGCGTTCGCGGATGACTCTACGCCGGAAGATACACCAGGACCCGTGAAGATTGTGAAGTTCGACGCCGACGGCAAAAAACTCGGGCTGGTGACACTGGCGAAAGTGAAAAAGAGCGCGAAGGAATGGAAGAAGCAGCTCACTCCGCTGCAATACGACATAACGCGGCGCGCGGCGACGGAGTGGGCTTTTACCGGAGCGCTGTTTGACCAGCACGCGGCTGGACTCTATCGCTGCATCGACTGCGATAATGCGCTATTCGATTCCGGAACGAAGTTTGAATCCGGGACGGGCTGGCCCAGTTTTTGGGCGCCTATCGCGAAAGAAAATGTCTACGAGAAAACGGATATCAGCAATGGCGGGGTAGTACGCCAAGAAGTGAAATGCACGCTGTGCGAGGGCCACCTGGGCCACGTGTTCACGGATGGTCCCGAGCCGACGGGTTTGCGCTATTGCATGAATTCGGCGGCGTTGCGATTTATCCCGCGAGACAAAGCGTAGCACGAAAGAAATTCAGTCTTTGTCCACGGCCGGAATGCCTGCGTGACCTCAACCGCGGTTACTGCTTCACGTCCGCCAGCAAATCTTCGTATTCGTTAATAGTGAGGCGATCGATCTTTGCAGCAACGATCGTGTCGATGGGCTCCGTCGCGTGGGTCACGGCCACGGTTCCGAGACGAATCGTTTTGTCCCCCATGTGCGCGTAGATAGGAACATCATCCTTCCAGCCGTCCGGAACTCCAGTGCGTGTGAATTCTGCCTTGATGTGCGTTTTGCCGTCGGGTGTCGGTTCGAGCGTGGCGTGAAAACCGTATTGAGGAATCCCCGTACCGTAGACGTATTGGTTAAAGAACCAGTCCATCTTGTGATTGCCGTCGAGGTCCATGCCCTTGGTCATGTGCTTTTCGACGATGGCTTTGAAGTCCTCGGTGGACGCGGCCTTGTTGTCGAACGTCTTGCAATAATCCTGCATCATGGCCTTGAACAAATGATCGCCGTCGGGGTTGTGGGGATCCATCAACTGCATTCGAAGCATGTGCAGAACGTAGCCACCTTTGGAATAAATCAGGGTTTGATACGAACCACCGCCGGTTTCGGAGGAGGCAATGCGCTGGCCCATCCAGATCGGGCCCAGGGATTCGATGACGTGTCCTTGCGTGTCTCTCGCCTTTAATTGCTCCTTCTCTCTTCGCCATCGGTTGAGATATTCCTTCATATTTTGGCGATATTGCACGTAAAGGTTTCCGGAGAACTCGGCAAATCCTTCGGAAAGCCACTGATCGTGATAGCTCTTCCAACCGACGCGGTGGCCCCACCACTGGTGGGAAGCTTCGTGCGCCCGGAAGAAATCGGTCAATTGAGTCTGGTCTGTTATGCCGATAGCGTGACGTTGCGTTGAATCAAGGAACGAAGCGGACCAGAGATAGATGAGTCCCGGCCAACCCTGCCCGTAGGAATAAGTGATGGGCAGGCTGGTGACGGAGAGGCGCTTGTACGGATATGGACCAAAATAATTCTCAAACACGCGGATGGTGTTGGCCATTTCCATACCCATAGTTTTGGCCATGTTGGCTGGCGAAAGAGAACCGACAGCGGCTTCCGCCTGGCCAGATTCGAAGTGTCTCTGGACCATGGCCATGACGTCATCGGGCTCGCGATTGGCGTAGATATTCACGGCGACCTCCCCGGCCTTGTCGTCGTATGTTTTGTAGTCGCCATAGGCGAAACCCGCGACGGCGAGAGGTATTTGGCTCTGCCACGTTGTAATGCGCGTATTTCCATCGATGGTGTCGCTAGTCTTTTCACCCGTGGCCACAAGAGTGGAGTTTTTCGGGGTGTGGAAGGTCAGATTGAAATCTGCCCGCGCGGAAAAGCTGTTGGGCAAATCCGGATACCAGCCGGAGCTTTCACAAAAGTAGTTTCCGCTACCAGCTTTGCGGATGGCGCGCTTGCCTCCGTACTGAAACTCCAGAGTCTGTGACGAGCCTGGAGCGAGCGGCTGCGGCAGAATCACGGCAAGGTAGTTTCCATAGGACTGGAAACGGTCCTTGTTTTCTCGAGACTGATAGAAACTGAGGGCAGTTCCGCGGGCGTCCTTGATGGACTCGACGCGGAGATTCGAGTCTAGACCGAAGAGGAGCGCGCTCTGTCCCCCCCGGCGCGGTTCCAACTCCAAGGTCGCAGTTGCATGAAGTTCCGCGTTGGAGGTAACGCCAGCATCAATCTTAAAAGATCGAATTGCAAAATCGTTTTTTGCCCCGGGATCCTTCCAAGCCTCAGCACTCGGTTTGCCGGCGGCGGGAAACACCATCCACTGGTCGAAGTGTTTGAATGGACCGACATCGACCCAGCGCCCGACTCTGACTTCCTCGGGCTCCTGCGCATCGTCACTGAATTCCACCCAGTCTTTGCCGGCAATCTTCAGGTCTGCAAGGAAGTAGGCGGAGCTCTTTCGATCAACGGAAAGGATGCCTTGGAGAAGTCTCGGCAGCGACGATTCACCGAGATCTTCTCGTTCCCTCTGCCGTTTGGCGAGGGAATCGTCCGTGGCGGCGGATTGCCACTTCACCTGTTTTGCCACTTCGTCGATGAGACCGTCGGTGAAGCTGAAGGTGGCGTCGGTGAAGGACAGGTTGAGCTTGTCCTGTTTAATGAACAGGCGAAGCTGCTGCGCTTCGATGGGATTCGGCGGATCGACTCGGACGCGGCCAGTTCCGTGGAAAACAGCTCCGAAGACGACGCCGTTCACGGGCTGGGTGAATTGGATGGTGCCGTCGGAAAGAATGATGTGGATACGGTCGCGCACGATCTCCACGTTCTCCGCGTGGGCGGACTTCGCGGGATCCATAACCGGTGAAGAAAGCGCATTCCAGACGCTTGCGGCGGGCGACGCCACGGGCGTTTGCGCCTGCGCGAAACCGCAGGATGTGGCAAGAAGAGACGCAACCGCCAGAAGGGCTGCTTTCCGGGTCATGATGGGTCTCCAAGTACGCGCAAGCAAAGTACGCGTTCTTTCTAGAAACGGCAAGTAGCATATAGGATACGCAACAAAATGAGAAAAAAATTCAGCCTCAGCATTCGCTTGGTGCTGGCAGCAGACAGAAGGGACCCTCCGGCGGCGCGAAGCGGCGCACTTAAGGTAGTCTAGGCGGACGGTGATCGCGACGACACGACAGGGCGAAGAAGGCCGGGAAAAGAAGCGGGCGGCGCTGCTGAGCGTAGCCTCGGCGATTCTGCTTGTGTCGCTAAAGACATTTCTCGTATTGCGCACTGGTAGCCTTGGCGTTCTCTCGGAAGCGCTACACTCGGGGCTGGACCTGATCGCGGCGATCATCACGTTCCTGTCGGTGAGGATGTCGGACCAGCCGGCGGACGAGAGGCATCCCTACGGTCACGGAAAATTTGAGAACTTCTCCGCATTCGTGGAAACCGGGCTGCTGGTTCTAACGGCTTTGTTCATTATCTACGAAGGATTTGACCGGCTGTTCTTTCACAGCGTGCACATCCAGCCGAGCGTGACGGCGATTCTCGTTCTGCTCGTGGCTCTGGGCATTGACGTAACGCGTGCCCGGGCGCTTTCGAACGTGGTGAAGAAATATCCAAGCGACGCGCTCGAAGCCGACGCGCTCCATTTCTCAACCGATGTGTGGAGCACGATCGTGGTTATCGCGGGCATCGGACTGGTCTGGGCCGGGGAAATGTGGGATGTGCCCTGGCTCGTATACGCCGACGCGCTGGCTGGGCTTGCGGTTGCCGCGGTAATCCTGTGGGTCGGTTCGCAGCTGGGCAGGCGCACGCTGGACGCGCTGCTCGACGTCGCACCGGAAGGTTTACAACAGGAAATTGCGCGCGCGGTGGCGCGCATGGACGGAGTGCTGGACGTCGACCGCGTCCGCGTGCGCCGCGCGGGCAACCGCCATTTTGTGGACGCCACGGTCAGTGTGGCGCGTTCCGCAAGCCTCGAACAAGTAGACGCTCTGAGTGACGCCATCGAAAAACGCATCGGCGAGATTGTTCCCTCCGACGTGATGGTGCATGCCGAGCCGCGCGCGCCGCAGGGCGAGCACCTGTTCGAAGCGATTCGCGCGGTGGCGCAACGCATGGGCCTGGCGATCCACGATGTGGCCGCGCTGCAGCAGGATGGAAAACTGTTCATCGAGCTGCACCTGGAAGTCGACGAAAAACTAAGCTTGCGCGAAGCTCACCGCCAGGCCACTGATCTGGAAGAGAGCATCCGCAAGCTGCGCGATGGCGCGACCGAGGTGAATATTCACATCGAGCCGCTCGGGCGGCACATTGCGATTCCCGACGCCGGTATCGGGGAGATGAAGCAACTGGCGCGCGCGATCGAGGAATTCCTGAATAGCCTGCCTTCGGAATTCGACGAGCTGGTGAATTGCCACGATGTCCGTGTGCGCCAGGTAGAGCACCGCATTCTGGTTTCCTGCCACTGCACGATGAAAAGCGCTTTGCCGATCACGCAGGTGCACGACGTGACCGCCGTGCTCGAAGACCGCGTGAAGGAAAAGTTTCCGCAGATCGCGCGGGTGACCATTCATCCGGAGCCGTTCGAGGAACGTTAGGGGAAAAAACGAGCACGGCATGCCGTGCTCCTATGAAGACTCGAAAGGACGGGCGAAGACTTGTGCCGCAAGCGCGATCAGCGCGGGGAAACAGACAAGGACGTAGCGGGGTTCGGGAGTTTCAAGCGTGGTGAGGAATGACGTGCGCAGAAGAATAAAGACAAGCAGCAAGGCAACGGCGGGTCGCACGGCAGAATTGAACCGCAATAAACGCATCGCGCCCCACGCTGCAAGTGCGACATAAAAAATATTCAGCAGAAAAAAACCGATCGTGACCGATTGATCGATGCGGTCGTCTTCCCAGTTTTGCGCGAGCGGAAAGACGTTCCCGGAAACCGGGAGGAGCTCGATGCGCGGCGCAAACCAGATGGTGACGGCACGGGCAGCGGGAAGCCAGAGGTAGGTCCGCAGGGGATGGCGGGCATTTCGTTCCCGCGCAAGCTGTGCGAAGGCGGCATCCTCTTCGGGCGTAAGAGTCAGGTCGTTGTTGTAGGTTTCGAAAATAGCGGCGACGCGTTGCTTTTCCTCGGGTGTGTCAAACGCACGCGCGGGAATGGAATCCACGTCGATGGATTCGTCGTTCAGTTTCCATGGAACGAGGTAACAGTCCCGCACGCGATACAACCAGGTCTTCTCCCAGGCCATGAAACCGTACGGAACCAACTCACCCGGCAAATTCGAATTCTTCGGGGCGAGAAACTGCACCTCGTGCAAGGTGACAAAATTTCGCACCGCCCAGGGCGTCAGCGGCAGAACACAGGCCAATCCACTGTAAGCCACGACGCGCATCCACAGTTTGAATCGTTTCCGCCGCAGCAGCTGCAGTCCCGTCACGAGCCAGGCTGCGCCCAGCAAGAGCGGCGACTCTGGCCGGAACAATGTTGCAACTCCCACCGCCAGCCCGGCGGGAATCGCCCAATGCTGATAATCATTCTTCCACTCCCAGCGTTCTCGCGGTTTTGGAAACACCACGTCGCCGGCGCTTGCGGAAAGTCCCACCAGGAGCACCAGGGCGATGGCCGTCAGCGCAATCGCAAACGTTTCTGTCAGCGGCACGGCGGCGTAGTTCGCCGTGAACGGGCATAGCATGGCCATCCACCAGGCCGCGAGAGTTACCGGCCCTTGCCGGGCCTGCTTGTCGGCCAGCACCAGCAGCAAACCCGCAAGCCAAACGACAAAAATACTGCCCATTAAATCGACCGCCACTTGCCCCAGCATCACGAAGAGCCGCGCCGTGTCTCCCGTCCTCCCTGTGAGCCAGTACACAAGCGCCAAATAGGCTGGATACCCGGGCATCCGCAAATCCACCGGTGTGACCACGCCGCCCACGTTCATGGCATATGTCCCGTGCTTCAGCCAGTTCGTGGCGATTTGCTCGTAGAGGACTGTGTCTCCGGAATTGGCGGGAAACTTCAGCACAAAAAAAAGCCGCAGACAAAAGCCAGCGGCTAGCGCGGTAACGGGGCTTGAGAAAATTCGCTTCATTCCTGAAACGCATCTTACAATAGAGCAGACGGATTCGAGCAGACGGACTCCACCTAGCCCGGCCGACCGGTCCCTGCCGTACCGCCAGGTGCTTTGAATACATGAAGGAACGCGGTCCCATTTTCTACGACGCGGAACGCGTGCGCTGGAAGCGCACGCGCCGCGTGCTCGAAATTACGGGCGTGCTGCTGACGCTGCTACTGGCGTATTTCTTTGTGACCATCGCCGTCAGCGTGGACTTGCCCGCCGGGCTGCTGCCGGATACCAAGCCGGGATTTCACCCGCTCAAGCTTAAGAAAAACTCCAAGGTCGCGCCCGTTCGCGAAGGCCGCAAACGCCGCGTCGCCAACATCGGAAAGGTGCCGGTAAGCTACGATCCGGTGCGCGCCGCATTTTTCGTGAGCTGGGATCCCAACAGCCTCGCCTCTCTGAAGAAACATTACAAAGACATCGACTTGCTCATGCCGGAACAGTTGCACGCCGTTTCGGCGGACGGTGTGGTGACTGTCGTGGACTACGAACGCGGGCAGCAGCGCGTGAAGTGTTCCCCAGCGCAGGCCCTGGCGATCCTACGGGACGACAAACTCCATCAGTGGATGAAGTCGCTCAACCCGCCCGTCGAGCTCCCCATGATGGGACTGGTCAACAACTACGACGGCACAACCTGGCGCATCACGGAAATGGCCGAGATGCTCGCAAATCCCTCCGCAAGGCAAAGCCTCGTCCACGACTTGGTGGACTTCGCGGTGCAAGCGCACGAAGCAGGCATCGTTCTCGATTTCGAGGAAATTCCCGACAAGAGCCAGGATAATTTCCAGGATTTTGCCGAGGCCCTGGGCGCTGCGCTGCACGCTGCGAGCCTGAAGTTCATGATCGCTCTCCCCGCGCGCGACGACGCATACGATTATAAGTTTTTTGGCAAGCAAGCCGATGCCATCGTGCTCATGAACTATGACGAGCACTGGCTTACCTCCGGCCCGGGTCCCATCGCCTCCCAGGATTGGTACGTCGAAAATATTCGCCAGGTCATGGAAGCGGTCCCCGCGCAGAAGATTATCGTAACCGTCGGGAACTATGCTTACGATTGGTCGGAAGCTCCAAAAAAAGCGAACGAACCCGCGCAATCGCTCACCATTCAGGATGCCCTGCTGCACGCGTCGGAATCGGAAACTCAGGTGGAGTTCGACCCGGTTTCGCTGAATCCGCACTACTCCTATTACGACGAGCACGACCATGTGCATCAGGTGTGGATGCTGGATGCCGTTACGGCTTACAACGAATTGCGCGCCAACGACCGGATGGGCGTGCAAGGCACAGCCCTCTGGCGTCTGGGTTCCTCGGACGCGTCAATGTGGTCCATCTGGGACGCCCCGCGTCCCGATGATGCTGTCCGCCAAAAAATCAAGGACGTTCCGCCCGGACCGGACTTGATCTTCGAAGGCGACGGCGACGTATGGCACTTTATCGACACACCCAAGCACGGCGCTCGCAGCTTCACCTATGATCCTGCTACGGATCTCATCACCAGCGAAAAATATGACGCCTATCCGCTTTCCTATCACATCGATCAACTTGGCGCCGCGAACAAGAAAATCGCCATCACGTTCGACGACGGGCCCGATCCCACATGGACTCCCAAGATTCTCGACGTCCTGAAACAAAAGAGCGTTCCCGCAACATTTTTCGTCATTGGAGTGGACGCCAGCCAGTGGCCGGAAATTCTGAAGCGTGAATACGCGGAAGGCCACGAAATCGGCAACCACACCTACACGCACCCGCCCTGGGACGACGTCTCTCCAACGCAGATTCGCTGGGAACTGAATCTCACCGAGCGGCTCATCGAGAGCACTCTGGGCGTAAAGTCGATTCTTTTCCGTCCGCCCTTCGGAATCGACCATCAGCCCGAGTACGCCGAAGAGGTCGCTCATCTTCCGCTCGCTCAGGACATGGGCTACATCATCGTGGGGCAGAAGATCGACCCGCACGACTGGAAACAGGTCAACGGGAAGCAGGTTCCGGCGCAGGAGATCGTCGACAACGTGCTCCGCGACGCCGGGGACGGCAACATTGTTCTGTTTCACGACGGGGGCGGAGACCGTACGCAAACCGTCGCCGCGCTTCCCCAAATCATCGACAAGCTGCGCGCCCAGGGCTACCAGTTTGTCTCCGTGCCCGATCTCATCGGCAAGACCCGCGCGCAAGTCATGATTCCTCTCTCGCGCGACGAACAATTCGAAGCCCGCGCTGACGGTTTCATTTTCGGGCTCTATCACTGGGCTCGGGTGAGCATCGCCACTATCTTTATCCTGGGCATCGTGCTGGTCAGCGGGCGGGCGCTGATCATCGGCATCCTGGCGTTGATCGAAAAAATGCGGCCGGATCATGCCGTGATGCCGAATCCCCAGCCCAGTGTGACCGTGCTCATTCCGGCGCATAACGAAGAGAGCGTCATCGTGCAGACGGTGACATCGGTGCTGGCCTCCGACGTCAAGAACTTGCGCATCATCGTCGTGGATGACGGCTCGACGGACAGAACCGGCGCGCTTCTCGACGAGCATTTTGCAAACGATCCGCGCGTCCACATCATCCATCAGGTCAATCGCGGCAAATCCGCGGCCTTGAGCTTCGCTCTCGGCCAGGTGGACACGGAAATTGTGGTGACCATCGACGCGGACACGGAAATCGAACCCGACGCCATCGGCAAACTGTTGCGCCACTTTTCCGATCCCCAGACCGGCGCGGTCGCCGGCAACGTGAAAGTTGGCAATCGCTCCCGCTGGCTGACCCGCTGGCAGGCGCTCGAATACATCACCAGCCAGAACATGGAAAAGCGCGCCTTTGATTTATTGAACTGCATCACGGTCGTGCCCGGCGCGCTGGGCGCGTGGCGAAAGAAAGCCATTGAAGACGCCGGCGGCATCACCGCGGATACCGTCGCGGAAGATGCCGACCTCACCATCGCCATTCGCCGGCTTGGCTGGCGCGTCAGCTACGACGAAGAAGCCATCGCCTGGACCGAGGCGCCAGATACGCCTGGCGCTTTGATTCGTCAGCGCTTCCGCTGGACATTCGGCACGCTGCAATCGTTCTGGAAGCACAGCGACACGCTCTTCCGACCCAAGTTCGGCACCCTTGGCTGGATTGCGCTCCCCAACATATTCGTGTTTCAAATCGCTTTGCCGCTCATCTCACCGATAATCGATTTGCTGTTCCTGGGTTCCATCGTGCTTTGGGCGCTGGAAAAGTTGCATGTTTCCTGGTTGCCCACCATCCAGGCGACCACCGATGACCTGCTGCGCTCCGTCCTTTTCTTCCTCGGGTTCCTGCTGATCGATGTTCTCACTTGCGTCATCGCCTTTGCACTAGAACGAAAAGAGGACTGGAGCTTGCTGATCCCTGTCCTTCTCCAGCGCTTCTACTACCGCCAGCTGATGTATGTAGTCCTTTTCCGCTCAGTCAAAGAAGCCGTCAGCGGCCGGCCGGTAGGCTGGCGCGGCGTCGAGCCGGAAGCGCCGCCGCCCAGAGCGCCGCGCGAGCGTGCTCCTGCCCAGGTTCCCACTGCTGACTGAGCCGCGCTTACCCGTTTTTCTGCGCATTTTCATCTAGGAACCGAGTTGTTGTACGATACCGTTCTGCCCGAGGGAGGGTTCCATGGCCATCAGCTTTACACTGAACGGAAAACCAAAAACGGTGGACGTCAGCGCCGACATGCCTTTGCTGTGGGTGCTGCGCGACACGCTGGACATGACCGGCACGAAATTTGGCTGCGGCATGGCGCTTTGCGGCGCGTGCACCGTGCACATCAATGGGGAAGCGACTCGTTCGTGCATCACGCCGATCTCCAGCGTTGCCGGCAAGAAGATCACCACGATCGAGGGTCTTTCGGCGGACGGCAGCCATCCGGTGCAGCAAGCCTGGATGGAAGAAGACGTGCCCCAGTGCGGCTACTGCCAGTCTGGGCAGATCATGTCCGCCGTAGCGCTGCTCTCGAAAAAAGCCAACCCCACCGATGCCGACATCGACGACGCCATGAGCGGCAACATCTGCCGCTGCGGCACCTACCAGCGCATCCGCAAGGCCATCCACCGCGCCGCGGCGATGCAAGCTGGCAAAGGCAAATCCGCAGCTTAGCGCGCTGCGATCGTTGCGTTTCGCGAACTACAGAGGCAAATCATGGGAACAACTTTTGTTGTGAAGCGTCGTGATTTTCTGAAAGCGAGTACGGCTGGTGGCGCCGGTCTAATGATCGGCTTCTACTTGCCGAAGAAATTTGAGGCGCTGGCGGCCGTCCCCCCAACGGAGCACGCGGCTTTGAACGCCTGGGTGCGCATTGCGCCGGACGACAGCGTCACGCTGCTCATCGACAAATCCGAGATGGGCCAGGGCGTCTCCACCTCGCTGGCCATGTTGCTCGCCGAGGAGCTGGAACTCGACTGGAAGAGAATCAAAACCGAGTTTGCTCCCGCCGCACCGGCCTATTTCAATCCGCTTTTTGGCTTGCAGGGAACGGGCGGCAGCACGAGCATCCGGGCATCTTGGGGACCGCTGACGAAAGCCGGCGCCGCGGCTCGCGAGATGCTCGTCAGCGCAGCTGCAAAACGCTGGGGCGTCGAGGAATCTGCTTGCCGCGCAGAGAACGGGGCGGTTCTGCACGCCGCGACCAAAAAAAGACTGGGTTACGGCGCGTTGGTGGAAGATGCGGCAAAGCTTCCCGTGCCTCAGAAGCCCGCGGTGAAAGATCCGAAAGACTACAAATACGTCGGCAAACCGATGAAGCGGCTTGATACGCCGTCAAAGGTGAATGGCAGCGCTCCTTTTGGCATCGACGTACGGCTGCCCAATATGCAGCATGCCGTTGTGGCGCGCTGTCCCGTTTTCGGCGGCAAAGTGAAGAGCTTTGACGCCACGAAAGCAAAAGGCGTGCGCGGCGTGAAACAGGTCGTGCAGATTTCCACCGGCGTCGCGGTCATCGCCGACAACACCTGGTCGGCCATGGAAGGCCGTCGCGCGCTGGCCATCACCTGGGATGAAGGCGCGAATGCTGCGAATACCAGCAAGGGCATCCGCAAACTGTACGCGGAGCGTGCCGAACAACCGGGTGTGATCGCGCGCAAAGACGGCGATGTGGATTCCGGTTTGGCCGGAGCTGCGAAGAAAGTGGAAGCGGTTTACGAAGTTCCTTTCCTGGCGCACGCCACCATGGAGCCCATGAACTGTACGGCAGATGTTCGTGCCGACGGTTGCGATATTTATGCGCCCACGCAATTTCAGACTTTCAATCAAAACACCGGTGCAAAGATTACGGGACTGAAGCCCGAGCAGGTGCGCATTCACACCACGTATCTCGGCGGCGGCTTTGGC
>Ga0210407_10000635_pt1 | contig 37843 bp, 36 predicted proteins | sample IncBWC27MmetaG_FD_150860 | JGI IMG/M metagenome (GOLD analysis project Ga0210407, IMG submission 150860) | Forest soil microbial communities from Barre Woods Harvard Forest LTER site, Petersham, Massachusetts, United States - Inc-BW-C-27-M | ecosystem: Environmental > Terrestrial > Soil >...
AGTGGGCTCAGCCACATCTACTTCCCAATACAACCGCTTCCGTAAGACTTAAGGGATTGTGGGACGGGGCGGCCCCTGGGCCGCCCATTTTTCTTATCGAAAAATGGGGACAGCCTGAAAAATGGGAAAAATGGGAAAAATGGGGACAGCCTGAACTGCGCGATTTAATTTCGCGCATTCAGAGTACACACCGGCTTCGTCGCGGCATCCGGAAATTCTACTCGCTTTTCTCGAAATAAATAATGCCGCAGTTCAGGCTGTCCCCTTTTCCCCCCTTTTCCCCGTCCCATTGGTTCTTCACTTCACTGCAGGATTGATCTGCCTGGCCCGCGCGATATCGGCGTCGCCCGCCGCCTGATCACCTTTTTCGATTTTGGTGCGTCCACGCATCAGGTAGGCGCGGGCGTTGTCGGGCTGGATGCGGATCGCTTCATTGAAATCCAGGATTGCCTCGTCGTATTTCTTGAGCCGCTTATAGAGAATGCCGCGCTCCATGTGCGCCGAGGCATAGTCCGGGTCCAGGCGAATGGCCTGGGTGTAGTCCTCCAGCGCGTGATCGCGATCCCCTTTGTCGTCGTAGGTGTTTCCGCGATTCACCAGGCTTTCCTTGGAGTCTGCCACGTTTGTGTCCAGGCGCAGGGCTTCTGTAAGGTCCTGAATGGAGTGATCGTAGTCCTTCTTGTTGTAGTAGGTCACGCCGCGGCCGGAATAGGCTTTGGCGAACGCCGGGTCAAGACGAATCGCGTCAGCGTAATCCGCGATTGCTCGGTCGTAATCTCCCTTGGCTTTGTAGCAGTCCGCCCGGTCTTTAAATGCAATTTTTGATTTGGGATCAAGTTGGATGGCCTGCGTGTCATCTTGAATGGCCTTGTCGTAGTCGCCATGGTTCCGGTAAGCGACGGCCCGCTCGCGGTAGGCGCTCGGGCCGCTTGGGTTCAAGCGGATAGACTCCGAGTAATCGCTCATGGCTTTGTCGAACTGGTGCTTGACGTCATACGCGTTGCCGCGCTCCTTGAACGCGTCAGGATCGGCCGGCTTGAGGCGGATGGCCTCCGTGTAATCCTGGATCGCGGTGTCGTAGTCCTTCTTCGCAGCAAAACAGTTGCCGCGATTGTAGTATCCGGCGGCTTCGCTCGGATCCAGGCGGATGGCCTGGGTGTAATCCTTGATGGCCAGATCATAATCGCCTTTTTTGTAATAGTCGTTGCCGCGTTTGATGAAGTCGCTGGCCGTGGTCTGCGACCAGGCCGCGCCGCAAAAAAGCACGAACAGGGGCAGGAATCTGAAAAAACGCATACGCAAGTCTCCCAGGGACCAGAGTCCAACTCAAGGTGGGTTGAAGATCAGTGTTGCTGATCATTGTAGCGCGAGGGCCGGCATTCACGCGATTCAGGAGATTTCCCTCAGCATCCAGCGCCGCCGGGTCGGGGAAAGGGAAAAAGGGGACACAGCCATCCACTCATTCTTTTCTAGTTCGGCGGACATCTCGCAGTGAGCACAGGACCGAGCGTGGGTGGAGCGGCCTGGTCGCAACCTGGCATCGCAGCATTGCGACCGATTCGGCTAAAGGGAACAGTGACAAATTATGGTGGTGTCCTATGACAGTCGTAGGACACCACCCAAATTATGTCCTTGACATTCGCCTTTGTTTCGTGGTACCAAGCGCATGCAGAAAGGCAAATTAGCAGATAGCAATTGGTAAATGGCCGAACCGAAACCAGGCCCCGAGCCGCCCAGGCGGACCCCGGAAGATATTTGAAAACTATAGTTAAACCATTTGGTATCAACAACATCCATCGCTCACCGCTCAGCAGCGGTCGCAGAGCCCCGCTAAATCCTTTAGATATTGGGATTTGGGAGGAAAGACGATACGGATCGGGTGATCTGGTGATCGCCGTGATCTGGTGATCGGAAAGCCAAGAGCCAAGAGCCCGCCGGCCCTCTCTCTGTGTTCCTCCGTGTCCTCTCTGGCTTTGGTTTTCCGATCGCGGCGATCACGTGCGATGACGGCGATCACGGCGATTTCCCCCTGTTCCTCCCCTGTTATTCCCCTGTTCGCTCCCTGTTACGAATGGACTCTGTCCGGGAAAAAGGTTCACCAAAGGCCCGTGGAATCGAGGTTTTGACTGTCTGGAGTATCCAAGCGCTCGCGTTCTCCCCTGTTTTTTCCCCTGTTAGCAGGGAATTAGAAAATCGCCGTGATCGCGCGTGATCGCCGTCATCCCACCCCGACACGCGAAAACCGCGCGTGTCGGGGACCCCGGTCATCGCCGTGATCGGAAAGACCAGGGAACGACCGCTAACTACCGAGCACACCCGTCGACGGCCCTCTGGTTCGCTCCGGGTTTCGTCCTTTCGTCCTCAAGCTACGAAACGAGGCAGGCTACGGCACACAGGGAAGGCAAATCAGTTTCAGCGCTTTTTATGCAACAACGCCCCACTCCTGACAGTCCTTAAGGCAGACCTCCGGAAAAACAGGCTTCGGGAACCAGCGGTAAACTGGCAACGTATGGTTTGTTTAGCGTAGTTTAGGGATTTCACCGTATTTTCTGCATTTCTGCTTTTTGCCTGGGGTCGGGGAGACTGCTTGGAAGACCAGCAAACAGGAACTTTGGTCCGCAAGTGCCTGGCGGGAGACGCCGCGGCCTGGGAGGGGATTGTGCGTCTGCATCAGCGGCGCATATACAACCTCTGCTACCGCTTTACCAACTCCGCCGACGACGCCCAGGACCTGACCCAGGACGTGTTTATCCGCGTATACCGCACGCTGGGCAGCTATGACGTGGACAAAGGCGCCTTTACCACCTGGCTCACCACCCTGACGCGCAACCTGCTGGTGGACCACTTCCGCCGCAGCCGCCAGGACCGGGTTACGGATTCCATTGACGCCGGGCTGCGGGAAGAGGAAGATTCCCTGTCCATCAGCGACCGCCTGGAAGACCGCAAGCCGTCGCCGGACGACCATCTGGCCAGCAAAGAGACGCAGAAGATGGTGCAGGGCGCCCTGGCGCGGCTTTCGCCCGACCTGCGGGAAGCGGTGATTCTGCGCGACATCCAGGACATGGATTATCGCGAAATCGCCACTACTTTACGGGTGCCGGAAGGCACGGTCAAATCCCGGATTAACCGGGGAAGGATGGAACTTGCGCGATTACTTTCTCGTAATAAAAGGCAGGTAAGCAGCAAATGACTGACAAAGACAAAATCGGCCAGAAGGGCAAGGGCGGCAAGCCCAGCGGCGACGTCGAAATCCAGTGCAGCCAGTTTGAAGCCCTGCTGGCCGATGCCCTGGATCATGCCGATGTGCTCACCGTCGAAAGCCGAACGGCCTTTGACGCCCATGCCGGGAGCTGCGCGATCTGCGGCCCGATGCTTGCCGAGGCCCGGGAAGGCCTTCGCTGGCTGGAGACCCTGGAAGAAGTGGAGCCGCCCAGGAACCTGGTCCACAACATCCTGGCGGCCACCAGCCTGGCGGCGCCGGAACCTGGGGTCCAGCCCATGGCGGTACATTCCGGACGTTTTGGGTTCCGGGCGTTTACGGCCGGACTTCTGCGGTCGCGTTTTGTTACTTCATTCTGTATGGCGTTTTTCTCGCTCAGCGTGACCCTGTCGGTGGCCGGAGTAAGGCTTCCCGATCTGGCCAATGCTGTCTCGCATCCCGGTGCGGTGCGTAAAGCGTTCCTGCTGCAGTACACGCAGGTTGAGTCCAGCGTGCTGCGGTACTACGAAAACATGCGGCTGGTCTATGAAGTTGAATCGCGCGTGAAGGCGCTGCGCAAGGCCACCACGCCTCCGGAAACGAACGACCAGCCGGAACAACCGAAGAAAAAGAACAGTCCGACCAATCCAAACGACACCAGTGGCAGTCCGGAAACGCATCCGGACTACAGCAAGGGATGGGACGGCAGCGTGATTGCCGAATCCACCAATATGAAACATAAGGGAGTCCAACTATGAACTGCGCCGTACACACACAAACGCCGGCAACGGCTTACTGCCGTACCTGCGGGAAAGCGCTTTGCGATGAGTGCAAGCGCGACGTGATGGGGGCCATCTATTGCGAGCCCTGCATCGCCGCCCGCCTGCAAGGTACGCCCGTGGTCGCGGCGCAGGCGGCCGTGCCCGACCTGACGAACCCCGTCGTGGCCGGAGTGCTGGGGTTCCTGTTTCCCGGAGTTGGCGCCTGGTACAACGGACAGTTCGCCAAAGGATTCATTCATGTCCTGATTTTTGCCTCGCTGATTCTGGCGACCGTCCACATTTTCTGGGCGTTCTGTTTCGGTATCGCGGCTTTCCCCTTCTACATGGCTTTTGAGGCGTACTCCACGGCAAAGGCCCGGCAGCTTGGATTGCCCGCGCCTGATCCGTTGGGTCTGGACCGCATTTTTGGTTTGCAGGAATCGCAGCCGGGAACGCAAGCTGCGCCCAGCGGGGCCGCTTCGTCGAATGCCCAGCCGGTCGCTGCCGTGATTCTTATTGGGCTGGGAGTGCTCTTCCTGCTGGCGAATTTTAACGTGCTACCGCACCTGGGACGTCTGGTTATGCCTCTGGTCTTGATCGGAGTGGGCGTCTGGATTGCTTACAAACGCACGGCGGGAAGAACGTAAGAGGGGGAAATAACTGATGACTGCTTACATGAGAAACAGAAATTGTCCGTGTCCAAGATGTCGCGCCAAAGGTCTGATGGGCGCCGCCATCATCATCACCGTGGGTATCCTGTTCCTGATCCAGAACTTCAGCAGCTTCGATTTTGGTCAAACCTGGCCGGTGCTGCTGATTGTGGTCGGCGTCTTCGTTTACCTGACGCGCACGGCCTCGCTCGAAGGCCACGTTCCGCCATATTACGCGGTTGGTCCGGTTGTGCCTCCTCCCCCGGGGCAGACTCCGCCACCGCCACAATCGAACTCGCAGGTGAACCCATGAGCATAACTCCTGACCCAACTCCCAACCCGGCGCCGAGTGGCCGTCCGTATCGTCCGCGTTCCATCTTTGGGCCGGTGGTGCTGATTTCCCTTGGGGTGCTCTTTCTGGCCTACAACGTAGGCTGGCTCCCCGGCCTCTCCTGGATTTGGTTCTGGACTTGGTTCAGCCGCTGGTGGCCCGCGCTGCTGATCCTGTGGGGAGTAGTCAAGGTCTTTGAATACACTGTGGCCCGTTCCAAAGGAGAACCCGCTCCCCGAGGCATTGGCGGGGGCGGCATCGTGTTTCTGATTTTCTTCGTCATGTGCGGACTGGTCGCATCCGCCATTTACCGCCACCGGGACGATATTCGCAACTGGAACATTGATGACGGCAACGACTGGACATTTTTCGGAAACCGCTACGACTTTACCGAGAACGTGGCGCAGCCGATCGCCGATGCGGCGCAGATCAAGGTCACCGACGGCTGGGGCGACATCACGGTCAGTCCCAGCGCCGACGCTCAGGCCCACCTCTTCGTCCACAAACACCTGCAAGGCGACTCGCAAGACGAAGGCAACAGGCTGAACGACTCCACTCATCCCAAATTTGTGCAGCAGGGTAAGGTGTGGATCCTCGATCTGGCCAGCGGCAACTTTGAACATGGACGTTTCAATCTTGATTTGCAGGTGCCCACCAACGTCGCGCTTTCCGTTACCACACGCCGTGGCGACATCTCCGTGGACCAGCGCGCGGGGGACGTGGATCTGTCCACGGACCGCGGCGCGCTTACCGCCAAGAACGTAAAGGGGAACGTGACGCTCCGCCTGCACCGCGGCGACGCCACGGTGGATGAGGTGACCGGCAACGTGCAGATTGACGGCAGCGGCGGAGATACGACCGTCTCGAACGTCACCGGTACACTGACGGTCAACGGCGAGTACGGCGGCGATTCGCGTTTCTCGAAAATCGGCGGGCAGGTGCGCTTCAAATCCAATCGCACCGATTTGCAGTTCGCCAAACTGGACGGCGAGTTCAACATGGACCGCTCCGATTTGCGCGCTGACTCCGTCACCGGCCCGTTCCGGCTGGAAACCAAATACAAAGAGATTCATCTGGAAGGCGTCACCGGCGAAGTCCACATTGACGACACCAACTCCCCGATTGAGGTCGAGACGAAAGCGCCGCTGGGTGCGATTGATATCAACAGCACACACGGCGGGATCGAAGTGTCCGTTCCCGCGAACGCCGGTTTGCAGGTGGACGCGGAAAGCAAAAACGGCGAGATCAACAGCGACTTCACCCTGAACGTTGACAACCAGCACCGCGACGCGACGGCCCACGGCACGATCGGAAAAGGCGGACCGCTCATGCGCCTCCGGTTGGACCGCGGGACCATCCAGATCAAGAAGCACGATTGACGACTAACGGGGGCGGGCGCTACCTGCCCGCGCGCATTCTCTTGTCGATGATTTCCGTGGCCCGCTCCACGACCTGGTCCAGCGTCAGGCTGGTGGAATCAATCAACACGGCGTCTGGCGCGGGCGCCAGCGGCGAAATGGCCCGCGTGCGGTCACGCTGGTCACGCTGACGCAGTTCAGCCAGCGCCGCCGCTGGCTGATCCGCAGCCGCCGGCTCCTGAAGGAACCGCCGCGATCCGCGGACTTCCGGCGCGGCATCAAGAAAAATCTTGACCTCCGCGTCCGGGAAAACCTTGGTGCCGATATCGCGGCCTTCCATCACGATGCCTCCGCCTGCGCCCATTTCACGCTGGCGGTCAACCATCCACTCGCGCACCGCGGGATGGACGGAAACTCTGGAAGCCGCGTCGGTGATGTCCTGCCTGCGAAGGCGCTCGGTGACGTCAACACCGTCCAGCAGCACGCGGTTGCCTTCGCGACGCGGCTGCAGCTCAATCTTCGATTGGGCGGCCAGCGCGCGCAGCGCGGCGCCGTTATCGAGTGCAACGCCGGCTTGCGCGGCCTTGAGCGCCAGCGCGCGGTACATCGCGCCGGTTTCGATGTTGATGTAGTTGTACTTCTTCGCCAGCAAGGCGGCCAGCGTGCTCTTGCCGGAACCAGCAGGTCCGTCAATGGCGATTACGATTTTTCCGGCCGCGGCCCTGGCGCTATCCATGACTATGTCTGGGCGGCGCAGCCGGATCAGCGGCAGGCGCCATCTGGATGAGAGTTCGCGCGCCCGCAGTAGTAAAACTCGATTCGCGTGCAGCCAGCAGAGCGTTCACGGCTTCACGGATTTTGGAGCGCGGTACAAGATGCGACAGGAACTGCTCAATCTCTTCCTGCGTGGCCGCGACCACGGTCTCCAGGTACTTGCTCACCAGAGCGGTAACGGCTTCCGGCGCGGAGATGTTAATGCCCTCTTTCACCGCGTCCGGCGCCCAGCGATAAAGTACGTCCCACGAAGCTCCTGCGCTCGGCGTGTAATTCACGCGTGTAATTTTGAGGATGGACCACAGGTCTCCCAGCGCGCGGTCCAGCGCGGGATTGCTCATCTGGCGGCCGACCTTCTCGCGCAACTGGTCCCTGCTGAGAGGACCCTCTTTCTGTATCGCAGCAAAGACTTCTCCCGCCAGCAGGGACATCTCAACCCCCTGCGCTTTGGTTTTCGGCGGAGCTTTGGGATTGTGGTCGCTCAACAGCGCATAGAAGAAAGGAAACATCTGCGCGGAAATAATCAAGTGCGTATCGGGAAGCAGAGGGACCTCGTAGGCGCTGCGTTCGCGGAGCATGCGCACCATCAGATCAACCGCTTCCTGAGCGCGGGGATCAGCATAAGCGTGTTTGGTGTCCGGCAGTCCATCCGCGGCGCCGATGTACGCGCCCATGAAAGTCGGCACTAATGGCAAGGAACGCACAGGATACATCAGACAGAACCCAACGGCCTGCAGAAGGGCGCGCGCTTGTTCGATGGAACGAGCAGGATTTCCATCCTGCCGCCAGAGGTGTGCCCGTTGCTGTTGAAGTTCCAGGTCGGTCATCTGTTTTGCGCGGACATCTCCCTTTTAAAATGGCGACGCCTGAAAAAGATGAAAATGGTTCCAGCAACTATGCCGACAACTACTATCGGGACAGGTCCCAAGCCGTTGGCGCCCAATTCAGCAAAACTATTCAGAGCATTGTGGTTTGGATCCATCGGATCATAGTACACAAGCACTTGCTGTCCGATCACCGGCTCCGCATGCAGTGGAATTTCCCATCCCGTGTAGGACTTGCCGTCTATCACGAACACATATCCGTACCGGTTGTGATTGGCCGAATCGTGAACCGTAATGGTCCCAACAATAGTCTTCTCCCTCTGTGCAACCTCGCGATCAGCAACCCCCTGACGAATAACGAAAACTGCCAACAATATAAACGGGACGAACGCAAACAGGTTCCACCATGAGGGATTTGTAAACCTGTCGCCGTGCGATGCAACCGGCTTACCAACAGGCGTCTCGTATTCGTATGCCATACATACACTTTTCCAATGCCGCGCCGGATCCTATATCCGCTTAAACGCCCGCTGAATGTCCTTAACAGAATACCGCAACACGACCGGACGCCCGTGCGGACAGCTCATGGGACACTCGGTTTTCGCCAGCTCTTTCAGCAGCCATTCCATCTTGTTTTGCTCCAACGGCATGTTGATCTTAATGGCTGCGTGGCAGGCGATGCTGGCTGCGATCTTGACCCGGATTTTCTCCAGATTGAGCGCCTGGTCTTCTCTCTGGAACTGGTCGAGCAATTCCAGCAGCATCTTTTCCACGTCCGAGGGTTGTACGCCTGCCGGGGACGTTTTGATGGCGATGGTCCGGGTGCCAAACATCTCAGCTTCAAAGCCGTTGCGGCGCAGCTCGTCCGAGATTTCCATGAATACCGCCTGTTGCGCCGGGCTGAGTTCCACGATCATGGGCATGAGCAACCGCTGGCCTTCCTGGCCGGTGTGACTGCGTTCGCGCAGGATTTTTTCAAACAGCACGCGCTCATGGGCCACGTGCTGGTCAATGATCCAGAGCCCGTCGGCATTCACGGCAAGAATAAACGAATCGCGTACCTGGCCCAGCGGCTTCAGGCTCGCCAACACCAACTCGTCGGCAACGGCCTGGGGTTCGTCTTCGATGACGTTGCCGCACGTGTCGTCCATTTGAACCTGGATCTGTGCCCCGTTCCGCTGGATTGCCGGCACTCCGACCACGCCAAAGCCGCTCACTGCGGCGTTCGCGTCCACGGCAATGGGCGCACCGGAAAACTGCAATCGCTCGTTCAACGGCGCTTGCGGCGGCGCCAGCAGACTGAACCCGCCTTCGACTGTGGCTTGCGTCTGCTGGGCGCCCTGGGCCCACGCTCCCGGACTCAAACCCTGGGCCGCGTTGGGCTGGGCGCCGATTTCGCGCGTGAACTGCGGCACCGGACGCGCCTTCATCAACGCGGCGCGCACCGACTCGCGGACAAAATCATGCACCAGCGAATTCTGGCGGAAACGGACTTCCGTTTTGGATGGATGGACGTTGGCGTCCACTTCCGCATTCGGCAGTTCGATGAACAGCAGCACCACCGGAAATACCGTCGGCGGAAGAATATTGCGATAGCCTTCCGTCAACGCGTGCTGTACCAGGCGGTCCCGCACCAGACGGCCGTTCACGAAAATGAAGATGGAATTGCGGTTCAGCTTCTGCACTTCCGGCTTGGAGACAAACCCGTGCAAACGAATCTCGCCGGGGACCGGCGATTCGTAGTTCTCGTCCCGCCTCCAGGGCGGAGGTTCGGGAATTCCCGCCCGCTCCAGTTGCATGGCTGCGGCCACCGGGACCAGTTGATCGAGAGTCTCCCGTCCAAAGATCTGGTAAATGCGATCGGAGTGCGATTGCACCGGCGCGGCCACCAGCATGGCGTTGGTGGCCGAATGCAGCTCAAAATGTTTTTCCGGATGGGCCAGCGCGTAATGCGTAACCAGAGTCGCAAGGTGGGAAAGCTCGGTGGACTCGGCCTTCAGGAATTTCTTTCGCGCCGGCGTGTTAAAAAAGAGATCACGCACGGCGATGGAAGTTCCGTGCGGCAGCCCGCCTTCTTCCACGCGCAGGATTTTGCCGCCGGCAATTTCCACCACCGTTCCACTCGGTTCGTCGGGAGTGCGGGTTTCCAGAAGCACGCGGGCAACAGAGGCAATCGAGGGCAGCGCCTCACCCCGAAACCCCAGCGTGTGAATGTTGAGCAAGTCTTCCGCGTCTTTGATTTTCGACGTTGCGTAGCGCTCAAACGCCAGCAGAGCGTCATCACGCACCATGCCGCAACCGTTGTCCGTGACCTGGACGAGTTTGCGCCCGCCCGCTTCCACCTGGACCTTAATGCGGGTCGCGCCGGCGTCGAGCGAATTCTCCAGAAGTTCTTTGAGGACGGACGCCGGGCGCTCCACCACTTCGCCGGCGGCGATTTTGTTGGCAACGTGCTCGGAAAGTACGTGGATTTTGCCCATGACAAAGACCTAATTAGACCACAAAGGCAGGTAGAAGAACTTCTACCACAGAGGACACAGAGGAGCACGGAGGCCAAGGCAGAATGAAGACAACGAACTCTCTGTGGTCCTCAGTGCCCTCTGTGGTGAAGGTTTTACTTCGTCAGCGGCGGTGCCGGGTAGGTCGGCAGTTTTTCCTTGCTGCGGTTGACGCGCTGGAGTTCAAGGTCGTCAAACAGGAGCGATGGCGCCACGATGGCGCTGGAAAGAGGCTCCGTCCGGTTGTAAACGTACTCGTCGTTTCCGGCGGCAATAATGCCGTTGCGCAGGGACCGCACGTCCAACTGGTTGAACACCGCCCCGCGGACCAGTTCCATGCGGCCATCGTCGGCGTACACCCGCCAGAGCAGGCGCGGGGTAACACGAACGCCGGTCGTCTCAACATAGTAGGCGTAGGGACGTCCCTGGTCCTTGCACATCTGGATGAGCTTTTTCTTCAGGTCCTCAAACGGCACGCCGTTGGAGGCCTTAAAGATCAGGTTGGAAATCTGCGGGCGCGGCGCGGCAGCCAGAGCGGAGCGGCCATGGCCGTTGGAATGGGGGAAGTCCTTGATGGGCTCGCGGTCCAGCAGGTAGTTGACCAGCACGCCTTTGTCGATCAGCGTCACCGGCTGCGCCACGACGCCTTCGTCATCCACCGCGTAGTCTCCCATCAGCGTCAGGCCTTCACGTTTCGCCGACCGGGGATCATCCAACACGGTAAAGAAATCCGGCAAAACACGGCCCTTGTAATAGGAAGCGAAGTCGCCGCTGGTGCGCGCGGAATTCCCCAATTCCGGACGGACGCCCAGGATGTTTCTGACAATGAGACTCTCAAACATGGCTGTCGCGGCATCGGCGGAAAAAAGTACCGGGCCGTGATAGTCGTCTTCCATGACCGGGGCCCGGCGCAGGCGGGCGAAGGTCCCGATCATTTCTTTGGCGTCCTTCTCAATTTCCTGCGGCTTAGGGAGTTCTTCCGGTCTGGCAACTACGTACGCATGGCTGCGGTCAATGCGCATTCCATCGGCGGCCTGCGCGCTGCCCGAGAAAGAGTATATGTACTGCCCCTGGCCGTCGCGCTTGACCGTACCTTCGGTATTGACGTAGTAGCGGTTCAACACGCGGAAGCGCAGACCGGCATCCGACGATTCCAGGTCCGGGTCGAGCCGGAACAGATCGGAGGTGGTCCGCAATGTCTGTTTCCACTGGTCCAGGTTCACGCCCAGCCGGGCCAGGTCCCGCACAAATTCCGAGGGCTTCTCCCGGGAGAAGTCGGGGACATCGGCCATATCGCCTTCAATCTGGACATTCTTGAGCGCTGCCTGTTTTTCCGTGTAACCGCTGAGCGCAGCCTTGTAGGCTTTGTCGGTGGCCAGCCACAGCTGGTGCCGGAGCGCCGGCTCATTGTTGTCCATGGGCAGGACTTCCAGAGTGCCCTGGCCTTCGCCGTAGTAGCTGTCCTGTTTGTAATCGCCGATGCGGACCACCACGCGCACCAGGCGTCCGGCATTGAGCTGGTCGCTGCGCATCGCGCCGAGTTCGGCGTCGGCGGTGTAATCCTGGATCTCCGTCACCTGGTAGTCAATGTAATAAGGACGCTCGAGCTGGCCCAGTTGCAGCTTCTCCTGGGACCGCCTGAGCTCAGCAAGCATCGCCCGGAGCACGATATCGCCGTGATCGTTGGCCGAAATGAGGCTGTTGGCCGCCGGACTATCGGCCCGGGATGCTACGGAGAAAGAAAGCAGGACAAGGAAAGTGAAGGCGATCAAGCGGCGCATGTTCATCTAGCGGGCCTCCGGCGTGGGATTCGGCTTGCTGGCAGTCTCCGTACGGTCAAAGCCGGGCGGCGGCAAGACCGGCGGACGCTCGTGTCCCTGCGCCATCTTTTGCACTTCAACTTCGGAAAACAGCATGGCCGGCGCGGACGCGGAAACCGGTATCGAGCCGGACTCTGCGCCGCATTCGCCATTGAATACGTCTACTTTTTGCCCGGTGAGAATAATCCGGTTGAGCACCGTGAGTGGAGTACCAATGATATCTACGCCGCGGACCAGTTCGTCAGGACGGCCATCGGGATAGACCTTCCACACCATCAGCGGCATGATCTGGAACGCTTGCGGCATGTTGCGCAGCGTCAGGGTGAAGCCGCCGGCAATGTCTTCAAAATACAGCCCGTAGGGTTTGTTCTGCTTCTTGATTTCGTCAATCAACTTCTGGCGCAGCTCGGAATCCGGTACCGCTTTAGACGAACGAACAATCAGGTTGCCCTGCCGGCCCACCGGCATCAGGCCGGCCTGCGCGCGGCCATGTCCGTTGGATTGTGCGAACCCTTTGACCGGCATCCGCGACATGAGGAACTGTTTGAGCACGCCGTTGCTGATCAGCTCCGTGCGCCGGCTTCTCTGCCCTTCCTCGTCATATTCGTACGTTCCGCTCAACTCGATTCCTGCCAGTCTGGCGACGGTCGGGTCGTCCTCCACGCTGAGAAAAGAAGGCAGCACCGGTTGGTCAATCTTTTTGGTGAAAGTCTGCCCTTCATTTTCGCCGCGTTGCCGCTGACCTTCCAGCCTATGGCCCACAACTTCATGGAAGAAAACGGCGGCCGCGCGTCCGGAAAGCAACGCCGGACCAGTGAAGGGTTCCACCGCCGGCGCCTTCTTGAGTTGTTTCAGGTCTTCTACGATCTTGTCGATTTTGGTGGTGATCACGTCATCGGCAGGCAACTGATCAAAAGACGAAGCGTCAAAAGTTTCCGAACGGGCCAGTTCCATACCGTCTGCCGCCAGCGTGCTGCCCAGCGCCAGCACGCGAACCAGAGGCCGGGAAGTCACAATGCGCGAGCCCTCGCTCGACACGAAATACCGCGTAGGACTTTGCACCAGGAGCATGACCGTGGAATTTTCAATTTCCGGATACTTGCTGAAAATCGCCGAATAGCGCCGGATTCTTTCCTCCTACTCGTGCTGGTCGAACCTGGGAGGCAGCGTGGTCTGGCCGATAGAAACCTGCGGTTTCTCGCTGGAAAAATCGGCGGAAGAGTCTTCCTCTGCCGCGTGGACCTTGGTAGTTGTTTTGACCTCCAACAGCGTCTGCGAGGCCTTCTTGTAAGCGCGGTCCGTGCTCAGCCACAGCACGCGGGCTATCGCATCCGGGCGGTCGTCCAGCGGAATGGAAGCCGTGGTGACGCCGCTAAACCGGTGCTCGCCGTGGGTGTTGTCCAATTCGCGGCTGCCCACGCGCACGGAAATATCAGTCGTGCGTTCATGCCGGAAAATACTGGCCACGAGCGCGCCGTGACTGGCCATAATCACAGTGCCATATTCTTCACTGGTGTTATAGCTGATGTAATAGGGCGCGGGATCCGCCTTACCCAGGGAAACCATGGCCCGCTGCAACTCCTGCTGCATTACCGTCAGCAAGACCGGATCAGGTTTTGTGGTTGCGCTGGATTGTGCGAGAGCGTGCGAAGCCAGAAGAATAACGAAAAATGACCCTACAACGAACGATCTGGAGGAATACATATACCTTGAGTCTACCTGAAGCTTTTGGGCGGCGCAAAACGGTCCTGCAGCGACGGACAGAAAAACCTAATTACCGCAGAGGACGCAGAGAGCGCAGAGAAAGCAGGTGCATAAACAACTTCGAAGATCGGAAACCGGATACGACTTTACAGGCCGTTTACTATTCGTTTGTAACCATCTTTCAGACGCACAACGTGAAAGTTGATGAGCAAACCCAGCTTCTTGTTGCTGAGCTTCAGATAGGAAATCAGTTGAGCTTCGTGAAGAGGAGCCAGCTTATCAACCGCTTTCAGCTCTATGACCACCAGGTCTTCGACCAGTAAATCAATACGATATGCGACATCGAGCAAAACACCGCGATACGTGATTGGCAACGGAACCTGAGTCTGCACCGCCAAGCCACGGCTCGTTAATTCAAAGGCCAAACAAGCTTCATAGGCTTTTTCAAGCAATCCTGGACCGAGTGCATTGTGAACGGCGATGGCCGCGTCAAGAACAACTGCGCTGATTTTATTTTCTCGCTTTTCCGCGTCGAGTTCCATCTTGCCCCCTCAGGGTCCGCCAAGGCCGCGGCTCACTAATTTGCCTCCCCTCCTCTGCGGCCTCTGCGTTCTCTGCGGTAAATGCTCTTTCCCATTTCTCGCGCTACTTTGTAGGTGCAGGCTTCCATCGCAGTACCGGCTTCCTCGCGGCAGCCGTCTCATCCAGGCGCGAGACCCGTGTGGTGTGCGGAGCGGTCTTGACCAATTCGGGATCTTCTTCCACTTCACGCGCAATCGACTTCATGGCGTCAATGAAGAGATCCAATTCTTCCAGGGACTCACTCTCGGTCGGTTCGATCATCAGCGCGCCGTGGACCACCAGCGGGAAGGAGACAGTGTAGGGATGGAATCCGTAGTCAATGAGCCGTTTGGCGATGTCGCCGGTCTTCACGCCTTTTTTCGCCTGCAGATCGTCGCTGAAAACGACTTCGTGCATGGACGCGCTCTTGTATGGCAGGTCGTAAACGCCATCGAGTTTCCTGCGGATGTAGTTGGCGTTGAGTACGGCGTCTTCCGTGGTCTGGCGCAGGCCATCCGGTCCGTTGGCCATGATGTAGGCCAGGGCGCGAACGTGCATGCCAAAGTTACCGTAGAACATGCGCACACGGCCCACCGATTGCGGACGGTTGTAGTCAAAACCCAGCGTTCCGTCCGGCTTTTCAACAACGGTTGGTTTCGGCAGAAACGGCTCCAACGCTTTTTTGCATGCCACCGGTCCGGAGCCCGGACCGCCGCCGCCGTGCGGCGTGGAAAAAGTCTTGTGGAGGTTCAAGTGCATCACATCCACGCCAAAGTCGCCGGGGCGGGTCTTGCCCACCAGAGCGTTCATGTTGGCGCCGTCCATGTAGAGGAGCCCGCCCTTTTGATGGAGAATTCCGGCGATCTTCGCGATTTCCTGCTCGAAGATGCCCAGGGTGTTCGGATTAGTGAGCATGAGTCCGGCCACGTCTTCGTTCATCTGCGCGGCCAGCGCTGCGATGTCCACCATGCCCCGGGCATTGGATTTCAGGTTCTCCACAGCATAACCGCAGATTGCAGCCGTTGCCGGATTCGTCCCGTGAGCGGAGTCCGGAATCAATATCTTCTTGCGCGGGTTCCCTTGCGAGTTCAAACAGGCATGGATCAGCAGGATTCCCGTCATTTCGCCGTGAGCGCCGGCCGCTGGTTGCAGCGTGATGGCGTCCATGCCGGTGATGTCGAGCAGGCAGTCGGAGAGCGTCTTCATGATCCGCAGCGCGCCTTGCGAGACTCTTTCCGGCTGCCACGGATGCGCTTCCGCCAGGCCTTGCAGCCGCGCCACCACTTCATTGACGCGCGCGTTGTATTTCATGGTGCAGGAGCCGAGCGGATACATGCCGAGATCAATGGCGTAGTTCCAGGTGGAAAGCCGCGTGAAGTGGCGGATGATTTCCATCTCGCTCACTTCCGGCATGTTGCCCAGGTCGGGACGCGCGGATTCTCCGAGGGCTTTTGTGTAGTCCACTTCGGGAACGTCGAGCGGCGGCAGGCGGTAGCCTTTCTTGCCGGGCGAAGAGCGCTCAAAGATCAGGTCTTCGTTCTGGTTGACGTGACGAGTGGCTTTCTTGATGTAGCCGTCACTCATTGGCCCACCGCCTGCACCGCTGCGTCGATTTGCTCTTTGGTGTTCAACTCCGTGCAGCACCACAGCGCGGCGTTTCCCAATTCGGGATAAAAGCGCTGTAGCGGAAAGCCGCCGATGGTCTTCTTCTCCAGCAATCGGTTGTTGATCTCATGCGGGTCTTGTTTGGTTTGTACGACAAACTCATGAAAGCGCGGTGCGCCCTGGAACAATATCTTGCCCTTCTTAGCGAACTGGCCCGCCGCGTAAACAGCTTTGGCCAGATTTTGCTGTGCGAGTTCCTTGAGGCCTTCACGGCCATAGATCGTCATATAGATGGTGGCCATGGTGGCAATCAATGCCTGGTTGGTGCAGATGTTCGACGTCGCTTTCTCCCGGCGAATATGCTGCTCGCGAGTGGAGAGCGTAAGGACAAATCCGCGCTTGCCGTTGCTGTCTTTCGTTTCGCCAACCAGGCGGCCGGGCATTTGCCGGACAAATTTTTCCTTGGTCGCCATGACTCCCGCGTAGGGGCCGCCGAAGCCCAAAGGCACGCCGAAAGACTGCGACTCCATGGAAACGATGTCTGCTTCCACGGGAGGCTTGACGATGCCCAGCGACAATGCCTCCGCAATCGAGACCACCAGCAGCGCCCCTTTTTTATGGGCCAGGTCGGCCACCGCCGCAACGTCTTCAATGGTCCCGAAGAAGTTGGGCGACTGGATCATGACGCAAGCCGTGTCACTGGTGATCTTCTTTTCCAAATCGGCCATGTTCACGCGGCCATTCTCGAGATAGTCGAATTCACGGATGGGCAGTCCCTGGTGCTGGGTGTAGGTGTGCATTACCTCGCGGTATTCCGGATGCACGGTCCGCGCCACCACCGCGGACCTTCTCCCGGTCACGCGCACGGCCATCATCAGGGCCTCAGCCGACCCCGTGGAACCGTCATACATGGAAGCGTTGGCCACGTCCATGCCCGTCAGTTCGCAGATCATGGTCTGGAATTCAAAAATTGCCTGCAAGGTTCCCTGGGAGATTTCCGGCTGATAGGGCGTGTAGGCGGTGAGGAATTCACCGCGCGATATCAGTGCGTCAATCACCACCGGACGGTAGTGATGATAGGCCCCGGCGCCGAGGAATACCGCATAGCCGGCGCCGTTCGCCTCCGCGCACTCGCGGAAATAATCTATGACCTCTGATTCCGCCATCTGCCGCGGAACTTTGAGATCACGTCCCAGCCGGTATTCGGCAGGAATGGGTGAAAACAGCTCGTCAATGGACTTGCAGCCGATCTCGCGCAACATCTGCACGCGATCCGTAGGAGACTTAGGAAGATAGCGCATGAGTTGGTTGGTTTCTCAGGTTGTATTTCAGTACCTGGCCCGCGGCCCGTGGGCCGCGGACCACTCTGGTGCTTACTTTTCTTCTGCAATGTACGCTTCGTACTGCTCCGCGGAGAGCAATGCGTCCAGATCTTTCGGATTGTTCAATGCCAGCTTGATCATCCAGGCCTTGTGGGCGTCTTTATTGACGGTCTCCGGCGACTGGTTCAGCTCTTCATTGATCGCCGTCACTTTGCCGGAAACCGGCGCGTACAGCTCCGATACCGCCTTGACCGATTCCACCGTGCCGAAGCTCTTGCCGGCCTGCACTTCGGCCCCGACCTTGGGGAGTTCCACAAATACAATGTCGCCGAGCGATTCCTGGGCATGGTCGGTGATGCCGACCGCGCCCGTACTGCCTTGCACCTGGATCCATTCGTGCTCTTTCGTGTACTTGTACTCCTTTGGATAAGCCATTTGTGTCCTTTGCACCCGGGGATTATGTCTTCTTCGGCCGTTTGTAAAACGGCGTGGGAACGACCTTACACTTCACCTTCTCACTGCGGACTTGCACGAAAACTTCGTTATCGATCTCCGATTCGGATGGCGGCACATACGCGAGCGCTATGCTCTTCTTCAGGAACGGAGCATACGACCCGCTGGTGATGTACCCCACTTCGCTTCCGGCACGGTCAAAAACTTTGTAACCATCGCGGGGGATCCCGCGGTCCACGGCTTCCAAGCCGGCCAACACACGCGAGAGTCCAGCGGCTTTGGCCTTGTCCAGGGCGGCCCGGCCGATGAAATCTGTTTTCTCCATCTTACAGAATCGGTCGAGCGCGGCTTCCCAGACGTTGATGGTGTCCGAAATCTCGTGGCCGTAGAGCGCCATCTTGCCTTCAAGCCGCAGAGTGTTGCGCGCGCCCAGACCGCAGGGCAGGACGCCAAACTCCTTGCCGGCCGCCATCACTTCAGTCCAGACGCGCTCGCTCGTGGGGACGTCGGACGGAACGTAAATCTCAAATCCGTCCTCCGCTGTGTAGCCGGTGCGCGCGATGAGCGTGTTCGGCAGTCCGCAAACCGTGCCGTGTTTGAACCAGTAGTTCTTGATCTGAGACAGATCGACTTCGGTCAGCTTCTGCAGCGTGGCTTCCGCTTTGGGGCCCTGGATGGCGATTTGCGTATAGTAGTTGCCCACATCATCGGCATGGCAGCGGAAACGGGACACGTTCTTGCGGACCCATTCGTAATCTTTTTCGCGCGTCCCGGCGTTGATCACGAGAAGGTAATCGTTCGGTCCCATTTTGTGGACGATGACATCATCCACGAACGTGCCTTCGGGATACAGCAGCGCGGAATAGTGCGCCTGGCCCTCCTGCAGCCTGGACGCATCGTTCATGCTGATCCACTGGACGGCGTCGAGCGCCTGCGGGCCGCGAATGTGAATATCGCCCATGTGGGAGACATCAAAAATGCCCACGCCGGTGCGCACCCCAAGATGTTCCTTCATCAGGCCGCCGCCGGCGGGATATTCCACCGGCATGTCCCATCCGCCAAAATCCACCATCTTGGCGCCCAGACGCCGGTGGAGTTCGTTAAGCGCTGTCTTGCGCAACGCCCCGGTGGTAGTCGAAGAAGACACGCCTAAATCCTTCTTGTGCTGAAATCAGCCGCAGAGCGCGACCGGACACGCGAGCAAACTCTGTAGACTAACATCCGTGTATTGCAGGGTCAATGAAGCGCGACGACCCGGCGAAATTGCCGCATTGCCGGAACCGGCAAATCGCGATAATCTCCGGTCATGGCAAAAGAATACGTCTGCAACATCTGCGATCAAACGGAGAAGCGATGCGGATGCGATAAGTTCTGCTGGCTGTGCCAGAGCGAGTACGAAATCCGCCTGTGCGAAGACGGCCAATGGTACTGCCCGGCCTGCCGCGAAGCCTGCGAATTGGAAGCACAGTTTCCCCAGAAAGAGTAAGGCCGGATCGGGTGATCGCCGCGATCGGGAGATCGGTGATTCGCAAGACCGTGTCCTGCCGGAGTTTGGGAATTGACCGGCCCCACCCCAGATCGCAGAGTTCAGGTAGAAGCTGTCGCTATGGCTCAAATCACCCGATCTCACCGAGAGGTCTTACATTACTACCGCGCTCTTCTCTCCCGCTGGGGCCGGCAAAACTGGTGGCCTGCACAGTCGCGGTTTGAAGTCATTGTGGGCGCGTATCTTACCCAGAACACGGCGTGGACTAACGTGGAGAAGGCCATCGCCAGCTTGCGCCGCGAGCATGTGCTCAGCGTCCAGAGAGTTCGGGGAATTCCTCTCCGTACATTGGAGAAGCTGGTGCGGTCGTCGGGGTACTTCCGCCAGAAAGCCCGCAATCTGAAAACCTTTATCCGTTTCCTCGATAACAGCTACGGAGGATCGCTGGACCGCATGTTCGCCCAGCCAACGGACAAACTCCGGACTGAACTGTTGGCCCTCAAGGGCGTTGGCCCGGAGACTGCCGATTCCATCCTGCTCTATGCCGGGAACCACCCGGTTTTTGTGGTGGATGCCTACACGCGACGGATATTCGAGCGCCACGAAATCATCGGCTCGAAAGCGAAGTACGACGAGATCCGTCTGCTGGTGGAACATGCGACCAATCGCGCAGAGGCAGGCTCGCTCACCGTATTGCAGCCAGGATCGGAACCACGACATCCCGTGTCGCGCATGAGCCGCATGTCCCGCAGCATGCTGGCGCAGCATTACAACGAATTTCATGCTTTGATAGTACGGGCAGGAAACCAGCATTGCCGAAAAGCGCCGAAGTGTGAGGAATGCCCACTGCGGGAGTATTTGCCGCCCGGCAAAGCTTTCTGATGTATTCGTATCTTCTGCGTCAAGTCGCGGCCAGCCGATTCTGATCTGCGCGAATCAGCTTGAATCTGCGGCAAATCGTTCTACTCCGGCCAAATCCCCAGCGCAGTCTTACTCAATATCTGCTCCCTCACGGCATCGGGAAGATTCAGCGCCTGAAATTGCTCGATGTTCTGCTTAATATCGGGAATGCCCGGGCTGGGCCAGTCGGTGCCGAAGAGTGTCTTGTGGGCAATCTCTTCGAGGCGCGGGAAATAATTGAGCAGCAGCTTGGGCGGAATGCCGCTGATGTCCAAATGCACGTTGCGATGGCGGCGCAGAAGGAAAAATGCCGTCTGCATCCAGATGGGCCGGCCGCCGTGGGCCATGAGGATCTTTAATTTGGGGAAGTCAACGGCCACGTCGTCAAGATAAATGGGGTCGCCATACTTGTTGCGCGCGTTGGGAAAAATGGACGTCCCGGTATGCACCATCACCGGAATGCCATGCGCTTCTGCCGTGCGATAAATGACGGCCAATTCCTTCACGCCGTTGACATAGTCATTGGCAAACAGCAGTTGGTGTGGCGGATGGACCTTGATCATGCGGATGCCGATCCGCACAAGCTGGTCCATGTCCGCCTGCACGTTGGACGAGTGCCGCGGATGCACGCTGCCGCAGGAAATCAGACGCCGGGGATTCTCTTTGCAATAGTCCACTACCCACTGGTTCACCTCGCCGGTCAAGCCCATGACTTCCGGCGCGACATAATTAATGAGTACCGCACGCTCGATACCCACCGAATCCAGATACTTGAGCAACGCCTTGGGCGACTTGCAGTATTCGATGATGTCGTCGAAGTGGCCGCGAGCCTTCTTCATGACCTCCATAGGCCCGGCCTTGAACATTTCGTAAGGTTGGATGTGGATGTGACAATCGGTGATGGTCATTTTTTTCTTTGTCCGAGCGCAACGAAGGAACCCTATAGTAACGGAACTCTATTGGCCATGCTTGGTTGTTGTCGCCAGAGTTTGTTGCTCAGATTGCCGCCCCCACCCATGGTTCGTTGAGATAATAGGGATCCCTCGCTACGCTCGGGATTTCAGAGAGCAGCCGCTGCCGCCATCACCGCCCGCTTCGCAAACACCCGGACCATCTCCCGCCGGTACTCCGGCGTGAGCGCGGACGTGGTCAGCGGCTTGGCCGTCTTGGCCGCCAGCTCGCCGACGACTGTCGCCACGTGTTCATCCACCTGATGCTTGCCGATCAGGGCATGCTCGGCGCCGGGAACCAACAGGGGTGCGGGATTGACGGCGGTGATCGCCACGCGCGCATGTTCCACCGGTCCACCGTTCTTCTTGAAGGCCACGGCAACGCCCGCCAAGGGATAATCAATCGAGCCACGAACGCGCAGCTTCTGGTAGCTGCCTTTCCATCCGGCGGACGCTTCCGGCAGGAGGACGCGCGTCAGCATTTCATTGGGCTGCAGCTTCATGCGGGCATCGCCGACGTTCGTATAAAAGTCTTTCAGGGCAACGCGGCGGAAGCCGGAAGGGCCCACGATCTCCAAGTCAGCGCCCAGGCAGAGCAGGGCCGGCGGGGTATCGCCGGAAAAGACCGCCCAACAGAATTTGCCGCCGGGAGCCACATGGCAGAGATCGCCATCTTTCTTAATGCAGAAACCGCACGACCGGCGCCACTGAAGCGACTGGTTGTACCAGACGCAACGCGTGTCCAGGCAGATGTTGCCGCCAAGAGTGCCCATGTTACGCAGAATGGGCGAGGCCACAGTGGCGGCTGCTTCATGCAGCACGCGATAGTCACGGCGGATAAACTCGGAGTCTTCAATGGCCGAGAGCGTCGTCAGCGCTCCAATGTCCAGACCAACACCGGGCACCACGCGAATTCCCTGCATGTCGTCAATGCCGCGAATGTCCATCAGGTACGGCGGACAGAACAACTTCTGTTTCATCGACGGCAACAGGTCGGTGCCGCCGGCGAGGACCTGCAAGTCCTTGCCATGTCTGGCCAGGTAGCCGACGGCTTCAACAACGCTGCGTGGACGCAGAAATTTGAATGCCGGAAGACTCATAAGGCAGCCGTTGTCGCCTGCCGGGAGTCTTGAAACAAAGAGCCGGAACGGGCCAATTGGACAAAGGAACTTCCGAGAGTGAGATTGTGGTGAGCGATCATCTGGCGGGCTGAGAGAACTTTATTTGGCCATGTGCTGTGGGCATCTTCCACGAGTGTCACCTGATAACCCAGGCTGAATGCGCGCCGGCACGCGGTATCCACGCAAAACTCAGTTTGAATACCCGCGACTACCAGTTGCTTGATTCCCCGCGATTGCAGCAACTCGTGCAACCCAGTCCCTTGAAAGCAATCACTGAAATGTTTGCGGACCACCGGCTCGCCTTCCCGTGGTTGGATCGCGGGATGCACGTGCCATTGTGGAGTTCCCTCTTCCAGCGGATGGCCTCTCCCTCCGCTGTGCTGAACATAAACAACCGGCACGCTGGCCTCTCGAGCGCGATGAATCAGTGTCCGGAGCGTATCCAGCAAAGCATCGCCTTGATCGACCGGCGGGACCAACGGGCTGACAAACATTCCTAACTGGACATCGATAATCAGAAGGGCCGTGGAGGGTTGCATCAATCATCACCTGCCGCAGGTTCAGGCTGGTGCGCGCGCCGCGAGGGATCGTCCGCATGTCTTTGCGGGCCTTTTTCCTTGAAACACAATGACCCGCCGTGCTCGCGCAATGTTCGCACAACGGAGACACCAGGACCGCTCCCCGAAGCCTGGGGTCCTTTCCTCTTCGCCTGCAGCGCGGCCAGCACGCGCTCCGGCGTGAACGGCGCTTCGCGCAGCCGGATGCCCACGGCGTCATAAATCGCATTGGCAATCGCCGGGATCGTCGCGGCCAGCGAGCCTTCGCTGGCTTCTTTCGCCCCGAACGGACCTTCAGGATCAACGCTCTCTACGATGATGGCTTCAACGTCAGGCGATTCCGTGGCCGAAGGCGAACGGTATTCGAGCAAGCCGGGATTCATCAGCAGGCCGTCTTTCCAGATCATTTCTTCCTGCATGGCCTGGCCCATTCCCATCCAGACCGACCCGATGATCTGGCCTTCCACGGACACCGGATTCAACGCGCGTCCGCAATCGTGTGCGGCCCAGACTTTGTGGACGGTGACCATACCGGTCTCTTCGTCCACGCTGACCTCGGCGACTTGTGCGGAGTAGGAATATGCAGGAGAGGGACCGACACCGGCGCCTTTGAACGCGCCGCCGCGGGCTTCTTTGGGCGGAGCGTAAGATCCCGTGCCGGTCAGGGCCCCGGTGAAATCAATGGCTGAAACCACGGCTTCTTCAAAGCTCATGCGGTCCTTCGGGCCTTCGTCTTTGCGCTTCTGTTGCAACGATCCGCGCAGCGTCTGGCCCACTACGCGTCCGCTGACTTCCTGCACACTGTCTTTTTCTTGAACCTCCGCCAGGTCTGCCTCGGGCGCCGCAACGCCGCGTTTCCAGACCATGTCATCGCGCAGAACAACGTCTTCGACAGAGCAATCCATCTTCCGCGCCGCGGCTGCAACAATCTTTTTCTTGACATCTTCGGCCGCCCGGAGCGAAGCATTGCCGTTCATGAACGTTACGCGGCTGGAGTAGGAACCAATGTCAATCGGCGTCAGGTCGGTATCGGCGGCAACAACTTTCACGCGGCGCAGTCCGATCCCCAGAACTTCTGCCACGATCTGCGCCACCATGGTGTCCGATCCCTGACCGATGTCGGACGCTCCGGTGTACACCACGACTCCGCCATCGCGGTCAATCTTGAGGTTCACGGTGGAGTGCGGCATGTCCGAACGGATAATGCTGTTGGCCGCGCCGCTCACATAGTGGCTGCAGGCCACCCCCAGCCCGCGTCCCGGTGGCAGCTTGCCTTTGCGCTCTTTCCATTTGGACCTCATCGCCACCTGCTCAATGCATTCCGGCAAACCGTAGCTCTGGACACGCAGATTGTTCACCGTTACACACGGCGCCTTGAGCAGATTGCGGCGACGAATGGCCACGGAATCAATGCCGAGCTTCGCCGCGATTTCATCAAGCTGGGATTCGAAAGCAAAGCGGACATTGACCGTTCCGTGCCCGCGCATTGCGCCGCAGGCCGGCTTGTTGGTGAGCACGCGATAGCCGTCATAGCCGATGTTGGGAATGTCATACAGCGCGCCCAGCAACGCGCCGGAATAAAGAATGGTCACTACGCCATACGAGCAGTACGCGCCGCCGTCCTGCACGACGCGGGCGTGGACAGAAGTGATGCGACCGTCTTTCTTTACGCCGGTCTTCAAATCAATGATGGTGCGCGGCCGCCCACGATGCGCCCAGAAAACTTCTTCGCGCGTGTACGTGATCTTGACCGGGGCCCGGGCCTTGCGCGCCGCGACTGCGGCGATGATTTCCAGCGGAATCACTTCGCTCTTGCCGCCAAACCCGCCACCCACCAGCGGCTTGATCACGCGAATCTGCGACATGGGCAGTTCCAGCACGATCGAGAGCTTGTGCTGCAGGTAATACGGCACCTGGGTCGAAGACCAGACCGTAAGCCGACCGGGCTGCCCGGTCTGCGAATCAACTTCAAACGAGGCCAGTGTGCAGTGCGGCTCCATCGCCGCGTGCGTGACTTCATTGGCAAGATAGCGGCCCTCGACAACGCAGTCGGCTTCGGCAAAACCCTTTTCCGGATCGCCAAAAACATGGTGGTAATCTTTTTCAATGTTGTGCGGACGCTCCGGGTGGATCCAGTCTTTCTCCGCTTTCATGGAGTCTTCCGGATCGAACCACGCGGGCAGCAGTTCGTATTCAACGTCAATGAGATCGAGCGCCTGCTCGGCAACGGATTCCGAGGTTGCGACGACGCAGACAACGTTGTCTCCAACGTAACGGACTTTTTCGACCGCCAGCGCCGTCTCATCATGCCCGACGGGAAGAATGCCGTATTTGTTGGGCGCATCCGGCCCGGTGACCACCGTGACCACGCCTTCCAGAGTTTCTGCGCGTGAGGTATCTATCTTCTTGATGAGTGCATGGGGATACGGCGAATGCAGAATCTTGCCGATCAGCATTCCGGGCAAAGAGAGGTCGTCCGCGTACTTGCCCTGTCCGGTGGTCTTGCCCGGTGAATCAATCAGGGCCACGGATTTACCGATGATGGAGAAGTCAGTCATTTGTCCTTAACATCTCGAGCGTAGCGAGAGATCCCTGTTCCCGCAAAGACTTAAGGGGCTGCCGTTTCGGCGCCTCGCACATACTTCACACTCGCCTGCGAAGTTATTCATTACCTTTTGAGCCTCTAAACCATAGGGATCCCTCACTTCGTTCGGGATTCCGAAGTAAGCTCCGCCACAATCGCTGCCTTGATCGCCTGGTACATCTGCGTGTATCCCGTGCACCGGCAGAGATTGCCGCTCAGCGCGTTGCGGATGTCGTCCTCGGTCGGCTCAGGGTTGTTGTCGAGCAGAGCTTTGACCGTCACCATGAACCCTGGCGTGCAGTACCCGCACTGTGCGCCGCCCCAATCGCCGTACGCTTTCTGGATCGCCGCCAGCGCGCCGTGGTCGGCAATTCCCTCGACGGTAGTGATCTCCGGTCCAGCTTCTCCGTTGCCCGCACAACTCAAGGCCAGCATGGTGCAACTCAAAGTCGGGACGCCATCGACAAGGACGGTGCAGGCGCCGCACGAAGAATCATCACACCCGCGCTTGGAGCCGGTGAGCTGTAACTCCTGCCGCAGCACGTCCAACAGCAAAGCGTTGGGCTCGGCCGCAAGTTCGTAGCGGCGTCCGTTGACGGCGAGTTCGATGAGTTCTTTTTTCATGAGACAGCCATCAGCTCAAACCTTTGAAACACAGAGGAACAGAGTAAACAGAGGTGGTGGGAATTTGAAATAAGTTTTCTTTGTTTAATGCTGTACTCCAAACGAAAATTCAATTAGCTGAACGTAGACGGATTAACAAATCCTCTGTTTACTCCTTCCCTCTGTGTTTCAAAGATTTTAATACCCGTAGTCCGTAGCCGCACTGTACGCGTGCTGCTTTACGCCCAGTTCTCCAACCCGCGCCGGACCGAGTTGCTGTACATATTGCTCGCGATCTGCAACGCCATTAATCCAGCGCGCGGCCCATGCCGCGAAATCAGCCGGCGTCTTGCTCTGTTCATGGTACTGCTTGAAGTACTCGTCATCACGTTTATAGTAGCCCTGAACGGGCGACGGATGCGCGCCAAAAGCGCATTCCACCACCGCGGTCACCAGAAAGCCGGGAATCACCGTGCGGTTGGGATCACTGGCTATGACTTCTTCGTTGACGATCTCCTCGGCGCAAACGATGACTCTCTTCGCGGCGCGCATGCCTTCCAACAGCACGCCAAAGTTTCCCCAGCAGTGGGCGTTGCCGTTCTTGTCCGCGCGCTGCACGTGGATGATCGCCACATCCGGCTGAATAGCGCGGACGGCCAGCAGAGGTTCTTTGGGCTCAAAGGGCGAGATGATCTGGTAGAAGAAGTGATTGCCTTTCGGAACGTCGCTGCCCATAGCCGTGCGCGTAGGCAGGAACGCCACTCCCATGGCCCCGGCCTGGAGCGCAAGCGCGAGGGAAAAATTGGTCATGTCGAACACTTTGAGCTTCTCCCCGGGCGTGCCGGGATTTTCTTGTTCCGTGGCGCGGCGGAAGTTGTACGCCGAGCCCATCATCACGTTACCGACCCATGCCGCGACTACATCTTTGACGCAGCCCGCGCCGATAAGCTGGTCGAAGAGAATGTCGGAAATCGGGCCGATCAGCCGCAAGTCCCGCTTTTTTTGCCGGATGATCTCATGTCCCGCCGCGAACGGGATCATCTGCTCCATTTGCAGGCCTAGCGCCACGGCGGCGCCGTCAGGGACATGCTCGGTAATCGCTTCACGAAGAGAAACAAGTTTGTTCATGTCTCGCCTAAAGTAATCGGACGCCGTTGGGCACTCTCCCTTTCAGGAACGCTGTTCTCTGATCTGGGTCGCCCAGATCCATTTTGAACGCAACCCACTTTCCTCGCTCTAGCACTGCCATACTCCATTGACCCTTCACGTCAGTACTAAATTGCCAAAGAATGTGATGCCCGTCTTCGTTGGTGAATCCCTCCCCATCAGCCTGGAGAATGCCACCGGACTTAGTCCAGATCGCTCCTTGGATCGTGTGCACAGCATCCCATCCGCCGTTCGCGTCCGTGCCGGACAGCAACTGTAATGCGTAGATGACCTTAACTTTCGGAAGATATTGTCTGAGCCACTGAACCGCCGAAGCCGGCTGGTAATGGTCAACTTCTGAAACAAACTCTTCCAGTTCTTCTTTGCCTAGCTCACCTTCCACGACCGGGTTGCATTCGATGAGCGTAATTTCAGGCCCTTGGGGATGGGAAAGGATCAGTTGTTCCCAATTCTCTTCTTTTCCGGTCTCAAGTTTCAGGACAGCGCGGCTGTTCGAGTCTCGCAATGCCTCACGCAGGGATTTGAGGTCGCAACGTGCTTCATTGGTTCCCAACACTCGAATGCGGTAACCCATTAGCTCCCTCCCAAATAGACTCAGATCCAACAGATCCTCAGTTGGTCCAGAAGCCTGCTTTGTCGTAGTCCCGGATTGCCTTAAGCTCCGCTTGGGTTGGCTCCACTGTGGATTTCACATCGTCGGCAATCTTAAGCTTCCAACCGGTATTGGCGAGCACATCGTCGACGGTCACACCGGGATGTATGGTCGCCAGGTAAGCCTCGCCGTCGTCGCCAAAACGCAGGACGCATTTGCTGGTGATGACCGCTGCCGGGCCTCCGTGCTGCAAGCCGACGCGGCGCCGCCATCCTGTGCCTTCGCCGTTGCCGGGGCTGGTGATGTAACTCACACGCTCCGTCAAACGATGCTTCGTGTGCTCCAGTAGCGCGACAAACCGGTGCGCCAGGCTCGCGATATCGCAAGCACCGCCGGAGCCTGGGAGCCGTACAGTCCCATTTTTGCCCTGGACCTGCGTGGAATTCAGGTTACCGAACTTGTCCACCTCGGCGGCGCCCAGAAAGCCCAGATGGACGCGTCCGGCCTGGAGCAGGCCCATGACTTCCATCATGCCCAGACATTGCGTGGCGCCTTTGATGTTGGGCGGGTCGGCCATGGTGTAAATCAATTCCGGCGACGGCGTGGAGCGGACCACTCCGTTCTCAAAGAGTCCGGTGGCGTTGGGTGCGTGGGTTTTCTTGGCGACAACAAACGCAATCAGCGGCAGCCGCATGCCGACAAAGACGATTTCACCGTCTTTAATCTCGCGCGCCGCGGCCACGACCATGAGTTCATTGAGGGTGTACATTTTTTCTTGTCCCGAACGCAGCGAAGGACCCCTATTGCGTCGAAAATCCTGGCCGCGAATTTACGCGAATGGACACGAATTTAGATCAGAAGGAATTCGCACATCCGCGTTGATTCGCGGCTGGTTCTGTGCCCCCACTGATCTTTCCGGCTATGGGGTTCCTCACTTCGTTCGGGACGGGGAAAGCTACTGCACGCTCGCATTCAGCGCGTTCTTCCGCACTTCGCCGATCGTCAGCAACGGATCTTTCGCGCCGACGCGCGTTGTGATCCACTTCTTCTCTGTCCGGACAATATCCATGAGCAGCTTCTTGTCCGCCGCTGTCGGCATCCAGGTATCGAACTGCTCTTTATATTCTTTCTCTTCCATGGCCTCGCCGGTCTGGGGATGGAAGTACTGCGCTTTCCACCGGCCAATCATGCGGTTGAACTTGATTTCCGGGCAATAGAGCGCCGAGCTTCCCACCGGCTGGCCGGCACTGATGCGGCGCACCAGTTGCACGCACTCATCGCGATAGAGATGGCGGTTGTAGTCGTTGAGATTGTCGAGCTCAGGATCAGTCGTGTTCTTGAGCTCGTCATAGCGTCCCTTGAGTCCCCAGACATACGCCCAGTGCGCGGAGGATGAATTGTCGGTGCCGAAGAGATCGTACGCGCTGGAAATCCATTTGTTGAGATATTTCTGCATCAGCCAGCCGGGTACGACGCCGGCCTCCGCGATGCGCGCGAGACCAGTGTTGCCCGTGCCCATGTGGAAGGCCTCTTCCTTGAGCATGTAACTCATGGAACGGCCCAGCGGAGCGAAGGCCGAGTACTTGAGCATCTGGAGCTGAAATTTTCCGTCGCGGTCTATGAAGTCGGTGAAGGCGAAGAAGTCCAGCCAGTTGTCACACTCTTCATTGAACGACCCCAGCAGGCGTTTGTTCTCGTAGGCCTTGCGCTCCAGCATCTTTTGCGCTTCCACCTTGCCGGTGGCCCCAAAGTGGTCAATCAGCAACGCGCACATCTGCCAGCCGTGGCGCATTTCTTCGATCATCACGCGGGTCAGGGCCTGGCGGTCCCAGTCCGTGGGCGCGGTCTCAAACAAGTAGCGCTGCTGCTCCACGCTGGCAAACTCGGTATCGCCTTGATAGACGATCAGGTTCATCAGCGCGTCGCGCATGTTCTGCGTGGGTATCTGGCGCATGTTTTCCCACTTGGAACGCCCTTTGTAGTAGCCAAATGAGATTTCTTCGGTCTCGATGGCGCCATAGAGAGTGTCAAATCTAAAATTCTTGATATCGTCATTGTTGACGCCGATTTCTTCGCGCCACTCTTTAAACAGGCCGACCCAATCGCTGAACGTTCCGATCTTCATTACTTTTCCGGGCATGTAAAAAGCTCCTAGCTCCTAGCCACTAGCTGCCAGCCAAAGAAAAATCTTCTGATTTGAAATCCAGCTAGCAGCTAGAAGCGAGCGGCTAGCAGCTTTCCTATAAATTCATCCACACGGTCTTTAACTCCGTGTAGTGGTCAATCGCGTGCATTCCCAGTTCCCTGCCGAATCCGGATTGCTTGTATCCGCCAAAGGGCAGGGCCGCGTCCATCAGGCCGTAGGTGTTGATCCAGACCGTTCCGGCGCGCAGCCGGCGGGACAGCTGATGGGCTTTCTTGATGTCGTTGGTCCAGATGGCCGCGGCCAGGCCGTAAATGTTCTTGTTGGCCTGTTCTGCGACTTCTTCCATGTCGTCGAACGTCAGCGTGGCCAGCACCGGACCGAAGATTTCTTCCTGCGCGATCTTCATGTCGTTCTTCACTCCGCCGAAAATGGTCGGCTCGATGAAATATCCGTGGTCGCCGTTGACCGCGGCGCGGTTTCCGCCCGCCAGCACTTTGGCGCCTTCTTTCTTGCCCGCTTCAATGTAGCCGAGAACGGTTTGCATCTGTTTCTCGCTGACGATTGCGCCCAGGCGGGTCTTGGGGTCCAGCGGGTCGCCTACCTTGATTTTCTTGCTGTACTCGACCAGTTTGCTCAGGAATTCATCTTCCACTTTCTTTTCCACGAAAAGCCGCGACCCGGCGCAGCAGACCTCGCCTTTGCCGTAGAAGATGCCGTTCAGCGCGCCTTTGACGGCCGAATCCATGGCGGAATCGGAGAAGACAATATTGGGCGACTTGCCGCCCAGTTCCAGCGTTACGCGCTTGAGCGAATTCGCGGCGCTCTTCATGATCTCTTTGCCGACAACGGTCGAGCCGGTGAAGGCGATTTTGTCTACGCCAGGATGCCGCACCAATGCGGCGCCGGTCTCCGGGCCACCGGTGACAATGTTGACGACGCCGGCGGGCAAACCGGCTTCCAAAAGGAGTTCGCCGAACCGCAGCGCCGAGAGCGGCGTCTGCTCAGCCGGCTTCAGGACCACACAGTTGCCGCAGGCCAGGGCCGGGCCGAGCTTCCAACTAGCAAGTAGCAGCGGGAAATTCCAGGCAACGATGGCCCCCACCACGCCGACAGGATCGCGCAACGTGTACGTGAATGCGTTGTTGAAAGTGTTGACCGTCTCGCCGTGGACTTTGGTGGCCCATCCGGCGAAGTAGCGGAAAACATCAGCTACCATCGGCATGTCCACGTAGCGCGACTCGAAGATAGGTTTGCCGTTGTCCAGCGTTTCCAATTCGGCGAGTTCGTCAATGTTCTTTTCGATGAGGTCGCCGATACGCCACAAAACTTTGCCGCGTTCGCTGGCTGACATTTTGCGCCACGGCCCGCTCGTGTCTTCAAACGCCTTGCGGGCAGCGGCGACCGCCTGGTCGACATCCTGGGCGCTGGCTTCAGCAACTTGCGTCAGCACTTCACCGGTAGCCGGGTTGACCGTGTCAAACGGTTTCCCTGATCCTTCGACCCATTGGCCGTTAATAAGAAGTTTGCCGGGAGAGATTTTGGTTTTAGTGGCGGTAAGCATGAATAAGCTCCTTGCTGCTAGCTATTGGCTGTGAGTTTTTAAGTATGTGGCACAGGCACTCTTGCCTGTGCCAGCCATTTACTTGACTATAGAGATCCCTCGCTTTGCTCGGGATGTGAAAACTATTTCGCCGTAAACGTCGCTGGGCGCTTTTCCACGTAAGCCGCCAGGCCTTCTTTGGCGTCTTCACTTGCGAACAAGCGCTGCTGCAGTTCGCGCTCCACGGCCAAAGCGGACTCGAGCGGAATTTCCCAGCCCGTTTGCACCGAGCGCTTAATGTTGCCCACGGCCTTGGCCGCCTTGTTCGGAGGCGTGAACTGGCGGGCATACTCGATCACGTTTGCCATGAAGTTTTCGCGCTCGTAGATGTCATTGATGATGCCCATCTCTTTCGCTTCTTCAAACGTGAAAGTGTTGCCGGTGACCATCAGTTCAATGGCTTTGCTCTTGCCGACCATGCGGCTCAGGCGCTGCGTGCCGCCGGTGCCGGGCAGGACGCCGAGGTTGATTTCCGGCAGGCCAATCTTACCCGAGTCGCGTCGCGCAATACGCAGGTCCGCGGCCATGGCGATTTCCAGGCCTCCACCTACGCAGTGGCCATTGATGGCCGCGATCACCAGCTTGGGAGTATGTTCCAGACGCAGCAGCGTTTCATTCGCATGCAGGCAGAAGTAGTACTTAAATGTGGGGTCCACAGTGGAAAGCATCTTGATGTTGGCGCCGGCGGAGAAGAATTTATCGCCCGATCCGGTGAGCAGCAGCACGTACACATCGTTGTCCATGCGCGCTTTGAGGATGCATTCATCCAACTGGCGGTTCATTTCGTAAGTGTAAGTATTCGCCGGCGGATCGTTCAGCTCGATGACGGCAATGCCGTCGGCAACGCGATAATTCACCAGGGTCCGTATTTCCGTTGCCTTGGTTTCAGGTGCGGTGATGGTGGCCATGATTAAAAGCTCCTTTAGAATTTCTCTCAATCTTCCGTTTCTGAATCTGGGTTTCTCAATCTTGGTTTTTCACTTCTGGTTTCCGTTTCCCGGGGATCAGCTCTTCGCCTTTGCTGTTTTGGCTTTGACGCCGCGCAGTACTCCACGCAGGAAAATATCGCCCATCTGTCGCGCCAGCGTCTCAGCGTCGCCGTCGACGCGCGGGTTGTGCCAGGTATAAATCCAATTGATCATGCCGAACAGGCTGAGTACCGCCAGCCTTCCAGAGAATTGTAGTCCCGTTGCCCGCTGCAAATCTTCCATCAGATCAAGACAGATGCGGTAATACTGCCGCTTGATGGCCCTGATTTGTGCTCCGCGCACATTCTTGAGCGTTTCATCTTCATGCGTCAGGACCTTCATGGCTTCCTGGTTGGCGAGAAAGTAAGCAACGTGATTGCGAATGAAAACGCGCACCCGCTCTTCCGGCCCTTCGACTCCCGCAAGCCGCTCGCGCAGTTGCTCCATGATGGTGGTGAACGTGTGTTTCTGAATCAGGTACAACAACTCTTCTTTGGACGCAAAGTAGTAATAGAGGCCGGCGAGGGACATTCCGGTGGCGCGGGACAGATCACGCATGGACGCGCCTTCATAGCCTTTCTCCCAGAAGATGCGGGTAGCATGCTCCAGGACTTTGGCCAAGCGGCGGTCGCGCGGCGTGCCGCGATCATCTGTGAGGTCGCGCCCGCTGGTTACATGCCGGGGCCTCCGCCCGCCCAGGGACGCAGGAGAAGACCGGGCTGTTACTCCAACAAGGGACATGGGGTATGATTTACCGAACGTTCGTTCGAATAACATTATCAACACTAAGGCCATGCCGGTCAAGTTGTCGCTTTGCCCGCCAGGGCACAAATGCCGAATTTTTGCATCCAATTGCAAGCATGCGGAATCTCTAGGGTGACGATCCGAAAACCCGGACATGATCAGTTAAGTTTTTGGGCTTTGTGAGATCGTCTGAAACAGCAGCGTCATAGGGAACCTTCTGCCGCGGTAAAACGTATCGTAGGGGACGCTGTTCGCAAACAGATCGCAATTACTGTTCTGTTTGCCAAGACTTGGTCGGTTTAGAGGATCGGTTCCCGCTGATGGTCTGGCGGCCCGGCGAGAACGCTCCCCTCCGCCCGCGTGAAGCATTCCAGGCCATAGCCCGAACAAGCAAAGCCGACGGCGTATGCGCTCAAGTCAGGGCCGCCCATAACAGTCCCCTATCGGGGACAGAAATAAGGTGCACAGCTATGAAGTCCGGCGTCATTTCCAAAGTCATCCTGTTCGGTCTGCTGGCGGTGGCAACGATCGCGTTTGCAGCCGACAATGACATTCACAAAGCCCGTGTCCAATTTGGAGACTCAATTCAGGTCAACGGCAAACAGCTGAAGGCAGGCACCTACACCGTGCAGTGGAACGGGTCCGGGCCGAACGTTGAGATCAGCATTATTTCGGGCGGCCAGGTCGTGGCCACCGCAACGGCAACCATCGTTGATGACAGCGCAAAATACGACTCCGTCCAAACATCAACTACCAGCGATGGAGTCCGGACACTGAAGGCCATCCGTTTTTCGGGAAAGAAGTATTCTCTGGAAATCGGCGGGGATTCTGCAAAAGCTGCAGACAGCAAGAAGAGTGCCGGTACCAACTAACTCGGACCGATCATTTTGCGATGATACAAAGGGGCACTGAGGTGCCCCCCCCCTTTTTTGCGTTCCAGCAAATCTGAGTGATGGTCGTGGACGCGACCGCCGTCCTGGTGGCATTTTTCCCTTGCTTCCTCTCCAAAATGGAACACGAGATGTTCGGTTTTTGGATTGGCTGTTCGATATCGGACACCAAACTGCTTCGTCAACGTTCGCACCCAACATTGCTAACCAGCCTGTTGTGCAATCGTCTAAAAAACAGCGGCGTCGCTTGGAACTTTTTGCCTCCGCAGACGTATCTGAGCAGGACGCTCTCAACAGGAAAGTGGGAATTATTTTATTGTTTCTTTGTTAAGACATTGATGGGTCAAGAGGAACGTGTCCCGCCTACGGTTTGGCGGCCCAGGCGAGAACGCTCCCCTCAACCCGCGTGAAGCATTCTAGGTCATGCGCCGGATAAAGCAAGCCGCTGGCGTGTGCGCCGTAACTCCGGGCCGCCCCACAACCGTCCCCTTATCCGGGGGCAGAAGAAGGTGCGGTATGAAACCTGGCATCATTTCCAAAATCATCCTGTTCAGTGTTTTCTCGGCGGCCACGATCGCGTTGGGAGCCAGCAATGATTTTCACAAAGGCAGTTTCCAGATCGGGCACTCCGCGCAAGTCAACGGCCAAGAGCTGAAGGCGGGCACCTACACCGTGAAATGGAACGGATCAGGACCGGACGTTGAGATAAGCATCGTCTCGGATGGCAAGGTCCTGGCCACTGCAACGGCAGCCCTCGTTGAGAACAATGCAAAATCGAGTGACGACGCCGTCGAAACATCAACCACCAGCGATGGCGTCCGGACACTGAAGGTCATCCGTTTTGCGGGCAAGAAGTATTCTCTGGAAATCAGCGGAGAGTCCGCGAAAGCTGGAAGCAACAAGAGCAGTTCGGGGGCTAACTAATTCACCCGGTCAGCTTGCGAGATACAAGGGGGCAGAGTGCCCCCTTGTGTTGTTTTGACTGCTTCTAGTGATGGTCGTGGTCGCGATCGCCGTCGTGATGGCATTTTTCCCGCGCTTCCTCTAATTGATGCCGCTTCTGCTCGGCTTGCCGGCTGTGTTCGCCATGACGGTGTACAGCTTTCTCCAATTGTTCTTCGGCCTTGTGAACCCGTTTCTCGCACTTCTCGTTATGGTCCCGGTCAAGCGCCTGCACCGGCGTAGTCCAGCCGAATGTCAAGAGCCCCGCGAGCAATACCGCGAATACTCCAGTCGTCCAAAATTTGCGATTGAACATAGCACCTCCATGTGCCGTAAGCATTCTACCTGCTTGGATGTGGGGCCCAGCCATGCACCAGGATTACTTTAGGGCGTAATCAGTACCTTCCCCGCGGTCATGTTGGCGATGTACTGCTGCAACGCCCGCGGGGCTTGTTCCAGCGGAAAGCGGGCTCGTATCTCTGTTTTCAATTCCGCGGCAAGCAACGCCTGGACCTGGCCGGCCACGCGAAGCTGGCTGATAAGGCCGCGGTTGCGCAGCCAGCCGCTGAGCCAGAAGCCTTCCACGTGTTTTCCTTCAAAGATCAGGGAGGACGGGTCCGCGTGCACTGGCCCCAGAGAGAGCGCACCATAGACGATGAGCCTTGCTCCTTGGGGCTGGGCGGTCAGGACGCGGGCCGACATGTCTCCGGAAACGCTGTCAAAGCCAATGGTGGCGCCAAGCTTGTGGCAGAGGCTGCGAAGAGCGGCGTCAAAGCCAGCCTCACCACTGTTCAGGACATGTTCAGCGCCCATCGCGCGCAAAGTTTCCACATGCTCCGCGCGGCGGACCACATTGATCACGGGAATACCAAACTTCTTGCCTAGCCGGATCACCATTTTCCCCAGCGCGCTGGCCGCCGCGGTCTGAACAACCGCCTTGTGTCCCCCGCGCCGCGCTTCGTTCATCAGCGCCCAGGCGCTCAGGGGATTGACCAACAGAGTTGCGCCTTGTTCCAGATCCACATATTTGCGGAGTGGCATGCAGAATTGTGCGGACGTCACGACGTACTCCGCCCAAATGCCGCCGGCGACTTTGGCGTCCGCTGCGGCGCAAGCGACGCGCCGCCCGTTGAGGAAATTGCCCATCAGTCCACTGCCGGCTGCAACTACTGTCCCGCTGCCTTCGAACCCCGGCACCGCAGGCAGAGCTTTTTTGAAACCATAGAGGCCGCGCAAAAACATCAGGTCAGACGGATTGATGGGAGAAGCAGACACCTTGATGAGCACTTCGCCCGGACCGGGACGCGGCACGGGGATCTCCGAAACGGTCAGGCTCTCGGGCTTGCCGTCATAAGCGCGAAGCTGGACAGCACGCATGGTAGCGGGCAGTGACGTCATGGCAGCAGATGGTAACACGCGGCGAAATTCCGCCGCTGGCCGGGAAGGCGTGGCAACATCCTAAAACTGGACGCTGAAGCCGTATTCGCCCTGATAGGTCGGCGCGACTTTCACTAAAGCCCGCTGCGAAGAGTCCCCTGGCGGTTTCATCGGCCAGCGTTGTCCGCTGCCCGGATCAACCAGGACAAACGTCAGAGCGCTGTCATAGGTGAGAGACCCCCAGAGCTTGTCCTGAGTGAAATCAGGCAGGTCAATCGAAAATGTTCCGTCGCTCGCCACTTTGGCCTTCGCGATGGATAACGGGGAAACGGCGATTCGTGGAATATCAAATACCCGCTGGGCCCAGTCGCAGACATACAGTGCTTCCACCTGGAACTCTTTCTGGCTGCCGGCCGGTAATGGCACCCTTCCCTGGAACGGGGTGGTTGCAAGTTCCTGACATTGGAATTCCGCTTGCCGATTGCTGCCGGTTAGATTGTCAGCAGTGATCGTTACAAACTGGCAGCCGGGCGCATAGATCAGCGCCTTAAAGCTCGTGGCCGGCTTTTCCTGGACAAAGGTCTTGATAATGAAACTGTTGCCGCTGCCCTCCGCCGCCGTGGAGTACCAATCTGGGCTGGACCCATCCGTCAGGAAGTAGCGCACCTGCAAGTCGCTGGGAGTTTTGGGCGGCGCAACTGAGATCGTAAAGATGTTGTTATCGCTGACGGCGTTCTGGGCCAGGCACAAGATTGGAATACTCAGGAGAAGCGAACCAATAAAGATAGGACGACGGAACATATTTTCTTCCCAAGACTGCTACCGGTTATCGAATTCTTGCAGGAAATTTCAGGCCAGATTCAGCGCGCGTTTAAACGATCCGCGCTCGTTCTGGATCTTCTGCTGCAGCAGCGTGATAGCGTAGATCAACTGCTCAGGACGCGGCGGACAGCCGGGGACATAGACATCCACCGGAATTACCTGATTCACGCCCTGGACCAGCGCGTAATTGTTAAAGACGCCGCCGGACGTGGCACAGGCGCCCATGGAGATGACCCACTTTGGTTCCGGCATCTGCTCCCAGAGCTGACGGATCACCGGCGCCATCTTCTGCGAGACGCGGCCGGCAATGATCATCAGGTCGGACTGGCGCGGCGAGGGCCGGAAGACCTCAGCGCCGAAGCGGGCAATATCAAAGCGGGAAGCGCCCATGGCCATCATCTCAATGGCGCAGCAGGCCAGACCAAACGTCATGGGCCAGATGGAGCTCTTGCGCATCCAGTTCACCACGTTGTCCAGCGAAGTGAGCACCACACCCTGCGGCTGCTCGTTGCCAAACAGCAGGTCCTTCATGTG
>Ga0210407_10000636_pt1 | contig 37830 bp, 39 predicted proteins | sample IncBWC27MmetaG_FD_150860 | JGI IMG/M metagenome (GOLD analysis project Ga0210407, IMG submission 150860) | Forest soil microbial communities from Barre Woods Harvard Forest LTER site, Petersham, Massachusetts, United States - Inc-BW-C-27-M | ecosystem: Environmental > Terrestrial > Soil >...
ATCCAATGGCCGGCGGTGGGCGGCCCGCAGGGGAGTCTCGCGTTGGGAGCCCTGCTGAGCGGCTCCTATGCACTGGAGTCCGGACCCGAAGGGATGCGATTGGCGCATGTTTCGATGACCTTCGGTGCGGGTGAATCCACCGCCGGGGACACGCAGATCGTCAACGTGGGGGGCGCAGTAGAGCGCCTGGACTTGGCGGGCTGGCTGAAGTTGAGCACGCCCGACAAGAATGCCAAACCACTGTCCTACTACATGAGTAGCGCCACGCTCGATGTGGCTGAACTGGACTATCTCGGCCTGGCGTTCCGCGATGTGTCGCTGGCCCTCGCAGTGACCGAGGGGAGCTGGCGCATCAGCGTCGGCGGTCCCAATGTCATCGGCACAATTACGCTGCCAAGCGCCTCAGGATCACCCGACCCCTGGAATCTTCAGTTCGATCGTCTGCGCTTCGATGTCGAGGAACGCTTGCCGGCAGCGAGCGCGGCGAACCTCGGGGAGAACCCGGCAGCGGCGCCCGACGTGGGCTTTGCCGACCCGAGCAGCATACCGGCGATCAAATTTCACGCCACCGAACTCATCTGGGGCGAACGCCGGTTCGGCGATACGACCGCGACACTGGCAAAATTGGACGACGGTGTTGCTCTTAAACAGCTCACCGTCACCAGTCCCAACATGAATGTCAGCGCGCATGGCGACTGGCGCGGCAAGGACGCGGGAATCGGCCGCATTCAGGGAACGCTCGCGAGCTCCGATGTGCAGAGCACGCTCAAGGATTTGGGCTACGCCGATGTCATTCAGGCCAAGACTGGAAAGGTCGATTTCGACCTCAATTGGAGCGGCGCCCCGACCGCCGAGGCGTTGGCTCAGGTCGCCGGCCACGTCCAGCTGTCGCTTGATAAGGGGCAGGTCACCGGGGTCAAACCCGGCGCCGGCCGGGTACTGGGTCTTGCCAGCATCGCCGCACTGCCGCGCCGATTGGCGCTGGATTTTAGCGATCTTACCGACAAGGGCCTGGCGTTCGATACCGTTCGCGGCGATTTCGACCTGCGCGACGGCAATGCCTACACGGAAAACGTGCTGCTCAAAGGCCCGGCGGGGGAAATAGGCCTTATCGGCCGCGTGGGCTTGAAAAACAAGGATTACGACCAAACTGCGGTGGTAACCGGAAACGTGGGTAATTCGCTTTCGATCCCGGTGGCCAGCGCCCTGGTCGGCGGTCCGGTGGTGGGCGCCGCGGTGCTGCTGTTCACACAGGTGTTCAAACAGCCGCTGAAAGGTCTGACACGAGGGTATTATCGCATTACCGGCAGTTGGGATAATCCAACGGTCGAACGTATCAAGAGTGCAGACGCGGCCGCGGCGACTGCCGAGGCGCCAAAATAATGGGCAAAGTAGCCGCTATACAAATGACATCGAGCCACCTCGTCGCAGAGAATTTGGCTGCGGCGGGCGAGTTGCTGCGCGAAGCCAGGGATCTTGGTGCCGCGGTTGCCTGCCTGCCGGAGAATTTCTCCTTCCTCGGCCTCAAGGACTCGGACAAGCTGCAAGTTGCAGAGACCGATGGCGAGGGCGCCGTGCAGGATTTTTTGAGCGACACGGCGCGGAAACTCAAGATGTGGATATTGGGCGGCACCATTGTCATCAAAGGCGATACGCCCAATCGCGTTGCAAATTCCTCGTTGTTGATCGACGCGCACGGCAAGCGAGTCGCGCGCTACGACAAGATTCACTTGTTCGACGTCACCATCCCCGGCGGCAACGAGCAGTATCGGGAATCCAGCCATGTCGTTCCGGGCCGCGAATTGGTCGTTGCGGACACGCCGGTCGGCAAGCTCGGGCTGTCGGTCTGTTACGACATGCGATTTCCGGAACTCTACCGTGAACTGGTGTCGCAGGGTGCCGAATGGCTGGCGATGCCGGCGGCCTTCACCGTGCCGACCGGGCGCGCACACTGGGAGACGCTGCTGAGGGCGCGAGCCATAGAAAACCTGTGCTATGTGGTCGCGCCGGCGCAGTTCGGCTTGCATACCAACGGCCGCGAGACATACGGGGATTCGCTGATCGTCGACTACTGGGGCCAGCTGATGTCGCGCTTGACGAATGGTACCGGGGTGATCACAGCCGACATTGATCTTGCCGGCCAGGCGGAATCACGCAGCCGCTTTCCCGCGCTCGACAATCGCCGGCTCCCCTTGCCGAAAGCGGCTACGTCGCGCTCGCGGAACGCCGCTACGGTATCGACATGAACGCGCGCAGCGCTGAATCGGCCCTGCCCACCTTCGCGGTGGCCGAGAAAATGATCCTGGCCCCTTCCGGTCTCGATGAGAGGCGATTGAGCCAGGTGCTCGACACGATCATGAGCCGCGGCGTGGATTACGCCGATCTGTATTTTCAGTTGTCGCGCGAAGAATCCTGGTCTTTGGAGGACGGCATCGTAAAGGATGGTTCGCACAGCATCGAACAAGGCGTCGGCGTACGCGCCATCAGCGGCGAGAAGACCGGCTTTGCGTACACGGACGAGGTGCTGTTGCCGGCCCTCATCGAGGCTTCCGATGCGGCGCGCGCGATCGCCCGCAGCGGAGGCAGGAATGCCGTGAAGGCTTGGCGACGTCCCCTGACGCATCGGCTGTATATGCCCCTCGATCCGCTCGATACGATCAGCGACGAGGACAAAGTGGCGTGGCTGATGCGCATCGATGCCGATACCCGCCGCGTTGATCCGCGCGTCAAGCAAGTGATGGCTTCATTGGCGGCTGTGCACGAGATCGTGCTCATCGCCTCGAGCGACGGTACGATCGCCGCCGACGTGCGCCCCCTGGTGCGCGTCAACGTGTCGGTGATCGTCGAGCAGAACGGCCGCCGTGAACAGGGCTACAGCGGCGGGGGAGGCCGCTTCGGCCTCGATGAGCTGCTGCGCGGCGACGCGCCGTTTGAACACGGGCGCGAGGCAGTGCGCCAAGCGCTGGTCAATCTGGAGGCGGTCGCGGCGCCGGCGGGTTCCATGACGGTAGTGTTGGGTCCGGGCTGGCCGGGTATCTTGCTGCACGAGGCCATCGGCCATGGATTGGAAGGCGACTTCAATCGCAAGGGCACCTCTGCTTTTTCGAATCGCATCGGGCAGAAAGTAGGGACGGATGAAATCACGGTGGTCGATGACGGCACACTGGATCGCCGGCGCGGATCTTTGAATGTCGACGATGAAGGCACGCCGACCCAGTGCACGACGCTGATCGAAAACGGAGTACTGCGCGGCTATATCCAAGACAAAATGAACGCGAAACTCATGGGCATGCCGGTGACCGGCAACGGCCGGCGCGAGTCCTTCGCGCATATGACGCTGCCGCGCATGACCAATACCTACATGCGAGCGGGTTCGCGTGCGCCGCAGGAGATCATCGCCTCGGTGGAAAAGGGCTTGTATGCCGTCAATTTCGGCGGCGGCCAAGTCGATATTACTTCCGGTAAATTTGTGTTTTCGGCGAGCGAAGCCTATCTGATCGAAAACGGCAGGGTTGGCCCGCCCGTCAAGGGTGCGACGCTGATCGGCAATGGTCCGGATGTGCTCACGCGAGTCAGTATGGTGGGCAACGATCTGAAGCTGGATGGCGGGGTAGGGACTTGCGGTAAGGAAGGCCAGTCGGTCCCCGTAGGAGTCGGCCAGCCCACCCTGCGCATCGATGCGTTGACCGTGGGCGGGACCGGCTGATTCTGCACGTTTCCGCGGCATTTGCCGATTCTGCGCAGCCCCTCCGTCATGGAAGAATCTTAGCCGCGGTACTTCAAGGACGAGACCCGTTGATTGGCGGATCGTAAGGAAACGGCCGCGCGCGGGCGGGGCGTCGAGGCCGTCGTTCTGCCCGCGCTCTTGTAAAAAATACCCTGTCATAAGCGGGTTTACGGTGATTGCGTCACTTCCTGGCGACAAGTGCGGACCCTCGAGTTCGGTGAGAACATCGCAGCGTGCACCAAGTCGCATTCGCCAAGGCGATGGACTGGGTAGGCTGCTCACTACTCATCACCTGACGGAGTTTCCATGGCTGACAATACAATGACCGGCACGTTTCAAATCAACCTGCCCAAGGATCTCTTGTCCGAGGCAAAGCGCGCCACCGCGCCCAAGAATGAGCAGCTGCACGTCGAGGGATGGCGCAGCTCTTGGCTGTCGCGGATTGCCGAGCTGATAGTCGGCAAGGACTAATCTCTATTTGCTGCACCAGGCCAAGATGGCGCCGGCCCGCCGGCCGGCCGCTTTTCTTGGTATTTTAAGTTAAATTCGTCGGGTGGCAGCGCTGCATCGGGACTAACATAGCGTGCGAGGGAACACACCATGCGCTTGGCCCGCCCAGTTTATGAAAGCCTGCCGCTGATCTACGCGGTGATCGGCGTGTTGGCCATAGTTTTGTTTTATATCAATCCGCTGGGGTTTGCCGGCAAGGCTGCCTTCTTGATCGGCTGCATTTGCGAGACGGCTGCCATGACGTTGTTCTTACGGCGCAAGGACTATCGTGCATTGAGCCGCGAATACACCGGGGAGACGATAGAACTGCCGTCGGATCTCAACGGCTAGGTCAGGCTAGGCAGTATTCGGTTTTTCAATTACTTCGTTCTCCGCCGCATCCGGTGCGCTTCTCACCCGCGGAACCCGCTCGTCGATGTACATGATTTCGTGTTGTCCGATTTGCACCACATCGCCGTCATTCAAGTTATAGCGCCGAACTCGTTTGGACTGCACGTAGATGCCGTTGGTGCTGTTGAGATCTTCGATCAAGCAGGAGTCCGCATGCGTGATAATTTGGCAGTGATGCCGGCTGATGAATTTGCTGTCGATTTGTAAGTCGTTGTCGGGCGTGCGGCCGATCACGAGGCGGCCGGGCTTGAGTTGGCGCTCGCCCACCGTCTTGCCCTCGGTTGCGAGGAGAATTCGACCAACCGTGGGGCTGGACTCGGCACTGGGCGGCGCGGTGTGCTCCAAATTGGGAATCCGCATGCGATTGGTGCCGGAGGCGAATTCCTCCCACTGCAGTTCGCGGATCGCGGCATCGAGCTCCACGGCGGTAACCGAATCCTTATCCTTCCCGTATGCGGCCATGAGACAGGTGTCGCACAGGGTGTTGATCAGGCGCGGCACGCCGGCGGTGTATTTATAAATCGTGGCGTAGGTGTCTTCGGCAAATATTCGCCGCCCATGGGACCCGGCCACCTCCAGACGATGATCGATGTACGCGTTGGTCTCCGCCTTGGTGAGAGCGGTGAGATGAAATCTCAGGCGCACCCGCTGTGTGAGCGACAGCAATTCCGGCGAGTTGAGCTTGTCGTTCAATTCGGGCTGTCCGACCAGAATGATGCGCAGCACCTTCTCCTTGGTGGTCTCCACGCCGGACAGCAAGCGCACTTCCTCGAGCACGCGGTTGCTCAAATTTTGCGCTTCGTCGATTATCAGCAGCACCTTGCGGCCGTTGCCGGACTGTTCCACCAGGAATTGATTCAGGGTTGCCAGAACTTCCGGCTTTTTCATGTCGAACGGCGCGAAGCCGAACTGCACGAGTATGGTTTGCAGGAATGCCGTCGGCGCCAGCTGGGTTTGATTGATTTGCGCAATGATCACGTCGGTTTGCAGTTCGCGCAGGAAGGTCTCGATCAGGGTGGTTTTGCCGGCGCCGATTTCGCCGGTAATCACCACGAAACCGTCGGTAAACCAGATCGTCGACTCCATGTACGCCTTGGCGCGCGCATGCTGCTTGCTGAGATACAAGAATTGCGGGTCCGGGCTCAAGCGGAACGGCAATTCGTGGAGTTTGAAGAGTTCTAGGTACATCGCGCCGTCTTTAAGTCCACTTGATCAATTTTAATGCATCCGCAAGGGCCCTATCGCGGTCCCTGGCGTGCTTCTTGAGGATGGTGCAATGGCCCAGCTTGCGCCCCGGCCGGGCTGGCTTGCCGTAATCGTGGAATGCCAATCCGTCGATGGCCAGCAAGCGGTCTCGATCGGGCATGTTACCGAGAAAATTGATCATCGCCGTGTGCCCCAGCGCGCGCGTGCTGCCGAGCGGCATGCCGCAGATCGCGCGGATATGGTTCTCAAACTGGCTGGTGACGCACCCTTCGATGCTCCAATGTCCGGAATTATGCACTCGAGGCGCCATTTCATTGGCAAGCAAACGTCCTTTGACGACGAAGAATTCAATGGTCAGGATGCCGATGTACCTCAGAGCCGCCATGACCCGCTGCATGTAAATCCTGGCGGAACGCTCGAGGTTCGCATCGGCAACAGGCGCGATGCCATATCGCAAAATGCCGCCGCCGTGAGTATTGGCGGACAGTGGATAGAACACGGTCTGCCCGTCGACAGATCGCGCACCCAGCAGCGAAACTTCGCGCGAAAACGCCTGAAACTCTTCGTAGATCAGCCCCGCTCCACCAAGCGCCGCCCACGCCGCATCGATGTGCGCCGTTTGCCTGAGGACGAATTGCCCCTTGCCGTCGTAGCCGAAGCGCCGGGTCTTCAGCACGCCGGGAAGCCCAATTTTTCGGGTTGCTTTTATCAGCTGCTCTTTGCTGTCTACGGCAGCATGCGCAGTCACCGGGATTTTGAGTTTTGTAAACAGAGCTTTCTCGACCACGCGGTCTTGCGATGCCTCGAGCGCGGCTCGGGACGGCCGGATTTTCGTCAATTTTTGCAGCGGCTTGAGCGCGCTGCCGGGAATATTTTCCCAGTCGAAGGTCACGACATCGCTGCGCGCGGCCAATTCTTCGAGCCGCGCAGCTTCGTCAAGATCGCCGATGAGGATGGGCGCCACTTGCGCGCCCGGCGCCGCGGCGCTGCGATCGAGAAACAGGCAGCGCACGCCCAAGGGATATCCGGCCATCGCAAGCATGCGCCCCAATTGACCGGCACCGACAATACCAACGTGCAATAACTTCAAGAGGCGCGCGGATCCGGCTTGGCGAGCACGGCGGCGGTCTGTGCCGCGCGAAAGGCGTCCAAAGCCGCGGCAATGTCCGCCTGATCATTGGCGAGAATTGCGGCGGCGAACAATGCAGCATTCTTGGCGCCGGCGGCGCCGATGGCAAAGGTGGCGACCGGGACGCCGGCGGGCATCTGCGCGATCGACAGCAAAGAATCGATGCCGTTCAACACCTCGGATTGAATGGGCACGCCGAGCACGGGAAGCGACGTCTTGGCCGCCGTCATACCCGGCAAATGCGCGGCGCCCCCGGCGCCCGCGATGATGACTCGCAGGCCTCGTTCGCGCGCTGCAGCCGCGTATTCGAATAAAAGGTCCGGCGTTCGATGCGCCGAGATGACGTGAACCTCATGCGCAATACCCAAGGAGCTCAAGGTATCGGCCGCCGCCTGCATCGTTTTCCAGTCGGAAGACGACCCCATAATGACTCCGACCAAGGCTTTCATCGGGCCAAGTTTACCAATCTAATCGAGCAACTGGCGCAGAAACGCAAAAAGCTCCCGAGCACCGACGGGCGAGCGCTGTTCGACGCGCTCTTTCTCCGCCTTGTCGAGTAGTTTTGCCAGTGCCGCCCGGTCGGCGTTCGGAAACTCCTTGAGCAATTCGTCAATGGCCACCCCTGGCTCCGACAGCAGCCGGTCGCGCCAACGCTCAATCTGCTGAAAATGCCGAATTTCCACGTCATGGCGCTGTTTGCGCTCCGCGAGCTTGGCGAGCACGGGTTCCGGGTCGATATTGCGCATCAGCTTGCCGATATACTGCCGTTGCCGGATCTGCGCCCCATGCGACGGCAATCGGCGTAGGTCGCGCAGCGCGACAAATAAATTGTCGGGTAAATCCAGTGCCTTGATCTCCTGATCCGGAAGGGCGGATAATTTCACGCCCAATTCCTGCAAAGAAGCCGCCTCGCGCTTGCGGGCGCTTTTGCTCAGTCGCTGCTCCTCGGTTTCCCCGGAATCCTCGGTTTTGTCCTCGCTCGTCATATTCCCCATGCTATCACTCGGGCCGGTAGAATCACCTCTCGGATTCTTGGGAAGCTTAAAGCCGGAGATGTCGATGGCCGCGACGAACAGCCCCGTACGCCTTGCGCAAGTAGATCTCGAGTCGATCATCGAACGAGCCCTGGAAGAAGCCCGCGCCCGAGGAGCCTCGCAGGCGGAAGCCGCCGTCAGCCAGGATACGGGTCTTTCGGTGGGAGTGCGACTCGGCGAAGTGGAGACTCTGGAGCACCAGAGGGACCGCAGCATGGGAATTACCGTGTATTTCGGCCAGCGGAAAGGATCAGCCAGCACGGCGGACTTCTCGCTGGACGCGGTTCGTGCGACCGTTGCCAAGGCATGCAGCATCGCCCGATTCACGGCAGAAGACTCAAGCGCGGGTCTTGCGGATGCTGCGTTGATGGCGCGCGCTCCGCAAGACCTGGACCTCTCGCATCCGTGGAATGTCAGTGCGGACCGTGCCATCGAGATTGCCAAATCCTGCGAGGCCGCCGCGCTGGCGTTCGACTCGCGCATCAACAATTCCGAGGGCGCATCGCTTGGCACTCATCAAGGCCTGCACGTGTATGGAAACACGCACGGTTTCGTGGGCGGCTATCCGACCACTTCTCATACCGTCAGCTGCGTGGTCCTCGCCGGAACGGGCGAAGAGATGCAGCGCGATTACTGGTACACGAGTTCACGCGATTGGCAGGAACTGCAGGATTCGGAGGCCGTCGGCCGCGAAAGCGCGCGCCGCACAATTGCGAGGCTTGGACCGCGCAAGATCAGCACGCGCCGCGCGCCGGTGCTGTTCGCGCCGGAGCTGGCGCGCGGCCTCATCGGGCATTTCGTCGCCGCGATCCGCGGCAGCAGCCAATACCGCCAGGCATCGTTCCTGTTGAATTCGGCCGGTCAGCCCGTGTTTCCGGCGGGGTTTTGCATCTCCGAGCGGCCGCACATCCCCAAGGCCATGGGCAGCGCCCCGTTCGACGATGAAGGCGTTGCGACCCGTGATCGCGAGTTGGTGGCCGATGGCGTGCTCACCGGCTACATCCTCTCCAGCTACTCGGCGCGCAAGCTCGGGTTGCAGAGCACCGGCAATGCCGGGGGAGCGCACAATCTCATCGTGGCGCCGACGCAGGCCGGCGGATTTCAGGCGATGTTGGCGCGCCTTGGCACCGGCCTGCTGCTCACCGAACTCATGGGCCAGGGCATCAATACCGTGACCGGCGACTATTCGCGCGGCGCCGCAGGCTTTTGGATCGAGGGTGGCGCCATCCAATATCCGGTGGCGGAAATCACGATCGCCGGCAATCTGCGGGCGATGTTCGCCGGCATTGCGGCGGTGGGCGATGACATCGATATTCGCGGCGGCACACGGGTGGGATCCATCCTGCTGCAGGAAATGACCATCGCCGGCGAATGACCGCGTTCAAGTCGCCCCCGCCAGCAGATCCTTGAGCGAGCGCGCCCCCAAGGCTTCCCGCATGGCGGACTCGACCTCAGCCAGCAACGCCACCGGGGCGGGGATGTTGCGTATCGCAATGGCCAATCGGCCGCTGTGCAGCGCGCGAACGGCATCAAAAATCTCGGCAAGCCGGATACCTTCAAGATCGCGGCCCGGAACGAATTGTTCCTGTTCGGTCGCCACGATCAGGCCGGCTTTCCCCAGACAATCGAGTATGGGCCCGATCAGCATGCCGGGAATGTCGAGTTCGGCCGCCAGCGCTCGCGCTGTCGGGTGGGACTTGCCCGCCGCATAGTCGCGGCCGATGAGGTACATGACGGAGAGCGCCGCTTGCTCGCGATCCCGGCCCGTCAATTCGATGAGTTCCTGGCCGTGGCGCAGATACTGGGGAAATTGCAGGTAAAAGGCGAGCTGCGCGCCGATCAATAAAATGAGCCAGCTCAAGTACACCCAGATGAGCGTGGTCAGGACGATGGCAAAGCCCGTGTACACCGCCACCAGCGAGGAGGAATACACGATGAACGCCGTAAACGCCTTGCCGACGAGCGCCCAGATGATGCCGGCGGCAATGCCGCCGATGAGCGCCGCCCGAAACTCGACTTTGGTATTGGGGATGAATGCGTACATCATCGTGAAGACGATGGTGACGATCACGTAAGGCAGAATTTGCCGCGCAGCGCTCAAAGTCCAGGCGAGCGGCGCAACCGCATCGACCCAAAGGGCAAATGGACTGTTCTGCGCGCTTGCCAACAGCCCCAATGCGACAGCGAGCAGAATCGGGCCCAAGATCATGACGCCCAAATATTCGGTGAAGCGGCGTGCAAAACTTCTCGGGTGCTCCACACGCCACACGAAATTGAAGCCGGTTTCGACTTTCTGAACCGTGCTGATCACGGTGTAGACCAGAAATGCCAGCCCGATCGAGCCGAACAGAACGCCGCGCATATTCGCGACGAACTGCATGACGCTCTCGCTCAATTGCGTTGCCGAGCCGCCCAGGGGCCGGAAGAATTCATCGAGAATGATTCTCAGATCGCCGTGCGCACCCAAGCCTTTTAAAATCGAAAAGCTGAATACCATCAGCGGCACGATCGACAGCAGCGTCGTGTAGGCCAGGCTCATCGCGCGGACGCTGATTTCGCCGTGCAGCCAGTCGCGAATCAGGGCTGCCGGATAGCGCACCAGGCGCACGGCGGCTCCCCACGGAGGACCCATGTTGCGCGAGCTCGTGAATAACCCGTCTTCCAGGTAGTCGAACCATTTGGCCATGCCGCGCGCGCCTCAAGCCGCCGTCAACAGCCTGAGCGCCTCGCGATAATTGTCGCTGGTGCGCAGCAGAATCTCCGGCGGCAGATGCGGTGCGGGAGGCTTCTTGTTCCAGTGCAGCGATTCCAGATAGTCGCGCACGAATTGCTTGTCGAAACTCGGCGGACTGATGCCGGGCTTGTACGATGCCATCGGCCAGAATCGCGACGAATCCGGCGTCAATGCTTCGTCGATGAGAAACAGGCGTCCGGCCTTGTCGATGCCGAACTCGAACTTGGTGTCGGCGATGATGATGCTGCGCGCGCGGGCGTGTTGCGAGGCGAATTGATAGATCTCGAGGGCGATTCGCCGCATGCTCGTCGCGCATTCGAGTCCGACCAGTTTTACGATGGCGTCGAAGTCGATGTTCAGATCGTGAAAACCCGCCGGCGCTTTTGACGCAGGCGTAAAAATGGGTTCCGGCAAGCGCTCCGCCATCTGCAGCCCGCGCGGCAACTCGATGCCGCACACGGAACCGTGCAGCTGATAATCCTTGTAGCCGGAGCCGATCAGATAGCCCCGCACCACGGCCTCGACCGGCAACGCAGTCAGTTTTTTCACGACCATCGCGCGTCCCGCCAGCTGTGCACGCTCGTGCGAATCGGCGACGACATCCTCGACGCGCAGGGCGGAAAGATGGTTGGCCGCCAGATGGCTTGTTTTCGCAAACCAGAACAGCGAGATCTGCGTCAGTACCCGGCCCTTGAAGGGAATCGGGTCGGGCAGAACGACGTCGAACGCCGACAAGCGATCGGTGGCGACGATCAGCAGATGCTCGTCATCCACATCGTAGATATCACGAACTTTTCCTTGATGGACCTTTTTGAGGGAGCGCAGTTGGGTCTCAAAAAGCGTTGCGGTCTGCGAGTACTGTTCCATGTGTGAGCGGCCTGCGGACTGCTACCATTGAAGGTCGGCGATTGTGGCGTTACAAGACGGATAGGTCAACGCGAATGGCTTGGAAAGGCATCATTTTTGGGGCATTGATCGGCTTATTGATCACCAAGAGCGCCTGGGGGGCGGCGCTGGGCGCCGTCATCGGGCATATGCTCGATCCGAGTGCAGGGATCAGGCTGGCGGCGCCGGGTGGATCCACGTCGATCTCCGCAGAATTCTTTCGCACCACATTCGAGATCATGGGCTACGTCGCCAAATCCGACGGCCGGGTATCGGAGGCCGAGATCGACGCTGCGCGCGGACTCATGCACGAATTGAACTTGGGCGCCGAGGATATCAGCGCGGCGATTGCATGCTTCAGGACCGGCAAGTCGGCGACTTATGATGCCGAGCTCAGCATCGAGCGGCTGCGCGAGGCCTGCGGCCTGCGCTACGACCTATTGCGGGCTTTTGTCGAACTGCAATTGCGGGCAGCGCTCGCCGGCAACGGCATATCGCCGCCGGCCAGGGGTATATTGACCAGGATCGCCGGGCGCTTGGGACTGTCCGGCCTCGAGTTCGCGCACCTGGAGGCCTCGGTGCGCGCGAGGCAGATGCGCGGGAAATCCGGCTCGCTGGCAGATTGCTATGCGGAGCTCGAAGTGGATGCCGGTATCAGCGATCAAGAGGTAACCAAGGCGTATCGGCGGCAAATGAGCCGCCACCATCCTGATAAACTCGTCGCCAACGGCCTGCCGGAGTCGATGGCACAAATGGCGAAAGAAAAAACTCAGCGCATCCAAGAAGCCTATGAAGGGATACGCACGGCGCGTGGAATGCGTTGACGTATGAGCAGCATAATTTCCCCTTCGATTCTGGCGGCGGATTTCGCGCGTTTGGGCGAAGAGGTGAATGCAGTGCTTGCCGGAGGCGCCGACTGGATTCACTTCGACGTGATGGACAATCATTACGTCCCCAACCTGACCATCGGCCCGCTGGTCTGCGAGGCGCTTCGCAAGGCCGGCGTGAAGGCGCCGATCGACGTGCATTTGATGGTGTCGCCGGTCGATTCCTTGGTGGTGGACTTTGCGAAGGCGGGTGCGAGCAACATCAGCTTTCATCCTGAAGCGACGCAGCATGTGGACCGCACCATTCAACTGATCCGCAATTCCGGCTGCAAACCGGGGTTGGTCTTCAACCCTGCGACCTCGTTGAGCTGGCTGGATTATGTGATCGACAAGATCGACATCATCTTGCTGATGTCGGTCAATCCGGGATTCGGCGGACAGGAATTCATCCCCGAGGTCCTGCCAAAACTCGTCGAGGCGCGGACGCGAATCAAATCCGCCAAGCGCGACATACGGCTGGAAATCGATGGCGGCGTCAAAGTCGAGAATGCCGCAAGGATTGCCAAGGCGGGCGCCGATACATTCGTCGCCGGCTCGGCGATTTTCGGCAGCGCGGACTACGCACGTACGATCAAGGCGATGCGCGCGCAAATAGCAATCGGCGCGGGCGGCTAGGCGCCCCGGTAGGCGGCCTAAGCTAGGCGCCCCCGTTATTCATCGTCCTCATCGTCCTCATCATCGTCTTCGTGTTGTTCGGTACGCACATTCTTGACCGCTCCGGTGTTTGCACCGGCTTTAACCGGCACGATCAGCGGACGCGTTTTGACCTTGGGGCGCGCGTTGAACACCACAATGGTCTTACCGGTGGCGCGCAGCAGTCCTTGTTCCTCCAGTACCTTGAGGACTCGTCCCGCCATCTCGCGCGAACAACCCACCAGGCGTGACAGCTCCTGCCGGCTGACTTTGATTTGCATGCCCTCCGGGTGCGTCATCGCATCCGGTTCACCGCACAAATCCATGATGGCGTGCGCGACGCGGCCGGTGACATCGACGAACGCGAGGTCGCCAAGCTTGCGGTTGGTGCGATCCAGGCGAGTCGCCAACTGTGTCGCCAATTCGAAGATCAATCCGGGACTTTCGGCGGCTATTTGCCGAAACCGCGGGTAGGTCATTTCGGCCAGTTCGGACTGCTGGCGGGTCCGCACCCAGGCGCTGCGCGTGGGTTGTTCATAGAACAGGCCCATTTCTCCGAAAAACTGTCCTTTGTTGAGGTACGCCAACACCATTTCATTGCCATCCTCGTCCTCGATCATGACTTCGACCGATCCGGAGATGATGTAGTACAAAATGTCCGGCAAATCGCCGGCGTGGATGATCACGGTCTTGGAAGGGACTGTCCGGATTCGGCAGTAGCTCAAGAAACGATTGATCGCTGGGATATCGCTTAAGGCTTTTGCCGCTTCTTCCATGGTCGCTCCCGCTGGTTTTGTCGTGTGTTAAACGGCTGTATGGCGCACGTTTTATTACATAAGTCCCGGAATCGCAAGCATTAGGGGGTCTTTAGTTAGATCCAATACGATCCATGAGTCATAAGCCGCGACATCGCGCGCATGGCCAATACCACAGCAATCGGCAGCGGCTTGCCTCCCATCGAGGCGGCTTTTGCACCGTGCCGAATCTCATCCTGCGTCATCTGCTCGACGATGGCGCGACTGCGCGCATCCTTCGGGCTCAAGCGCTCCAGGTGGCCGCGCAAATGCGATTCGACCTGTTTCTCGGTCTCGGCGATGAATCCGAGACTGCTGCTATCGCCAAGCGCGCCCGCCGCGGCGCCCAGCGCAAAGGAGCCCAAATACCACAACGGGTTCAAGATGCTGGTGCGGCCGTTCAACTCCTGCAGGCGTTGTTCGCACCAAGCCAAATGATCGATTTCCTCGCGAGCGGCTTCGCGCATGGCTGCCCTTACTCCCGCATCGCGGGCGGTAAGGCCCTGGCCCTGGTACAAGGCTTGGGCGGCGACTTCTCCGGAGTGGTTGACCCGCATCAAGCGCACCGAGGATGCGCGTTCGGCCGGGCCCAAGGCTGGCGCGGCTGCAGCTTCGGGAATCTTGCGCAAGCTGCGCGCCGGTACGCTTAAGATCTTGATTACATTGTCTATTTCGCCAATTAGACGATCGGCGAAGTCGAATCGGCGGGTATTCATCGACACATTATATTATAGGCGCTGCTGCGAAGGGCTTGGGACTGGCATCTGAACGCGCTGTTCTGTACACTTTCGCGCCTTTCGTAACGACCCGAATCACTTGAGCACCCCATGTATACCGTATTTTCAAAGCCTGAAGAATCTCGCGGCGATTGGTTCCTGGTCGACGCAGCAGGCAAAACTCTGGGCCGCCTGGCATCGGGAATCGCGCATCGCTTGAAGGGCAAGCACAAACCAAATTATGCGCCCCACCAGGACCTTGGCGACCACATCGTGGTCATCAATGCCGGCACCGTGCATGTCACGGGCGCCAAGCTCACGGACAAGCTCTATCACCAACATACAGGATATGTCGGCAACCTGAAGAGCATCGCGCTCGGCAAGCTGCTGAAGGAGCATCCGGAACGCGCAATCGAATTTGCGGTCAAGGGTATGTTGCCGAAGGGGCCGCTCGGCCGCCGCATGTACAAGAAGCTGCATGTGTTCGGCGGCAAGGATCACCCTCATCAAGCACAGCAGCCGAAAGCGCTGGAAATTTAAAGTTCTTTAGGACCATCAATGGCAAACAGAGCCGCCAATTCCTTTTACGGCACCGGCCGTCGCAAGACCTCCAGCGCCAGGGTTTATCTCTGCACCGGTACCGGCAAGGTATCGATCAACGGCCGCACGTTGGATGAATTCTTCGGTCGCGAAACCGGCCGGATGATCGTTCAGCAGCCCTTCGGCGCGGTGCAGTTGAACGGCAAGTTCGACGTCGAAGCGCATGTCGAGGGCGGCGGGATCACCGGTCAGGCCGGTGCGATTCGCCACGGGATTACCCGCGCGCTGATGGCGTTTGATGAATCGCTGCGCTCGCCTTTGCGCAAGGCGGGTTTCGTCACGCGCGATGCACGCGAAGTCGAACGCAAGAAGGTCGGTCGCCGCAAAGCACGGCGCGGCACCCAGTTCTCCAAACGCTAGTAAAAGAGAACGCCTTTCGCCTTCCGGTATACGATTCAATCGGTTTTGGGGGATCGTCTAGCGGTAGGACAACGGTCTCTGACACCGTTTACCTAGGTTCGAATCCTAGTCCCCCAGCCATACAGGGCCCACTTTTGTGGGCCCTTCTCTTGACAAGGCCCTTCTTGACAAGGCACAGATAGATGTCGGGCGAACGGCATTCAAACGGACGGCTCGCGCCATTGGCGCTCGGGGCACTCGGTGTCGTGTTCGGCGACATCGGCACCAGCCCGCTGTACGCAGTGTCGGCGTGCTTCACCGGCCCCGCGATCGCCGTTACTCCGGAACATGTACTCGGCGTGCTGTCCCTGATCTTTTGGTCCCTGATTCTGGTGATTCTGCTGAAGTATGTGACCGTTGTGCTGAATGCCGACAACAAGGGCGAGGGCGGCGTGCTGGCGCTGACCGCGCTGGTCATCAATACCGCACGCGAGAGTCCGCGCAGAAAACTTTACGGGACCCTGGGTATTCTCGGCGCGTCATTGTTTTTTGCGGACGGCGCCATCACGCCGGCGATTTCCGTGTTGAGCGCCGTCGAAGGTCTGCATGTGGCGGCGCCCGATGCGCAGATTCCGGTGCTGCCCATCACGCTGATGGTATTGATCGGGCTGTTCGTCATTCAACGGCACGGTACCGGCTCCGTCGGAAACGTCTTCGGCCCGGTGATGTTGGGCTGGTTCGCTGTATTGGCGGTGATGGGCTTGCGCTGGATTGTCCGCGAGCCGGAGGTTTTATGGGCGCTTGATCCCATGCGGGCGCTCGGCCTCTTGGCGCAACATCAAATCAGCTCGCTGGCGGTGCTTGCCGGCGTATTTTTGTGCGTCACGGGCGGCGAGGCCCTGTATGCCGACATGGGACATTTTGGAAAAGCGCCGATTCGCCTGGGCTGGATATGCATCGTCATGCCGGCGCTGGTCATCAATTATTTCGGCCAAGGGGCGATGCTGATCGAGAACCCGGCGGCGATCAGCAATCCTTTCTACTTGATGGCGCCTGCATGGTCGTTGTGGCCCTTGGTCTTGCTCGCAACGGCCGCCACAGTCATCGCATCCCAAGCAGTCATATCCGGCGTGTTCTCGGTGACCACGCAAGCGGTGAGCTTGGGGCTGTTGCCGCGCCTGCGCGTCGAGCATTCCTCGGCGGATAACGTCGGACAAATCTATGTGCCGACCATGAATTGGATCCTCATGCTCGCCGCGTTGTCGCTGGTGATCGGCTTCGGCAGCTCAGCGGCGTTGGGCGGAGCGTATGGTCTGGCCGTCTCCGGCGCCATGACGATTGTTACTCCGCTGACCTTGAGTCTGATCAAATCGCGAACCGGCAAGGAGAGCCGGGCGCTGCGCGCCGGCTTGTCCCTGCTGTTCATCGTGGATATCGGCTTCCTGCTCGCGAACCTGACCAAGCTCGAGGAAGGCGGCTGGCTGCCGCTGGTGTCCGGGCTGATTATTTTCTGGCTCATGCAAACCTGGCAGAGCGGGCGCGCCTCGGTGATGGCGCGGCTGCTGCGCGAACAGAAACCGGTGCGGGATTTTCTCGAGGACCTGAGGCGGGAACCGCCGGTGCGCGTGGCGGGCACGGCGATTTTCCTGGATGCAAAGGCTTCGGGCATACCGCGTGCGCTGCTCAACAACATCAAATTCAACCGGGTCGTGCACGAGCGGGTGGTGCTGTTGACGGTGGTGACCCGCGATGAGCCGCGCATCGCAACCTCTGCGCGCTTGACCTTGACCCCGGTGTGCGAGGGCATTGTCCGGATCGTGGCTCAGGTCGGATTCATGGAGAAGCCCGACATCACCGCGATCTTGAGGGAGGCTGACAGTCACGGCGTGCCTTATGAACCCGAGCACACCACCTATTTCCTGAGCCGGGAAGAACTGCTCCCGGGCCGGCGCTCCGACCTGCCGCCGCTGCGGCGCACAGCATTCATGCAGATGGCGCGCAGCGCGCAGATCATTGCCGACTATTACGGGTTGCCGCCCAATCGGGTGGTCGAAATCGGCACCCGCCTGGAAATCTAGGCCGGCGGTACGGCGATATCAAAGGTTTTCACGCCCTCATCGCCCGCCACGATGAGCACGTCGGCGCGGCGCTGCGCAAACAGACCGACCGTCACGACACCCGCGATTTGATTTACGGCGGATTCGAAGGCCTGCGGATCAGTGAGCCGCAGATCATGGACATCCAAGATCACGTTGCCGTTGTCGGTGGTGACTCCGTCGCGCCAGACCGGCTGTCCGCCGAGTTTGACGAGCTGGCGCGCTACATACGACCGGGCCATCGGTATGACCTCGACGGGCAACGGGAACGCGCCAAGCACCTGGACCAGCTTGGAGTCGTCGATGATGCAGACGAATCGTGCGGCGGCGGCGGCGACCACCTTCTCCCGCGTCAGGGCGGCGCCCCCGCCCTTGATCAGTATGCCATCGGCGGTGGCCTCGTCGGCGCCGTCGACATATAGCGCAAGATCGCCCGTGGCATTGAGATCGAGTTCCGGAATTCGAGCGGCGCGCAACTTCTCAGAGGTTTGGCGCGAACTCGAAACCGCGCCGGAAAGCCGTATTTTGCGGTCTATCAGCACTTCTATGAGCTGATTCACCGTGGAGCCGGTGCCTACACCCAACACCATGCCGGCTTCGATGTAGCGAAGCGCGGCTTCCGCGGCACGACGTTTTTTTTCCGCAGCCATCTGAAATCCAATCCTCAGAAACAACTGTGCCCGCTTACGCGGGCACAGTTGATCACTTTCGAAGGGCTACTTTTTCTTAGCGGCCTTTTTCTTGGCTACCTTCTTCTTCGCCTTCTTTGCTTTCGCTGCCATATAAAACTCCGTTGTCGGGTTAGTCCGGGGTCCGAGTATATACACGAATAATTAATTTACAAGCAATACGTCGCGCTTCTTGCTCGACAATGTGCTAGCGATGTGAGCGAGATCACTCAAGGCCGAGAACGAAATCCCAATCCTTTTTCGCTACCGGCATGACCGAAAGACGATTCCCACGGCGCAGTAAAACGAATTCCCGCAACTTCTTGTCTGCGTACTTGCGCAACTCATCGAGCGTAATGACACGCTCAAGCTTGCGGACCAGCTTCAGATCCACGGCGTACCAACGCGGCGCATCCTTCTTGGAATCGGCATCGTAGTGATGATTCTTGGGATCGAAGGCGGAGACATCCGGATAACCCTCGCGGACCACGCTGACGATACCGGCAATGCCGGGGACGTCGCAGCTGGAGTGATAGAAAAACGCCAAATCACCCTTTTTCATAGAGTCGCGAAGCATGTTGCGCGCCTGGAAATTGCGCACTCCATCCCACATGGTGGTTTGTTTCGGCGCCTTCCCGAGGTCATCGATGCTGAAACTGTCCGGTTCCGATTTGAGCAGCCAGTGGTTCATGACGGTTGTTCCAAGAAGGGTTTGAATCCAGATTCGGTCGCCAAGGAATTCAATCGTACATCCCAGGGCTCCGCAAACTCCAGGTCGGTTCGCTGGCAGTCGAAGGCGAGGCCGACCACGTGCGGGCCCATCCAGTATCGCCGCCGCCGGCGAAACGCCAGGGCCCGATCATAGTATCCACCGCCAAACCCCAAGCGCCGGCCCGTGCCGTCGACTCCGACCAAGGGAACGACGATGAGGTTCAGCCACTGCGCTGCTATGGGGCGCGCCATGCGGCGCGGCACCGCAATCCCAAAAACACCAGGGGTCGTTGCGCCTTCCAGAGGGTAGAAGCGCAGGCGGCGATGACGCTTATCGCTGATGACGGGAACGAAAACGCGCACGCCGCGAGCCCGAGCCGTAGCGATCAAGCCGGCGGTATCCGTCTCCCGATCGAAGGGTAAGTACAGTGCGACCCGTTTGCCGGCAGCGAACATCGGCAACCGCTCGATCGCCATGGCGGCCAAGCTTGATCGCAGGCGGTGATCGCCGGCGCTCAATGCGCGGCGCGCGGCGCGCAATTGTTTACGTAAAATCGCTTTCATCGAGTGGAGATGGCGCTACCCGCATGTGCCGGTTTGGACCGTTGCTCCCGACCTGAGCAACAGGTGGGGCTAACTGCGGCACTTAAGGCTTTCCGCTCGAGGCGGACTTGCACAATGTTGCCAGCAAGCAATGGCCCCTGGGGTTTAAAACTTAGGGTCGAGAGGTAACCCGATCCGCGTCGAACACCGCAGGCAGCGCCAAATTTAATCGTTGCGAAGGATCACTCAAAGCTCGAGCTGTTGACCCTTCTCCAAGGCCGACTCTACGCGCTCGCGCAGGATACGCAAGCGTCCGCCGACATCGGAATCGAGATTGGTGTCACGGTTGCGGAATCGTATCAATTCGTTCGCCATGTTGAGCGCAGCGATCACGGCGATACGATCCAAACCGACGACTTTTCCGCTATCGCGAATCTCGCGCATCTTGAGGTTCAAGAATTCAGCGGAATCGAGCAAGTCCGATCGTTCCTCGCTCGGACACGTTATGTGATATTCCTTTTCGAGTATTCGCACGCTGACCCGCGCTTGACTATCGCTCACGCCTGCTCCATGGATTTGAGCCGGCCGATCATTGCTTCGACCCGGGCACGCACTTGCTCGTTTTTCTGCAGAAGTGTGGCGCGCTCGGAGCTCAAGGTTTCCTGGCGCTGCCGCAACGCCCGATTCTCCTCTTTAATGTGGCTGACGGTCACGATCAGGTCTTCCAGACGCCGTTCCAGGCGCTTCAGCTCGAGTTCGACTGCGGACTTCGGGTTGGCTTCGGTCATAGGCCGCCAATATAGAGCGGCGATAGGCGCAATGCAAAGGGCGGTTCATACCCCCACTGCGGTATTATCCGCTCAAATATGCTTTCCGATATTCGGTTCAAGGATTTTGAGGATGTGCTGGCTTCCGCCGGCGGGCTGGCTGACGCCGCCGAGGCGCATGGCTCCTTGTGCGGCGCGCTGTGCTCGATATCGCCCTACAAGATGCAGGACTGGCTCAACGAAATTCTGCCCGATGGGGCGGCCGTCTCCGCAGAGTCGGCGGCCATGATTGAAAAGGTCTTTACCGCAACTGCGACATCCTTTGGCGAGCAGGGCATGGAATTCGAGCCCCTGTTGCCCGATGATGAACAGCCGCTCAACGGCCGTGCCAATGCACTGGCATTATGGTGCACGGGATTTCTCTATGGCTTGGGTACCGGAAGCATCTCCGATCTTGAAGCCTTGGGCGGCGACGTCGGCGAAATCGTCCGCGATTTCACCGAGATTTCGCGCGCCACCGGCGATGACGCGGACTCCGACGAGTCCAATGAGCAGGCTTACGCGGAATTGGTCGAGTTCATACGGGTCGCCGCGCAGGTCGTCTTCGAAGAATTGCTGCCGCTTCGCAGGCAGGTCTATCCGGCGCAGCAGCGGCTACATTGATGGATCGCAAGGAGTTCGCGCGGCGGCGGCGCCAATTCATGCGCATGATCGGCAAGGACGCGATCGCGATCATGCCGGCCGCCCCGGTGCGCCATCGCAACGGCGACATCGAGTACGCCTATCGGCAAGACAGCCATTTCTACTACTTGAGCGGCTTTCCGGAGCCGGATGCCGTCGCGGTACTCGTGCCCGGGCGTCCGCAGGCTGAGTATCTGCTGTTCGTGCGCGAACGCGACACGGTGCGCGAGTCGTGGGATGGAGCGTGCGCCGGAACCGAGGGTGCTGTCGAACACTATGGGGCCGATGATGCGTTTCCGATCGCGGACATCGACGAAATCCTGCCCGGGTTGATGGAACAACGCTCGCAAATCTTCTACTCCATGGGCACTCACCCCGAGTTTGATCCGCGCATATTGGGCTGGGTAAATACGCTGCGCGCCCAATCGCGCCAGGGCGCCGTGCCGGAGTTTGTGGCACTGACCCATGTGCTCGACGATATGCGGCTCTACAAGAGCCGCCCCGAGCAAATCAGCCTGCGCCGCGCGGCGCAGATCGCCATGGGCGCCCACCGGCGGGCAATGCGCTTCGCGCGCCCGGGGCGTATGGAGTACGAAGTCATGGCGGAGTTGCTGCACGAATTCCGGTCGCACAACGCGGACATTTCCTACCACCCCATCATCGGCAGCGGAGCCAATGCCTGCGTCATGCACTACCGCGACAACGATCAGCCGCTGTGCGACGGCGACTTGCTGCTGCTCGACGCAGGATGCGAACACGAATACTACGCCTCGGACATCACTCGCACGTTCCCCGTCAGCGGCCGTTTCAGCGCCGTGCAACGCGCGGTTTACGAAGTTGTGCTGGAGGCCCAATTGGCCGCGATCGACAAAGTGCGCCCGGGCAATCATTGGAATCAGCCGCACGAAGCGGCGGTGCGTGCGGTCACCCAGGGACTGGTCAGGCTGGGATTGCTCGAGGGGCCGCTCCTCAAGCTGATCAAGGAACAGGCATACCTGCCGTTCTTCAATCATCGAACCGGCCACTGGCTCGGCCTGGATGTGCACGATGTGGGCGACTACAAAGTCGGCGGCGAATGGCGGGTGTTGGAGCCGGGCATGGCACTGACCGTGGAGCCGGGAATCTACATCCGGCCAACGCCGCGGATTCCGAAGGAATTCTGGAACATCGGTGTCCGCATCGAAGATGAAGTGCTGGTAACCGCGGGTGCGCCGGAGGTATTGACCGGGGCGCTCGAAAAAACCCCGGAAGCCATAGAGTCTCTGCGATGAGCGAGGCACCGGCTGCGACTCAGTCCTTCGACGTTGCCATCGTCGGGGGCGGCATGGTGGGTGCTACTTTAAGCGTGGCATTGGCGCCGCTTGGGTTGCGCATAGCGCTCATCGAAGCCATCCCGCAAACATCCGCCGCGCAGCCCAGCTTCGATGAGCGCACCACGGCATTGTCGAACGGCAGCCGGCGCATCCTGGAGACCTTGGGCGTGTGGCGGCAGGTCGGCGCGTTCGCCACGCCCATACGCAAGATTCATGTTTCGGACCAGGGCCGCTTCGGTTTTGCGCGTATCGACGCAGCCGAGCAAGGACTCGCGGCGATGGGTTACGTAGTGCCCAATCGCGCTTTGGGAAATGCCCTCTGGCCGCGCCTGCAGCAAAGCGCCGGCGTGCGCGTGTTTTGCCCGGCCGAGGTGGGAGAAATCACGGCAGGCGAGGCCGCCGTGGCGCTCGCCGTCGTCCAGGGCGGCGCCCAACTCAAGATCGATGCCAAGCTGGTCGTGGCCGCCGACGGCGTTCAATCGGTGGTGCGCAGCGCGTTCGGCGTCGAGGTGCAATTGCGCGACTATGAGCAAACGGCAATTGTCACGACGGTGTTGCCGCAGCGCTTCCACGATCATGTGGCCTACGAGCGCTTCACGCCAGGCGGACCTCTGGCGCTGCTGCCTCTGGAGAATGGCCGCTGCGCATTGGTGTTGACGCTGGCTGCTGCGATGACGGAGGCGGCCATGGCATGGCCGGATCAAGAATTTCTCGCGGAAGTGCAGCGCCGTTTTGGATTTCGGCTCGGGCGTTTTCTCAAAGTCGGCCGCCGGGTGGCGTATCCGTTGTCGTTGAGCCGCGCAACGCGGACCAGTTCGGGCCGCTGCGTCATCATTGGCAATGCCGCGCAAGGGCTGCATCCGGTGGCCGGCATGGGTTTCAATTTGGGTTTGCGTGATGCGGCCAGCCTCGCCGAACTCGTAGCGGAACGCGTCGGGCAGGCGGACAGCGACCCCGGCAGTGCTGCGCTGCTTGCCGCGTACGACGCGTGGCGCAGCGCTGATCGAAGCGGAGTGATTGCTTTCACCGACGGGCTGGTCAGGCTGTTCGCCAGTCCGCTCGGCGGAGTGCGGCGGCTGCGCAACTTGGGGCTTTTGGCGTTCGATTTGTTGCCGCCGGCGAAAGCCGCGTTGTCGCGCTTGAGCAGCGGGGCAATGGGCCGTGTACCAAAATTGGCACGCGGCGTCCCTCTGCGATGAACAGCCCGCGATCCGGCGATTTTGACGTGATCGTGGTGGGCGCCGGGATCATCGGCGCGGCGATGGCATGCCTGTTGTTGGCGCGCAAATTGAGCAGGCCGGGAAGGGTGGCGATCATTGCCGATCACTTTCCGCCGGCGCAGCCAAGCGATGCCGATTGGGACTTGCGGGTATTTGCGTTGAGCCGCGCATCCGAGCGGCTGCTCAAAGCCTGCGATGTGTGGGGCGCACTGCCCGCCGCGCGAGTATTTGCGTATGAACGCATGTGTGTTTGGGACGCCGGCGGCGCGCCTCAGGGCGCCGGATCGCTGACTTTCGATTGCGCGCAAATCGGCGAACCCAATCTGGGGATTATCGTCGATGGGCGCGCCCTGCAATCGCAGTGTCTGCAATCCGCAAGACAGGCGGGTGCGGTGCTGGTGGAGGCCGCGGTCGGATCAGTCATGCCGGGCGAAGAGGACATCCTGCTGCGTTTGAATGATGGCCGCGAACTGCGCAGCCAGCTGCTGATCGCAGCCGACGGAACCGAATCCAAGACCCGGGAACTGCTCGGCATCGGTACCGCGGGTCATGCCTATCATCAGGATGCCCTGGTGGCGCATGTGCGAACGACCAAGTCCCACGGCAACACGGCGTGGCAGCGCTTCCTCCCGACCGGACCTCTCGCATTCCTGCCGCTCAATGACGGCCGCTCCTCGATCGTGTGGAGCCTCGCGCGCACAGAGGCGGACCGCCTGAGCGCCTTGGACCCGGAACGCTTCGGCGCGGCTCTGAACATGGCCAGCGGCGAGGCCCTGGGCCAGTGCACGCTTACCACCCGGCTGGCGCGCTTTCCGCTCAAACTGCAGTACGCTTTGCAATACTCGAGTCATCGTGCGGTACTGCTCGGCGACGCGGCGCACGTGGTGCACCCTCTCGCCGGGCAGGGATTGAATCTGGGATTGCTGGACTGTGCGGCGCTTGCGCAAGTTCTCGGCGAAGCCGGGGGCGCCGGAAGTTTCGGGGACTCGAGACTGTTGCGCGGATACGAGCGCTGGCGCCGCAGCGAGAATCTGCTCGCGGCGGCCGCGCTGGATGGTTTGGAACGGCTGTTTTCGCGTACCGATGCACTCAGCACGAACTTGCGCGCCGCGGGCTTGAGCGCGGTCGGCAGAATGCCCTTCGTGAAACGCCGATTTGCGCAGCGTGCCTTGGGCTTGATCGGCGATGTGCCGGACTTTTTAAAGTCGATCTAGCTTGGCTGCGCAAATGAAATCATTGACCGACAGACCACCGATCGAATGCGTGCTGAAGGTGACGCGGCAGTAGCCATAGCCGATTTCCAGATCCGGATGATGATCCTCGATATTCGCAACATGCGCGAGGGCGTTGACGAAGCTCATGGTGCGGTAGAAATCCTTGAATTTCAGCGAGCGCTTCAGACTCTTGGAGTCTTGCGCGATCTCCCAGTCCTTGTGCAGCTGCTCGGCATACACCCGTGCCTGCGCCGCGCTCAAGGGGGCGACGCCGCCCTCGCAGGGCGCGCATTTTTTCTCGGACAGCTCGGTCAAGTTGCGATCCTGGCGTAAGTGCGCTCGATGTAGCGCTCGACGAGTTCCTGGAACTCCTCGGCGATACGATCGCCCTTGAGCGTCACCGTCTTCGCGCCATCTTCATACACCGGCGCAACGGGGTGCTCTCCGGTGCCGGGCAGGCTGATGCCGATGTTCGCGTGCTTGCTCTCACCGGGACCGTTGACCACGCAGCCCATGACCGCGACCGTCATGTCGGCGACTCCCTCACGCTGTTTGCGCCATTCCGGCATGCGGTGACGTATGTGGCTTTGAATTTTTTGCGCCAATTCCTGAAAGTAGGTGCTGGTGGTGCGGCCGCAGCCCGGGCACGCGATCACCATCGGTGTGAAGGCCCGCAATCCCATGGTCTGCAGGATCTCCTGCGCGACAATGACTTCCTGGGTGCGATCGCCGTTGGGCTCCGGTGTCAACGAGACTCGAATCGTATCGCCGATGCCTTCCTGCAGCAGCACGCTCATGGCCGCCGTGGAGGCCACGACGCCCTTGCTGCCCATGCCGGCCTCGGTCAGGCCCAGGTGCAAAGGATAGGTGCAGCGGGCCGCCAGATTGCGATATACGGCAATCAGGTCCTGCACGCCGCTGACCTTGGCGCTGATGACGATCATATTGGACCCCAAGCCCAGCGCCTCGGCGCGCTTTGCGCTGTCCAATGCCGAGACCACGATGGCTTCGCGCATGACGTCGATTGCCGCCAAGGGTTCCGCCATTTTCGAGTTCTCATCCATCATGCGGGTCAGCAAGTCCTGATCCAGGCTGCCCCAGTTCACGCCGATACGCACCGGCTTGCGGAATTTAATGGCGGTTTCGATCATTTCGGCAAATTGCGGGTCGCGCTTGCTGCCGCGGCCGACATTGCCCGGATTGATGCGGAGTTTGCCAAGCGCTGCGGCGCAAGCGGGGTGCGCTTTGAGCAGCTTGTGGCCGTTGAAGTGAAAGTCGCCCACCAGGGGTGTGATGATGCCCGCGCGGTCCAGCCGCTCTCTGATACGGGGCACCGCGGCGGCGGATTCATCATTGTTGACAGTGACGCGCACCAATTCGGACCCGGCACGCGCCAGCGCTCCGACCTGCGCAACCGTGGCTTCGACATCGGCCGTGTCGGTATTGGTCATCGATTGCACGATGATGGGTGCTGCGCCGCCGATGGTGACGGAGCCGACTTTTACGGCAATGGAATTTCGGCGAGATCTCATGCCGCCATTATACAAGGGAGCGCCGCGACGGGGCAGGCTCGGGTTTTCGGCTACACTTGCCTCGATTGATTGCCGGCCGTAGGAGCTGCGCTGGTGGCCTCCAGAATCATCTACTCAACCGGCGTCGGCAGCCTGTGCCCAAATTGTCGCCGCCCGGTACGCGAATGCGTGTGTCCCAGAGGCGCCCCAGGGGCTGCTAAGCCTTCTTCGATCCGAGTGGGCCGCGAGACACAGGGCAGGGCAGGCAAGGGCGTGACGACCGTCAGCGGCCTGCCGTTGCCGCTCGCCGACATCGAGGCGCTGGCGACAAAGCTCAAGAAGCGCTGTGGATCCGGCGGCACAGTGCGCGGCGGCATCATTGAAATTCAGGGCGATCACCGCGATTCAATCGTCGCGGAACTCATCAAAATGGGATGGCAGGCGAAAAGATCGGGCGGTTAGCTCAAGGTGGCTGGGCCTTTTGGATGGGATTCTGTATCATTCCGCCATCGCGATAAGAGCTGTCTGGAGAGAGTCCTTTCGCTAGGACCGCCGAAGGCGCAACCGCCCGGAAACGCTCAGGCACATGAACGGCAGACTCTCGCGATCTCTGGAGAGCGATCGCACAGGCGATCCACCGAAGGGGAGCAGCGCTTCCACCAGCGCGCAATCTCTCAGGTCTTAAGGACAGAGGGGCGAAGCACAGCGGTGCTTGCGTCTCTTATTCTCGCAGCGAGGTTGCGATGGGCCTTAAGACTCCTCTTTATGATGCACATGTGCGGCAAGGCGCGAAAATAGTCGACTTTGGCGGCTGGGACATGCCGTTGCACTACGGCTCGCAGATCGAAGAACACCACGCCGTGCGCCGCGACGCAGGCATGTTCGATGTTTCGCACATGGCCATCGTCGATCTTGACGGCGGGCGAGTGCGCGAATTCCTGCGATTCCTGCTGGCCAACGATGTCGCTCGCCTCAAAAAGTTCGGCAAAGCACTGTATTCCTGCATGCTGTTGCCCAACGGCGGCGTGATCGACGACTTGATCGTTTACTACCTGTCGGAGAGCCGCTATCGCCTGGTCGTCAATGCCGCGACGCGGGTCAAGGATTTGCGCTGGATCCAAACGCATGCCGCCGATTTCGCCGTGGCGGTCGTCGAACGCCAGGATCTGGCCATGATCGCCGTGCAAGGTCCGAATGCGCGGCAGAAGACCGCCGCCGTGGCAGGGACGGCACAGCAAAACGCGCTGCTCGAGTTGCAAGCATTCTTCGGCGCTGATTTTGGCCCCTGGTTCGTGGCGCGGACCGGATATACCGGCGAGGATGGTTTCGAGATCATGTTGCCGGCCGCGGCTGCAGTCGATGCATGGAACAAGTTGCTCGCGCAAGGCGTCAAACCCGCGGGCTTGGGGGCGAGGGACACATTGCGTCTGGAAGCGGGCATGAATTTGTATGGCAATGACATGGATGAAGATCATCATCCATTGGCATCCGGCCTCGCCTGGACGGTGGCGTTCGAGCCGCCGGCGCGCGAATTTATCGGGCGTTCTGCATTGGAGGGCGCGCGACGAAGCGGCGGCCCTGAACTCGTGGGGCTCATTCTCGAAGACCGCGGCGTGTTGCGCAGCCACCAGAAGGTGATGGCGGCAGGCTTGGGATCGACCGCGGCGGTGGGCGAAGTTACGAGCGGAACTTTTTCGCCGACAATGAACCGCTCCATCGCGCTTGCGCGAGTGCCTGACGCATCGGTTGCCGCCGTGCAAGTGGAGATTCGCGGCAAATTGCACGCGGCGCGCGTCGTCAAGCCGCCGTTTGTCCGCCATGGCAAGCCGTTGATCGAGATTCAGCCTCAGGAGCATTCAAAGTGAGCAACATACCTGCCGATTTGCAATACACAAAAAGTCATGAGTGGGTGCGCCAAGTGCAAAACGGCGCGGTGGAAATCGGCATCACCGACCACGCGCAGAGCGCGCTCGGGGATCTGGTTTTCGTCGAGGTGCCGGACGTGGGCCGCGCACTGCATGCCGGTGAAGCCTGCGCCGTGGTTGAGTCCGTCAAGGCGGCATCCGACGTCTACAGTCCCTTGGGCGGCAAGGTCACCTCCAGCAACGGGACACTGGCAAGCCAACCCGAATTACTCAATCAAGATCCGTATGGCGCCGGATGGTTGTTTCGTCTGCAGACCAGCACCCCCGCCGATTCTTCAGCGCTGTTGAGCGCCGCAGCATACGCGAGTTTCCTGGCCGACGAATCCAAGTAAGGAACGCACGATGGCATTCATACCTCACACCCCCGACGACGTCGCCGGCATGTTGGAAGTGATCGGTGTGCGGTCGGTCGAGGCGCTGTTCGACGAAATTCCCGGCGACCTGCGCGCAGGAACCCTCTCGCTGCCGCCGCCCATCTCGGAGATGGAGGTGGCGCGCTTACTGACGGAGCGCGCCGCCATCGACGGCCGGCCCTTGAATTTCATCGGCGCCGGCGCCTACGAACATCATATCCCGGCGCCGGTATGGGCCATCGCGACGCGCGGCGAGTTCTATTCGGCGTACACGCCGTACCAAGCGGAAGCAAGTCAGGGCACCTTGCAATTGATCTACGAATACCAGTCCATGATGTGCGCGCTGACAGGCATGGAGGTATCGAATGCATCTCTCTACGACGGCGCTTCCGCGCTCGCCGAGGCGTGTCTCATGGCGGTGCGCGCCAATCGCGGCTCGAATTCCCGGCGCATTTTGCTGCCGCGCGCGGTGAATCCCACCTATGGCCAAGTGGCGCAGGCCATCGCCGGCAATCAGGACATCAGCTTTGAGCCCGTGGATTTCGACAGATCGGCCGGGCGCACGCTGCTCTCCGCCCTGCAACCCTACAGCGGGCAAGACATTGCCGCGCTGGTCGTTCAGCAGCCGAATTTCTTCGGCAGCTTCGAGGAGGTGGACGCGCTGACCGATTGGGCGCACGAAAACAAGCTGCTGGTGATTGCGGTGGTCAATCCGACGTCGCTCGCGCTGCTCAAGCCCCCGGGGCAGTGGGGCACTTCGCTTGACGGCCGCCACGGCGCCGACATCGTCTGCGGCGAGGGGCAGCCGCTCGGCGTGCCTCTTGCTGCGGGTGGACCTTACTTCGGATTCATGGCGACGCGCATGCAGTACGTGCGGCAGATGCCCGGCCGCATCGTCGGGCGCACCGTCGACACCGAAGGGCGGCCGGGTTTCAGTCTGACGCTGCAAGCGCGCGAGCAGCATATTCGGCGCAGCAAAGCGACCTCGAACATTTGTACCAATCAGGGACTCCTGGTCACCGCGGCCACCATCTACATGAGTCTTCTCGGGGCGCGCGGCCTGGAAGCCGTGGCGCATGCCAGCATGCAGCGCACCGCGGATTTGATCAGCGCCTTGAGCAGGGTCGCGGGGGTGAAGAGAGCCTTCAGTGCCGCGCATTTTCACGAGGCGGTCTTGTTGCTGGATCGTCCGCCGGCGCCGCTGCTCGCGGCGCTGGCGCGGCGGGGAATTCTCGGCGGACTCGATCTAAGCGAGCGCTATCCGGAATTGGGGCACGCGCTGCTGGTGTGTGCGACCGAAACCAAACTGGCAGTCGACATCGATGCGTATGCCGCCGCATTGGCCGACGTGATGAACGGGTCGCGCGCCGCGGCATAGGAGCAGCACATGACCGAATTGCAATCGCGGGAGCCTCTGATATTCGAATTGAGCAAGCCGGGCAGGCAGGCCGGCACGCAATTTCCGCCGCCGGTTGCGGGCAGCGCCCAAGTGCCGCCGCAGCTGCGCAGGAGTGCGCCTGCGGCGCTGCCGGAGGTGTCGGAATTACAGGCGGTGCGCCACTACACGCGCCTGTCGCAGATGAATTTTTCGATCGACACGCATTTTTATCCGTTGGGCTCCTGCACCATGAAGTACAACCCGAAGGCGTGCAACACCTACGCCATGCTGCCGGAGTTCTTGAGCAGGCACCCGCTGGGGCCCGAACCGCAGGGATTTCTCGCCTGCATGCACGAGCTGCAAGAAATGCTGCAGGAGATCACGGGCATGCAGGCCGTCAGTCTCACGCCGATGGCCGGCGCACAAGGCGAGTTTGCCGGCGTTGCGATGATTCGCGCGTACCATCGCGCGCGCAGCGATGCCGGGCGCACTGAAATCATCGTGCCGCAGGCCGCACACGGCACCAATCCCGCTACTGCGACGATGTGCGGTTTCACAGTCAAGGAAATTCCGTCCGATGCGAACGGCGATGTCGATATCGAGGCGCTGAAAGCGGCGGTAAGCCCGGCAACCGCGGGCATCATGCTCACAAACCCATCCACGCTCGGCGTGTTCGAGCACAAAATAGTTGCGGTGGCGCGAATCGTTCATGATGCCGGCGGCCTGCTCTACTACGATGGGGCGAATTTAAATGCCATTCTCGGCAAGGTCCGGCCGGGCGATATGGGTTTTGACGTCATTCACATGAATCTGCACAAGACTTTCTCCACGCCGCACGGCGGCGGCGGACCAGGCTCCGGCGCGGTGGGCGTGGGTGCGCGCCTGCGGCCGTTTTTACCGCTGCCCATTGTCGGCAAGGACGGCGCGCGCTATCGCTGGATCACAGAACGCGATTTGCCGCAATCCATCGGGCGGTTGTCGGGGTTTATGGGTAATGCCGGCGTGAATCTGCGCGCGTATATCTACATGCGGCTGCTGGGCCGCGAGGGCATGATCAGGGTCGCGGAATTCGCCGCGCTCAACGCGAATTATTTGATGAAGCGGCTGCAGGCCTTGGGCTTCGAGGCGGCATATCCCCAGCGCCGCGCCAGCCACGAATTCATCATAACGCTGAAGCAGGAAAACAAGGCCTACCACGTTACGGCAATGGACGTGGCCAAGCGATTGCTCGATTATGGGTTTCATGCCCCGACCACTTACTTCCCCCTGTTGGTGCCGGAATGCCTGCTGATCGAACCCACGGAAACAGAGGCCAAGGAAGACCTGGATCGTTTTTGTGACGCAATGGCCGCAATCCGCCAGGAAATGGAACATGATCCCGAGAAACTCTCCTCCGCCCCGCATACAATGCCGGTCCGGCGGTTGGACGATGTGCGTGCCGCAAAACAGCTGGATCTGGCCTGGAATCGCAGGATTTGACCCTTGTTAGGAACCGTCCGGCTCCTGATCTTGTCCGACCACGGTCACTGAACGAAATCTAACCCATGGAGCCTTGGCTCCTTAGGATCGGCATGTCCCGCATCTCGCTGCTTATTTTCTTATTGGCGCTATCTTTGGATCAAGCCTTCGGCGAACCGGCGCCCGGCGCTGCGCCGCCCGACGGGCGGCCCTTGGCGGTGCCGGTTCAGGCACCCGGTATACCCAGCAGTCCTGCCAATTGGGCGCAGACCCTGGAAAGAATCGCGACCGGCGTGGTCACCATTCAAATCGACAGCACGCGCGCATTCGACACGGAATGGAATACCACGGCGCAAGCCACCGGCTTCGTCATCGATGCCAAGCGCGGTCTGATATTGACAAATCGGCACGTGGTCACGCCCGGGCCTGTGACCGCGCAAGCCATCTTCTTGAATCGAGAGGAAGTACAGCTGTTTCCGATCTATCGCGATCCGATCCACGACTTCGGCATCTATCACTACGACCCGGCGAAGTTGCGATTCATTCAGCCGGCCGAGCTGCCCCTGTATCCGCAGGGCGCGCTCATCGGCCGCGAAATTCGCGTGGTCGGCAACGACGCGGGCGAACAATTGTCGATTCTAGCCGGCACTTTGGCGCGCCTGGATCGCGAGGCGCCGGAATACGGCTACGGGAAGTACAACGATTTCAACACATTTTATTACCAGGCGGCTTCCAGCACCTCGGGCGGCTCTTCGGGCTCGCCGGTAATCGACATCGAAGGCCAGGTAGTGGCGCTCAATGCCGGCGGCGCCACCGGCGCCGCCTCGAGCTTCTACCTGCCGCTGCCGGCGGTGGTTCGGGCGTTGAAATATTTGGAAGCCGGCAAACCGGTACCGCGCGGAACGCTGGAAACTGTATTCAAGTACACGCCCTACGACGAACTGAAGCGGCTCGGCCTCGATGCCGCGACGGAAGCAAGAATGCGCAGGGCGTATCCGAAGTTGACCGGCATGCTGGTGGTCGACGACGTGCAGCCCGGATCGGGTGCCGACGGGATACTGTCGCCCGGCGACATCCTGGTCGGCATCGACCGCAAACCCATCCCCGAGTTTTTTGCGCTCGAGGACGTTTTGGATGGTCACGTCGGTCAAAAGGTGACAGTGGAAGTGCAGCGCGGCAAGGACACTGTGCGCCATGATCTTGAAGTGTCGTCCTTGAGCGCCATCACCCCCGATGAGTATATCGAGTTCGGCGAGGCGGTGGTCCATACCTTGTCGTACCAACAGGCGCGGCATTTCAACGCGCCGATCAAGGGCGTGTACGTCGCAAATCCGGGATATGTCTTTGCCAGCGCCGGCATTCCGCACGCTGCTTTGATCAGCTCCTTCAACGGCAAAAAAATCGACAACCTGGCGGATTTCTCGGCGGCTCTCGCCGAGCTAGCAGATCGAGCGCGAGTACCGGTTCGCTACGTTACGCTCGAGGATCCCCGTGCCGTTCAATTGAAGATCATCCGCATGGATAGGCGCTGGTTTCCGGCGCGCAAGTGCAAGCGCGACGACGCGTTGGGAACCTGGCCCTGCATCAGCATCGGTCCCGGACCCGCCCCGTCGATGCCCAAGTCCGCCTCCACCGAGTTCGCCAAAACCGGCGATGCGCGCATCGATCGGTTGGCGCCGTCATTGGTGATGGTGAATTTCGACATGCCTTATTCGGTTTCAGGGGTCACCGAGAAGAATTACCACGGCACCGGCGTCATCGTCGACGCGCAGCGCGGTTTGGTGGCGCTGGACCGCAATACCGTGCCGGTCGCGATGGGCGATGTGCGCATCACATTCGCGGGTACTGTCGAGGTGCCGGGCAAAGTCGTCTTCATACATCCCCTGCACAACCTCGCGGTCGTCTCCTACGATCCGAAATCGATCGGTAATACGCCGGTCCGCGCGGCAACTTTGCTGACGCGGCCGCTGAGCGCGGGCGACGACGTGTGGGTGGTGGGCCAGCGCGGCGATTCGAAGGTCCAATCGCAAAAAACACAAATTTCCAATGTCGATGTGGTCTCATTCCCGCTGTCGCGCACCCTGCGCTTCCGCGACAGCAATCTGGAGGCGGTGACTCTGATCAACCCGCCCGGCGACTACGACGGGGTGCTGACCGATGAGAAAGGCGATGTGCTGGCGCTTTGGTCGAGTTTTGCCTTCGAATCGCAGCGCGAACTCGAACAGATCAACCGCGGCATACCGGCCGACTTGGTCTCCGAAATGATCGGTGTGGTCGCCGACGGCCGGCCGCTGTATTCCATCGAAGCGGAATTCAATGTGCAGTCCTTGGCCGCTGCGCGCGAACTGGGCCTGCCCGATGATTGGGTGCGGCGCCTGGAAGATCACGACCCACAACACCGGCAAGTGCTCGGCATCGATCGCCTGGTCGCCGGTTCGCCGGCCGCTGCGCTGCTGGAGCCTGGCGATTTGCTGCTCGCCATCGATGGCAAGGCGGTCAATCGATTCCGCGAGGTCGAACGCGCGGTTCAGAATCCCATCGTCTCGGTGACCGTCTGGCGGGATCGCGCCGAAAAAATTCTGCAGCTCAAGACAGTGGCGCTGAACGGCCGGGATATCGATCGAGTGCTCATCTGGGCGGGCGCCACGCTGCAAGCGCCGCACCGCGCGATGGCGGCGCAGCGCGGGATCGCTCCGTATGGCGTATTCGTGTCGTTTTTCTTCTACGGCTCACCGGCCACGCATTACGGCCTGTACGCCGGCCGCCGCATCACGGAAGTGAATGGCCAGCCGACGCCGGATCTCGATGCCTTCATCCAGGCGCAGAGCAACAAGCCCGACCGCTCGTCCCTGCGTCTGAAGACGGTCAGTTGGAACGGCCAAACCGATGTGATCACGCTGAAGCTCGACAAGCACTACTGGCCGGCTTACGAACTGACCCGACGCGAGGACGGCAGCTGGATACGTACCGCCCTCGATCCGCCGGACGTCGTGGCCGCTGTGAAGCCGGGAGACTCAGACGGGTTCGAGATACGGTTCCCAGGCATCGACCGAGATGGTGGAGCGCTGCACCGGTAATCCATCGCCCCACAGTTCCCGCTCGTCGAACTCGACCGTGTACAGCCATTGCGGGCATTCGCCCAAGCCGCTGGCGTTGGTATCGGCGAACACGTGCGTGCCATGCACCCTGGCCACGACGCCGGTTTTGCCGCGGGCGTAACCAGGCAAGCGAGTGTGATGCGCCGGCCGGTCGACGCGCGTGCGTACCGTGTCGCCGACGGCAAATCGAGCGGCACGTACCGGCGCGCGTTCAAACGGGGTGCCTCGCGCCAGCGTGGCGGCGACGGACTCGGCGCGCAGCAGCCGCGGCGGCCGGATCGCCGATTCAATCAGGGCGCCGCTCTCCGACACGAGCTTCTCCAATGCTGCCAGCCAGATCTCGTAGTAGCCAAGGTCGCCGTAATTGACCAGCGTTTCGCGCGCCGCCCGGCTCATGTCGATAGTCCATAGCCCGGTCGCACCCATTGCCAGCGTAAGTGCCATTGCCCGAGGTTCCCATGGCGCATGAAACAATTCCCCTTCAGGCTCCGGGATGATGGCGCCGCGCAGCTCTTGACCGCCGAGATCCGCGTTCGAGCGATAGCTCACGTCGGCGCCCGCGGTAAGCCGGTTCCGATCATGGAGTCGCGGGTCACCAGAGCGGCAAGATCGCTTTCGCTCAAATGCCCGGTGCCGGAAGGCCGCTGCGGCACGACCAGGTAGCGCACTTCGGCGGTCGAATCCCAAATTCGGATGCGGGTCGATTCCGGCAATTCGACGCCGAATTCACGCAGCACGCCGCGCGGATCCTTCACGGCGCGAGCGCGATACGGCGCGCTCTTGTACCAAGTCGGGGGCAGTCCCAGGACGGACCATGGATAGCAGCTGCAAAGCGTGCATACCACCAGGTTGTGCAAGTCCGCGCTGTTCTCGACGGCCACCATATGCTCACCCTGCCTTCCCGAGAAACCCAGGGAGGCTATCGCCGCTGTCGCGTCTTCGAGCAGCCAGCGGCGAAATTGCGGGTCGCACCAGGCTCGCGCGACCACCCGTGCGCCATTACGCGGGCCGATCTTGGTCTGGTAGGCATCGATCAACGCATCGAGCGCCGCGGGATCCACATAACCCTTCTCGGTCAGCACGCTTTCCAAGGCACGAACGCGCAGTTGCAGCGGACTTATCGCGTCGTGCTCATGTTCGTCATCGCGCATTGGTCTAGTATATGAGCCTTATGATTGATAATGCCACGCGTCGGGATCTGCCCGAAATTCTAGCGGTCTACAATGAGGTCATTCGCAACTCCACCGCCGTGTACACGGACGTGGAGATGACCGAAGAACGCGGCGCCGCATGGTTCGACGCCAAGGTCGCCAGCGGCTTCCCCTTCATCGTCGCGCGGGACGCCTCAGGCGTCACCGGCTTTGGAACGTTCGGCGAATTTCGCGCGCCCTTATGCTATCGGCACAGCGTCGAGCACAGCGTCCACATCCGGGTCGATCGGCGCGGCCAGGGCGTCGGCCGGGCCCTGGTGATCGAACTTCTGGCCCGCGCCGCCGCCATGCGCAAACACATCATGATCGCGGGTATCGACGCCGACAATGCCGTGTCGATCGGCTTGCATCTAAGCCTTGGCTTCAGGAATGTCGGGCACTTCCATGAAGTGGGATTCAAATTCGGGCGATGGCTCGACCTGGTATTCCTGCAATGTATCATTCCGGCGACAGCGGCCTTGCCGGAGGCAGCAGCAAAGTCTTAGTTTGCCGCATAAACAGCGGCATTTGCTGTTTGCGACGGGCTGCGCGCTCGAAGCGACCTTTGCGCGACTCAGTCTTGATATCATGAGCGCGTGGTACGAGCTACGCAGACAGAAATCGAAGAAGCCGTCGAAGCGTTGCGCACCGGCGATTTGGTGGTGTTCCCGACCGAGACCGTCTATGGACTTGGAGCGAATGCGTCCAATCCCGTGGCCGTGCGCAAGATTTTCGAGGTCAAGGGCCGCCCGCCCGATCATCCCGTCATCGTACACTTGGATGATCCGCGGTATCTGCATCGCTGGGTTTCCCAGGTGCCGCCGGTAGCCGAGCGATTGGCCGACAAATTCTGGCCCGGACCTTTGACCTTGATTCTGCCGAAGGCGGACAACGTCAACGACATCGTCACGGGCGGCCAGGACAGCATCGGCATTCGGGTGCCCTCGCACCCAATCGCGCAGCAGCTGCTGAACGCCTTCGGCGGCGGGATCGCGGCGCCGTCCGCCAATCGATACGGCCGCTTGAGTCCGACCAAGCCGGAACATGTGCGCGACGAACTCGGCGATACGGTGCGCGTCATTCTTGACGGCGGCGAATCGCCGATCGGCCTGGAGTCGACCATCGTATCCTGTCTCGACAATCAGGCTCGCCTGCTGCGCCCGGGATTCATCACCCGCTCGCAGCTCGAGCAGGTGGTGGGAGCCCTGGCGGCCGGCGGAATCGTTCCCCGCTCTCCGGGCGGCCTCGCGCTGCACTATGCGCCGTCGACGCCCCTCGAAATCGTCGCCTCGGACGACTTGGAGGTGCGCGCCGGCGAGTTCGTGGCGCGCGACGAAAAGGTGGCGGTGCTGGCGATGCGGCCGCCGCTGCACACGCAACGTAAAATGACCTGGATAAATGCCGGCAAGAAGCCCGACACGTATGCACACAATCTCTACTCGCATTTGCGCACGCTCGATCGCATCGGCTGCGAGCGGATATTCGTTCAAAGCCTGCCCGAGGATGAGAGGTGGGCCGCGATTCTCGACCGGCTGCAGCGCGCCAGCGGAATGGGCGATAATTCCCTGGAGCTGAGCGTCAGCTAACGCATGGAGCTCGATCCCGCGCAAGATCCCTTTTCACGCGAGGCCGTCCAACACTTGGTGGCTCGCTATGGCTCGCCGCTGCTCGTGATCGACGCCGAGCGCGTGCGGCGACAGTATCGGCGTCTCGCCGCTGCGCTGCCAAATGTCGATCTTCACTACGCGCTGAAGCCGTTGCCGCACTCATCGGTGATCAACACGTTGAACGCGGAGGGTGCGTTCTTCGATCTGGCCACCAACGGCGAGGTCGAGCTCGTGCGGCGGTTGGGCGTGGCGCCGGGGCGCTGCATTCATACCCATCCGATCAAGCGCGACAGCGATATCCGCACGGCCTTGAGCTTTGGCGTGAATCGCTTCGTCATCGACAATCCCGATGAGCTGCGCAAATTCCACAAGTATCGAACCCGCGCCTCGCTGCTGATTCGCGTGTCGTTCCGCAGTCCCGGCGTGCAGTGCGATTTATCGCGCAAATTCGGCTGCGACCCGGAAGCGGTCGCGGAGCTGTTCCGCTTGGCCGCCGGCTTGCGCATCAAGGTC
>Ga0210407_10000637_pt1 | contig 37825 bp, 38 predicted proteins | sample IncBWC27MmetaG_FD_150860 | JGI IMG/M metagenome (GOLD analysis project Ga0210407, IMG submission 150860) | Forest soil microbial communities from Barre Woods Harvard Forest LTER site, Petersham, Massachusetts, United States - Inc-BW-C-27-M | ecosystem: Environmental > Terrestrial > Soil >...
GTGTACCTGGCGGAGAAAGGGATTACCGGACGCGCCATCGCGATCGTGGATCGCGCCGGGAAAGTCGCCTGGTTCAAAAATTACGATATTCCCGCGCTTCCGGATTTGAAGGAAGTTGCGGATGCGCTAGCGAAAGTGAATTAGTTCCACGCGGCGCGCTGGCGCGGGCGGCCGCGGCAGGCGCTGCGCTTTTATTTAGGCGCAGCGTCTTTGTTGGGCGCGGGCGACGCGGATTCGGCCGGCGAGTCGACAAGCGGCTGCGAAAACGTGCGGATGTAATCCACGAGTTGCCAGCGCTCTTCTTCGCTCAGTTTGGCTTTGAACGCCGGCATGGGGCGATGCCCTTCTGAAATTTTCCAGAAAAGCTCGCCGTCGGTCATGTGGCTCATGGCGCGCGCGTCGGTGAAATTGGAAGGCGCAAGCGATAGTTTCTCGGCGCGCTCTCCTTTTCCGTTGCCATCTTCGCCGTGGCAATTCTGGCAGCGGTCCGAATAGGTGCTCATGCCCAAGCCAACGGCTTTCGGCGTGGGAGGAAACGGATTCCGCAGCTGCCTAGCTTTTTCCGGCGCGGTCCAGTCGCTGAAAGAATAAACGATCACGCTCCCTGCAATCGCGACGATCACAAATACCACGAAGATTCCCAGCAGGTTTGGTTTATATCCGGACTTGGGCTTGCGATCAGCGAGTTTGTCGGACGCCATGATTCGCGGGTTTACCTGTGGAACTTTTCCGCTCCAGGAAAATCTTCGCATTCCGGTGCGGGAATTTCAACTGGCGGACCGCCCGGACGGTTGGACTAGTGTGCGGCGTGGATGGCTTGGTACACGGAGATCAGCACAATGACCAGCATGGCCACAACATAAACGCGCAGACCCCACAGCAGGGACTTTGTTGGAATCGAAAGATTTTTACGGCCGAAATGAGTGCGGCGCTTGGCAGCGACGACCTGGTCTGCTTCTAGTAAGGAGAGCACGGCGCGAGGATCCTGCAAGCTCAGTTGTTCGGACTTAACGTCCAGAGGAACTTCAACCGGCGCGAGCGCGCTTTGATTTTCAGGAACATCCGCGTAGTGTGAATCCAACATTGTTCCTCCTGAACTCGATACTACCTTGCGGCGAACCATCCTGCGTCGACAAAGAATTTATCCACCCAACAATCGCGGGAACACGGTTGCGAGGCCGAAGCCTAGCCCGGCAATAATCAGGAGAACCGTGACGATGACTCCCGCGACGTTTGCCCAGAAACCATTTACGTGCTCGCCCATTACTTCCGGATCGTTCACCAGCAGCAGCAGAAAAGCCAACGCCGGCGGCATGGCCAGGACCGCGATCACGTTGACCGTCAAGACCACGAATTCCAGCGGAAAGTGTGGGATTAGCACGAGAGCCGCCGCCGCACACGCCGAGCCGAACAGGGTCAGATAGAAAGGCCACGCTTCGCGCAGCGGCCGGTTCAAGCTGTGGCCGGTTTGCATGACTTCCCCGAACGCGTACGCTGACGACGTGGAGATGGCGATCGCCGCGACGATGCCAGCTTCGAAAATTCCCAGAGCGAAAAGCGCGGCGCCGGTGTGGCCGATCAAGGGCTCGAGCGCTTCCGCGAATTGCGCGGCTTGAAAATCCGCGGCGTTGATGCCGTGATGAAACAGCGGCACCGTGGCGAGAATCGCGGCGATGGCGAATGCAGAAGCGAGCAGAGCGCCGAGGAGAGTGTCGAAGCGGCCGGCGTTGATGTCGCGCGGCTGCATTCCTTTGTCCACGACTGCGCTTTGTTGAAAGAAAAGCATCCAAGGCGTCACCGTGGCGCCGACGGTCGCCAGAATCAGCAGAAGAATTTCGTAGCGGCTGCCGCCGGGGAACGGCGTCCAGGTGAGCATGGCGTGGCCTACCGCGTGCCAATCGGGGCGCGCGAGAATCGCGGCAGGGATAAAGAGGCCGTTGAAGATCGCTAGGCTCAGCGTTATTCGTTCCCAGGTCCAATAGCGGCCGGTGGTGATGGCCGCGACGACGATCACGAGCGCGCCGCCCACAGCGATCGAGGGCCGAACGCCGAAGAAGCCCAAGCCCGCGCGCACGCCGATAAACTCCGTAACCAGGGTGAGAAAGTTTCCGAAAATCAAATCGCCCATGGCAAAGAAGCCCCAGAATTTTCCGAAGCGATCGAAGATGAGTTCGGCATGCCCGCGATGCGTGACGGCGCCGAGCCGCACCGTCATCTCCTGAACGATGAATCCCATAATAAAAGTGAGCACGACGAACGGGATGAAAAAGCCGACGCCGTAGCGAGAGCCGTCCGCGGAGTAGGACAACATGCTGGGGGCATCATTTTCGCCGAGGAATACGAGAACTCCCGGGCCGACCAGAAGCCACAGCAGGCGGACGCCGCCGAACTTCTTGGAACGCCCCGTCCATCGCGCGCGTGCTACTTCCCAGCGATCCCGAGCGCGATCCACGTCCTCGTGGGTGACGAGACCGATTAGCTCCGGCGCTGCGGCGGACGCCACGGCGGATTCGGTGGTCGGGTGGGCCGTTTGACCAGCGAGGAGGCTGGGATTTTTGTCGGGAGCGTCCATGGGTTAACCTAGCTAAACTCTGGGTATAAACTACGCTTAACCATCGCCAAGGTCAATCCCGATGGCACGATGCGTGAGTAAAAACTAATCCAGGGCGATTCCCTGCTCTGCTATAGTGAGCGGGAAATCCTTGGAGGAGCGCGCCAATGAGCGAGCCGGCAAACCAGCAGCAGAAGCAACAAGTCCAGATCAAGGCGGACGAAAGGGAATTACTGGGGCAATATTCGAATCTGGCGGTGATCCATCACAACGGCGAAGAATTCACCCTTAATTTCATATACTTATTTCCGAGCGTGCCGCAGGGTAAGCTGATTGCCAGCGTAATTTTAAGCCCGGCGCATGCCAAGAGGCTCTTGCAGGCATTAAAGGAAAATGTGGCGCGGTTCGAAGCCCAGTTCGGGACCTTGCCGGAAGGATCCGGACCAGCACCGGATACGAATTTCGGATTCGTGCAATAGGCTGTCGAGCTAACCGGAAGCGATGTCAAGAATGTGCGGCGAAGATCCAGCGGCTGAAGCCCGCTCCTTTACTTGCCGTGGCGGCGGGGCTGAAGCCCCGCGCTTCCGGGTGGGACCGTTATGAATTGAGTTTTTGCGATGCGGCGGGCTTGGTCAGTTTGCGGGAGACTCAGCGACGACCCAATTTCCGCTGGGCTCGACGAACTCCAGGCCCACGGCGAAACCTGATTGCGGAGTGCTCTGGCAGTAGGCGACGCGCGCGATGGCGCGAAAGGCTCCGGTTAGAGTCGAGATCGTCAGCCGATCACCAGTGTTCCAGCGCCGCATGCTCAAGACGCGAGCGCCGCGCGGGCTTACGTTCTCTGTAAATGTGGTTTCCGTACCGGGCAGAGCAGGATGACCGGTGATGTGCACGCCTACTTCCATCGGAATGCGCGTCTCGCGACGCGGTTCTACGGAAGTTTTTGGGACCCCCATCCCAAAGCGAATCCTCACTGGTCCCCCTTTTCTACAGGCAGGCCGCTACATGCCCAAAGCGAAATTTTTTCTGGCCCTTGCCCTTCATGCGGTAGAGCGCGCGATCGGCAGCTCCGAGGAGTTTTTCAATCGTGGTGCCATCGTCCGGATAGACGGCGACGCCGACGCTGACGGTGATGGGAGGCTGCTGGCCATCATTTTTCAATTGTTCGCAGATGCGCGTGGCTGCTTGCGCGGCGTCTGCTTCACTGGATTCTGGGAGAATAAGGGCAAATTCATCGCCGCCGTAGCGTGCCGGAGTATCAATCGCGCGGCTGCCATCCGCGAGGGCGGCGCCGAGACGTTTGATGGCGCGGCTGCCGGTGAGGTGGCCGAAACGGTCGTTGATTTTCTTCAGCTCGTCCAGATCAAAAAGCAAGACGGCAAAACCGCGGTTCGTGCGGCGCGAGCGTTGGATTTCAGTTTCGAGGACTTCCACGAGGCGACGATGATTCGCGAGGCCGGTGAGCGGATCGGAAGCGGCTAGCTGGCTAACCTGGTCGAAAAGCTGGGCGTTATCGAGCAGGGTACCGCCGAGAACGATGACATAGCTCATGACCATCATGAAATGTGCCAGCGTATAAGGCGCGTCGAGATGGTGCTGAGATTCGCTCATGGTGACGTGGCAAAGAACGTTCAACGCCGCCGCGAGGAACAACGCGCGGTCCAGGTACGCGCCCGCGCGGTTTAGGCGGCGGGCATAGCCGATGGTCGCTGCCAGATAGATCGCAGCGGGCAACAAGTCTGAAGGTCGCGGAATCACCGCACCGGGATGAATCTTCGGCGCGTGCGGCAGCATGAAGTAGAAGACACTGGTTAGATACGCGACGCCGCCGACCATCAGAGTGGCGGCGGCCATTTCCTTGGCGGGTTCCCGAGCGATCGGGATGCGGCGTTCGACGGCGAGTGCGGCCAGCAGCAGGACTCCGAGCAGAGTGCGGCCAGCCAGCCATCCGTAGGAGATTGAATCTCCCGGGGTGGGGGTGACTAACATGCCACGATAAAACGTCATGCTCGTGCCCGCTTCGATCAGACCCGCTAGCACAAACCCGAATGCCAAAATGAGAGAAATTCGATCGTGGGTGCCGCGAAAGCGAACCAAGGCGTTGGCGGCGAAGGTGAAGCCGATCAGGCTTCCCGCCATTTGCAGGTAGGTGTCTAGAAGTGGGTCGGCTTGGTAGCCCGAATTGCGCAAGATCCAAAGTGAAGCGACAAACGCGCCTCCGGCGATCGTCCATAACAGGACGAGGCGGAACCGATGAAGTAGACCCCAAAAGCTGCCCGAACGAGCCACAATTCCCCCAAGTAACCGACACCTGCCCGCAAAGTACGGAGCAAGCGTGATGCCGTTCGTTCTATGGGTTCTAGTACCAGTTAAGATTTTGTTTTTGTGCTAGTTACTAAAACAGGCGGGCCGGACGCTGTTGCGCCAGGCACGCTTATTCTCTCGGCGTGGGGTAGAAACGTTACGCTCTGTTACGGGGACTACCCAGAACTGGTGGCTCAGGATTTGGCCGGTGGAGGGGGTAGCTCGTGGGCCTGAACGACGCTTTGGAACGTGGAGCGTTTGTGCGAACCGTCGCAGAATGGTTTGCGTTCCGAGAAGCCGCAACGGCAGAGGCCGATCTTGGTGCGGCCGCCTAGACCGTAGGCGTGCCCTTCCTGGTCCACCACTTCGACTTCACCGTCAATCAGCAACGGGCCGTTATTCACAACTGTAACCTTTACGTCTGGCATTCGATCCTCCGATCGAGACTGGCTAGATTTTGGCCGCGGGGCGCGCGCCGAGGGCGCATTGTGGTCGGGGCCGGTCAGTACCTGGGCACCGAGGGGTCCACATCGTCGGACCACGCAAGGATACCACCCTTTAGGTTCAGAATTTTGCGAAAGCCGGCGCGTTGCAGGAACTCGACGGCTTCAGCGGAACGCTTTCCGCTGCGGCAGTGGGCCACAATTTCGCGAGAGCTATCGAGTTCGCTGACGCGCTTCGAAAGATCGCCGAGCGGGATCAAGTGGCCACCCAGATTGCAGATCTGATATTCGTGTGGTTCGCGAACGTCGAGGATGTAGAGGTCGTCACCGCGATCGAGGCGCGCTTTCAAATCGCGCGGAGTGATTTCGGGAACAGATGTTTGCGGTGCGGGAGCTTCTTCGCCGCGGATGCCGCAGAATTCAACATAGTCTATCAGCTTGGTGATCGTGGGGTGAGTGCCGCAAAGCGGGCAATCGGGATTTTTGCGCAGCTTGAGTTCGCGGAAGCGCATTGCGAGGGCGTCGAACAGCAACAGGCGGCCGACTAGCGGTTCGCCGGCGCCAATGATGAGCTTCAGGGTCTCGGCGGCTTGAATCGAGCCGACTATTCCGGGCAAAACGCCGAGGACGCCACCTTCGGCGCATGATGGAACGAGGCCAGGAGGAGGCGGTTCCGGATACAAGCAGCGGTAGCACGGGCCATCGGGATAACCGAAAACCGTTACTTGGCCTTCGAAGCGAAAGATGGAACCGTAAACATTCGGCTTTCCGAGCAGCACGGACGCATCATTGACGAGATAGCGTGTGGGGAAATTGTCGGTGCCGTCCACGATGATGTCGTAGCGTTCCAGGATGTCGAGGGCGTTTTCGCTGGAGAGATGCGTCTCAAAAGTATCAATTTGAATGTCGGGATTAAGATCACGCAGGCGATCGCTGGCCGCGGCGATTTTTGGCCGGCCTACGTCTTTGGTGCCGAACAAAATCTGGCGCTGCAGGTTGGTGGAATCCACCGTGTCGAAATCCACCAGGCCGATGCGGCCCACCCCTGCCGCCGCGAGATACAGGCCGAGTGGCGCGCCGAGGCCGCCAGTGCCGATGCAGAGAACTTTAGCCTGTTTCAGCTTGAGCTGACCTTCCATGCCGACTTCGGGCATGATCAAGTGGCGGCTATAGCGCAGGATTTCTTCTTTGGAAAGCGAAACCGGTGCGCTTGCGGGCGCGGGATTCGCGGAAATTTCTGAGTTGGTGGCCATTGCAAAACTCTCCCGGTTAATTGCGTGCGCCGCCAGCGATTGAGGGCACGATGCTGACGATATCGCCGTCGCGAATCTGGGTCTGATCTTTTTGCAGATAACGGATGTCTTCGTCGTTCACGTAGACGTTCACAAAGCTGCGCAATTTGCCGTCGTCGGAATAGAGATGCTTTTTCAGGTCGCCGAAGCGCAGAGTCAATCCGTTCAAGGCCTCGGCCACGGTATTGGCTTGCAATTCAACGCTTTCCTGTTTGCCCGCATACGCGCGCAGCGGCGTGGGGATTATGACTTTCACTGGCATTCGCTTTCCTCCTGCCGGCCTGAGCTTGTACTAACCATCCGTGGCGCAGCGATTCGGGATTGGCGGAATACTTTAACTTAGATGCTGGCAGAGTGGGCGGAAGATTCAATGACCTCTGAGTCGTAGGCGGAGCGGTCGTCGCGCAGGCGCCAGGAATTCATGTCGCGCGACTGGCCGGATTGCACGCTGACGATGATGTAGCTGTACCAGGGCCAGGCATGTTCGCGATCGAATTCGCTGGGACGCGCGGGCGCATCCGGGTGCGAGTGGTACCAGCCGATCAGTTCGATATTCTTCTCGCGCGCGGTTTTCTCGGCGAGTAGGACGTCGCCTGGGGTGAGTTCGAAGCGATTACGCGGCGAATCGTCGCGGCGATTGGCGAGCGGCAGGAGCGCGAGCACTTCACGTGAGCCATCGCCATCGCGACCGAGAATCGCGCCGCAACATTCGTACGGGTAGGTTTCGGCGCCGTGGGCGCGGATCTGGGTCGCGAGTTCTTCGCGGATTTTCAGCAGCGGGGCGCTCATGCTTCGCTCCAAAATTGTTCGGTGAGATATTTTTCGCCGGAATCTGGGAATATGGTGACGATTACGGCGCGCTCACCTGGCGGTAATCGGCGGGCGACGTCCATGCAGGCCCACAGAGCCGCGCCGGAACTGACGCCGCCGAGTATGCCTTCTTCGCGCGCGAGGCGCCGCACGAGTTTGTGAGCGTCTTCGGTGCGCACGGCAAGGTCTTCGTCGGCTAATTCTGGGTCGTAAATGCGCGGAACGATCGCGGTGGCCAGGTGTTTCAATCCTTCGAGGCCGTGGAAGCCGGAGTCCGGTTGAAAACTGATGCAGCGGATTGCGGGATTGAATTCTTTCAACCGGCGCGTCGTGCCTACGAACGTCCCGGTGGTGCCTAGTCCCGCGACGAAATGGGTGATGGTGCCGTTCGTCTGCTGCCAGATTTCCAGGGCGGTGGTGGTGTAGTGCACGGCGGGATTCGCGGGGTTGCTGTACTGGTCCGGATAAAAATATTTGTCGCGATCGGATTCGTAGATTTCACGCACACGGCGAATCGCGCCGTCGGTGCCTTCGTCGCCGGGCGTGTAGACGATGTCCACGCCGTAGGCTGCGAGAATGTGTTTGCGTTCGGGCGAGGCGCTGGTGGGAAGGCAGAGTTTCACGCGATAGCCGAGCGAGGCGCCGATCATGGCGTAGGCGATTCCGGTGTTGCCGCTGGTCGCGTCCAGGATTGTTTTGCCGGCGCGGAGATCACCGGAACGTTCGCCAGCGCGGATCATAGCGTAGCCTGCGCGGTCTTTCACGGAGCCGCCGGGATTGAACCATTCTGCTTTGGCGTAGAATTCGACGTTGGGGAATCCGGTGACTATACGCTCGAGTTTCAGGAGCGGAGTGTTGCCGATGCGGTCGAGTAGACGCACGCCCAGTTTGGCGGCGTTGGCCGGGTCGTGCGCGGTGACGGACGGTTTGTTGGCTGCGTTCACGGTGCGTGGATCCTGTTTCTATTTGAGGCTCGGGCGAGTAGTTCGATGCGATTCGCGACTAAATGCCGCGAGCCTGCGCTTTAGATGCTGCGTGAAACGCCTGATATTCAGGTATCTGCAACGAGTCTAGCAGAACGCCGGTGCGGTTCAGATTGGAACCGGGCCAGCAATATTCCCACAGGTTTGCGGCGGCGGCAAATTTCTTGAGGCGAGGGTCTGGCGGAAGCGATCTTTTGTCTTTACAGGCAGCGGGGCGAGTGCCTATTCTGGAGTGGCCATGTGGTATGTGAACAAACTATTCGATCAGCCCACCGTGGAATCGATTTCCGCGAAGGGCTTCCTGGTGCGCAATTCCGGCGGCGTGGTGCGCATCGAGAAATATAATTGCGGAGCGGAACTGCGCAAGACGCCGGAAGGCGTGTTCTCGATGACCGAGATTCCTTGCATCATGATGCAGGGGCAATTCACGGCGCTGTGGGATGCGGGGTACCAGAAATTTCTGATCGGGCATGAAGGCAAAAAGTTTCCGGTGCAGGTGCACCAGTTGGGTGACTTGCGGCGCTTCAACGAAGAGTTGCGCACGGCTTTAGGAGTGCCGACCTATTACAATGAGGCGCTTGGTTCAACTTGCGCTTTTAGCGTGTATGACCGGGTGAAGGGGCGACCTGGGGATGTGCCAGATGAGAGTGTAGGGGCGCACGAAGAGACGGAGCACTAAGCCGTCCTCACATTTGCTTCCACTGAAAAAAACAGTTCCCTTGCTCCGCTCGGGATGGCACTTTCGGTAGAATTCCACGAAATATTACCTGCCAGGGTCGCCAGAGATTTAAAACTAGTCAAATTCTCACATTTTCGAGGTGACGGCGGAGGCGCGCGGCGTCCACGCGATGTTGGGTGAAGAACTGCGCACCGATGAAAATTACCGGGACGTCGTTGGTGTAACGGGCGCGGAGGATCGGATCGTCATCAATGTCCACTTCTTGCAGGCGGGCGCCGAACGCGGCTAGGACTGGGGCCATCGCGGACTTGGCTTCTTCGCAGAGGTGGCAGCCTTCGCGCATGTACATGGTGACGTCGCGCGGGGCGGCGAGGGCTAAGCGGCCTTCTTCAGTGCGGTGATAAAAATCGCCTCCGCCATCCGGGCTGAGGAGGCCATGCCTGACGAGATCCGTTACCGCGTCCAGCACCGCTTCGCGTTCGCTGGGATTGTTGCCGCCGACGAACTCAAAGAGCGTGTGCAGATCGAGCGAAGGGCGCTCGAGTTGATCGAAGGTGGCGAGAATGCGCTGCGCGGTGGTTTGCACGGAATACCTTGCGTCCGCCTGAACACTGCGTCTGACAACCGCAAAGGCGGAGCTTCAGCGGCTGAAGCCGTCCGAATTTGCAGATTTTATGTCGTGGCTAAAAGCCACGACCCACAAAGATACTCCCTACGGCACTCGCAATCTGAATCCTGAATCCTGATCCGGTTGCTACGGTTTGATCGTGTAGAACTGCTGAAACGGGCCGATCGACGGATAAAACGCGCGCGAGCGGTAGAGTTCGGCGATCTGGCGGATGTGGCCTAAGTCGTGGAACGCCCACTCGTTCATGAGTTGGCCGACGGTGATCGGTCCGATTTTGGCGTGTTGGCCGCCACGCGCGAGAATACCCGGCGGCACATAACGCAGGGCGGAAAGGCTGCGGTCGCGTTCGTGGCAGAATTTTTTCAGGTTCTCGCGAGCTTTGGAACTGGAGTAACGACCGGCGGCGTAGGCCGCGTTCTGATCATACGCATCAAGCTGCGGATTTTTTTGTTCGAGCATCTTCTGGATGCGATCGCGGAAGCCGACAACTTCCACTTCCGCCAGATGCGCCAGCACTTCGCTGATGGACCAACGATCGGCGGCGGGCTTCCAGTGCAATTGCTCGTCATTGGCGGACCAGACGATTTTTTCGATGATGATTGGAGTTTGCTCCAGGACGGCTAGGCCTGGCAGCGCGTCTGGGCTTGGAGTAGCGGCCATCGAATCCTCCCAAAAAGCGGCGAAGAAATTCTTTTATACCGCAATGCGCGGAGGTTGTCGAAGGGGTGCTTGTGCGGCGCGGTGGCGCGTGGTACACCGAAGAGCAGAGTTTCGCCGAGAGATCAGCGCTGTACAAGGCGCGGCGGCGTACGAGGTGCAGCGGCATGGCGCAGGTTCTGGCCCTGGTGGACGATTTATTTTTTCAGGCGAAGATTCTGGAGACGGCGAAGCAGCTGGGAATCGCGGTGCGCACCAGCACGACGAGCGACGCATTGCTTGCCGAGCTTGCGAAGGAAATACCGAAACTGGTGATTGTGGATCTGAACGCGCGGGGCGCACCTCTGCAGGCGATTGAACGCGTGCGCGCGGGGGCGCCGGAGCTCCCGCTGATCGCATTTCTTTCGCACGTGCAGACGGATTTGGCGCAGCAAGCGCGGACGGCAGGTTGCACGCACGTGATGCCGCGTTCGCAATTCACGCACGACCTTGCAACCATACTCGCGCAGGCTAAGTCTTAGTGCTGATGATGAATCGGCGCTTCCGCTCAAGACTTGGTGGTATTGGCACGCTGGCCGCGGCGTTGCTGTTCTTCCTGGCCGCGATCGATGCTGCGGCACGGGCGCAGGAATCCAGTGATGCGGCGGACCCAGCTGCTGCGCTGGCCGACACGCTGGTGGCGGCCTGCCGCGCGAACGAGGCTGAATTTTCTGCTCACTTGACGAGCGCAAACGGCGCGGCATTTCGCGCGCTGCCCGCGACGCAGCGCAGCGAATTGATGAAGCGCCTGTCGCTTTCCGACGAGCCGGGCAAGCCGCTGCTTTCCTCCGACAATGAAAAGCACATTGTGCTGCGCTGCCGGGCCGCCAATACCACCGTGGAGTACAGGTTTGGCTCGACGCGCGTGCAGGAAAATTTAGCGTTCATTCCGGTGGCGGTGGTGAACAGCGAACAGGCGGAATTCGGCATGGTGCGTGACGGCGGCGGGTGGCGGCTGTTGTCGCTGGGATTAGTTTTATTTGACGTGCCGCAGCTGGCCAGGCAGTGGGCTACGGCGGATTTGGCGGCGCGCGAGGACGCGGCGATTGCCGATCTGCGCTCGTTGGCGGAGGCGATACGACGTTACCAGCGAGCGTTTGGAAAACTGCCGGAATCGCTGGCGCAGCTGGGCCCGGCGCCGAAAGATCAGATTTCGCCGGACCAAGCGGCGCTGGTGCCGGCGGAAATGGCAGCTGGAGGACAGGGCGGCTATATTTTCCGCTACCGAATTTCTCCGGACGCGAATGGGAACGACAACGATTTTGAGCTGGCGGCCACGCCGGAAGCCTACGGAAAACCCTGCAAGCGATCGTTCTTCATGGACACCGCGGGAAAAGTTCACGGCGACGACAAGCGCGGGAAGGTGGCGACGGTTGACGATCCGCTGATTCCCGGCGAAAAGGCCGCGGACGAAAAGTGAACGTGACATTGCGCGGCCTCAGGTATAATGCCTGCCAGTTTCTGCGGTATCCGGCGCGGTTGCGGAGCAGTCTCGCGCGGAAACGCGAAAAGGAATGTGGATGTCACAGTCGAAAGTCTTAGCCGACCGAATTTATTCCGGCGAAGGAATCGCGGCCGATGCGCTGCGCATCGCCGCGGCAAATATCCTGCTGGTATTGTGCGCGCACGTCGTGATTCCCTTGCCATGGACGCAAGTGCCGATCACTGGTCAGACGTTCGGCGTGCTGCTGGTGGCAATGCTGCTGGGCGCACGGCGCGGCGCAATCACTTTGATTTTGTATCTGCTCGAAGGGGCGGCTGGATTGCCTGTGTTTCAACCGTTGGGGCTGCCGGGATTAGCGCGTTTTGCGGGACCGACGGCAGGGTACCTATTTTCGTATCCGGCTGCTGCGTTTGTGACCGGTTGGCTGGTGGAGCGTGGCGCGAAGATTGTCGACTCCTCGCGCGGAGACGGCTCCCGGCTCGCGACCTTGCCACTGATTGGCGCGCTGCTTTCGGGCGAAGCGGTTATTTTGCCTGCGGTTGCGCCGTGGCTGGCGTGGTTCCTGACAACGGGCTGGAGCGTGGCGCTGCGTCAAGGCGCGTTGGCATTCATTCCGGGCGAAATCATAAAAATGGCGCTGATCGTAGTTGCCGCCGGCGGATTGCAGCTGGCGCGAAGAGAAGCGTAGGCAAGCGGCGTAAGCAGGCGGGCCCCAGTCCTGGCGTAAATGTTTTGTAATTTCGTTTTTCGGACTTCCTATCATGCCCACCCAGACCGTGACGCAGAAGCAAAGCCCCGAAGACGCTCTGCGTTCCGCAAACACAAAATTCTATGCAGCGTTCGAGTCGCTGGACCTCGCCGAAATGGAAGCGGTGTGGTCGCATGACGACGGCGTGACCTGCGTGCATCCGGGCTGGGATTTGCTGCTGGGGTGGGACGAAGTGCGCGAGCGCTGGGCACGGCTTTTCGCGCATGCCAAACGCGTGCGGATTGCGTTGAGCGGCGTGTGGGTGCGCGTGGAAGGCGACGTTGGCTGGGTTTCGTGCACGCAACACGTGACCACCGCGTTTGCGGACGGTTTCGACGACGCCATGGTGCAAACGACGAATATTTTTGTGCGCCGCGACGAGCAATGGCTTTTAGTTGTGCATCATGCCTCACCTTTGCCGGCTTCTCCGCGTTCGCCGGTGCAGTAGGGCGGCGGCGATTCCGGATGATCGGCGAGAGATTTGCAAATCCAGCCCGGCTTATAATGGATTGCTATATTTATACGAGAGGAATGCTGCATGAAAATTAGTTTGCTCGCACTGATCATGTTCTTGCTGATGCTGCCGGGCGGGGTTTTGTCCAGCGCCGCTGCGCAGGAAGCCGCAAAAGATTCGCCCTCCGCCGTTGCCGCGAAACAGATCATTCAGGAATTGGTGGCCGGACAATTTGAGAAGGTGGAAGCGCTGTACGATGCGCGCATGGCCGCGGCGCTGCCGCCCGGAAAACTCGCGGACGGCTGGCGAGACCTGAGCAAACAGGCGGGCGCATTTCAGGAAATTACCGGCACGGAGACGTCGCAGGTGCAGGGACTGCAAGTGGTGAAGATGGAGTGCAAATTTGAGAACTCCGGCTTGGACGCGACGGTGGTTTTCAACGCCGACGGCAAACTGGGAGGTTTGAGTTTCCGTCCGCACCAAACGCCGCCGGCACCGTGGAGTTCACCGGCGTACGCCAAGCAGAATTTGTTCAGCGAACAGCCGCTAACGTTGACGAACGGAAAATTCGAATTGCCCGGCACTCTCACGGTGCCAATTGGCGACGGGCCGTTTCCAGCCGTCGTTCTGGTACAGGGTTCCGGGCCGGAAGATCAGGACGAATCGCTCGGCCCGAACAAACCGTTCAAGGATTTGGCGTGGGGACTCGGGAGTCGCGGCATCGTGGTTTACCGTTACACCAAGCGCACGAAGAAGTATGGCGCGCAGAGCAGCGACGATCCGGTGCGACTGACGGTGGAGGAAGAAACGATCAGCGACGCGCGGGCGGCGGTGGCGCTGCTGGCGAAGCAACGAACGGTTGATCCCAAGCAGGTTTTCCTGCTGGCGCACAGCCTGGGCGCGTACCTGGCGCCGCGGATTGCGACGGGCGACGCGCAAATTGCGGGAATCGTGATGTTGGCGGCGAACGCGCGCCCCTTGGAAAAAGTGGTGCTGGAGCAAATTCATTATCTGGCGGCGATGAATGGCACGCCGACGGAAGCTGAACAAAAACGCATCGCCGCGGCCGAAAACGGCGCAAAACAAATCGAAAAACCCGACTTGAAACCGGACGACAAGATCGACTTCCTAGGCGCGACGATGTACGGCGCCTATTGGCTTGACCTGCGTGGCTACGATCCGCTGAAAACGGCGGCAAAGCTGAAAATTCCGATTTTCATCATGCAGGGCGGGCGCGATTATCAGGTGACACCTTCGAATTTCCAGGCTTGGTCGGATGTGCTGTCGAATAACAGAAACGTGACACTGCGAACCTATCCGGATCTGGATCATCTTTTCATGCACGGAACCGGCGCGTCGAAGCCGTCGGACTACGCGCGGCCAGATCACGTGTCGGCAGAAGTGGTGGAGAGCATTGCGACATTCATTTTGCCCAGCGAAAAGCCGGGGACCCTCGCTAAGCCTCACTGAGCAGCATCTCGATTCGACAACGCAGCGGGAACGGAAAGCGAAGCTTTGACGCGCAATGATCCGGGCGAAGCCCTCCATTCATCGCGACACCCAAACGAACCCACCCAGCCTATACCTTCGTCCACGGCCTATGGTATTCTTCTTTTGCGTATTCGGCGCTCTAGCCGGAAGACGCGCACACCTTGGTTTCTTTCACTGCGACGATTTACACGGCTAGCGCATCATAGTCTTCAGAGCTCAGCTAAGGTGAGTGACGATTTCTCGCAAGAGCCAGGACGGACCCAGCATGTCCACACCAGCCGTTTCACCAAAAGTAGCCGAGATTCGTCTGGCACATTCGCCGGACAGCGACGACGCGTTCATGTTCTACGCGCTGGCGACGGGGAAAGTGCGTTTGCCGGGCGTGAAGTTCGAGCACATTTTGTCGGACATCGAGTCGCTGAACCAAGCCGCGAAAAAAGAAGTGTATGACGTGACCGCGATCAGTTTTTATGCCTATCCGTTTGTGGCTGATAAATATGTTTTGATGGATTGTGGCGCCAGCTTCGGCGAAGGATACGGGCCGATCGTCGTATCCGGGCATCCGATCAAGAAAAATGAACTGGCCGGACGCAAAATCGCGATTCCGGGAATGCTCACGACTTCGTATCTGGCGCTGAAACTTTTTGAGCCTAACGTCGAGACGGTGACGATGCCCTTCGACAAGATTCTGGATGCGGTGCAGAACAAGGAAGTGGAAGCGGGGCTGCTGATTCACGAAGGGCAATTGCTTTTCTCGCAGATGGGTCTGCATCGCGTGGTGGATCTGGGCCAATGGTGGCAGGAACAAACAGGGTTGCCGCTGCCGCTGGGCGCGAACGCCATTCGCCGGAAGCTGGGCGAGGATTTGGGGCGGCGAGTATCGCGCGTGATTCGCGAAAGCGTTTCGTACGCGCTGGATCATCGCGAGGCGGCGCTGAATTATGCGCTGCAATTTGCGCGGGACATGGACCCGACGCTGGCCGACAAATTTGTGGGAATGTACGTCAACCGCTGGACACTGGATTACGGCGAAGAAGGACGCCGGGCCGTGCGCGAATTGCTGGCGCGCGGCGCCGCGGCGGGCCTGCTTCCCGGCAACGTGCCGGTGGAATTTCTGAGCAGCACGGTGAGCGAAACGCCTTCACGAACCGCCTAACGCTGAAAAACTCGAATTGCAGCGCACGTAACTGCCATTGCGCTTCAGGCGCGCGGAGAAATGCTCGCGCCTTTCCTGCCAGCCACCTTCAGGTAAAATTATCGAACCCATGACCAACCTGATCCAACAGGGCCTGGCCCTTCGCGAATTGCTCCGTGAACGCATCCTGATACTGGATGGCGCGATGGGGACTATGCTGCAACAGGCCAATCTGACGGCCGAGGATTTCGGCGGACCGGATCTGGAAGGCTGCAACGAGAATCTGGTGCTGAGCCGGCCGGATGTGGTGCTGGAAATCCACCGCAAATATCTTCATGCGGGCTCGGACATCATCGAGACGAATTCATTTGGCAGCACGCCAGTGGTCCTGGCGGAATACGGATTGGGCGAGGAAGCTCGCCGAATAAGCCGTGTGGCCGCGGAACTGGCGCGCAAAGCCGCGGATGGATTTTCCAGCCCGGACAAGCCGCGGTTTGTAGCGGGATCCATGGGTCCCACTACGCGAGCGATCAGCGTGACCGGCGGAATTACCTTCGAGCAACTGCGCAATAATTATTACGAGCAAGCCAGCGGACTGATGGAAGGCGGTGCGGACATTCTGCTGCTGGAAACCTGCCAGGATACGCGCAACATCAAGGCCGGTTTGCTGGCGATTCAGGAATTGGCCCGCGAGCTGGGCGCGCCGATTCCGCTGATGGTTTCGGTGACGATCGAAGCGATGGGCACGATGCTGGCGGGGCAAGGCATCGAGGCGCTGTGGGCTTCGCTCGATCACGTGGATTTGATTTCACTCGGATTGAATTGCGCCACCGGCCCGGAATTTATGACAGACCATTTGCGCACGCTGCAAGGCCTGACGAATCGCGCGGTTTCCTGCTACCCGAACGCCGGGCTGCCCAACGAGGAGGGCTTGTACCAGGAGACGCCGACCTCGCTGGCGGACCAACTGGAGAGATTTATAGATCGCGGGTGGCTGAATATTGTGGGCGGATGCTGCGGGACCACCGAGAAGCACATTCGCGCGATTGCGCAGATGGCCGAGGGGAAAAAAACGCGGCGAACGCCGGAACCCAACCACCGGGCGGTTTATTCCGGGATTGAGATCATTGAAGCGGAAGAGAGCACGCGTCCGTTAATTGTGGGCGAACGCACCAACGTGATTGGTTCGCGGCTGTTCAAGAATTTGGTGGCCGCCGAACAGTGGGAAGAGGCTACGGAAATTGCGCGGCGGCAGGTGAAGAGTGGCGCGCACATTGTGGACGTCTGCCTGCAGAGCACGGACCGCGAGGAACTGAACGATATTCCACCGTTTTACGAGCAGCTAATCCGCAAGATCAAAGCTCCGATCATGATTGACACCACGGACCCGCGGGGCGTGGAGCTGGCGCTGACGTACTGCCAGGGCAAAAGCATCATCAATTCGATCAACCTCGAAGATGGCGAAGAAAAATTCGAAAAGATATGCCCGCTGGCGCGCACGTACGGCGCGGCGGTGATCGTGGGCTGCATTGACGAGGACCCGGCGCAAGCGCAGGCGTTTACGCGTGAACGCAAGCTGGAAATCGCGGCACGTTCGCACAAATTGCTCACCGAAAAATTCGGCATCCACGCCGAAAATATTATTTTCGATCCGCTGGTATTTCCCTGCGCTACGGGCGACGAGAATTATATCGGCGGCGCGGTGGAAACCATCGAAGGCATACGGCTGGTGAAGCAGCACATTCCGTACGTGCGGACGGTGCTGGGAATTTCCAACGTGTCGTTCGGGCTGCCGGCGGGTGCGCGCGAAGTGGTCAACTCGGTCTTTCTGTATCACTGCACGAAAGCCGGGCTGGACCTGGCGATCGTGAACGCGGAGCGCATCGAGCGCTTCGGATCCATTCCCGAACGCGAACGCAAGCTGGCCGAGGACTTACTTTTCAACAAGCCGCCGACGGAAATTCCCGACGGCGTGGCCGACGCAGAACTGCTGCGTGGCGCGCCTGCCGATTGGCGCCAGCAATCACGCGAGCAGAAGGCGGCGATCAATCAATTTCACATCGCCGCGATCGCCGAACATTTTCGCGGCACAGGAGCGCGCAAGAAAGAGCGCGCGGCGGATCTGCCGCTCGATCAGCGGCTGGCGAATTACATTATCGAAGGCTCGAAAGATGGGCTGGTTGACGATCTCAATCGCAAGCTGGCGGAAAAAGTTGCTCCGCTCGACGTGATCAACGGCCCTCTGATGGCTGGGATGGGCGAAGTGGGCCGCCTCTTCAACAACAACGAGCTGATCGTTGCCGAAGTATTGCAATCCGCCGAAGCTATGAAGGCCGCCGTGGGCCATCTGGAACAATTCATGGAGAAGGCGGACACGGAAAAGCGCGCGAAAGTGATGCTGGCGACGGTTAAGGGCGATGTGCACGACATCGGAAAAAATCTGGTCGAAATTATTTTGAAAAACAACGGCTACGACGTGATCAACCTGGGAATCAAGGTTCCGCCCGAGGAGTTGATTCGCGCGCATCGCGAACACAAGCCGGACGCCATCGGACTTTCGGGGCTGCTGGTGAAGAGCGCACAGCAGATGGTGATTACCGCGAGCGACTTGCGCGAAGCCGGAATCACCGTGCCATTGCTGGTGGGTGGCGCGGCACTCTCCGATAAATTCACGCGCTTGAAAATTGCGCCGCAATACAGCCAGGCGGTTTGTTATGCGAAGGACGCGATGACCGGCCTGCGTTTGATGAATGAACTGAGCGACCCCGTTCGGCGGGACAACGTCTTGCAGCAGCACACGCACGTGGGAGCCGCAGTGCTGGACGAACCAGCACCCGTCGCGCAGGAACCTGCTGGGGAAGAACGCTCGCCGCGCATTCGCATCGATTTGGCGATTCCTCCGGTCGCGTACACCGACCGGAAGGTCCGTGACGTTCCGGATTTGCACGAGGTGTGGAGCTACATCAATCCGTTCATGCTCTTCGGGCGGCATCTGGGCTTTCGCGGGAATTTCGAGAAAGCGCTTGCGGAGCACGATGCGCGCGCGATCGAACTGAACCAGAATATGGCGGAAGTAAAGCAACAGGCGACCGAATTCATGAAAATCGGTGCCGTGTGGCAATTCTTCGAAGCCGAGCGGCGCGGAAATTCCATCGCGTTATTTGCGCCGCGAGAAAACGCGCCGGCACATACTTTTCATTTTCAGCGGCAGCGTGTGGGCGACAAGCTTTGCCTGAGCGATTACGTGTTGCCGCCGCAAAATGGCGCGCGCGACCATGTGGCGTTGTTCGTCGTCACCGCCGGCGCAGGCATCCGCGAAAAATCGGAGGAGGCCAAAGCGGCCGGACGCTATCTTTACTCGCACGGTTTGCAGGCTCTAGCGATCGAGACCGCCGAAGCTTGCGCCGAATGGCTGCATCGCCGCATACGCGAGGACTGGGGTTTTCCCGACCCTCCGACGATGACCATGCCGGACCGATTCACTTCGCGCTATCTCGGGAAACGCTACAGCTTTGGTTACCCGGCGTGCCCGAATCTCGAGGATCAAGCCGGCATCTGGTTGCTGTTGCGGCCGGAAGCGATTGGGGTGCATTTGACTGAAGGAATGATGATGGATCCCGAGGCCAGCGTGAGCGCGCTGGTTTTCCATCATCCGGATTGCACGTATTTTTCAGTCGGGGAATGATCTGCCAACTTTGCGGCTCACTTTCAGCCCTGCCCTTGACGCTTCTCCGTGTTTCGACTAAGTTTCTTCCAGTTTATCGCGATGATTCCGAGGGTGTTTCCATGAGCGGCATCTCTCCAGGTCTGTATCTTTCGAGCACGGGAAGTTATCCACGCGTGGGAGATGCTCCGGAGCTGCAGCTATTGCAGCGCACCATCGCGGCGCTGGACCGCGGTGAGCGAACTACCGCCGACTTGCTCGACGCGCAGAACACCGTAACGCGCGGAGCCATCGCCGACCAAGTAAAGGCCGGACTCGACATCGTGACCGACGGGCAAATCCGCTGGAACGATCCGATTTCGTACCTGGCGGCAAAACTGGATAACATTGAACTGCAGGGCCTGGTTCCGTTTTTCGATACAGAGAAATTTTGCAGGCAGCCGCTGTTCACGGGAATGCCGCTGCGGCGCGGCAATCTGGTCGTCGCGGAATACAGCTTCGCGCGCAATGCTCTGGGACACTTGCCTACGCCGGCGAACAAGGCCGGAAAACTCGCCATCAAGCCGGTCTTGACCGGCCCGTACACACTCGCGAAATTTTCGCTCTCCGGACGCACCGATAATGGTGGCGCCGGCACGCCTGCGACGCTGGAAGCTCGCGCCATCGCGTACGGCGAGATACTGGCGCCCGAGATTGAAGCGCTTTCGCAGTGCGGGGCGGAAATGATTCAGATTGACGAGCCGGCCATTCTGCGAAATCCCGGGGAGTGGGCCATTTTCGAGTGCGCACTCCAGCCGCTGGTGCAGGCGCGGGACAAGGCGAAGAAAACCAATCGCAAACTGGAGCTGGCGCTGTTTGTGTATTTTGGCGACTGCGCGCCGTTGTACGAAAAGCTCCTGGAACTGCCGGTAGATATCCTCGGCGTTGATTTTGTTTCCAGCCCCAGGCTGGACGACATGGTCATGGGCATCGGCTCGCCGAAGCCACTCGCGCTGGGCCTGTTGGATGGCCGCAACAAGCAGATGGAGCGAACCGCGGATGTTGCCCAGCAGGTGCAACGCTTGTTCCCGCGAATTCAAGGAGGCCGAGCTTACCTGGGACCCTCTTGCGGCTTGGAATACTTGACCAGCGAAACGGCGCTCGCGAAATTCGCTTTGCTCCCCAGGATACTCGCGGAATTGAACGGCTGAAGTGCGGGTGGATTCACGAATAGAACGCCACATCAGAAACACGTGTGGCGGCGGCACACGGCTCTCAAAATCGAACTGGCCAACCAGATTAACTTACGCTAGTACCACAACGTTTGGTGCGATTCGCAGTTCGCTAACGGGTTCAGGCGCATTCCTCACGGGAAGAGACATCCCAGTTTAGTACCTCGAAAAACCTTGACTCTTTGGAAATCCTGTTTCTGACGCCGGTCGTTGGTGTTAGTATGCGGGCGATGCCCAGCGACATCGCGGAACGCGCACGGGCGCGTTCGACGGAGTCTGGTTCGTTAACGGAGGTGCTCTCTTCGGCGGAACGAGCAGCTGGCACTAAGATAATGCACGGGCCCGACCCTTCGGTTCACATGCTGGGCTTGCCGCAAACGCATCCGCAGCTCGGGCGATGGGTGGCGCTGGCGATCCTGGCGGGCGCAATCGTGGCATTGACGTTGGTGGGATTCTTGGCACGCTAGCGCGCGATTCGATTCGAATGCGCCGAGTTCTCCCGTCCCGAACCATTGAAAGCTGAATACAGGCGACTTTCCCCGCCACTTTTCGGACACGCCTTCTCTTGCCGTGCGCTTTTCTTCGGTGCTAGCATCGTGGCCGTGCCTCACGAATTCAGCGACGATTCACGCGAGCCGGCCAAGACGCCTGCTGCGGATCGAAGTGTACGCCAACCCGTCGAAGATACCGGAGAGGATTCGCTGAAATTTGCGGAGCCCGCAGAACCGCCTCGCGGGCTGATGCGCAAGCGCCCGCACGTCGCAGTGTGGATTCTGGCGGCGTTGTTGCTGGGCGGATTAATCGCTCTGATACTCGTGGGAATTGCTTCCGATTGACACCGACTTCCCTACGCTCCTGCACCGCCTCCGGCATGCGCTCATGTGCTATTGACGGAATTGCGTTTTCCATTGACCATAGTGTTCCGCCTCCGAGGGCCGAATGCAGCGCATCCTATCCACTTACCGGTTCATAAACCAGCCGCTTGGCGCGGCTCTGCTGGCGGAAATCGCGCAGGCCGGATTTGCGGCGGTGGAAATATTTTGCGCTTCGCAGCATTTCAGTTATCGCGAACCGCAACGAGTGCGCGAGATCGGGGATGCGCTGGACGAATATCGCCTGGAGCTGCACTCGATCCATTCGCCGACCGACCGCGACCACTCGCCAGGCCGCGAGAGCGGCGTGGTGATTTCCATTTCCGATCCAGAGCGCATCCGCCGCTTGGATGCGGTGGACGAGATTAAGCGCGTACTGGACATCGCGGAGCAAGTTCCATTCCAATATCTGATCCAGCATATCGGGCATGGCCGGCAGGCGACGGATCCGCGCAAGCTGGATGCGGCGTTTACTTCGCTGGAGAGTCTCACCATGTTTGCGAAGGCGCGCGGCGTGACGATTGCCCTGGAAAATACGCCGGACGAGCTCGGAGCACCGGCTTCGCTGCAGCATTTCATCACCGATACTCATTTGCATGATTTAAAGCTATGTTTCGACATCGGCCACGCACACATCGAGGAGGGGGTGCAGGCCAGCTTCGACGCGATGCGCGAGCGCCTGGTGACCACGCACCTTCACGACAATCACGGCGACAAGGACGAGCATTTGCTGCCGTTCGAAGGGACGATTGATTGGGATGTCGCGCTCGCGGGGTTCGCGGCTGCGCCGGTGGCGCTACCCCTCGTTTTCGAAATCAAGGCACAGGTGGGTGCGACGGCGCCGTCGCTCGAACAGATTCGCGAGGTCTGCGACAAGCTGGAAGAAAAATTCGAGTCTCATAAGTAGTACGCGGGGCAGATGCAGCGCTACATGCCATAATAGTTCGCGGCCAATAATCCAACGGAAAAATTACATGACCCAGGAAGCTCAGGCAGCGGTTCCGATTATCACGATTGAACAAGCGGGCGCGCACGCAGGCGGCACCGTCACGATTCGCGGCTGGCTCTACAATCTGCGCGAGTCGGGAAAACTGCTCTTCCCGATTTTTCGCGACGGCACGGGCATTATGCAGGGAGTGGTCTCGCAGAAGGAACATCCTGAAGTTTTCGGCGCGGTGAAAGGTTTGCCCCAAGAATCCAGCGTGATCGTGACGGGGGCGATTCGTGCCGAGCCACGGGCTCCCGGCGGGTTTGAAATGGGCGTCAGCGCAATTGAAGTGGTCCAGCGCGTCGCAGATGCGGAGCCTTACCCGATCCAATTGAAAGAGCATGGCGTGGATTTTCTGCTCGATCGGCGGCATCTGTGGATTCGCACGCCGCGGCAGGCGGCGATTCTGCGCATCCGCGCGGAGGCCGAACGCGCGGCACGGAATTTCATGGACGCGCAGGGTTACACGCTGACCGATGCGCCGATTTTCACTCCGGCGGCTTGCGAAGGCACCACCACACTTTTTGAAGTGAATTATATCGACGAGCAGAAGGCTTACCTCACGCAGTCGGGGCAGCTTTATGTGGAAGCGCTGGCAGCCGCGCTGGGTAAGGTCTATACGTTCGGGCCCACGTTTCGCGCCGAAAAATCGAAGACGCGGCGCCACCTGACGGAATTCTGGATGCTTGAGCCGGAGGCCGCGTACGCGCATCTCGAGGACATGATCCAGCTCGCGGAGGGGCTGGTGAGCGCTGTCGTGCAGTCCGTGGCGAAAAATCGCACGCGGGAGCTGGGGATGATCGAGCGGGACGTGGCATCCTTGCAGAAAATCACGCCGCCTTTTCCTCGCATCACCTACGACGACGCCATCAAAGTGCTACTGAAGGCCGGGAACCCCGCGAAGTGGGGTGATGATTTCGGTGGCGACGAGGAAACGATCATTTCCAAGGAATTCGACCGGCCGGTGGTAATTCACCGTTATCCAGCCGCGATGAAGGCTTTCTACATGGCGACGGATGCGGCGCGGCCGGAACTTTCGCTCAGTTTCGATATGATCGCGCCCGAAGGCTACGGCGAAATTATCGGCGGCGGCGAGCGTCTGGCAGATTATGACACGCTCGTGCGGCGACTGCGAGAGCACAGTCTGCCCGAGGAATCGTTCCAGTGGTACCTGGATTTGCGGCGTTACGGGAGCGTGCCGCATGCCGGCTTCGGCCTGGGCCTGGAGCGCACCGTCGCGTGGATATGCGGAACCGAGCACATTCGCGAGGTGATCCCCTTCCCACGGATGCTCTATCGAGTTTATCCTTAAGGTTCCCTCCCCCGTATTGGGGTCGCGAAAACAAAAACTATGGCTGACAAAATTCGCATTATCGGTGTGCCGATGGACTTGGGCGCGAGCCGCCGTGGCGTGGATATGGGTCCGTCCGCGTTGCGCGTGGCGGGATTGCAGGCGCGGCTGAAACAACTGGGGCGGCAGGTGGAGGATATCGGCAACGTGCAGGTGCCGCAGCCCGAAGAGCAACCCTACGGCGAGAAGCGCGCGCGTTATCTGGATGAAATTTCGCAAGCGTGCAAGGGCCTGGCCGACGCTGTGAAGAAAACCTTGGATGAGGACATGATTCCGCTGGTGCTCGGCGGCGACCATTCGATTGCGGTGGGCACAACCGCGGGCGCCGCGGCGCACTTCAACAAGGAATCGAAACGAGTTGGCGTAATCTGGCTGGACGCGCACGGCGATATGAATACGCCGGATTCTTCGCCTTCGGGCAACGTGCATGGCATGCCGCTCGCGTCCATCATGGGTTTTGGCCCGCCGGAATTGACCGATTTGGCCGGCATCAAGCCGATGGTGGAACCGCGGAACGTGGTGCTGGTGGGGATTCGCGACTTGGATGCCAAGGAGCGGCGGCTGGTGAAAGATTCCGGCGTGCATATTTTCACGATGCGCGATATTGACGAGCGCGGCATGCGCGAGGTGATGTCTGAAGCGCTCCGATTCGCGGGCGACGACACGGCGGGAATCGTGGTGAGCCTGGACATGGATTTCGTGGACCCCAGCGACGCGCCGGGAGTGGGCACGCCGGTGCGGGGAGGCGTGACGTATCGCGAAGCGCATTTGGCGCTGGAAATGATCGCGGACAGCAAGCAGATGGTTTCGTTCGAGGTGGTGGAAGTAAATCCCGTGATTGACTTGCACAATACTACCGCGACGCTCGGTGTTGAATTGGTGCTCTCCGGACTGGGGAAGAAAATCCTGTGATGTGCGCGAGCGCTTTTGGAGTGTGCCGGGCGGTGACGAGATGAGCGCGGTGAAGCGGCTGCGCGTTGGCGTGCTTTTCGGTGGACGCTCGGGCGAGCACGAAGTTTCTCTGGCTTCCGCTGCTTCGGTGATCCGCGCGCTCGACCCTGAAAAATACGAAGCGGTGCCGATCGGCATTTCGAAAGACGGCCGGTGGCTGGTGGGGACTAGCTCGGTGAAGATGCCGGCGGACGTTCTGAAATCGGGCGACCGCGTGGTGCTGCCGCCCGATCCTAACGCCGCAGCTTTGGTTCCGTTGGGACCCGGGGCGGGCCAGCCGAGCGTCAGCGTGGACGTGGTGTTTCCCGTGCTACATGGCACGTTTGGCGAAGACGGCACGGTGCAAGGTTTGATCGAGCTCGCAGGATTGCCTTACGTAGGCGCGGGCGTACTGGCTTCAGCGGTGGGCATGGATAAGGACGTGCAAAAGCGCCTGTTCGAGCAGGCGGGATTGCCGATTGTGCCGTTTCTGGCCGTGCGCCGCTCGGAATGGGAGCACGGGCGCGCGAAAGTGCTCAAAGCCATCAAAAAGAAGTTCCGTTTTCCGTTGTTCGTGAAACCCGCGACACTGGGATCGTCGGTGGGCATGACGCGAGTGAAAGCAGCGCACGAGATTTCCGCGGCGATGGATCACGCTGCCGAGTTTGCACTGAAGATCGTGGTCGAACGCGGAGTGGTCGGGCGCGAAATTGAAGTTTCCGTGCTGGGCAACGACAACCTGAGTGCATCCATACCGGGAGAAATCGTTCCGCACCGCGAATTTTACGACTACCAGGCGAAGTACCTGGAACAGGGGACGCAACTGCTGATCCCCGCGAAATTGACTAAGGCGCAGGTGGCCGTGTTTCAGGATTACGCGGTGCGCGCTTTTCGCTGCATTGACGGCTCGGGAATGGCGCGGTGCGATTTCTTCCTGGAACGGCGCAGCAACAAGATTTACGTGAACGAATTGAACACCATTCCGGGTTTTACCTCTATCAGCATGTATCCGAAGCTCTGGGAAGCTTCGGGATTGCCTTATCCAAAGCTGATTGACCGTCTGATCGAGCTGGCGATCGAGCTGCACGCCGAAAAAGCACGGACGAAATATTCCATCGAGCTGCCTGTTGGTTCCGGCGGGGCGCTGGACGCGTAGTAACAACTCCCCTTCCCTGTGCGTATTAATAAATGAGCTCTCGCCATGACGCAGTTCTGCGCTTGACCGCAAGGGCTGAGGGCATTAAACTAACCAGTTAGTTAAATAATTACAAGGAATGCGGCCGCGGTAATGCTGCGGATGGCACAAGGGGAAGAATATCGTGCGACGCGGACGCAGAAAAATCGAGAATCCAGCCACGGCGCGGCGCATCCTGGCCGCTGCCGAGCAGCATTTTGCCGCGCAGGGGCTGGCCGGAGCGCGCACGGAGCAAATCGCCACGGCGGCGCACGCCAACAAGGCGATGCTTTATTATTATTTCGGCGACAAGCGGCACTTGCATCGCGCGGTGCTAGAAAATCTATTTCGCCAGCTGCGCAACGGAGTGTACCAGCCGCAGCGCAGGCAATCTTCTCCGCGCGAACGGCTGCGGGAGTTCATCACCGCGTATTTCGACTTTCTCGCCTCGCATCCCAATTATCCGCGGCTGGTGCACCGCGAAGCGATGGAATCGACGAAGGAATTCGACTGGATCGTACGCCAGTATCTGCGCCCTTTTCACAATCAACTGGTGCGCACGCTGGAAGAAGGTATCGCCGCCGGGGAATTTCGCGCCGTGGACCCGCATGACACGGCGTTCACCATCATGGGCATGACCACTTCGTATTTCGCCGCTGCGGCGATTTTCAGTCAGGTGGCGGGGCACAATCTGCTGACGCCGCACGCTCTGGCGGCGCGCAAACAGGCACTGCTGGATTTTCTGGATCATGGACTTATTCGCACGAAAGCGAGGGTTCGATGACCGGCCGAAAATTTGCGACGTTTCTGCTGGTAATTTTCGTGATTGCGGCGGTGGCCTACTACTTCACCACACCGCACGGGACGGACATCCCGCTGATCGGAGTGGTGGACGGAAACGAGGTGATCGTCAGCCCGCAAATTACAGGCCGCATCATCAATCTGACTGTCGATGAAGGAAGCACGGTAAAGAAGGGCGACCTGATCGCCGAGCTTGATAGCAAGGAACTGGAAGCGAACCTGGCAGCCACCAAGGCGAATGTGATCAGCCTGGAAGAACAAGTGAACGAGGCGAATCACAATTATTCATGGACCAACGGACAGACGGACGCATCGCTGATCGAAGCGCACGCGCGCGCGACTTTCGCTGACGCGCAACTGGAGCCCGCGCGCGCGCAGCTCAAGCGCGATCAAGACGATTTGCGGCGCATGCAACAGCTTTTCGACAAGGGTGAAGTTTCCGAGCAAAACCGTGATCATGCCGAAGCCGCCGTGCGGATTTCGCAGGCGAACGTGACCGCGCTGGAACAGGCGACCAAGGCCGAAACGGCGGCGGTGACCGTGGCGCAAGCCAATCGCATTCAGGTGGACGCGCGGAAAAGCGCGATTTCCACCGCCATGGCGCAACTCGAACAGGCCCGCGCCTCCGAAGCGCAGATGGCCACGCAACTGGGTTACACGAAAATCTACGCACCACTGGACGGAATTGTGTCGGTGCGCGTGGCGAAGCAGGGCGAGGTGGTCGCGGCGGGATCGCCGATCGTCGTGGTAGTGGATGTGGACCATCTGTGGGTGCGCGCGGACGTGGAAGAAACCTACATTGCTGCCGTCGTGGTCGGGCAGAAGCTGCGCGTGCAATTGCCGTCGGGAGACATCATCGAAGGCCCCGTGATTTTTCGCGGCGTGGAAAATGATTTCGCGACGCAGCGCGATGTGAGCCGCACCAAGCGCGACATCAAGACTTTTGCGATTAAGGTTTCCATTCCGAATCCGGAGCGACGCCTGTTTACGGGAATGACCGCCACGGTGCTGTTGCCGCGCCCGCCGAAGAAGAGCTGGTTCGCGCAATTGTGACGCCGATACCGATGGAACTGCCCACCGCCAACGCGATCGAAGTGCAGCACCTGACGAAGAAGTTTGGTGAGCTGGTGGCCGTGAACGACATCAGCTTCAGCGTGCGGCAGAGGGAAATCTTCGGGCTGCTCGGTCCCAACGGAGCAGGAAAAACCACGTTAATCCGCATGATGACGACGCTTACGCCGCCGACATCCGGGACCGCGATTATCGCGGGGCACGATGTGCGCGAAGACGCCGACGGCGTGCGCAATGCGATGGGCGTGATTCCCCAGGCGCTTACTTCCGATCCGGAATTGACGGCATCGGAAAATATGCTGATTCACGCCAAGCTTTACGGCGTGCCGCGCGCGACGCGGGACAAACTCATTCTCGACCTGCTCGAATCGGTGGACTTGGTGAAGTTCAAGGACGCGCTGGTGCGCACATTTTCCGGCGGCATGCGCAGACGCCTGGAAATCGCGCGCGGGTTGGTGCACTCGCCGAAGATTCTGTTTCTGGACGAGCCGACCACGGGTCTCGATCCCGTTTCGCGCTCGAATGTGTGGCAATTGATTCGCAATCTGTGCGAGGGGTCGGACCTAACGATTTTGCTGACCACGCATTACATGGATGAAGCCGACAAACTGTGTGACCGCATTGCGATCGTGGACCACGGCAAGTTGGTGGCGCTCGATACACCCACGAAATTGAAAGATAGCGTGCCGGGCAACGACACCGTGGAAGCAGAATTCGCAAACGCGCCGGTGGATTGGATGGATCAGCTGCGCAAGCTGGCCCAGGCCGCGGATGTGGCGCAGCGCGACGGCATGGTGCACATCGCCTCGCACGACGGTCCGGCGACGGTAGCGGCGCTGATGGATTTGGCTCGCGCGCGCAATGTGCAAGTGAAGCGCGTAACTGTGCAGAGCACCACTCTCGACGATGTGTTTCTGCATTATACCGGCAGCGATCTGCGCGATGCGGCGAAAGAAGGAGCGCGGCTTGATATCGGCCATCTTTACCGATAGCGGCGGGCGCTTGCGGCGCCGCATTGCAGGAACACGATGAATTTCCGACGCGTTAGTGCGCTCATTGAACGCGACCTGCGGAAATTCTTCCGCAGCCCGGCGTTGATGATGGTGTCCATGGTGCTTCCGCTGGTGCAGCTGATCGTGCTTGGCTACGCCTTCGGCGGAAAAGTGACGGGCGTGGAGATAGGCTTCGTGGATCAGGATCACTCGGTGGAATCGCACAAGATTCGCGAGATGTTTAACGGGATCACCGCCGGGCCGCGCACTTTCAAAGTGATCGAATACGAGTCCGTGCCGCAAGCGACGCATGATTTGGAAACAGGCAAAGTGCGCGCGCTCGTCGTCGTTCCGCGCGACTTTTCGCGGCGTTTCTATCAGCACGACCGGCCGCGCATCGCTTTCACCGAAGATAATACCGACCAATTTATTTCCAGCGCCATCATCGAGCGCGTGCAGCAAATGGTGGAAGAGCTGAACACACCCGACGTGACGCCGCGACTGGAAGGCTCCGTGCAGTTGAACACTGTGGAAATTTATCCGTATGTCGAGTACATCAAGTATTTGCTGGCGGGCACCATCGCGCTTTCCATTTTCGTGGTGGCCATGATCGGCGGCGGAATCACTTATATTGACGACAAAGCTCGCGGACTGCACGAGGGCTATCTCACAACGCCGATCACAAAATCGGAGCTGGTGTTCTCGCTGGTTGGCTCGGGCGTGATCAAAGGCATGATGACTGGCATGGTGCTGACGATCATCGGAGGATTGATCGTTGGACTGCCGGAAATCTGGAATCCGCTGCGGTTGTTCTATCTGGTGGTAGTGGTGTGTGCGACGGGGCTGGCGATGATGAGCTTCATGTTCCTGCTGATGGTGCGCGTGGACGATCCGCTGGTTCCGCGCGCAATTTTCGGCGTGCTCAATACGCTTTTATTCTTTCCGTCTGGCGCGGTGTATCCGATCGCGGCGTTTCCCTGGTGGCTGAAATGGGTTTCGGTAATTGATCCGTTCACTTATGCCGTGCACGCGCTGCGAAATCTAACGCTCAAGAATACCGGCATTGAAGGGATCTACGTGGACGTGCTAGTTTTGCTGGGCATCGCGGTGGTGATGACGACGCTCAGCATCATGTTATTCAAGCGGCAACTCTAAGCTAGCTGTGGGCGGGCCGCCCGCCCGTCGGAATGTCAACTGAGGAGATCTCGTGGGAATTTTTGATGGGTCGGAAGAGCATCCGCCGGACAAAGTTCGCCGGTACATTATTACCACCATCGTTTTTATCGCGCTGGTCGTGGGCTTTTCCTGGTACTTGCTCCGATTCCATACGGAAGTTCGCACCGCGAAGCATTTCCTGGATACCGTCGCGGCCGGAAATCTGGAACAGGCTTATCACCTTTGGAGTCCGGGGCCGAGCTACACCTACCAGGATTTTCTGGAAGATTGGGGGCCCAACGGATATTACGGCCCGGTGAAAAGCTATCACATCGAAAACGCCGAGGAAATTAAACAGGGGCCCGAGCGGCCGTCCGGGACTGTCATCACAGTGGAACTGAGCCCCTTCGCACCGTTTCCCTCAGCGCACGATGTGCTGAAGCAGAGCAAGACGAAGGAGGTGCGGCTGCAAGTCGAATACAAGGACCAATCCCTCGGATTCGCCCCGTAACCGCACCTAAAACTCGGCGCACGCAGCTACTGAATGTTTCTGGCGTCCTTCAGGTCCTGCCGCATCTGCATTGAAACTACCGAGTACTCGCGTTCCTTCTGATCGCCCTCGGGGTCGCGGAGATACAATTTATCCTTGTGAATTCTGAACTGAATTGCCTGCCCAACCGGGAGAAGGACCGGGTGTTTATCGTCCTTGGGCCGGATGCGATAGGTGATGTGATCGCCTTGGAGCACGTACTCCTGGCAAAGCACTTCCTGGGTTTTCTTGTGGGATGAATCGGTGCCGAGAAGCTCTCCTGTCACGCTCTTGCCACCGTTTTCCGCGGTGCCGCACGTGGTGGAATCCATGGAGAGCAAAACGCCCTTGTCGTAGCTTGCAGGGTCCTTCGCCAACAGTGCCGGCGCCGTCAAAAGAAATAAGCTGCAAAGCGCAATGCCGAGTTTCATCGGAAGCTCCTTATGGCAGTTGTGAAAAAGGGTTCTCAGGACTCCCAAAAATATAGCCGCGGTATAGAAACTTTCGCTTTTTATTGGAAGCAATTTTCGCGCCACGAAGGAACTGGCGATCTATCAATCAGATAGCCCCGGATCGCTTGCCATGAGCTAGACGCGCTTTGGGAGGAAACGTAACAATTTCGGAATGCCGTGTGGTTCCGGCGCGCTGCAGCAAACGGCGGCGCTGGGAAATCGCAGCCACGTCGTAGATTTCTATTGCCTGGACAACAAATCATCGCAGGCAAGGCGAACTTCGTCGCTGGCAATGGATGAAATCGGGCGCGGGTTGGCGATGACGATGGCTTTGTCGCCGCGCGGGTGATCGAACGTCGCGCCGGTTTGCACAATGCGATGTTCCGCCTGCCAAGGCCGCCATTGAACGGGGTCGGTGACGCCGAAAATTACGACGCTAGGGCGCTGCAAGGCCGTTGCCAAATGCGCGGGGCCGGAATCATTTCCCAGGAAAATGCGCGAGCCGGCGATCAGCGCGACCAGCTCACGAACGTTGAGCTGGGCATCCATCACGACGGCCCATTTTTGCATTTCCCTTCGAACTTCAGCGGCGATTTCGGCGTCGCGCGCGCCTAGATTCACCACACTCGCCAGGCCATACTTCTCGCGCAGCCAGCGCGCGATTTCGGCATATTTCGCGACGGGCCAGCGCATGCCTGGCGAACGTGCGCCGGGCTGCAACACCGCGTAAGGCGCACCCGCGGCGATTCCCTTCTCTGCCAGCTTGCGAGCGACTGTTGCTATCGAATCGGGTTGCGCGAACACCTGGGCGCGCGGAATTGGGCCGCGCGGAAGGCCCGTGAAATAGAATTGCGAGATGCGATGCTCGACGATGTGCACGGTGGGCGTGCCATAAAATTCCTTCGCGTCCGGCACCGCAACGTTGTAGAGAAACGAATACTGGTATCCGGCCCAGCCAACACGCAACGGAGAACCTGACGCGCCGGTGAGCATGGCGCTGCGCGGGCCACCGTGCTGATTGAAGACGATGGGAAACTTGCGGCGCAAGAGATCGAGTGCTGTCTCGCCAAGGCCGCGCGAAAAAATAATCTCTCCGATTGCCGGATTGCCTTCGAGAACCGGCGCAAAGCGCGGCTCGACCAGCACAGAGATTCGCAAGTCGGGCCGCCAGGAATGCAGTGCGGCGATCGCGGGAGTTTCCAATACTAAATCGCCCAGCGAGCGCAGGCGGATAATCAGAATTTCGGCGCCCTGCGGCAGCGCCGGGAGCAGAGTTGCGGGATCGTTCGAGTTCGGCGGGGCAGTCAACTTTTATGAAGACGCGCGCTGCGCTGCCTCATTCGGCTTCAATACGGGCTTCGTCTATCAGCATCACCGGGATGTCTTCACGAATTGGATAGACGCGATGACAAGATGGGCACTTCAAGCCGCGCTGGTCGTTCGTCAACTTCACTGGGGTCTTGTCCTGCGGGCAAACCAGAATATCGAGCAGTTCCTGCGAAACAGCCATGAAATTCCTCCCAGCGCACTGTAGCAGAGTGGCGCGACGGGCGGCAAGCTCGCCCCGCGTTACTCCGGCGAGTGCCGCGTACCACGCACAACGCTACGCAATCTAACGCGATGAATGAGCCATTTGGAAACGCGGGCGCTAACCCAAGCGCGCAACGTCGAAATTCAACTGGCCGCGCCACTCCGCGCCGGACGCCAGTTCCAGCGGCCAGACTGCAACGATTTGCGAGCCCTGATAAATGCGCTCGAATCCCTCTTCGGATTCGGAAACTGTTTCGATGGGTGTGATCCAGAATTCCTGCGCGTGCGGGGCCGTAAGCGTGACGCTGACACCTTGCCATTCATCCACAACCCGCAAATTCGAACCGGGCGCGGCCGCGGACCAGCTCAGGGGATGGCGCTCCCCGGCAGATTCAAAATAGCGGTCGTGCGAGGACGGCGCGAGGAAATTCAAAACGGCTTCGATGCCGACGTAAACAGAAGCGGCGCCGGACGCCGCGAGACGCAGCGTGACGTCGCACAGAATTCCGAATCCGCCGGCACTATTCGCAAACGAAAAGGTCTTTTCGATCGGCCAATCCACACTTGCGTCGGAGCTGAGAGTCGCCTGCGTGGGAGAAACTTTCATCGCGCGATAATTTCCGGCGGCGAGCGCGGCATCCTCCGACAATTGTGCCGTGCCGCAATCCGGGTGTTTCTTCTCGCGGCTGAAAAGCAGCAAACGAAAACAGTGGCGCGCCCAGCGATCGTAATTGAGCCAACGGTCGAGGCCCGTTTCCTTCGTGCGCGTTTGCTCGTGAATGGATTGCGCGCCGTGCGCCGCGGCCGCCGGCAAATTCTTGAGCTTCGCGTGGTAGGACTCCGGGCGGCGCGCCAGCGAATTCACCAGGGCGGCGTTGGACTGACGGCAATCGAGCGCCGAAATCGTGGCGCCATCCGCGGGACAGAGCACCGCAGCGTAGCGGTCGGAAGTGAAATAAATCTCGTCGCGGCCATCCGAGTCAAAATCCATAGTGGCGACATTCTGATAATGGACCGAAGCGTTCGCCAGCGAATCGGCAATCGCTTCGGCCTGAATCAACGAGCGCCACAGCTCCGTGCGCAGGTGCGGCGAATAGAGGCCGCCGAACACACCGTGCCAATAGGGATCGTTGCACTGGCCGCGCAACGTTAGTGTGCGGGCTCGGTCGCGCGCATCGCGGAATGCCTGCGCCGGGTGAGGGGGATCGTAGAGCTTCCGAACTTTTTGCGATACGTGCAGCATTTTCTTGTGCAGCAGATTCGATTCGCCATATTTCGAGAAAAAGTTGCGCCAGATGCCGCCGCGCAGGAACGGAAGCATTTCCGTGCGCGACGCAAATTCGGCGGCCAACGCGTGATAACGATTCCGCGCGGGAGTCGGCAGCGCCCACTCCATCATTTCGGCGTAGGAAGCGGTGGGAAGATCGGCGCGTCCGAGCGGAGGGTGCGAGGAAACTGCTGCACCCGGCGTCGCGGTTTCCAGCCAATCCGAATTCTGTTCCAGCGCGATTAAAAGATTCTCCAGCCAGCCTTCCGTGTAGCAAAGTTTGTTCGTTCCAGGCCAGACGCCGAATTTTTCCAAGTCGTCACCCATGGCCGCGAAACCGCCGGGATGTTCCCGCGCGCAAGTGCGCAGAAATTCGATGGTGTCCGTGGGAGCGCGGAAAGGTAGCAGGTAGCGCAGCGCTTTCAGGCCGGGCAGGACCTTTACCGAGTGGCACTGATCCTCGGCGAGATAGTATCCGAAGAGCTGATCGAGCTCGAAGCCGGCGCTTAGAAAATGATTGTCGTCCACTAATGTGTACTCCACGCCAGAGGGCGCGAGGGATGAAGGCAATTGCGGCTCCCAGACGCGTTCGGCGAGCCACGCACCGCGCGGACGCGCACCAAAATGTTTTTCGATGTAATCAGCAAGGCGTGTGATCTGTTCGTGGCGATCTTCTGGTGGTATGGCGATCAAGATCGGCTCATAAAATCCGCCGCCCACGATTTCCACCTGGCCGCGCTGCACCAGCGTCCGCAGCAAATCGAAATGGTCGGGGTGGGCGCGTTCGATCCATTCCAGCAGCGAGCCGGTGTAATGCAAGCCCATCCGGATGGAAGGATGGCGCGCGAGGACTTGAACGAAAGGCAAATAAGATTGCGCGTAGGCGCGTTCGATTACGTCATCAAAGTTTCCAACCGGCTGATGCGCGTGGATGAGAAGGACAAACTGGAATTTCGCCACTCCGGGCCTCGCTGAAGCATTTACAGGATAACCTGAATGCGCGGGAGTTCTCAAACGCACGTCGGCGCGTTGTCCTCACAAACAATCAGGTGCGCTGCATCGCAGTATATCGGAGCGGGGATCGTTTTGGTTTTGCGCGCGGCTCTTCAGTCCGCACAAATTTGCGAGCGGACATCAGACGCGCTGGCAAATTGCATAAGACGCTCTTTCGAGCGCGTCATTGCCGAGTTCAAGGATGCATCGGCGACGCAGGCCGGCGCGTAAATCACGATCATGATTTGCGTGGCGGCTTCCGTGATCATGCTGCGCGTGGAATCGCTGATGGGGCTGCCGAACGGGCCCGCGGGATCAGCTAGGACCGGCCGTCCTTCCAGGTGCCAGGTTTGTTTTCCGATGCCTTCGTATTTCTCGCCGGCGGCGCCGTGGCGCAACACCACCTGCGGATTAATTTTTGAGCGATCGTAGCAGCCGTAGGGCCAGCCGGTTTCGAGAGAGCCGAGATTGCCGATGTCCACGACATTCGATACGCGGTAGAGGCCTTTGCCCCGCACCACGCGCCGCAACAGCGCTTCCGACGAGGGGCGATATTTCGAAGGGTCCATACCCCATTCGCGAAACATGGCGCGCACCGCGCGAACAGGTTCGGCGTCGGCAAGACTTTCCACGGTGAATTCGGCGCGCTTGCGTGCGCAGACCTCGTCCATCAATTTCGCGAGATCGGGTTGCACCAATACGACGCTCGCACCGTCCGCTTCCACCACGCCGAGCTTCACGCCCGTCAGTGCGATCTTAATTTCCATGAGGTTCGCTGTTTCCGGGCTGCTATGATGACATGCAACCAAGAAATTCATGGAAATTCTAACGGGAAACGGGCCGGCGCGCGATGAAATCCAGCGAGAAGGAAGAAAAATTCGAGCGTGGGCTACGACACTTTAACGCGCGAGAGTTTTTTGAAGCGCACGAAGTGTGGGAAGAAGTCTGGCTGGTTGAGGACGAGCCGGAAAAGACTTTTCTGCAAGGAATCATACAGATCGCCGCGGCGTTTCATCACTACCGGCGCGGCAATAGAGACGGCGCGGAAACACTGCTGGCAGCCGGAATCGTTAAAATCACGCGCTTCCCTGCCGGCCACCGCGGCCTCGCGATCCATGATCTGCGCGAAGAAGCGAAATTGTGGGCGCGGGCACTGGGTGAATTGCAGCGCCCGGGAAACGAAAGCCTGCCCGCGATTCGGCGATTGGATAGCACTGAATCTGCTGCTGAATCACGCGCTAAGGTTCACACGGACAAAAAGTAAAAGATCATCTGCTGCGGACTGGCAATTCCTCGTCCACCCGCGTTACCGCCGATTCTTGCTTGAGGCGCAGCGACCAAAGCTTCCTGGCCTGTTGCAACGCCTCAGTCACGCTGGTGCAAATATTTTCCGCGCCCACGTGCTGCCCGAACTCCGCGTCGCGCATGATCTCAGCGGGCTGCTGACGTCCACCGCAGAGCAGCAGCGTGCGGCCGGATTTATGCACCAAGTCCGCGAGATTCTCGAGCGCTTGCAACCCTGTGCCGTCCAGAGCAGTCATATTGCGCAAACGCAGAATCACAATAGGAGGCAGGTCTGGAATGCGCTCGATGACCACATTGATTTTATCGGTGGCGCCGAAGAGAAACGGCCCGTGAATGCGGAAGATGGCCACGTACGGAGGAATTTCCTTGTGCTGCAAAATGTGGGCGTGGCCTTCCTGCAAGTATTGTTCGGTCACTTCGGAAACGGTGGTGGTCTCCGTCACTTTGCGAATGTAAACGAGCGCGGCCAGAATCATGCCGGCTTCGACGGCGACCGTGAGGTCGGCGAAAACAGTGAGAAAGAAAGTGATCAGCCAGGTGCCGATCTCCAGCGGTGAGAGCTTCAGCAGCTCCGGAATTTCTCGCCACTCGCCCATATTGTAGGAAACCACCAGTAGAATCGCGGCCAGCACCGCGAGCGGAACAAAGCTCGCGAGCGGCGCGGCAAACAGGATGATCGCGAGCAGAGTGAGCGCGTGAACCATTCCCGCGACCGGCGTCTTCGCTCCCGAACGAATATTTGTGGCCGTGCGGGCAATCGCGCCGGTAGCCGGAAGCCCGCCAAAGAGCGGCGAAAAAATATTGGCGACACCCTGGGCCACGAGCTCGACGTTGGGATTGTGCTTGGTGGCGCTCATGCGGTCTGAAACGACGGCGGACATTAGCGATTCGATCGCTCCGAGCATGGCAACGGTAATCGCCGGCGAAACCAGCGGGCGCAGCAAATCGAAATGAAACCGCGGAACCTGAAGATGTGGCAGGCCCGATGGGATTCCGCCAAACCGCGTGCCGATGGTTTCCACCGGAAGCTTGAATATCACCACCAGCGCAGTTCCCAGGAAAAGCGCGACGATGTATCCGGGAACTTTTTTTATGTAGCGCATGAACACGATGATGAGCGCCAGTGAACACGCCGCGAGCCCGGTCGCGACCGGCGAGAGCGTGCGAAAATTAAGAACGAGGGTTTCAATGCGCGCCACGAATTCGCCGGGCACTTTTTCGATGCGCAGACCGAAGAAATCCTTGATCTGCGTGCTCGCGATGATCACCGCGATGCCGTTGGTAAATCCGACGACCACCGGGCGCGGAATGAATTTCACGGCGCTGCCCAGTCCGGTGATGCCCAGGACTACGAGCATCACCCCAGCCATGAGCGTGCACATGTACAGCCCGTCCATGCCGTATTTCACGACGATGCCGTACACCACCACCACGAACGCACCGGTAGGCCCGCCGATCTGCGTGGTGGAACCACCGAGCGCGGAAATGAGGAAGCCTGCGATGATGGCGGTGTACAAACCGGCCTGCGGTGGCACACCTGAGGCGATGGCGAAGGCCATCGCCAGCGGCAAGGCGACCAGTCCGACGGTGATACCCGCAATCAAATCGGTGACGAATGTGCGGCCGTTGTAGTTGCGCAGGCACTGAACCGATCTCGGGAGCCAATCTTTCATTGATGCGAATTCATCACACCGTCAAATGTTGGATGCGCGCGATCGAAAGCCATTGCCGCGTGCGACGCGAATACGATTCCGCGCCGCATGCATCACGCTGAATTTAGTATCGCTCACACGGCGGAAAACGTTACATAAATTGAATTGGGAAGTGACCAAGACAACAAAGCGGCTCGCTGAGGAATTGCGCGAAGGGGCGCGCCGAGCTT
>Ga0210407_10000638_pt1 | contig 37795 bp, 30 predicted proteins | sample IncBWC27MmetaG_FD_150860 | JGI IMG/M metagenome (GOLD analysis project Ga0210407, IMG submission 150860) | Forest soil microbial communities from Barre Woods Harvard Forest LTER site, Petersham, Massachusetts, United States - Inc-BW-C-27-M | ecosystem: Environmental > Terrestrial > Soil >...
CCATCACGAGAAGACGTAGCGCGCCACCGCGTGCTCGTCCCAATCCAGCCCGAGCCCAGGCCCGCGCGCGGTGACCATGCCGTCAACCGGCAGCAACCGCTCGGTCAGAACGGCGCCTGCAATGTCCAGATATTCGAACCAGAAAGCCGTTGGTGAGATGGCCATCACATGCGCGCTCGGCTCGACAAAAGTGTGGTTTGGCATTATACGAAATCGCCAGGACGCCGAGGACGCGGTTCAGGAATGCTTCCTTAATGCATTTCTTCACCTGAAGAATTTTGACGGAAGGTCGCGATTTTCCACTTGGCTGACACGCATCGCCATGAATGCCGCGCTGATGAAACTACGCAAGAATCGGGCGTCCCGAGAAGTTCCAATAGCCGTGTCCGCAGAGACGAGCGAGCTTTCCACAGAGCACGAAGTGTCACACTTTTCTCCGAATCCGGAAGAGCTCTGCATAACGAGCGAGCGAGAAGCAACCCTGAGAGATGCTATCGCAAAGCTACGGCCAAGTATTCGGAGAGTAATCGAGATTCATAAGCTGCAGGAACGTTCTTTGGAGGAAACCGCAACGGTTCTTGGGATTTCTGTCGCGGCAGTAAAATCACGCGTGTTTCACGCGAGAGCCGCGCTGCGAAGGACGCCGCAGCTGCGATTCGTACTTCCGTCGATTTGGGCAAATCGCGAGCCGATTCCACACCTGGCTCGATAATAGTCCAATCAGGTAAACATAAGAATTGAACCCCAAACCGGGTCCGGTACATCTATCTAATAGGGGATTCAAAGGATGAAGGTGCAGATGAGGTCCAAGAACATGAACTTATTCGGACATGCCGGAGGGTTTTTAAGGCCTCGATTGGGCAGGTGGATTTTGGTTTCCCTTTTGCCGTTGACACTCTTGTTCGCGGCTTGGCCTCAAAACTTGTCAGCCCAACAAGACGAGCAAGCCGCGGCGCAGGCTCCGCAGAGGCAACAATACATACAGCAGACTCCTGAGCAGTTGCAGCAGTTGGTAGCGCCAATTGCTCTGTATCCGGATTCGCTCGTGGCCCAGATCCTGGCGGCGTCCACCTATCCCGAGCAGGTCGTCGAGGCCGACAGATGGGTGCAGGCCCATCCGGATTTGAAGGGCGAAGCTCTGGGTCAAGCTGTGGACCAGCAACCCTGGGATCCCAGCATCAAAGCACTTACTGCATTTCCTTCCGTCCTCGGGAATATGGACAAAAACCTCTCATGGACGTCCTCTCTGGGCGACGCTTACTACAATCAGCAAGACGAAATAATGGACGCCGTGCAGGTGATGCGTGGGCGCGCGCAGGAATCCGGCAATCTTAAGACTACGCCCCAGCAAACCGTAACGACGCAAGACTCCACAATCGTCATCGAGCCTGCCAGCCCCGAGATCGTTTACGTCCCCGCTTATGATCCCTGGGTGGTTTACGGCGGCCCGATCGTGGCCTGGCCCGGATGGTACCCGTATCCCGGAATCTGGTATGAGGGTCCGTACCTTTCTTTTGGCATCGGCTTCGGAATCGGTTTTTACGGGGGCTATGGATGGGGTTGGCATCATTGGGGATCGGACTGGCATCACCATTGGGTTACTCATGACCACGATCGCTACGACTCCCGAAGCCGCACGTTTTACAACCGAAACAATTACTACCGAGGGGGCGATGCCCGCGGTGGAGGTAACCGCGACCGCGGTGGGTTCACCGGCGACCGCGGCGGAGATCGTGGCCGCTCCAACGAAGGCAACAGGCCTCCCAACGCGAATACCGGCGGCCGCGGGGCCGCTGAGAACCGTCCCGGCTCATCTGCCCGTCCTTTCCAGGGAAACAACCAGGCTGCCCGAGGCTACGCTGAACCCCGCGGTCAGAGCGGCACGCGCTCGGGCGCTTTCAGCGGGTACGACCATGGCGGAGAGACACGGAGCTACTCCTCTCGCGGGAGTGCCAGTTTCGGTGGCGGAGGAGCACGTGGCGGCGGTGGATCCCGCGGCGGCGGCCGCCATTAATCGCGACATCGTCATATTCCTGGCAGTTCATAAAATTTAGAACGGGAGACAAGTGCTATGCGGCGAACGAAGCTGAACCTCGGCAATCTCGATTGGGCCCATCTTTCTAGATTAGCCGCGGCCGCCGTCCTGTTGACGGCTTGTTTTTACACTCTCTCCATGGCCCAGCAACAGGGCCAGAAAACGTTTTCTTCTCCGGAGGACGCGAGCAACGCGCTCGTCGCGGCTGCGCAGAGTAACGACGAAAAAATGCTGCTCGAAATTCTCGGACCCGATGGAAAGCAAATCGTCAATTCCGGCGATGAAACTGAGGACGCCAACAACCGCGCTAATTTCGTTCAGCGATATCAGGAAATGCACCGTCTCGTCAAAGAACCGGATGGCACTGTCATGTTGTATATCGGCCCCCATAATTGGCCCTGGCCCATTCCGCTCGTGAACAAAGGCAATTTGTGGTATTTCGACACCGACGCGGGCAAGAGAGAAATCTTGTACCGCCGCGTCGGGCGAAATGAAATGTCCACCATTCGCGTTTGCCAGGAGCTTGTCGCCGCAGAAAAGGAATACTTCTCCACCCAGCACAACGAGTACGCTCAGAAAATCTTCAGTGACGAGACCCAGCACAATGGCCTTTATTGGAGAGTTGCGGATGGCGAGACCCCAAGCCCCATCGGGCCGCTGGTAGCGTCGGCCGTTGCCGAGGGCTATACCAAGGGCCGGGACGGCACTCCGACTCCTTACCGCGGTTACTACTATCATATCCTGACGCGTCAGGGGAAAAGTGGGCCCGGCGGCGCGAAGAGTTACATCGTAAACGGGAAAATGACCGAAGGATTCGCTTTCGTCGCGTATCCGGCGGAATATCGGTCGTCCGGCGTGATGACTTTCATCGTTGGCCAGGATGGCGTCGTGTATCAGAGGGATCTCGGCAAGAAGACCGAAGTTGTTGCCAAGGCTATGAAGGAATACAACCCGAATTCCAGTTGGCAAAAAGCGGAAGAGCAGCCAGAGCAGACCGCTGCCGAAAGCAGCAGGAGCCTCGGACGACAAAATTCTCAACCCACAATCCAACCCACAATTCGTGTAGCCTTGTATGACTTAAGCCGCGTTTGGCAGTCCCCGCGTGCTTGTAAGTTGTTGTGAAACCTATTCACGCAGCGCTGTCACGGCAGAGGTCGCGAGTTCGAGTCTCGTCGTCCCCGCCATTTCTTTTCAAGCAGTTACGAGAAAAGAATGGTTCCCGCGGTCAGTTTCCAACCCGAACTCGCCTGAAAGAGTGGATCTCCATTATTAACGGTCATGGCTACACCGTCCGCATCGTCTGTGAAGCGCACTCGAAACGCCGAAGCCCCAGCTGGATAAAATGTGCGGTCCCGCGTCACAATTGAGCGCGAAGAGTTCGAATCATCAGGCGTGTACCGGAGTGACGCCGAGCTCGTTCCGGACGATACGTGCCACGGCGGTGCCGAGGATTTCTATGGCGTCCAACATTTTTTGGTGTGGAAGCGTCGAGACACCCATTTGAAATGTGACGCGGGAGATGCCACCAAGAACTTCATTCACGTAAAGGATCTTTTTCGCAACCGTTTTGGCATCTCCGATCAGCAGCGCGCCCGTAGGTCCGCGCAGGGCGTCGAATTGAGCGAGCGTGGCAGCGGGCCAGCCGCGTTCCTTGCCGATTTCGGTAAAGGTGTGGGCATAGCCTGGAAAGAATATTTCCGCGGCTTCGTCCGTGGTATCTGCAAGAAAGCCTACAGAATGAAGACCTACTGTAAGGCGCTCGGGCGAATGACCGGCGCGGCGCCCTGCCTCGCGGTAGAGGTCTATAAGCGGGCGGAAGCGTTTAGGCTCACCGCCGATGATGGCCACCATAAGAGGAAGTCCGAGGATGCCGGCGCGAACGAAGGATTCGGGGGTGCCGCCGACGCCGACCCATATAGGCAGCGGATCCTGCAGCGGGCGAGGGTAGATTGCTTGGCCGGTAAGAGCCGCGCGGTGTTTGCCGGACCAGTGCACTTGCGTGTTTGCCCGGATTTTTAGAAGAAGATCGAGTTTTTCTGCAAAGAGCGAGTCGTAGTCTTCAAGACGCAGGCCGAAGAGAGGGTAGGACTCAATGAAGGAACCGCGGCCAGCGACGATTTCGGCACGGCCTCGTGAGATGAGGTCGAGAGTCGCGAACTCCTGAAAGACGCGAACGGGATCGGAGGCGCTGAGAACAGTGACTGCGCTGGTGAGACGAATATTTTCCGTGCGCGCGGCGGCAGCCGAGAGGATCACAACGGGAGCCGAGTCCAGGAACTCCGCGCGGTGATGTTCGCCAATGCCGAAGACGTCGAGGCCGACCTTATCGGCAAGCTCAATCTCTTCCAGTAGATCGTGCATGCGCTCGACGGGGCTGAGCGTTAGACCTGTGGCCGGGTCGGAAATGGCCGCTGCGAAACTGTCGATCCCAATCTGCATCTGTGTGACTCCTGCAAGACAATCAACCCTGTCCCTGGCTTAGATGCGTTATCACGATACTCGTTGCAACAAATATATGGCAACGGCAACGGCGGTGCCACCCGTGTCCTATTGGGTTACCAAACTGTCGTACGAGCGCCTGTTAACTTCTTCCCGGAGCTACTCGGCGGCCTTGGCGGCCAACGTTTCGACGACGGCAATATTTTGCAGCAGTTCCTGCGGCAGGCCGTGCCGTTCCTTTAAGTAATCGGGACTGTTGTACGAAACCCAGACTTTTTCTTGCACATCTTCCCAAACCAAAATTTTCAAAGGGAGGTCGATGGCGATGCTAGGAACGGCTAGCATTAGAGGGGTGCCAGCTTTAGGACTGCCAAAGATAAGCAGCTTGGCGGGCCGCATTTTCATTCCCACCTTTTCCGCTTCCCCGCTGTGGTCGACCAGGGCAAACAACGTGACTCCCTTGGATTGTAGAATATTCTTGAGTTTTTCCACTGTCTGCTCGACCGAGTGGTTGCTCGGCCTGTCGATGATTCCTTTGCCTGCGATCGGTGCTTCCGTACTTGACGCCGATGCCATAGACACCTCCTCACTATTTGCGGATTGAAGGCTCGCAGTGCCGCGGACGGAAACCAGGTAAATCGCCATCGCAAGCCCAACCAATGCCAGGAATAGGGCCGTCGCAACGGTCGGGGCCAACGAACGAGAGCATCCGGCTTCGCCCTGGTCCAGTTCACGAACCAACCGAATATGGCGCCAAGAAGAAGAGAGATTCACGGTCACTCCCACCGCGATGAGCGCCGTACCAAACCACAGCGAAACTCCATAAGATGACGCCGGGGGAGCGTGGTCGATAAGCCGGAGTTGTTGCAGGAAGAGCCCAAACCGCGCCACAACGAAACCAAATCCCATCAACGCCAGCCCCGTGCGAATCCAGGCGAGAAAAGTTCGCTCGGCTGCGAGGTAATCGCGAAGGTCATCTCTCTGCCTTATTTCCGTGGGTGCATCCATTCTTGATGTCCCTTGCGCGAAATCTATCCGCAGCCAGCGCCTCGAGGATAAATCTGTCACGTTCGGTGTGTGGTCAACCGAGAGGAAGACGACAGTCTTTCAAAAGGGCGCTGACTACGGTTGCTGCCATCCGCCGCCGAGTGACCTGTAAAGTTGCACAAGGCTTTGGTACTCGTTGCCTCGCGCCCCCGCGAGTGTCAGCTCAGCGGAGAAGAGCGACCGCTGGCCGTCCAAGACTTCGAGATAGGTCGTGGTCCCGCCTTTGTAGCGCAAGTTGGAAAGGCGGACGGATTCCTGCAAGTCCGCCACGGTGTCCTCCTGGCGAACCCGCACCTGATGCAATTTCTGATAGCCGATCAGAGCATCGGACACATCTCCGAACGCGCGCTGAATGGTCTGACGGTAGGAGATTAGAGCCTGTTTCTGTTGAGATTCGGCTAGCCGCAGATTTCCGCGGAGGGCGCCCCCTGTGAAAATGGGCTGGCTTACTTGGGCGCCGTAAGACCAGATTCCAACCTGCGAACTAAACAGACTCGAGAAAGCGCTGCTGCGTCCAAACGACCCACCGCCAGATCCGGTCAGTGCGATTTGCGGAAAGAACTGCGCCTTGGCGACTCCGATTTCGGCGTTGGCGGCGACCAAGATTTGCTCGGCTTCGCGAATATCAGGCCGTCGCTCGAGTAGCGACGATGGCAGACCCGGCGGGACTTCGGGAGGAAGGGACTGTTCGATCAGCGGGCGCCCGCGCGTCACGGCCTGTGGATAGTTGCCAAGCAGGATGCTGATCCCATCTTCTTCCTGCGCGATCAGCCTTTCCAGGTCGGGAATCTGGGCGTTTGCGGTATCGAGGACTTGCTGCGCCTGCAAAACGTCAAGCTTGGTGGCCACCCCGTGATCGACACGCAGCTTAGTCAGTTTGACAGAGTCTTCCTGCGTCTTTACGGTCTCGCGAGTGATTTGGAGTTGAAGGTCAAGCTGCAGGAGCGCAAAGTAGTCGCTCGCCACGTCGCTCACGAGCGTTAATATGACCGTCTGCCGCGCATCCTCTGTTGCAAGGAGTTGCGCACGTGAGGCTTCGGTCGCGCGGCGCAGCTTCCCGAATAAATCCAATTGGAACGCAGCGTCGGCAGTAAGGAGCAGAAAATTTGACTTGGTCTGGAAGTTATGTTCCTTCCCGCCGCTGAAATTGCCGTTCCCCTGGACCTGGGGGAATAGAGCGGACCGCGTTACGGCGACCTGCGCGCGCGCGGCGTCGATGCGCTCTGTCGCCAGTTGCAAGTCGTAATTTTGCTTTAGCGCCGTGCGGATGAGCTCTTGTAGCTGCGGGTCTTGGAAAACCTGCCACCAGGGAAGGTCCGCATAGGACGCTGTCTGGGCCTGGGCCTGCGGGTTTTCGCTGAGGTCACGGTAGGCCGTTGGAGGTTGAACGGCGGGCCGATGGTAATTCGGCCCCACTTTGCATCCGGGGACTAAACCCGATGCCACAACAACGGCAAGAAATGGCGCTAGTTTCTTCATAGGCTGCTCCGCAGTTCTTTCACGCTGTTGTCGCGGTAGTCCATTTCAGTCCGCCTCCGCTGGAGCGGGCGCTGCCGGCAACGCTCCCGAAGCATGCTCCTTGCCAGCACCTGACCATTTCTCGACTAAGTAGAAAATCGCCGGTATAAAGAAAATTCCAATCGCGCTGGCGGCAACCATTCCTCCGATAACCGTAGTGCCCATGATTTGCCGGGCTACCGACCCGGCACCGGTCGCGGTCCACAACGGCACGCACCCGAGGATGAACGCGAATGACGTCATCAGAATCGGCCGGAGCCGCAGTCTGGCCCCCTCCAGTGCAGCGTCCGCCAAAGGCTTCCCTTTCTCGAACTGCTCCTTGGCGAACTCGACGATCAAAATTGCGTTCTTGGCAGCCAGGCCGATGAGCATGACCAGCCCGATTTGCGAGTAGACATCGTTCTCGATCTGGACCATGAAAGGCGGCAGGAAAACGCCCAGCAGCATTCGGCGCAACCACAGGATCGCAAAGGCTCCAAAGATCGCCACGGGCGTGCTCAACAGCACGCTGAACGGCAGTGACCAGCTTTCATACAGCGCCGCCAGAATCAGGAAGACGAACAATAGCGATAGCCCAAAAATCACGGAAGCCGGCACACCCTCCCGCGCTTTCTGTTCCTGAAAGGACATGCCCAAGTAGTCGAAGCCCATCTCGCGCGGCATCGTCTGCTTGAAAACGTCTTCAAGCGCCGCCGTAGCCTGGTCCGCGCTGTAGCCGGGCGCCGCGCTGCCATTGATTTGCGCCGAACGGTACTCGTTGAAACGCATGGTAAACTCCGGTCCGAGCCGCGGTTTTACGTTAGTTAGCGTGGACAGCGGAACGTTCTCTCCTTTACTGTTGCGAACGTAGAACTGCCCGACATTTTCCGCCTTGGCGCGATCCTCGCCTTCCGCCTCGATATAAACCTGCCACTGACGGCCGAACCGGTTGAAATAGTTAATGAAATATCCGCCCATGAACGTCTGGATGGTCCGGTAGACATCGTTGAGGGGCACACCCTGCTTCAGGACCTTGTCGCGGTCCACCTCGACGAACATCTGTGGCACGCTGGGCAGGAAGGTCGTGCTCAAGCCAGCGAGTTCGGGGCGCTTGCGGGCCGCTTCAAAGAAGGTGGCCAGATTCTTGGCCAGGAACTGCACATCATTCCCGGCGCGATCCTCAAGGACGAAAGTGAATCCACCTGAGGTGCCGACGCCGGGAATGGCGGGCGGGGAAAAACTGAAGGCAATGGCCGCGGGCAACCGGCTTAATTCCCGATTGAGGTGCGCCTTAATGGCTTGAAATTGTTCGGCGCGTGTCGTGCGCTCATCCCAAGGCTTGAGCGTGACAAAAAAGAACGCGTTGTAACTGGTGCGCACAAAGCTGAGCAAACTAAAACCGACGACGCTCGTCGAGTATCGAACTCCCGGTGTATTTGCCAGGATTTTTTCAACGTCAGCCGCGACGGCCGTCGTGCGTTCCAACGAAGCTCCGTTCGGGAGCTGGAGATTGATGTAGGCATAGCCCTGGTCTTCGTCCGGAAGGAAGCTCGAGGGGACTCGGTTGGCAAAAAAGCCGCCCGCCAAGCCAAAGGCAACGAGCAACACGACCACGACGACGGTCTTTCGGAGGAGTGCCGCGCTCCAACGGACGTAGCCCTCGGTTGCATGCTCGAACAAGCGGTTAAACCAATCGAAAAATCGTCTGAGCAATCCCCGGCTCTGTGTCCGTGGCCGGAGCAACAGTGCGGCAAGCGCGGGGCTCAGCGTGAGCGCGTTGAAAGCAGACAGGAGCACCGAAATCGCGATGGTGACCGCGAATTGCTGGTAAAGGCGGCCGGTGATCCCGGGAATAAAGGCTGTCGGCACAAATACGGCGGAAAGAACCAGAGCGATGCCAAAAACGGGGCCGGAGAGCTCTTCCATGGCTTTCAAGGCCGCGTTCTTCGGCGTCATGCCTTCCTCGATGTGCCGTTCTACGCCTTCGACGACAACAATGGCGTCGTCCACTACCAGGCCGATCGCAAGCACGAGACCGAAGAGTGAAAGCGTATTGATGGAGAAACCGAACAAGGGGAAAAACACGAACGTGCCGACCAGCGAGACCGGTACGGCCAACAGCGGGATCAGCGTAGCGCGCCAGCCCTGCAAGAAAAGGTAGACGACCAGGATCACCAGTGCGATGGCGATCAAAAGAGTCACGACGATTTCCTTGATGCCTTCCGTGACCGCGCGCGTCGTGTCCAGCGCGATGACGTAATCCATGTCTTCCGGAAAGCGCTGCTTCATCTCGGCCATCAGCTTCTTGATCCCTGCGGCTGCGTCAACCGCGTTCGAACCCGGCAGTTGGTAGGCAGCAATGATGGCGCTCGGTTTCCCATTCAGGCGGCCTGCGACGCTGTAGTCCTGGGAGCCCAGCTCGATCCGGGCGACATCGCGGACCCGCACGGTCCCGCCGTCGGGCGTCTCGCGCACGACGATCTGTCCGAATTCTTCCGGGGACACCAGGCGGCCCTGCGCGAGAACCGTGTAGGTAAATTCCTGGCCCTTGGGCGCCGGTTCGCCGCCGGCCTTCCCAGCCGGGTTCACTGTGTTCTGTGCCTGAATAGCGCTCACGATTTCGGGAACGGTGATGCCCAGTTTTGCCAATTGGTCAGGCTTGACCCACAGCCGCATTGCGTATTGGCCCGCACCGAATATCTGAACGTTGCCGATGCCCGGCGAGCGCGTGAACGGATCGTTGATATTGATGTAGGCGTAGTTCGCCAGAAACTTGGCGTCATACGTTCCATGCGGCGAGTACAAGGCAACTAACATGAGAGGAGCAGTTACCGACTTTCGAACGGTAATTCCGTAGTTGTTGACGTCCACCGGAAGCTGAGAAGCGGCCTGCGTTTCGCGCGACTGAGTGAGAATAAAATCCGTGTTCGGATCGGTTTTTATGTCGAAGTCCACGATCAGGGTCGTGTTCGAGTTGCCCGTGGCATTCAGCGAATACATGTAATTCATGTTGTCCACACCGCTCATCTGCTGTTCGATGGGCGTGGCAACCGCCTGTTCGAGGGTTTGCGCGTCCGCGCCGACGTAGGTGGCCAGGACCTGAACCTCCGGCGGAGCGATGTTGGGGAACTGCGCGACCGGCAAACTTAGGATCGTGATGGTGCCTACAATCACCATGACGATGGAAATCACCATGGCGACGATGGGACGGTTGATAAAGAACTTTGACATCGCGTTACCTTCCCTTACTCTCCAAGGTAAACGGCTTGGGGTTCACTTGCGTGCCCGGACGCGCCTTCTGCACGCCCTCGGCTACCACACGTTCGCCTTGCTTGAGCCCTTCCGCGACAATCCACTGCGTACCGACACGGTCGCCGACGGTGACCGTTCGAATGCTCACTTTGTCGTCGGCACCTACGACCGCAACCTGATAACCGCCTTGGAGTTCTGACACCGAACGCTGAGGAACCAGCAACGCACCCTGTTGGAGCCGGATGACAGCGCGAACTTTGCCATAACCGCCGGGCCGCAGAATATTGTTTGGATTGCGAAACAACCCGGCGATCCGAATTGCGCCCGTGCCTTCGTTGACTTGGCGGTCCGCGAAGTAGAAAGAGCCCTCGTACGGATACGGTGAGCCGTCCGCCAAAATCAGTTGGAGGCGCAGATCCTTGTCCGCCGCCAAACGGCTGGACTCTGTCGGGAAGCGCTTTCGCCATGCGAGATACTGAGGCTCGCCTACGGTGAAATAAACCTTGATGGGATCGACGGTGGAGACGGAGGTCACTGGCCCGCTACTTAGATTAACCAGGGCGCCTACTTGAAGTTGAGCCTGCCCCGCAATGCCGTCGATGGGCGCAGTGAGCCGGGTGAAATCGAGGTTGATTTTGGCGGTTTCGACGGCCGCCTCGTCGGTTTTGATTTGCGCTTCGGCTGTCGCCACCGTGGCCTTGGCGGCCAAGTTATTCTGCACGGCATTATCGAGATCCTGCTGGCTCGCTGCCTGTTCTTTGGCCAGCGGGGCGTAACGCTCCACATCAAGCTGAGTTCTGCCTTGCACTGCCCTGGCATTGGCAAGCAAGGCCTTGGCCTGCGCCAACTGCCCTTCGGCTTGATCGAGCGCTGCCTGAAAAGGCCGCCGGTCAATCTCGAAGAGCAACTGACCCTTCTTGACGAATGCGCCTTCCTGGTAGCCCTGCCGCATTATGTAGCCGGTGACCTGGGCCCTGACGTCGGCATTTGTGAATCCGTCGAGCGTGCCAATCCACTCGCCATAAATCGGAACATCCTTCTGCTCAACCTGCACGACCTCAACGTCCGGGGAAGCCCCGGGCGCCCCCGATACGCGCTTTGGGCGTGTCGCCCCAACAATCAGTCCGATGACAACCAAGCAAAGCGCCCCACCTATCCAGAATTTGTATTTGGAAAGCATGTTTGTCTTCTCCCCCGGCAGCGCACCCTTAAGACGAAAGAAAATGCCAGATCTACCCGCGGCGCACTGAGTGCGCGGTCATTATAGTGCAAGTTTTCAAGACCCGTTGGCCACACCCGATCCGGCCAGTCAACCAGTGCTAAGTTGCGCGTCGCGAAAATTCCTTGCGGACCCAAACGTTAACGCAACAAATATCACCAGTACAGCGAGCTGCGTGACCTTAAATGCGGGTTCGGACTGGGTCGGGGCCATTGCTTTCAGAGCAGGCACCTTCATAAACAGCTGCGCAACCAAGACAAACACATTGAAATACAGGGCAATCACGGAGGAAACTACGTGGCTGCGACGCCAGCCGCCCGCTAACTGAAGCACATAGCGTGCGAAGATCGCCACCACCAGTCCAATCAAAGACAGGACCCCTAGGATGTGAGAAGGCATCACCTTGTGGAACGGAAATGGGAATCCGGTCACGCTCGTCAAAACCGTGGTCACCAGGAATAGCGCGGTCCAGCCATCAAGCCTTTTCCCCGTGAGCAGGCCGAACACCACAATGAATCCCGAGAAGAGTCCTGCCAAACTCAAGGCCACATGAAAGAGCGTAAATGCCGTCATCCCCAAAATGATGATGCCTCCTTGTCGTAGCACCTCTGAGATTTGGCCGTCGAACTCCGCGCTCTACTTGGGGGCCGGCCGATTTTGTTAATCCGTCTGCACTCTCCGTCAGGCCGAGGCTTGGCTGGTGCGCTGTACGAACGCGAGCAAGTCGGCGTTGATCTGGTCCGCGTTGGTCGTGGGCATGCCGTGCGGAAAGCCCGGATAGACCTTCAGCGTTGCGTTCTTCAGAATCTTCGCGGACATCAGGCCGGCAGCGCCGATCGGCACAATCTGATCGTCGTCACCATGCATCACCAGCACCGGGATGTCGATCTTCTTCAGGTCCTCGGTGAAGTCGGTCTCCGAAAACGCCTTGATGCAGTCGTAATGCGCCTTGACGCCTCCCAACATGCCTTGCAACCACCAGTGTTCGCGGATACCTTCTGAAATTTTTGCGCCGGGCCGGTTGTACCCATAAAACGGCAGAGTGATTTCCTTGTAGAACTGCGGCCGGTTGGCTACGAACGCTGCGCGAAGGCCATCGAAAACCGAGATGGGCAGACCGCCAGGGTTCTTTTCTGTTTTTAGCATGAGCGGTGGCACGGCACTGATTAGCACCGCTTTGGCGACGCGTCTGGCACCATGGCGACCGAGATAGCGGACGACCTCGCCACCCCCGGTCGAGTGACCGACGTGAATCGCATCCTTCAGATCCAGAGCTTCCGCGAGCGCCGCCAGATCATCCGCGTAAGTGTCCATCTCATTGCCGTCCCACGTCTGAGTGGAGCGCCCGTGCCCCCGCCGGTCGTGCGCGATGACGCGATAGCCGTGCTGCCCGAAGAACAGCATCTGTGCGTCCCAGTCGTCCGCGGTCAGCGGCCAACCGTGTGAGAAAACGATCGGCTGGCCTGTCCCCCAATCCTTGTAGTAGATCTGCGTGCCGTCTTTGGTCGTAATTGTCGTCATGTACTTTTCTCCTCTTTTACCTGTAAATACTTTTCCCCGTGACAGCACTGAAATCTCGACCATTGTCCCTTACAGGCCCCTGACCATTTCTGAGAGGAACCACGAGCGACGCTCTGTTTGGTCAATCCAGTTTTCAATCAGACTGGCCGTGGCGACATCGCTGTGTTTTTCACAGATCTCGTGCGCCAGTCTCAAAAATCGAGTTAGTTCCCGGTTGTCGGTACGCAGATCAACCAACATCTCTTCTGAGCTCAAGGACTCTCTGTCGTCATCTTTCAAACGCTGGTGCCTCGCGATGTCGCCGATTGATCGAAGCGTATTGCCACCAATCTTGCGGGCTCGCTCCGCGACGTCGTCAGACATGGCGAAGATCTGCTCGGCATGCTCGTCAAGAAGCAAATGATAGTCACGGAAATGAACCCCGCTCATATGCCAGTGGAAATTCTTCGTTTTGACGTAGAGTGCGAACACGTCGGCGAGCAGATGACGAAGCTCCTCGGAGATCTCTGTCAAACCTTCGCGAGTGAGGTCCGCGGTTGGCTCTGAGCTGGCCCGTGCCAGGGCCTTGGATACTGCCGCGTTGCTTTTTGTCATCTCTTATTCTCCTTTCCGAAATACAAGCCATTCTTCGCCACCTTTGGGATCCGTCATCACGCGGCCGATAAAATGCGGAACTCGCCGCCAGACCGAGGTTGATGCATCAGTCTCAGGATGGGCGACTTGCGGAGCGCCGATTTCGCATGAAACAGCCGTCCCTTGGCCGCGGCCACCGAGATGCACATCGCTCTCGCGGTTTCCCGCATCGAGCGCTCTTGCAGTTGCTGAACTTCAACGACTTCCCTAAGCGACGGTCGAAGATTGCGGATGGCTTTCTTCAGAATTCTTTGTTCTTCGCTCCGCGCGTACTGCCTTTCCGGATTCGGTGCATGATCCGCTACTTCGTGGATCAGACCATCCATGCCAAAATCATCGGCGCCGACCGTGGCAGTCTCAAGCGAAGTTCGTTTCTTCCGAAGAATCATGAGCGCTGAATTGATTGCGATGCGCGTGAGCCAAGTGGAGAAGCTTGACCTGCCGTCAAAGTCCCTGAGGTGAACAAATGCCCTCAGTAGCGCATCTTGAACCGCGTCTTCTGAGTCTTCGCGGTTTCTAGTTATGCGATGCGCGGCGCGCAGGAGTTGTTGTGTGTATCGCTCGCAAAGTGCGCCAAAGGCCGTCGAGTGGCCGCCCTTGGCGGCTTCCACCAGGCTTTGTTCGGCCGACTCGTGAGATTTATACATCACAGCGCGCGCCTTCTTTCTCCCGTTCGAAATCGCTGAGTTTTCCGAGATCATGTACCCCCCCGGCAGTTTGTTTTCGCGTTGCACTATGTGTGATGAAATCCCGGAGCACATCACGAGATAGAATGGTTTTTGGGTACCACCCTAGGGGGAGACTCGGAATACCACTTTCGGTTGGTGAAGGCATCGTCTTACAAACAGACCTATGGATCGAATCTGGGAATTAGCCCTCGAATCGCAGGCCGTCACGATTCTGGCGGGCGCGAGGAGGGCGGAATCACAATTTCCCGCCGTCCGAACAAGCGGCCATCGAGGGAAAATGCCCCCGGCCCGAGTAATGCAATCACAACAGCCGTAATGATCATTCCAAAGGCTATCAGCCTTGCGTCATGCAAGCCCCAGGAAGGCGCGGGGAACCATGAAAAGGCAATCCCCAGAAAGCATATCCCCACCAAGAGGCCCGCATACGGCGTGAGAATCCCGATAGCCAAAGCTGCGCCGCTCGTAGTCAAAATCAGACCAATTACCCATTTGTCTAAAGAAGTGCTGGGCGGGCCTGAGAGATACAGAACTCCTACGGCGCTCGCGGCAAGTGCAACGGCGGCACGCAACAGCAACAACCCTAGGCCGGGCCTGCCACCCGGAAACGTTGAATATAATCTTTGCAGCGCGTACCTCCCTTGCGCGCCATCAGAAACGCACTACCACTCAAAATAGGAAAACATGCAGCCCGTTGAAACCCCACATGGCGGCATCTTTTCGTACCACTTTTGAGGTATGAGTCTTGCGCGCGGAGTCCGCTTCCTACAGTTCGATGATTCCGCGACGGAGGCCAATCGCGACAGCTTGTGTGCGATCACTCGCCCCCAGCTTCTCCATGATGTGCTTGATGTGAACCTTTACAGTCTCCTCTGTGATAAAAAGCTTTTCCGCAATGTCTCGATTCCTGTTCCCCCCGGCAATTTGACTGAGGACTTCTATCTCACGCGCCGTCAGGTCTTCGTCGCTCATATGCTCCGCCAGTTGCGCCGCCAATTGCGGGGGGATGCGCTTCTTCCCCGCGTGGACTTGGCGAATCACTTCAACCAGATCTTTGGGGGGCATGCTCTTGAGCATGTAGCCGCGGGCCCCCGCCTCCAGCGCGCGCTGAATTTCCACGTCGCCTTCAAAGGTCGTCAGTATAATGATGCGCGCCTCGGGGAATTCTGATCGGACGGCTATCATCGCATCGATGCCACTCTTGTCTGGCAGCCTGAGGTCCATGAGAGTTACGTCTGGCTTATGCTTCCTAAATAGCTGAATGCCTTCTTGCGCGTTGGACGCCTGAGCCACCAGCACCATGTCAGGCTGATTGTTGATGATCGCGGCGAGGCCCTCCTGAAGCAATGGATGGTCATCCACGCTGAAAATGCGAATTCGCGCGGCCTCACTCATCCAGCGTGCTCGCTTTCGAGGGGTGAGGCAGTTCCCTTCGCCTTTCCCGGCCGCAGTCGCGAGAGCCAACTCGGGGGACGGTCGGAGTCCCGAGGAAGGTACGCAATATGACTGGGGACTGACAACTCAATCTCCATCCCCGCCGACACACGGCTCAAAATCCTCAGTCTTGCGCCAATTCTTTCTGTTCGCTCGCGCATCCCCGACAAGCCCCAGTGGCCATCGCGGGAGGATTGCAGTACGTCGCTGGAGATCCCGCAACCATTGTCCCGCACCAGAAGCCTCAATTGATCGACTGCGTATTCGAGTTCGACTTCAATTTCGCTCGCGCCGGAATGGCGGAATGCGTTCGCCAGCGCTTCACGGCCTATGAGATAGACGTCATCGCCAATCGCCGGCCGTAACGGTCGTGCCACTCCTTCCACAATCACACTGAAGCGGGCTGGCTTCGTGACGGCAAGCTCTTGCTGAATCCGAGAAAATGCCTGCTCCAGATCCTGAGAACCACCACTAGATGACCGCAAGCCTTGCACGGTATTCCGTCCTTCTTCAATAGCGCGCCCCATCATATCAAGTACGCGAGCGATGAGCGGCTTGGCAGGTGAATCGACGGCCAGCTGATCATTCGCGACGTGAAGTTGCATTGAGGCGCTGAGGAAATCTTGCAAGAGAGTGTCGTGCAATTCCTGCGCAATGCGTGTGCGTTCCGCGAGCCTTTCTTCAAGGCGAAGGCTTAGTTCCTGGGCCACTCTGTGCATCCTCATGCGAAATAGCGTTACTACCGCGAGTGCCAAAGCGGAGGCGATGCCTAGTTGAAACCACCAGGCCTGCCAAAAGACCGGCCGGCCCTTCGTGATTGCCACGACGATCACTCCCGCACTTTCGCTCGGCAGAACGTCCATTGTCGCCCGCGGGCGATATCCCGGGTCCACGAGTAGGGCGGCATATTCTGTCCCAAAATGTGTTGAGTTTCTCCACTTCGAATCCGCTTGGATTATCGTGAAGGGTTGGTCAGCCAGCGGCTGCACCCACCAGGGTCCCCACTGGGCAAAAAGAACAATCTGCTGCCCGGGGCGCGCGCCAATTGCGCGTCCTTCGATAATGTCAATCTTATCGGGACCGCCCTCCGCGGCTGGCGGGACCCTGGTGAATTCGATGGAGGGTCCAGGAACATTGTGCCTGGATCGACAACCACTCCAAAGGACACAGTAGAAGAGGAGCAGGGCCCCCCTTCCGGCAAGACCCCATCCGGCTCCACGCACAGCTGTTTTCAGCTTCCGCCGGTCGAGACGACAGAAGCAAACTCGCTTACGGGTGGGATCTAAGCGGGTCAACCTATCCTCGGCGGTGCGGTAGTTTCCGTCCGCCCACAACGTGGGAACGCGCCCATTTCTTGGGATCTACTGCATCGTACAACCAAGACGCTGCATTTGCCAGCTTTCCAGAAGTAGGCAGGAAGCTTCAAAGCCCGTGCCAGACGGATAGCCATTCCTGCCTACCATGATGGGGTACCCGGTAGAAAACCTTCGGTGGTAGCGAAAAACCATTCCATCTCGTGATGCGCTGTCCGCCCTTCATCGCGCAACGTACCACATGGACGTTATTGAATTTTCACTAGGAGCGCTTCCAAATCTGGTGGGGGACAACGACATGAATAATCAATCTATTGCGCCGATGCTGTTAAGCATGTTCGGGACCGCCAATGTTCCGTGCGCCCCTCCATTGACGCCCAGCGAACCATGGCCCAAGCGAGCAACCACCCGAAAAAACCGGCCAAGAGGAGTGCAATCATGAAATCGCCATCCCCGCTAGAGTGGTATCGGATCCTGCGAGCCCACCATCAGTGGACGGTGTTCCAAGCGATTCGGTATGCCCTGTGGCTAGCGCGCTAGGCGTTTTTCTCTGACTGCGCGGACGAGGCATGAAGCCAGACTATAAGCGTCACCGTCCAACGGCGCTCAGCGCAATAGTAAGCTCGGTTCCTCAGAGGATTCAGAGAAGAGACGACACGCGTAAACTAACGAAATCGCTAGTCTTCATCGCGCATGTGGCCGGTCTCCGCTTGAAGAGGATTGATCACATACTGTTGATGATCGACGGTGAATACTCTTCGCCCGTATATCTTGACTTCCACGGACGTCTCGTCACGATAAGGAAGCCAAAAGCCATCAATTCTTTGATATTGCCGGACAAAATCAGCTCGATTGATCCAGAAGGATGGCTTTTTAGCGGGGTGGCCGGCGATTTTCACAATTGCGAAGTCCTGGGCGTCGACCCATATTTTCCCCTCGAACAGATACTTCTCCCTGCTTTTCGGAGCAGCCTCGAGAACAAAGCAATGATACGGGCCGATGTCGTCTTCACCGGACAGTGCAAACGTGTAGTTCGCCGACGTAATCGCACTGTTACGATGCTCCCGGCCGGAAGACGTCTCGCTCTCGCTCGCGATCAGGCGATCAAACACCAGGTGACGCACGATCCCCGATCCTTTTTCGGAGGTCTTGTTGAACGTTTTCTTGTCAGGCGCCTGGTAGTCCACACGCACTACCGCCTGCGCGGCCAATTTCCCCTCAGAATTTCTGATCTCGTACGTTCGGACCGCCGAGTACCGTCGCAACTGCTCGTTTCTCAACCGGTTACGTTCCAGCATTCTTGTAACAATCTCATCGCCCGTTAGACTCGCTGGAGAACTGTGGGTCAACCGGGCGCCCTCCGGCGTGGCCTGGCTCTCGAAACTCTGGCCTTGCGCAATCGACGCCACTGAACTCGATCCCAAGATAAGGGCAATCGCGATCAGTTTTTCCAATTGGCCAACGTGAATTGCCATAACCTCGAGGCGCCCCTTTCTCACCGTGTTCCCTTCCCTGGGTCCCGGCCACGCGCTCAGTCGGCGAAACTAAGAATGAAGCCATCCACGCGACGCTGGAACCCAGTGAACCTGCCAAAAAATGGCGAAGTCACGTTGCTGTACACTTCGCGAAAATTGCCATGGTTTGTGAGATTGATCGAGTACAGGCCAACCCGGACTTTATGCCGGCTCCCATGCTCCATGAAAGGCAGATGCAGATGAAAATCCCGATAAACCTGTGCATCGGCGGAAAAGAAGGTTGGGAAGCGCGATCCATTCGGCACGCCTGCATAGTTCTGAAGCACGTCAACATTGGAGTAAGGATAGCCGGTGTGCACGTCAATCACAGGACTCACCGTCAGCGACAACGGGAGGTGGAACACTCCCCAAGTGACCACACGATTAGGCACGTCCGAAGGCAGAATGCCCGAAACGTTCGGCCGAATCACGGGTTGCTCGAAGGGAAGGAAAACGCTGGACACAGTGTTCAGGTCGCCGCGCGCACGGCTCCAAATATAGGAAACATTCAGGTCGGCATGCTGGGTTGGCCGGAAATGCAGGGTCGTCTCAAATTCGTGATAGTTCGCTCGGCCGGTATGGAAAAGGCCCAGCAATCCCGCACTTCCAAACACGCCTGGGACGGGATTAACGACGAACATGTCGCGTGTCTGGCTATAGATATAGCTGACGCGAAGGACCGCGCTGGACCACAATTGGCGGTCGACTTCGATATTGCTGACGAAACTGCGAGGACTGGTGTCGGGCCCTGGTAGCACTCGCGACGCGAGCGGGCCGGCGCCATTTCCGATGTAAGCGTTTTGATAAGAGGTAGGCGTTCCTTTGAGGTTCCCTGTTCCGTCAAAAAGGCTCACGGTCCGCTGCGGATTGTGAACGAAGTCCGCCTCCAGCAAGGAAACGCGGTCATAAAACAGCCCCGCTCCGGCGCGAAAGACAGTTTTCTGGTCTTTCCTCGGAGAAAAAGCAAAGCCCACGCGCGGGGCAAAGGCCGCCGCCCGTCCCACGGTCTCGCTCGTCAGCCTCCCTCCCACGTCGATCGATAGGTGGTCGTTCACCATCCATCGGTCCTGAATGAATTCCTCTACATCCGTGGCCGAAGCTCTTAGCGGTCCGTTGCCCGTGAAGCTGATTTCCTCCGCAAGCGTCCCGTCTTCCCTCAACAGTTGAACCGGGTGAGACAGGCTATTGCCGACATAAGATCGATGCGTCACATCCAGGCCAATTTTCAGCTCATGTCGTCCAAGCCACTTCTTTGGCGCAAACTGAAATGTTGGATACGCTTCAAACTGATTGGCAGTTCTCGTCCAGGAGCTAAAGAAATTGCCGTCCCAGCCTTCCGGATTGACCAGCATGTCCGCCGCTCCCTGCCCGTGGGCATTGCTATCAAACCGCGTATACCGCAATGCAATCCTGAGCAATGCCCCTGAGTGGAAGCTGTAAAGGTCCGAGATTCCTGCCGAGACACCCTTCTGGTCGTAATCCGACGACGCGGTCTGCGGCACAAGCGCGGTGATATTGGCGAACTCCGTGCGCATCGGAAAGACATTCACGTCCGCGTTGAACACGTGGTGCGGGGATAGGATCGCCTGAACGCGCGTGAACGAGTTGAAACCTTGAGATTTGATTTCGTTGTTGGGCCAGGCCAAGCCGCGCACTGGGTCTCTTCTGACGTCGTACTCGAATACCTCGGAAAAGTTCAATTTGCCATCGCCAATCGGGCCTCCAAACGAGACCCGCGGCGTCGCTTGCGAGATGCCAACGAAGTGCCCGTTTTTGCCGCGCAGGCTGACGTTGAAGTCTTTCACCTTGTAGAACCAGTCGCTCGGAGGTGGCGTGGTTTCTATGGTCGTCAATCCGCCGGAAAAGCCTCCGTTCTCGGCGCTAAAGGGAGTTTTTTCGACGCTGACCGTCTGAATCGCGTCGATTGGCACGGGGATCGAGAATGACCCCGTCACTGGATCGACCGTCTTGGCCGAATCCACTTGCAACATTCCTTGATTCTCGGACGTGCCCCTGACACTTAGTTTTCCGTCAAGCGTGCGGATCACACCTGGGACGATCGGCAGCGCGTCCCTAAATTTCTGCTGCGCTAGCGGCAGCGCTTCCAACTGCGTGTTGTTGACACTTGAAGCGGGGGAAGAACTTTCTGTCGGAAGGCTTGCGGCCTGCTCCTTGACTTCGACCTTATCCACGATCGTGTCGAGGGCGAGCGTAATGTTGGCCACTAACGCTTGATTAGCACTAAACGAAACGGACTCGGCAAATGGCTTGAAGCCTTCTTGTTTCACACGAAGGGTATACGTGCCTTCGGCCAACTCCGTAAATTCGAAGTGCCCCGCGGAGTCAGTGACGGTTGCAACGGGGTCAGAACCCTGGCTGCTCTTCGCCAGTTCGACCCGGATGCCTTCGAGGGGAATTGGTTTTCCCTCTTGGCTGGGCGCGCCCACCGTGCCTCGAATCGCGCCTCTCAAGGATTGCGCTGATTCTTGTGGCGCCGTCTGCGCGCGCGCCACACCTGCGATAACTCCTGAGGCGATCCCCAGCAAAACGCAGAACACAAGCTTGTGCTTAGACGCCGCCCCTGGTCTATGTAACTCCGAGAGACGCATACGGCCAGTCCCTTTCATCCCCATTCCAGGCCGTGACCCCGCTCCCGCTGGAAGGAGAAGGCACTGCCTATTGAAACCGGTTATGAAATCTCCGTGCTCCCTGTTCCGTTTAATGTCTGATGCCCGGGGACGCCGGAACGACACATAAAATCAACAGGCTTACAACGGAATCGTTGACTTGGATAATGAACGAGCGGATTCCTGGTGGCAAGTCATTTTGTCGCAGACGCCGCATGTGCACATTCCGGCGGGCGGAAGTGCTCTAGGGTCTCGGCAGAAAGTCCCGGCAACTTTCCGCGCTGCGCGGTGTCATTGCCGGGACATTTTTGCAACGAGGGCTGGGACCGCGCGGCGCGGAATCAAGCGCTGCGCGAAAACACTGAATTTATTTATGAAACCTGGAATCACGAGCCCGCCGCCGTTCGCCAGCGATTCCAACGCTTCACGCACTACATCCTCGGCCGCTTGACAAATGAAGCCAAACTTTCGATTGGCGTTTTTCTCTTGCCCCGCATGGCTATCCGCAAGAATGCGGCCAGGACAAAGCGTGACTACGCTCACCCCGCTCGATCGCAGCTCCTGCTGAAGCCCCAAAGAGAAATTTGTTACAAACGATTTCGTTGCTGAATACAGGCTGGCATAAGGAATCGGCTGAAAACCAGCTGCAGACGACACGTTGATGATTCCCGCTCGCGGATGTTCCATTAACGAGGGCAAGAGCGAATACGTCAGCTCGACGATGGCGTCGTTATTTAGCCGGACCATTTCCATCTGGCGCTGCAATGGTAAGGTCTGGAACGGTCCTCGGACGCCGAAGCCCGCATTGTTGACCAGCAGGTTTACGTCAAGTTTCCGGTCACGCAGTTGTTGAGCGAGTTGCTGGCCTGCGGAAGGAGAAGTCAGGTCAAATACCATCACTTTGGCAGTAACTGAGTGCGACTGTTGCAACTCATTAGCCAGATTTTCCAGCTTGTCTCTCGATCTGGCAACGAGAACCACATTCTGTCCGCGGGTCGCCAGAGCTTGTGCAAACACTCTTCCCAGTCCTTGGGAAGCGCCGGTAACGAGAGCGAAGCTCGGATTCTCAGTCACTGTGCTTGCTTCTAACCTTCTTTGGCGCTGATGGTGCGGGCTATTTGGCGTTTGGAGAAGGCGTCAAGCCCACTTGTTTGCCCCACAAATTTAGATATTTGAACGCTGCAAAAAGATACAAATCTTGACTGGATCCTTCGCCCAGTGTTCGCCGTGCGGTTGGTCCTACCGGGCGCAAGCGCCCTCTTTTGAAAATTTTTGTGCCTCTTTGCCAGGGTCGTGAATCATACTACGCGTACCAGAAGTGGGGGTCTATACTTGTCGGCCTTCTGGCACGGCTAGCCGGAGGGCCAAAAAGGCAGGGAGATAGAATGTCCGAATTGCAGCAGTTCCCTACTCTACCAACTCAGCCGTTCCGACTCGACGTCCCTCTCCACGAGCTACTGCAACAACCTTCGCACGATCCGTCGCCTCACCCGCCGGAGTTGAGGAAAGCCAAAACGTTGCCCGAACCGGTGTTTCCTCAATATCCGGAGTTGTACCACGATCTCGACGAGGCAGATATTGCCGCGCACGACGCCGTGGTTGGCACCGGCAAACGACACTGGCCTGCTTCAAAGATCCTGAAGACCATGAAAGGGTGGATGTTTCCCTACTTCAAGTCCCGAGTGCTTCCAGGGGACTTCCAGCCAATCATCGCCTACCTCTTCACCGAATGGAAATGCAATCTCGATTGTCATTACTGCTGGTCTTACGACAATCGCGTGAAAGGCATGACCGAAGACACCGCCCGGCGCGCAATCGACTGGCTAGAAACCACGCCGTGTCGCGTGCTTGCGCCTACCGGCGGCGAGCCGCTCCTTCGCCCAGACTTTGTCCACAAAGTCGTCTACTACGCGGCAAAAAAGGATTTCTGGGTCTACCTGGCCACGAACGCACGCCTTCTGCGGCCGGAAGTAACCGACCGCCTGGCCGACGCCGGAATCGCGACTATCAATTTCGCCGTGGACACCATCAAGGAAAAGCCCGGTTTGCCCAAGGCGCTGGAGCACGTCCGCTCCTATTTCGATTATCTCGTCAAACGCCAATACCGATACGGCTATACCATGTTTTTCAACACCAACATCTGCCGCACGAATATCGAGGATGTGAAGGAGCTCGCGAAAATCGCGCACGAGAACGGCATCTCCATCACCTTCCATATCAACGAAGCGCCCATGATGGAGCAGGATCACTTCAAGCATCTGAATGAGAACGACACTTACATTCGCCCGCAGGACTTCCCGGTCGTCGACGATCTCCTGGACTGGCTGATCGACAAGCAGCGCCAGGGTTGGAAGATGGTCGATTCCATTCCCCGGCTGCAGAACATGAAGGGCTTCATGCGCGGCGTCGGTGAACACTGGGGCTGCCGCGCCGGACAGAACTGGTTGATCATTCGCACCGATGGGACTCTTGCCCCGTGCTTCCCCATGTACAACGCGAAGTACGACTGGGGCACGGTCGAAAACCAGAAATTCGACGTGAAACAGCTCGCGGAGATGAAGCAAGGCTGTGAACCGCAATGCTTTTCAACGCTCGGCTATAACGTCGCCTACTGCTACAGCGCCGCTCGCGTCATGAAGTGGCTATGGAAACAGGCGATGAACGGCTTCCAGGGCGTGACCGGGAGTTTCGAGTAAGCCGAGACCCAACGCACGAAGTACTGTATGGAGCGGGATTCGTTCCCAGGGAGGTGATGCGTGTCCGCAGGATTGGCGCCAACACTAACAGGCTATCGCCCGGCCGAGGGTTCGTTCGAAGCCTATAAACGCGAACAATCCCGTATTGCACGCCGGAGGCTCTATCCGCTGACAGCTTTTTACACAACGTACTCGCTGATCCTAGCGCTACTCGTCTTGCGCAGCGGGCACCCATGGATCGGGATGGTTTTTTATCTGGCGGGCCTCCCCGTGTGGAGCCTCGTGGAATATCTTTTCCATCGTTACGTCCTCCACGGCCGCTTTCCTCCGGGCCAAGGCCCGATTCGCCGTTTTCTTCACGAGAGGCTCGACCCTCTTCATTGGGAACACCATGAGAGACCTTTTGACGGGTGGCACATCAGCGGTGAGCTGAAGGATATCTTGCCCCTCTTCTTTGTGGCTGCACCGTTCAGTTTCCTGTTTCCCGTGTACACCCTACCCGCCCTGCTTGCCGGTGTCGTGCAAAGCTATGTCGGCGAAGAGTGGCTCCACTATTTCCTGCATTTCGGAAAGTCCCGGATTCCTCTCTTCCGGCATCTGAAACGATATCATCTGTACCATCACAGCCCCCGCGGAATAAAACTGGGCTATGGAATCAGCAGCGGGGTTTGGGATGCTGTCTTCGACACGCGGTATCCAAGGCCAATTCGCCAGTCGCTCTTCGAAAGGAGCCGCAGCGCTCGCACCGGAAAGTTGACTCGCTCCGAGGCTTCAAGACTCTTTCGCGAGAGATTTGAGAAACGATGACTCCCTGCGCAGACCTCGTAGTCGATGCGCCGAAGTCCGGCCCTGACGCTCGCTATTCGCCTCCGAGCCCTCCCAAGTCATCGCCCGTGCTTGTTCAGCATGAGCCCGGAGCACCAGCAATGAATATCACCGGCGGTCACATGGTGCTGGTGCTCGCGCTTGCCCTTTGCTTGGCTGGTCCGCTGGCATGGGCGTTCGTGAAGTACTGGTTGTTTGCGCTTTGAGTAGAGGCGGAACGCGAATCTTCTAAAAACCAGGGGTTTCGCGGGGCATTCAGCTTCCTAGAGTTGGATGATTCCGCGGCGCAGACCAATCGCTACAGCTTGAGTGCGATCACTTGCCCCCAGCCTCTGCATGATGTGCTTGATGTGGACCTTCACAGTCCCTTCAGTAATGAAGAGCTTTTCCGCAATGTCTCGATTCCGGCTTCCTAAAGCAATTTGACTGAGGACCTCTATCTCACGGTCGGTCAGAGCTTCGTCGCTGATGTGTTCCGCTAAGCGCGCCGCCACCTGCAAAGGAATGCGCTTTTCCCCGGCGTGAACTTGACGGATGACCTCTACCAGTTCCCTGGGAGGCATACTCTTAAGCAGGTACCCGCGGGCTCCTGCTTCGAGAGCGCGCTGGATTTCCACGTCGCCTTCAAAGGTCGTCAGCATAATAATGCGTGCCTCGGGGAATTCCGAGCGAATGGCCATCATTGCTTCGATGCCGCTCTTGTCTGGAAGCCTGAGGTCCATGAGAGTCACGTCCGGCTTATGCTTCCGAAATTGCTGAATAGCTTCTTGTGCGTTTGAAGCTTGGGCGACTAACAGCATGTCCGGTTGATTGTTGACCATCCCGGCGATGCCCTCGCGCAATAACGGATGATCGTCTACGGCGAGTATCCGGATTTGAGCTTCTCTCGTCATCGAGCCTCGCTTCCGCACTGTGTTTCTTCGTTTCGCTTTTTCCCGCAATACAGTCTGGATAGCCATCCGGCGGTGCGCTCATCCGGCTGAAACGCAAAGGCGATTTCACCGGCCACGGACAGTTCGACCTCTGTACCCGCCCTCACGCGGCTTAAGACTCTGAATTTCGCTCCCATCCTTTGCGCGCGCTCGCGCATGCCTGACAAGCCCCAGTGCCCATCGCGTCCTGAACGCAGCACTTGAGTGTCGATCCCACAGCCGTTATCGCGAATCAAGACCCGCAAGGACTTGACGGCATACTCGAGTTCCACTTCTACTTGGCTTGCGCGCGAGTGGCGGACGGCGTTTATCAGCGCTTCTCGACCGATTAGGTAAATTTCATCCTGTGTGGCAGGGTTCAACGGCCGAGGCACGCCCCCAACAACGAACCGAAGGGCTATCTGGCTGACTCCCTGCTGTACGGTAAGTTCTTCGTAGCTTCGTAAGAATGCCTGCTCTAGATCTTGAGAGCTTCGGTTGGACGAGCGGAGCCCTCGAATGGCGTCCCTGCTATCGTCGATACCGTGCGCCAACAAATCGAGAACGCGGCGTACTCGCGGTTTTGCCGACGAGTCCGCCGGCAATTGGTCATCGACGACATGAAGCTGCATCGAGGCGCTCAAAAGACCTTGCAACAGCGTGTCGTGCAAATCTTGAGCGATTCGAGCTCGTTCAGAAAGTCGCTCCTTGAATTGCCAGTTCAGGCGGGCCATCATTTGCCGGGCACGCCACTGATAGACTGCCCATACAATGCACGCGAGCCCCGCGGCGCCAATTAGGAGTAACCAGCTGGTCTGGGCCTGCTGAGCGAGCTCTTTCGAGGTTTCGGGTACTCCCCATGAACAAATCATTCCGAGGAGCAATGCGAGCAAAAGCGGAACAAATGAGAGGCGTACTGGTTCTTTGAACGCAACTGACTCCGGCTGCATGAGAATTGCGGCGCTCTTTTCCATTGGTTCATCCCCCTTTTTAACTCCCGTCCCTGAAAAACTATGGGTGGATACTGCCAGCGCCCCCGCTAGACAGTCTTGGACGAATCAGTTGTCGTTGGAACGTTCTTGCTCAATGGTGGGGGTTACCCTTACCGGGGGAAACATGCTGCCGACCGTCGTTTGGCGGCCAGGGATGTCAGCGAGTCGTCAATTGTGGAATAGACTTTCAGTCCAGTCGCAGGAACACGGAGTCCATGTCGGGCTCAATAGGCGTAACTTGACCTGCCTTGTGGCCCGCTCACCGTGCCTGCCAACGTGCGACACTCGGGGACACGCCCGTCAGTCGATGGAAGTGCCGTGCGAGGTGGCTCTGGTCAGAAAAGCCCGTCGCCAGCGCTATTTCGGATAGAGGCAGTTGTGTCTCCCGCAGCATGTGTTCGACGTGCTCCAGCCGTCGGCGTAGCAGATAACTGTGCGGTGGTATCCCCACGGATTGGTGGAACGCTCGAGCAAAATGATGTGTGGAAAGCCCGGACATGGCAGCCAGCGCAGCGAGCCCAATTTTCTGGCTAAGATTCGATTCGATGTAGTCGCAAATGCGGCGCGTGAGTCCTGGCGCCAGTCCGCCGCGGCTCGGCGCTGGCGACTCGGCTATCGGCAAATTGCCCAGCGTACTGATTCGCGGCCGGGAGTGGAGGGCCGCCTCCGCCCAGCTGCGCGCGACACTGGATCTGCTCAGCGGCGGTGTAACCAGTGCGCACCACGACCGCCCGTCAGCACCGCCCGTCAGTCGAACGGGAATATCCTGCCCGTCATTTCGGCGGAAGAGCAAAGCATCATACGCGAAGAACATTGACAAATGCACTCCGTCCGCAAGTCTCTTGTCGCTCAGAGCAAAGACTTCGCGAGCGGCTCGATCGGCGCCAAGAATGCGATGGTCATTGTCGACAGCGAGAAGCAATCCAGCCGCGTAATCGTCCGACGGGGCAGCCGCCATGGTCCACGCGTAGCGGAAGTGCTCGCGGAACATGCGCTCCTCGATCGCTCGGGCGGACACTATTGTCGTCCCGAGAACCAATGGGAATGGTCGATTGTCACCTTCACGATCCACTCGGGAAACATCGAGTACTGCCGCCAACTGGCCGTGCGGGTCAAAAATGGGCGCGCCCGCGCAGCTCAACTGCGTATGCCGGCTGCGAAAGTGCTGGCTGCAATGCACAAGAACTGGCCGCTGATCCGTAATGCAGGTGCCAATACCGTTGGTCCCTTCCGCCTGCTCCGACCAGACTCCCCCGAGCCAGATGCCCCAGTGCTTGAACTCTTCGGCCTTGGCTTCATCTCCGCGGTGATGAATCGCGACTCCGTCACTGTTGCACAACAGAACCACGTACGCTTGCTGGCGAACAACCGCATAGAGCCGGTCCATCTCGTCCTGGGCCTGGGCGAGCATGTCGGCCACGGGTTCCCGGGAGACTTTTAGTTCGCCCTGGGTAACGACGTGGGGTGTCGAGCGACTCTTCGCGTCTACGTGATAGTCGATCTGACAACGTCGCCACGAGTCAGCTATTTCCTTGGGCTCGGACAGCAAACTCTCTTTGCTGACAACCGAATCGACGCGGTCGCCGTGAGGCAATTTCTTGCTTGAACGGCCGAAGTGGCCCATTTGATGTTGAGCAGCTGTGGTCATGGCGCTTCCAATTTCACACAGACGAGATTTACGCGGAAAGGTCTCGTTTTGTCGCGGGCACACTACAAGCGGCAAACCTCACCGCTGGAGACTAGCAATAAGGTACTCCGGCTGCCTCACTCATTCAAGTTCGTGGTTTTCGTGGACCGGCCTGCGGAACCAAATACCGTCACTCGTCCCACGCCGGTAAGCAAGCAACAGTGCAACCATTTAACGCTTAGCGTCCCTTGGCGTGCTCGCCTCTGAGGGCCATGCAAGTCGAGGACGCCTTGGCAATGAGCTGCCCGCGCTCATCCGTGATTTCACACTCCACGTAGCCCAGACTGCGCCCCCGGCGCACCACTTTGCCCTCGGCCTTCAGATTGGCTTCCCACACGGGCCGGAAGAAATTGATCTTCAATTCCACCGTTGTGAACGTTTCCTCCGGCGCAAGTGTGCTCGCAAACGCCATCCCCATCGCGGCGTCCGAAATGTCGCAAAGAATTCCGCCGTGGAGCGTACCCATCGGGTTCGTATGCTGTGGTCCGGCTGCTAGCGTGACTACGGCCCGCCCGTCGGCAATCTCTTTCGCTTCAAATCCAATCAGCCGCGCGACGGGAACATCGTTTGTCTTCGCTCTGGTCCTAAAGTCAGCATTCAAGGGAATCTCCGGGGCACTCATGACTTTTCCCCCCGCTTCTTTGATTCCTTCGCGCGAATACTCGTTTCGAAGTATTCCTCCAGGTGACGGCAGGCCAAATCGAGGGCGTCGTCCCTCCGCTGCAACCGGCTCACCATCAAGCCACCCTCGAGCGTATTCACAATCAGCGTGGCCAGTTCCTCGGAATCGACGGCGGAGCGGACCTCACCCTTTTTCTTCCCTTCTTCGGCGATGGATTGCAGCCGGCCAAGCCAGTAATCAAGCGCCCGACGAACTCTCTTCCGCAGCGGTGGATGCGCGTCATCGGAATCGATGGCCGTGTTGAGCAGTGGGCACCCTCCCGGTACCAGCCCGGCGCGCCGGTCCCGAAAGTTTCGGACGAACAGTTTCAGGCGATCCACGGTATTCGGGACGTTTTCCGTCCCCTCAAACCGCGTATCTATTGCCAGCTTCCAGGCGTAGTCGAAGGCCTCCGCCGCAAGTTGTTGCTTGCTTTCAAAGTGCCGGTAGATCCCGCCTTTTTCCAACCCTGTCGCTTGCATAAGGTCGGACAACGCCGCACCGTCGTAACCTCTCTGATTGAAGATAGGCGCCGCCTTGCGAATGATCTCCTGCCGGGTTTCCTCGCCTTTTCGCATAACCTTCCCCCGCCAAGCCAGCTTTGCGACCAACTGGTCGCTAATTGCACTTTACCATGTATTTGATGCGACCGAGCGGTCTCTTATTGCATCAAAGCGGCCAGAAACAACCATGAGCGCCGCCGCAGCTACCATCTCCGTTTCCAATGTGGCCGCAACGCGACCCGCAATCAATCCCTGGATCGTGGCCATCGTGGTCACACTCGCCACCTTCATGGAGCTACTCGATACGGCTATCGCCAACGTTGCCCTGCCCCACATTGCCGGCGGCCTCGCGGTTAGCTACGACGAAAGCACCTGGGTGCTTACCAGCTATCTGGTGTCCAACGCTGTCGTGCTGCCGCTTTCAGCGTGGCTGAGCCGCGTTTTTGGACGTAAGCGCTATTACATGGCATGCGTGCTCCTGTTCACGGCAAGTTCCCTGCTGTGTGGCTTAGCGCCCAGCTTGGGGTTGCTGATTTTCTTCCGCGTCTTGCAGGGCGTGGGCGGAGGCGGCCTTGCTCCTGTGGAGCAAGCCATCCTGGTGGACACATTTCCACCGAGCAAGCGGCCGGCGGCTTTTGCCCTCTACAGCATGGCCATTGTGACCGCACCCGCGATTGGCCCTCCGCTGGGCGGTTGGATCACCGATAGCTGGAGTTGGCGCTGGGTTTTCTTCATCAACATTCCGATTGGAATCCTGTCGCTGATCCTTACCAATCGTTTGGTATCGGATCCACCCGAATTCACCCGTCAAGTCCAGGCGGCCCGCCAAGCCGGCAAGCTCAAGATCGACGGCCTGGGGATTCTGCTGGTCGCCCTCGGATTCGCGTGCCTTGAAGTTGTACTGGACCGCGGCCAAACGGAAGACTGGTTTGAGAGCAACTTTGTCGTAACTTTCTTCACTGTGGCGGTCGTCGCTCTGATCGTTGCCGCTGTCTGGGAGTGGCGGCACCCCGATCCCGTCGTGGAGATTCGCCTTCTTGGCGAACGCAACTTCGCCATCGCCAACTTCTTTTATTTCCTGTTCGGCTTCACCCTTTTCGGATCAACCGTGTTGATTCCGCAAATGCTTCAGAGCCTCTATGGCTACACGGCCACGGACGCCGGGCTTGTCCTCGGCCCCGGTGCCATGGTGATTGTCGTCCTGGCGCCGGTCATGGTGAGACTACTGCCAAAAGTTGGCGTGAAGCCGATGATCGCGGTGGGCTACATCATTTTTGCTCTGAGCATGTGGTACTACGCGAGTTTCGATCTAGGCACCGACTATAAGCATGAGGCCTTTGCCCGCGCGATTCAGGGCCTGGGCATCGCGCCGCTCTTCATTCCCGTGAGCCAGCTCGCCTATTCATTCCTGCCAAAAGACAAAAACAACAAAGCGTCCAGCCTGACGAATCTTTTCCGAAATCAGGGAGCGAGCTTTGGCATCGCGTTTGCCACCACCGTGGTGGCTCGCCGCACCCAGTACCATCGTTCCGTGCTTGTCGCCCACACCACTCCGCTGAGCGCACCCTACCAAGCGGTTTTGACAAACCTGTCTGCATATTTTGCAAGGCATGGTTTCTCTGCGGTGGACGCGGCAACCCACGCGCAAGCGCAAGTTGGCCGGATCTTGGATCACCAGGCCTCCTTCTTGGCGTCTCTCGATTGCTTCTGGCTGCTGGGTTGCGCCTGCCTGATCGGAGCGCCTTTGGTTTTCTTCACACGCAACTTCAGGTCGGCTGGCCCTGGCTCCGCACACTAACGGTCGAACAGTGTGAAATTACCTGGAAACAGAGGGGGCGGTCGCACGTTATCCAACAGAACGGCCTTATTGCAGTTGATCGGAGGCCCGAAGCTTTTTCAATGCCATCGCTGCCGAGTGAGACTTGCCCCAGTGGCACATCGCATCCAGCAGAGGCTTCAGAGACTTTCCGAGAGGGGTGATTGCGTACACGACTCGCGGCGGCCGGTCCGGGTACACAGTACGCTCAACAATTCCCGTGCTCTGTAGTTCGCGCAGTTGCTGGGCCAGCGTTCGTTGTGTGATTCCAGCAATACCACGCTTTAGTTCGGAGAAACGCTTAGTGCCATGAAAGAGTTGCTCGAGAACGACGCCTTTCCAGCGCCCACCAACGATGCGTGCGGTGGCTTCTACCGGACAGAATTCTGGGCGTTTAGTCATAATGGACTTGGTTTCACATTGTATACCATGTATCGCATCCGTGTCACCTATCGCAATGTAACCATGCTCTCTCCTGCTTCATCTATCTTGACCAAGACGATATCAGGGCTGGGTTTCTAAGCAGCCCGGTAGGTCCTCCGGCACCAATCGTCAACGGCAAAGCAGCGGAACTCCTTTGGAGAGGGATATGCAACTTGAAACAACGCATCAATGGAAGAGTAAGACGCTCAGCAATATAACGCCGCGGGGGATCCTGGCCATTGCTCTGGCGACTCTTGCTGGCCTAAATGCCGGGTGTTCCAGTTCAGCCCAACCCAAGGCCCCAGCCCTTCCGGAGGTTAGCGTAGCGGAAGTCATCTGCAAGCAAATAGGCGACAGTGATGAGTTCACCGGCCGCCTGGAAGCCGTACATACCGTCGAAGTGCGTCCGCGCGTTTCCGGCTACTTGCAGAGCGTGCACTTTAGGGAAGGCGAGATCGTTCGCCAGGGCGACCTCCTGTTTCAGATCGACCCACGTCCCTTCCAGGCGGAGGTGGACCGTCTAAAAGGTGAACTCTCGCAGGCGAAAGCGCAGCGCTCGCGCGCGGAAAGCGATTACCAGCGCGCCGAGCGTCTTCACAACAACGATGGGATGTCGGCCGAAGAGTACGACCGCCGCGCCGCGGTCCGCAACGAGGCGGAAGCTCGCATTGCCTCCACGGCGGCCGCGCTTCGTGGCGCGGAACTGAATCTGGAGTTCACACGCGTCATCGCGCCGATTACGGGCCGCGTGGGACGAGCGGAGATCACCGAAGGCAATTTGGTCGAAGGCGGAGCCGGGCAGATCAAGCCACTGACCTCTCTGGTTTCCCTCGATCCTATCTATGTCTATTTTGATGTCGATGAGCAAACGTTCCTCAAGTATGCGCGCGTCACGCAAACCCGCGGGACAACTTCGCATGATCTCCGCGGCGCAGCCCTCTTAGGCCTGGCGGACGAAGACGGATTCCCCCACTCCGGCCAGGTGAGCTTTGTGGACAATCAGGTCAGCTCTTCGACAGGAACGATTCGCTTGCGCGCCACTTTTGCGAACAAGAACTTGGCTCTGACCCCGGGGCTTTTTGCAAGGATTCGGTTGCAAGGAGGCGGCGCTCAGCGTGGGTGCCTCGCAAGAGACGAGGCTGTCATCACCGACTTAAATCAAAAATATGTGTTTGTTCTCGGCAAGAACAACACCCTCGAGTACCGCCCCGTTAGACTCGGTCCGATGACGGACGGATTACGCGTGGTGCGTGACGGCTTGCGCGAAGGCGACATTGTTGTCGTCAGTGGCCTCCAGCGCGTGCGTCCCGGAGCCGCCGTCGCACCCAAGAAAGTTTCTATGGCGAGCCAAACTAAGTTGTTGGGCGACGCATCCACGCAACCTGCTCTCGCCGCTCAAGAAAACAATTCGCGCGAGTCGAAAGTGCGGGAGTAGTCCGGAACCTTTTATGAATATTTCCAGTTTTTTCATCAAGCGGCCCATTTTTGCCGCCGTAATTTCCATCATCATCTTTGTCATCGGAGCGCTTGCCTATTTCCGGCTGCCTTTGAGCGAGTATCCGGAAGTCGTACCGCCCACTGTCGTCGTGCGCACAAGCTACCCCGGTGCAAATCCCACCGTCATCGCGGACACCGTGGCTTCGCCCCTCGAACAGCAGATTAACGGTGTCGAAGGCATGCTCTACATGTTTTCGCAAGCGACCGCCGACGGCGTCATGACTCTGACGATTACCTTCGGATTGGGCACCGACCTCGACAAAGCGCAAGTGCAGGTGCAGAACCGCGTATCGCAGGCGCTCCCGCGATTGCCGCCTGAAGTCCAGCGCCTCGGTGTAACCACGGAAAAAACGTCGCCCGATTTGCTGATGGTCGTGCACCTGGTGTCCCCGGACAACCGCTACGACATGTTGTACCTCGCGAATCTTGCGTATCTCCAAGTGAAGGACGAGTTGGGCCGCCTCCCTGGCGTTGGCAACGTACAAGTCTTCGGCGCCGGCGACTTCAGCATGCGCGTATGGCTCAACCCCAACAAACTGGCTTCGCACAACTTGACTGCCACTGATGTGGTCCAGGCGATTCGTGAACAGAACGTGCAGGTCGCTGCTGGTGTCCTTGGCGCCCCGCCGACAAATACAGGAAGCACGGCGTTTCAATTGCTTGTGAACACTCAGGGGCGCCTCACGACCGAGGAAGAGTTCGGCAACATCATTGTGCGCGCCGCGAAGGATGGCCAGATTACGCGCATCCGCGACCTGGGCCGCGTCGAGCTGGGTTCCAGCACGTACGCGCTACGAAGTTTATTGGACAACAAGCCTGCCGCCGCTCTGCCCATTTCGCAGCGGCCCGGTTCGAACGCGCTCCAAACTTCGCAGCAGGTGCGCGACACCATGGAGCGCCTTAAGAAATCATTTCCCGAGGGCGTGGACTACAAGATCGCCTACGACCCGACGGTCTTTGTGCGCGAGTCCATTCAGGCTGTGGGCCACACGTTTATCGAAGCGTTGATCCTCGTCGTGCTCGTGGTACTCGTCTTCCTCCAGACTTGGCGCGCGTCTGTCATTCCGTTGTTGGCCCTCCCCGTTTCGCTGGTCGGAACGTTTTCGATCATGTCGGCCCTGGGCTTTTCCCTGAACACGTTGTCGCTATTTGGGCTAGTGCTGGCCATTGGAATCGTGGTGGATGATGCCATCGTCGTCGTCGAAAACGTCGAGCGAAATATCGCACTAGGACATGAACCCCACGAAGCTACGCGCCGCGCGATGGAAGAAGTCAGCGGGCCGATTGTCGCCATCGCTTTGGTGTTGTGCGCTGTTTTCATTCCTACTGCCTTCATCGTCGGACTCTCGGGCGAGTTCTACAAACAATTCGCGCTGACGATAGCCATCTCCACGGTGATTTCCGCGTTCAACTCGCTCACCCTCAGTCCGGCGCTCGCGGCCCTTCTTCTAAAGTCTCACGATGCCAAGAAGGATCGCTTCACGCGCGCCATCGATTTTGCATTTGGCTGGTTCTTCAAGCTGTTCGATCGCTTCTTTGGCCGCGCCTCGCGCGGCTACGGAATACTTGTCACCCATACCCTTCGCTCCAGTGTGATCGCCGTCGCGATTTATGCAGGACTGATCGGGCTGACCATTCTCGGCTTCTCGCGCGTGCCCACGGGATTTGTTCCCACACAGGACAAGGGATATCTCGTTTGTTTCGCGCAACTGCCGAATGGCGCCACCCTGGATCGCACCGAAGATGTAATTCGCAGGATGTCCGATATTGCTTTGAAACAGCCGGGAGCGCGGAATGCCGTTGCATTCCCTGGCCTCTCGATCAACGGCTTCACGAACAGCCCGAATTCCGGAATCGTATTCGTTGGTTTGCAGCCTGCGGATGATCGAAGGTCTCCCGAGCTTTCCGCGAATGCCATCGCCGCCGCCCTGAACAAACAATACGGGTCCATCCAGGAAGCATTCATCGCCGTGTTCCCTCCGCCGCCCGTTCAAGGAATTGGTACAGTGGCCGGCTTCAAACTCTATATAGAAGACCGCGGCGGCATGGGCTTGGAGTCGCTCTACAAAGAGACCACCGCGACGCTGCAGAAAGGCAACCAGACGCCCGACCTGACGGGAGTGTTTTCCAGCTTCGATATCAACGTGCCGCAAATTGACTCTCATGTGGACCGCGAGAAGGCCAAAACCCATGGCATTCCCCTCAGCGATGTGTTTGATACCTTGCAGGTTTATCTTGGCTCCCTTTATGTCAACGACTTCAACCGTTTTGGGCGAACGTACCAGGTAAATGTGCAGGCGGAATCGCCGTATCGCCTGCAGCCGGAAGATATTGGTCATCTCAGGACAAGAAACTCAGCCGGTGAAATGATTCCCCTCGGATCGGTGGTCACGGTTAAGCCGACTTACGGACCGGACCGCGTCATGCGCTATAACGGATTTACAGCCGCGGAAATCAATGGTGCGGCCGCCCCCGGTTTTAGCACTGGCCAATCGGAAGCCGCCATCGCCAAGGTGCTCGACAATCAATTGCCAAACGGGATGAAATACGAATGGACCGAGCTCACCTACCAGAAGATTCTTGCCGGCAATACCATGGTTTATATTTTTCCGCTCTCTGTTTTTCTGGTGTACCTCGTCCTTGCCGCCCAGTACGAAAGCTGGTCGCTGCCGCTTGTAATCATCTTGATCGTTCCCATGACTCTGTTCTCCGCCATCGCCGGCGTCTGGCTGCTGAACGGCGACAATAATGTCTTCACCCAGATCAGTTTGATTGTTCTGGTCGGCCTGGCCTGCAAGAACGCCATCCTGATCGTCGAGTTTGCGCGGGAAAAGCAATTGCAGGAAGGCATGAACCGCGTCGATGCCGTGCTCGAAGCGTGCCGTTTGCGTTTGCGCCCGATTCTAATGACTTCTCTTGCCTTCACCATGGGCGTCATTCCTCTGGTTCTGTCTACTGGTGCCGGGTCAGAAATGCGCCGTGCCATTGGCGTCGCCGTATTTTTCGGCATGCTTGGCGTCACCGCGTTTGGCTTGGTGCTGACTCCGGTCTTCTATGTTTTGGTCCGTAGATTGGTTGAGGGCCGCGAGAACAAAAAAGTCGCCGCGAACGCAGGTCTGTCGGACGCGACTTCGGTGGAGGCATAAGCTAGTGCTGACACGCTCTCCAAAAATCCTTTTCCCGCTCGCCGGGCTGCTCCTGGTTAGCGGATGCGCCGTGGGTCCGCATTACAAAGCGCCGCAGCCCGCCGACGTCAAATACCACGCAGCCGATTCGAAGTTGGAAACGGAAGCGCCCTTTGATGCGCGCTGGTGGAAACAATTTGAAGATCCCGTTCTAGACTCCCTCGTGGATCGCTCTCTGAAATCGAACAACAGTATCCGCATCGCGCGCGCCAGGCTCGCTGAGTCTCGCGCCATCTTTGACGAAAGAAAACTAGACCGCTACCCCACCGTACCCGTCACCGCCTCCTACCAGTACAGCAAAGAGCAGATTCCCGGTTTCGGCGACCAGCGTCGCACCATAAATACGTTCACGACCGGCTTCGATGCTTTCTGGGAAGCCGACCTGTTCGGACGCGTTAGCCACGGAGTCGCGGCGGCCCGTGCCGAGAATCAGGCGGTCGAAGCCGACCTTCACGATGTCCAAGTCAGCGTCGTCGCCGAACTCGCTCGCAATTACTTCGAGCTTCGCGGCGCGCAATGGCGCCTCGCCGTCGCCGAACGCAGTCTTACCAACCAGCGCGAGACTCTGCGGCTGACGCAACTCCGCCGCGACGCTGGTGTGGGTGAAGAACAGGACGTTGCCAGCGCCGCCGCCCGCGTGGCCGCCATTGATTCCACGATTCCGTCGTTGGAATTTGATGCGTCTCGCGCGGAATACCGGTTGGCAGTGCTGACCGGGACTCGCCCCGGCGAACTCAACGCGGATCTCGCGCCGCGCGATTATCCGGCCATCGCGAAAGCGCTGCCTATCGGCAACCCCGGCGAACTTCTCCAGCGCCGGCCCGATGTTCGCTCTGCTGAACGAAGGCTGGCCGCGGCCACTGAGCGTCAAGGAGTCGCAGTCGCAAGCCTGTTCCCTCAGGTTAGCGTCTCCGGATTCCTCGGATTCCTGGCTGGGCGAGGTAGCACCTTTTTTACCGGAGACTCGGCCGCATGGTCCGTATCGCCTGGATTGTCGTGGTCTGCGTTCGATTTAGGCCGGGCGCGCGCGCGGGTGCGTGGCTCGAGCGCCGCCACGGAAGAGACTCTCGCCTTCTACGAAGATACTGTGCTCCGCGCCCTTGAAGAAACGGAAAACGCGCTCGCGAATTACCATGCCCAGCAAACCCGGCTCATCAAGTTGAATGATCAGGCTCGCGAGAGTAAGCGCGCCGCCGACATTGCCCGCCTACGTTACCGCGAAGGAGTAGTCGATTTTCTCTCCCTGCTGGACGCCGAGCGCACCCAATTGCAAGCCGAAGATGCCGTCGCCGAAAGCGAAATGGAAGTCTACGTAGCGGTAATCGCCCTCTACAAAGCTCTCGGAGGAGTGCCGAGCTGAGACTAGTTCTTGTACCGTATCG